>Ga0307374_10012798_pt1 | contig 11702 bp, 12 predicted proteins | sample OX3MG_FD_202532 | JGI IMG/M metagenome (GOLD analysis project Ga0307374, IMG submission 202532) | Soil microbial communities from Risofladan, Vaasa, Finland - OX-3 | ecosystem: Environmental > Terrestrial > Soil > Coastal area > Acid sulfate soil | place: Finland: Risofladan, Vaasa | collected...
ATGATGAGTCCTGCACTGCCCAGTGTGACTCCAGCTCCCGCTTCTCCCGAGTTGAGCGTAATTGTGTTATCTTTCACATCCATTACCGTCGAATTCACCGACGTAGTTGTGCCGGAAACCGTGAAACTGCCGAGTACAGACAAATCGCCACTGATCGTACCACCAGTTAAAGGCAAATCTAATGAAGCGTGACCGGTAAGTGACGCAGTAATGACGTTTGCCGCAAAATTCGCCGACGCATCTCGTAGCACAAGAGTGTTAGCGGTAGCAGTACTTACGCCGCTCCCACCACCGCCACTCACTAAACCCGTTAGATCGGAAGATTGCAGCACTCTGGTAGTGATGTTGCCGTTTGCATCGCTCGTCAAGAAACCCACTGAATCTAGAGAGGTTACTTGAAGTGCGCCAGTGCTTCCGTCAATAATCACACGGGCCTGATTATCCGTAATGAACGTAAGAGGAGTTGAGTCAAGCGTCCCTATCAGCAACGGCGTCTCTGACACATTCCCGCCGCGCAGTATGATGTTTGAATTTGGCTCGGCGACTGTGTAGATGAAAAAGTTCCAAAATTCATCCGTTCCGCCATTCGGCACATTACCCGTGTTATCTTTTTGGAGTGAAATATAGAGTGCGGAGTTGTATTCGACGATGTCGTTCAGAGCGTAAGTGGTGACCGCATTGAAACTGTTCTTCCATTGAATGTGAGTGGAGAAGACCGTACTATTGACCAGTGATTCGACAGTTGCAGCCGATACTGCGTAAGCAATGACTCCACTCGCCGCTATAGTAAGAAGGTTTGATGACAAAGCGGATGTCAAAGTCAAGGCACCGGACATTTTCTGAGAGAAATGAATTACTGTATGGTAGACAAACAAAGCAGAAAAAAGTGAGGTGAAAGGCTAATCCGTTTTTTTTTTATTTAGCAGCAGCGCGAGGCGGCGGCGCAGTAGCACTCGAGTGGCGAATAAAACGATAATAATAATATGCTCCCGCCGCGGCTGCAGCAATCACCACCGCACCAGCAATGAGTAAGATTGTGTTCGAACTGCTAACTGGATTCGCTACGGTAAAGGTAGTAGGAGAAGAAGTAGGGCCTGGGCCGAGGGAATTCTTTGCGTATACAGTGACTGCATAAGAGGCACCTGCTTTCAGCGCGCTGATCAGTTCGGTGATTGGGCTCGAAGCTGCGCTTGCAGTGACGGTGGGTAGCGTGGTGTCGGACGGTGTGAACGTAGCAACATACGTAGCGGCGCCCGTAATTGCTGCAAAGGTAATTGTGACTTGTGTCGCAGTCTGAGCGATTGTGAATGTTGGCGAAGTTGCTGGAGCTGCGATGTTGTGCGTAATCGTAACGTTTGCAGAAACTACGCTGGAGTCGCCAATACTGTTGCGTGCAATGACATTTACCGTCACGAGCACGCCGAATGGAAGCGATGAAAAATCGGAGCTTAAAGTCGTGCCGGAAACCGAGGCAGTGGAAAGTTGCGTAGTACCATTCAATACGGTGATCACGTAGAGCGAAAGCGCCGGGTTTGGGGCTACAGTTGGTGCGGACCATGTCACATGCAACAAACCGCTGTCTGGACTTGTAAGCGCCAAATTCGTCGGTGGTCCAGGCAGTGTCCATCCGTTTGCAAAATCCACCATTGTGTTATAATTGCTCGTACCGCTGTTTGGATCGTTGACCACTATAAAGGCGGTCACAACGCTATCAAATCGAAAAATCACATTCTGCGTAAAAAGATGAGAGGTGACTGCGTCGGTATTAAAAGGCACATATCCGTTACTAGGTGAAGCAGTTATGAAGGATGTAAAATTGGTTCCATCCCAGCACGATAAAGTGATTATATTCGACGTTATGTCCATTTGAATTTGCGAAAGAAAGCGGCCACTGCCAAACGCAATCTTAGATGGAGATGTACTAGGATCCGGAGCACTACCAGAAAAGAAGAAATCTGGCGGATTGGTGACATCGCCTCCATATAGACCGAGCAACGTGTTCGGACCCAAGAAGTTGTTAATCCAATAACCGCCGAACCCGGCGTTGTTCGAAAACACGCTAGGTGCAGGTATTGGGCCGGAGTTTGCTGTACCAATTACTTCCGCATCTGCAAACCAGAATCCGCGCTCGTCTACGTCAAATTGAATAAAACCATTGGGTGCAGAGACGGTAGGCGCAGTAAAAGTGGTGGTCCCGCTACCGGAGCCGATTCCGTCATTAACTGTACCGTCGTTGTACGTGAATGTGTAACCGGTCGTGGTTGCCGCTTTCGTGATAGCAGTTATGAAATTATTCGGTGACGGAGTCACTATGTCTGTGATAGTGTTCGTTGGCGCGTAGTACGTATCTCGTCCGGAAGCAGAACCACTTGCAAGTACCACACGCGTAGTGCTTGGAGCGCTTGCTCCGCTAGGCGGGAAGTATTGCCAGGAAGCTCCAATGCAATCTACTATAGTCAAGGTTCCAGACCCAGAAATCGCGCTCGTAAATCCCCAAGGACAAAAGTAGCGCCATGTCCACGTGACGGTCATTTTTGTTGCAATTATACAGAATTATACGCTCAAGTAATTTATTAAATTCACAATGATTTTCATGCAGCCTTTGCGACGACTACAGACTTTGCGCGCACATAACGGTAATAAAAAAAGATCCGCCAATCACCGCTGCGACCACGCCAGCAATTATAAGCAGTGTAGACAAACCGACTGCATCAGCCGCCGATAATGGTGTAAATGCGACTGATGACGACTTTACGCTGCTTCCGATAGAATTGGACGCGCTGAGAGTGACTATGCTTGACCGGTGGAAGATGAGTACTGCCACTGCCCTCCCAGAGCATCGATCCAGACTTGCGGGCCAGTGCCTGCTGTACCTGTAATTTGGCTCGTAAACCCCCAGGGACAAAAGTATCGCCAGTACCATTCGTTGCTCATCTTGTTCTTTGATATTAGTTAAGAAATGCTTCTAAAATTTATTCAGTAATCAAGTTCTTGAGAGAAACTTTTGTGACTGGCGCTAGTAGTAGACGGTAATCATGACTACTGGCGCATATCCTTCCATTATCGATAATTTGATAGCAGAGGCTGGATCAGCAAGCGATGGATCGGACTCGATTTTCATGCCCTTTCGAGTGATCAAGCTCACCAAATTGTTAGCGAATGCACAGTCTCTCACTCGGCCATACGCGCAGTTTTACACGACCTGTCAAAATACGGATATTTATCAAGTCATTACAGTACAGGGCGACACTTGGCTTTCCACCGGAGACGTATTCACATACTTGCTCACTGGAGGCGCCGATATATCAAAGGTGCGCGTTCTTTTACTCCACGCAGACGCGGCGGATAGCGTTATCAATGGACCCAATGCGGGGCTAACGATGCAGGCTACAAACAGTGTCAATAACGGCGATACGCAACCATCGATTTTGTTCGGTGCCGTAAGCAGTGGAGTATCAACCCCTATTGGTTCCACTGGTACTAGGATAGGTGGCTGCATCACAGTAAGCTCCTTTAATTACGTCATCAACGGTTTCCAGATGGTCGCCAGTCCAAGTACCGCAGCAGTGTACGCAGTTGTGCCCAATCAATACATAGCGACCTTGCCGAACGCTAGCTGCACCGATGCGAATCATTACAGTAGTGGCGGACATCAGCCCCAACTTGATTCAGCAGGCAACTGGAGTTCTTATATTGATATAATACGTAGTACACCTTTTGCGAATGCACATTATGCGACGTATTTCACAAATACTGCACAATTTTGGCAAACGGAAACCTCAGTGCCTGCAGGTACAGCGAGCTGGTATTGGTCAGAAGGCACAGTACAACCAGATCCGCTCTTTGGGAGTAGCAACCGTACAGCTCCTTACAACGTGTCCACAGCCTTAAACTACTGGGATATATTGCCAACGCAAGCGAAAGCTGCTTGCTGCGCGAACAATGTCGGAACAATTGCTAATCTGTCCAGTTACTGTGATAATTACTTTGGCAATAGTATTACGTGCACCAATATAATGACAGCAGGATCGACACCATACTGTAGTGGAGCAACGGTAGCGGGCTCTGATTGTATGAGCTATTGCAATCAAAGTTACTCAGACTGCGACAAACAGATCAATACGTATGCCGCGACGCTAACAAACGCGGAACTGCTTGCAAATCCACAACTGTTTGCCTGTCATATGAACAATGCAAACGGCACTCCTAACACCTATCTAACCAATTTCTACTCTTCGTTGAAAGCTGGTTTACCAAGCGAGTTCGCCGCGACAATTGTTCTACAGGCACAGTGTGTGTACCCTCCTTGTTCAAGCGGAACAGCGCTTCTTACGACTGCGCAGAAAACGGGCCAGACGACCGCGTGTCAGAATTATTCAATTTGCTATCAGAAAACGACCGTGAACAACGATGGTACTATTACAGGAAATTTGGGTATTAACCAGACCAACGGCTGTCAATTTGCAACTACGGGTGGCGGATCGGCTACTGCGCCGGTTGTGGCGGGGACCGATTTCACAATATGGATTTATCTCGGTGTAGGAGCTGTCGCCCTCGGCGCGGTCGTACTATTAGTTCTTCATTTCTGGAGACTCCGTATCGCTGCCGCAGCTGCTGCAACAAAATGATAAAGTACTTTATATTTCACAAATCTGTCACTGCTATGTCGCGATTGCATTCGAAATCATCCGTGATTCTCTCCTTGAATAACTTGCACGCTTTCTCAAAACAGGCATCTGGAAATTGAGATTTCAATTTTTCGGCGAATTGTCGAGAATAACTTGCTGTAAGATCCGAATTAACCCGCATTCCACGGCGAGCGAGTTCGTGCGTCACTGCAATGTACCTGCACGTTTCTGTCGCATAATATACGCCGATGAGTGCGTCAATTTCGTCCTTGATTGCTGCAAAGATATCGTACATAGCGATGTCAGCGTCTAGACATTGCTTCTCGCGTTCCTCAAACGACATACCACAGTCGCATGTCCAATTGTGTGGAGGATTTGTGGAGTGACCTGCGAATGGACCGTAATTGACACATACTTCGTCTCCCGATGCAATATCTCGGAGCGCGGTTACTAGCTGAAATACAAGCCCGTGCGCGCGATACGCCGCATAGACTGCATTCGGGTGACAGCTGTGATTAAAGTACGACACTGTGATTCCGAGAAGCGTAGCATTTTCTTTCGACGACTCGAATTCGTTTGTGCTTGCCTTGCTCTGAGCAGCGTACTTGATTGTGCGCTGTTTCAGTTTGTCTGGGAATTTGTCCCATTTTGTGTCGCGCGGTGCTAGTGCATTGAATAAATCTTTGTTTGATTTCAACATGGCGATTACTACGCCTTCGGACTGCTCGATTATATGCTCCAAGACCATCAGTTCTCCAGCTTTAATGCTTTTCGTGGAACGCATCTTCAGTTGGGTAGAATTCGCTCCCGCCGCGACTTCTAGGCCTTCGCAGAAGCACGTATAGCAGACTCGACCGAGTTCGCGAGCTGGCAGTTTTTGACAACTCAACATGCATTCGTACCGATGGCGCGTCCAATCTCCTGCCTGGTGCGTCTTGCAGCAGTAACCTACAGAGCCGCATTTTCCGCAAGTAGAGGTAGTCTCCTTGCTGCACACACTACACTTCATTTCTGTCTGTCTGTCTTGCGATGTTTCGTGCACTCAGCCGATGTCGTGCATGCCAGCATAAGAAATGTCCTCTTCAACACCAGAACAAAAGGGCCAAATCGACAATACCGCAGCGCTTATTCAGACTACAGACTTGCATCTGGAAGAACATTACCATGATACCATTGGCGGCTACGCGGTAATTGGACCGAAATACGAACTCCTCGCTCCGCAAACTAAAGGATTGGCGCCTATTTGTAATCCGGCCGGAATTCAAATGAAAATGTGTCTTGTATCGGCGAAGCGGAAAAGAAAATGCGAAGATTGGGATAGCGAAGAGGAGGAGGAAGAAGCTAGTGAACCCATAGACGATTTAGCAGAAGCTCCCTGGCGAGAAGTCTTTATGCTCACATCGCACGGTCAAATGTATACGTGGGCAAGATCGACTGCCGAAGCAATGAAGACTGCTTTGGAGAAGTTCGAGGTTGCAAAGGTATGTCCAGAGTGCGGCGAGATGTACTTTGGGCTTAATCTTTGCGGTGCGTGTCTCCTACGAGCGAGATTTAACGGTCCGAAAATTGAGTGTATTATCTGTATGGGAGAAACCGCAGCATTTCTCACTTTACCGTGCACGCACAAATTTCATGCTAAATGCTTTAGATCCGTAGCGTTCAAAGAAGATGAAGTAAAAAGACACTACCGCCCTTGTCCTTGTTGTCGAGCGAAAATTGCCTGCGATAACACAATCCTCGAAGAATTGCCACCTCCTCCTTCTGTCGTCGTAAATTAATCGTCCAACACCAGCATGTGCTCTTCGTCGCTGTAAGTATCCTCATCTTGAGTTCGCCCATCTTCGAACGACTCTTTCATTTGACGCGCTAAACGCAGGACGTCCCAGCAAGTAGCATTAGGCCACGCTCCTTTCCAACCTTCATGCCCGTATTGTAGGATAAACTTGTGCTTATTACTGGATAGATACAGCAGCGTGTGCGTACAAACTTCCCACTCGGAATAATATAGAACTTTGTCAGAAACACAGATCCCCAATCCAAATAACGATTTCAGATCGATCTTGAATCCGTGACGATAAGTGTCTTCGCCTGGAAGCGCGTTTGGGTGAATATAATCAAATATAATTCGTTGTAGATCTCTTATTATGGATGCATCGCAGTCGTTTATGGTCTGCACGCGTTGCCAGAGATTCTGGTCATACTGAATGTTTACCGCGAAATTAGCAACAAATTCTCGAAAAATTGGAAACTGATCAGCAGCCTCCCATCGCAAAAGATCTTGCAGAGAGTAATTGAATTGAGGCTCATGGCGTCGACTACTTTTATAGCGAAGATCCATTGAACAATGATGATGCACTTCATATGCGGTGGCGGAGTTTGCGTTCATACTGACCAGTCACGGGCTGGAGATTTTTTAGGAGAAAATCGGACCCAGCTCCCATATAGTTGGTCACATCCACTCCCGTCTCTTTCACCATTGGAATATTGTTGAAGATTTGCGCGGCTGGCTTCCTGTACGACTTGCTCCAATCATTAAACTTCGTGAGCGCTCCCGTGGTTTTTGAAAGCAGTCCGCTAGATGTTTTTTCATCTCCTCCGACCATAGGCAATCGTTGCAATTCTTTCAACCATGCGGGTTCTTTGAACCGTTCTGCGGCGCGCCGGGCCGGTAATTTCCCACCCAACGCAAGTATCTCATTTTCTAAGAGCGTACATTGCGGTATCTGTTTGTGCAGAGCAACGCAGGCGTTCGATTGAGCTTTACCAAATGGAGCACAACCTCCCGTAGATCGAGTTATGCGTGTTAGATTTTGTTCTCGTGAGTCGCACTGATTCAATTTCGCTAACAGGCCGCTAATTTTCAGCTCCTTTTTCGCCAAAGCAATCTTTGCCTGCGCAATACGTTGCTGTTTTTGCAGTTGAGTCAATGAATTCCAAGACATTGCATGTATTATTACTCTCTGTAGACAAGCGCCATTTTTATTTTAAAACCTTTCGATCGCAAAAATACATTCATGCATTCTGAGCTGCTCGTTTGAAATACAAGCATGGAATTTATTTAGACAAGTGAAAGTGGGATGCCAGTTCCGGCGAACATAACAGGAGATGGTGTGAGCCCGCGACCGCAAGTATTTTGCGCATAAGGGGTAACAAAGTCGGGAAATTTGATTGGATTCGTGCTACCGAGCGCTACCAACGTAGTCGCCTGCAGCCGTTTACGTTTTAATGGACTTTCTCCGGGATCAGCCATTTTATTATCATTCAAGCCACAACTATAGCCAACTAAAAATGCATTTTTAATGACATTACATCGCATCAACTGCAAATGAGTCGCCATGTCTCGCTGGTTCCCGAAAAAGAAACAAGGAAGTCCTAGCGTAGCCGGAATATTTGGCACCTTCTCAATGATCAGCTCGGCCCAAGGGCAACGAAATATCCTTTCCGTACATGTCGCAATATGAGCTTTATAATTAGAGACTAGTATCTGCTCCTTGCACAGATAGCACTTGATAGGACACTGCAAACAATGGCTCATGTCTACGGCCGCTGGATCACCCAAAGTGAAATCGGCCGAGCAGGATTTACATACAATTTCAATAAACATGAACGAGCGCGCAAAGAACTCTGAACCAAATCCTCTTGCCACTTTATCGTCAGTCCATGGCGCTGAGGCCGTTTGTTTACTCTCGGAAGGTGAATTGAGCTCTTTATTCAATTGAATACATAAACATCCGGCACAGTAAAGGAGTTGATTACGTACACAAGGATCCAGAGCCATTTTTCCGCACAGCCTACATAGAACCTCATTAGGTAGTTTCTTTTTTGGATTGAAACCGACTTGGTCATGCGTTATCGCAATTTTGATAGATTCAACCGCTTCCGCCTCTTTGTCTGCCATCAGCTTCTGAACCGATCGCGCATGGTACATCGAAAATGGATCAAACAGCGGTAGTGGTGCCCTGACATCAGCAGCGCGAGTTGATTCTGCTATTGGAAGATTAGGCCCGGCCCTCGATTTATAACCAAACAGCACGGAAGGGGAGTATTCTTTGTTGTTAGGAGTAGTCATAGTTAGGATGGATTGTGTGTGTATCCGGTGAAGAGTGAAGAGCTTCATAAGTGTCAATTTTTTTGGTCACGACAGCTGCCAGTCAAAATTTTGATGACATACATTGCACTTCAAAAGAAGCACATAATCCAAAGAAGTATGTCAACTCCACCTGCAGAAGTAATTAAACAGGGCTTTTTATTTGGTGCAATAACAATTCAGTACAGCGAAATGCATCCTCCTGTCACCATACATGATATATCGTTTGTTAAAGAGCAATGGCAAGGTAATCTTTATATCTATAACTTCAATATTATTCCAGAAGCGTGTAAAGCTGTAGAGTCTTTGAAAATTTTAGTTAACGAAGCAGTTGGATCTTACGTCTGTCTCGTGGGCGCACTGAGTCCAGTAGCTGATTACAGAGGTCGTGAATTTTACGATTGGTTAAACAGGGAATCTTTCCAATTTCGTCTTCGGCAGGGACGCAAGTACTCAAGTGCACAATAGGCTATTCGCAAGCACTTCATTGTCTCTTACCCTTATTGTCTTCATAAAATTTGATCATAGTTCATGTCTAACCTCGAGTCTCTCCTTCGCGAAGCTTTCGAAATCCCACGTAAGATCGAGCTATTTACTCGCTCGGTAGATGACAGAGAGCTCATTGATTGGTTGCAATATTCTTCGAATCCTCAGAACTTTGAAATTTACATGAAATCATTCCCAGCAGAAGAACGGCTTGCTTATCAAAACAAGCTAAGTGCTCTCGTGCTTGCACAGTTTCCTTACATTGCAGTAGAAATTCGGTTTATCTATTATGGTGTTGGTGAGGCAGACTGGATGGAATCCACTCGAAATTGGTTGGAACACTATATGAAGGAGTCCTTTCGATCAGCCTCTTATGATTCAAGTTCGAATATCCTCAAAGTTGTCATTACCACGCAAGATCTTGAACGCCACAAGGTGCGCAACGAAGAACAAGTTCGGTGGTCGATTCGATCTTATATCAAAACAAGCATCCTCGTCATCGAACATGTACCTGAAATGCCGAAGGGAACACACAATTTTCTGCGATACGATGAAGCCGACGACGATTGGTCCGTCGATTTGCGAGTATGGGCTGTTTTGAGCCAGTTAGAGCCTATTTTTCAAGGCGCCGCGTCATGGAGTGGGAAAGAGAAGATTGAAGTGTTCGTAATGTCGAAGAACGAGAAAGAGCAGAAAGAGCACGAAGAAATAATCGCAAAGGCTTTAACACAGTTCGGTACACGCGAGTTTATTCACTTTACGCACCTTCCCGGCACTTTGCAGGAGTACAACTCGTCTATTATACACGTTCAGGAGTAGTACTGCTTTCCATGAATGTGCCAGCCGCGACCTTCTGCAAACGACTGCGAGATCCTAGAAAATTTGAATTCAGTACAGTGAACCAGTTTCCGCTAAAACTATCGTGCCACTGCATCAATTTGTCTGGAGGTATGGAATCGGGTAGAAACTCGCATTTGCTGACTAGTTGACCGTGCGGATCGAGTAGTATTCGAATTCGAGGACTAGTGCATGGAACCCACTCATCGTACTTACTCGACCAGTTGAGGTATCGAATTTTCGCAAACGCGAGGTCGCCTATTTTCACAAGACCGATGATTTCTGAGATACACCAGCGCGTGACATCGTCCAGCACGTTCAAATACATTCCAACTCGCAAAACCACCGTCTGTGTCTGATACGCACAAACGATATCTGCTAGATCAGCTAATAATTCCACGCACAACAATTGTTTGCGTCTTGGATCTGGTATTGCGGACTGCTTCACTGGCGGAGCAGGCTCGATCTCCTCGTAAATCAGTCTCCGGCAGTCAAAGCTCGTCTGTTGTGCTGCAATAATTAACAGAACGTCACATCTTGAAAGGGAGGACCTTGTGCGGTCCCATGCTCCTATTGGAGGTAAAGCATTCAGTGTTTGAGCGATGGTTGCGATCACTGATGTTTCTGTACAGCATCTCAATATAGTGCGAGCCATCGACAGTCTTTGCAAGTAATTGCTAAAGTGTAGTTCTGCCAGCTGTACTTCGTCGCAAGCAATATCACATTCGGTGGAATCTTCGTCACAATCCTCGTCGCTATCCGACATCTGCGATTTCGCAAACTGGGAATGCAATTTTATGAAGAGCGAAGAGGGCGACAGAGTGACGTGCAATTCATATTTAACATCGACAATGAAATTGAAGCAAATTTTAGATCAGGTTCCTGAGATTGCTCAATACAAGCCGCAGATTCCTGCATTGCGATTACAAAATGAGAAAAATCATATAACTGTAGAGAACGAGGTATTTGAAGTTCGATTGTTTGCATTCTATGTAAATAGCGTTCAGAACCATATTGCCTATGCAAATTTTCAGGATTATGTACAGAGAAACAATTTACAAGATCAAGAACTCTCGATAAGTGTTCCTCATAAACACTTTCCGATTTTAACGTTTAATCGTCTCGATGAATCCGTTTACATTGTTCTCTCTTTAGCGGCTGCGACAGCGGAATAGTAATAGTTTATTTTACATTACACTAATCTCTGCGGGCTAATTTTCACTCGACTAATTCTGGGCGGATATCTGCGAGAGCAACGACCTGTTCGGTAAGGCAAGAGATGCATAATCTTTTTCCATTACTGTCTGCAGTACAGTTGGCGTAAATCTTCTTTTTACAATCATCACAAGGCACCAAGGTATAAGGATCGGCGACTTGCTCTTCAGCTTTAGTATCATCGCTAAATAATCGCCTCTTTACACGACTATTTGGCTTGATAACGAATCTTGGTCTTTTTATACCTGACGTTCTTAATTTGGCACTGTTCTGTTTTTGTTTAGCTAGCAACCGTCGCTGATATATTCCGATGTGACTGTTGCAGATATTGTTCGCTTGATCCAATGGTAAATTACCATCAGCACGGCAAATATCGCAATTCAGATCTTTCACGCCAGGTTCGCTTCTTGTAATTTCAGCAGTATTATCATCGCAGTCTAGATCATTTT
>Ga0307374_10012799_pt1 | contig 11702 bp, 9 predicted proteins | sample OX3MG_FD_202532 | JGI IMG/M metagenome (GOLD analysis project Ga0307374, IMG submission 202532) | Soil microbial communities from Risofladan, Vaasa, Finland - OX-3 | ecosystem: Environmental > Terrestrial > Soil > Coastal area > Acid sulfate soil | place: Finland: Risofladan, Vaasa | collected...
CGGCGGTCATCGGGTTGTCGGCGTCGCTGATGCTTGCCCTCGCACTGATTGGCGGATGCCGCAGCGGGCCAACCAAGGCGCTGGAGCGCGCGATCGTCTCCGGATCGCCCCGCGAGGTCGCGGCGCTGTTGCGGGCCGGCGCGGACCCGAACGCCGATTCGTTGAGCGGCGAACCGCTGCTGTGGCTCGCCGTCCGCATGCGGCGCGACGACAGCGCCGTTGCGCTGCTGCAAGCCGGCGCGAATCCGAAGACCGAATACTACCGGATGAACATCCTGTTTGCGGTCGTTTCCATGCGGCCAAGCTGCCCCGTCGAGGTATTGCGGGCGCTGGTGCGTGCGGGCAGCGACGTGAATACCGTCAACATGTACACCGGCGACACGCCGCTGATGGATGCGCTCGAACACGACGCCCAGCCGTGCGTCGATCTGTTGCTGTCGTCGGGCGCCAAGACCAACGTCAGAAACCTCGCCGGCGGAACCGCGTTGCATTCCGCTGCCAAAGGATCGTCGAGCGTCATGGTCGCCAAGATGCTCGACTTGGGACTCGGAATCGACAGCGTGATGACTGAGGGAACGACACCGCTGATGTTGGCGGCCGAAAGAAGGCCCGAGGGTGGCGAGAACGAGCTGGTGATCGCGACCCTGCTCGATCATGGCGCCAATCCCTGCCGGAAGAATTTGAGCGGCCAGTCGGCCGCGGCAATCGCGCTAAAGTTTAACCTGGTGGTACGCGCCGAGCGGCTGGCGGCGGCCTGCGCGGCGTGGCGGGCGCGGCGCACGAGCGGCTGAGCGCGCAATCCTAGCGATCCGCATCACAATTGCCGTCCGCGTCAAACGGATCGTCGACGGACTCCACCACGAATAATTCCTCGGGGCTGCCCGTGTCCGACCGCATTTTTTCGGACCACCGGGCTAGCCTTTGCAGAATCCACATCGCTCACCGCCGATCAATCACAGGGCGGCCTCGTCCCGTCGCGACAAAGCACGATGGTTCCCGACTCATGCGGTACCACTACCGTCGTGGTTCCCCGGCTCGGCGGAACGACCACCGTGGTGGAGTTCTCCCTTAACGGGGTGTTGCCGTCGCAACCGCAGAGCATTGCGCCTAGAATTAACAGACATGATAAAGCCTTCATCTTCGTCTCCTCGTTCAATCGACAGTGACCTTTCCGGGAGCCGATTGCCGACCCCAAGCCGGTCAGCCCGATATGGGCTCACCAGGCAATTAGGCCTGAGGCGAATCTTCGCGTCGGTTCGTTGGCACACCCAGCATTGGGACGGTTTTGCGCCGGGAGCTGTGCGCTGCGCGTACCTTGGGTGAGCGGTCAGCGGTAGTGATTGTTCGACCGGTGGTCCCCGGCGAGCCAACGCTGCAGCTCCCGGTGCGCGTCGGCGCGCCGATCGTGGGCGATTTTCTCGACATCCGGGTGGTCGCGTGTGAACTCCAGAATCAGGCCGTTCGGGTCGGTCACGTAGAGCGAGCGGCAATAGCCATGCTCGAGCACGTAGGTATCCGGGGGTTTGATGCCGGCTTTCGCGATGCGCGCCTCGATCAGCGCCTGCGTCTCGGCGTCGACGGCGAGCGCGATGTGGTTGAACGGCGTCGGCGGCATCTTCGGGCCGAACTCCGCCTGGTCGTTCGGATCGGCAAACTGGAAGAACGCCAACGCGCCGCCGTCGCCGATCGCGTAGAACGTGTGCACATAGGTGCGTACCTTGCCGAACAACTCGTCGGCTTCGCACCAGGTCGCGGCCAACGGCAGGCCGATCACCTCTTCGTAGAACTGCCGCGTCCGCTCCTGATCCCGGGTGACATAGGCGGTGTGGTGCAGGCGCGATGGCAAATGATTTCGGCGTTCCATGGTTGGTATCTCCCGGTCAGAATTTGTAGTCGTATTCGATGCCGTAGCGGCGCGGCAAGGCCTTCCATAGGAAGCCGCCCGGCGAAAACTCGGTGTTGTATTTGGTGTCGGTCAAGTTCTTCGACCACGCGGTCAAGGACCATTGGCCCTTGTCGATGCCGAGCCGCATGTCGACGAGGTTCACCGGATTGCGCGACGTGACGTTGTACGGATCCCACCAAGTACGGCCGATCCGCTGAAAATCGACGCGTGCGGTGCCGTTCAACCCCTGCCCAATCGCATGATGGTACTGCAGACCGGCATTGGTCGTGGTCCTAGACACGAGCGGCGCCTGGTTGCCGATGACCGTCGGGTCGGCCATGTGGTCGATCCGGCTGCCCGTGTAGCCGTAGCTCGCATAGACGTTCAGGTGATCGGTCGCCTTCGCGTTGATCTCGATTTCGCCGCCTTTGTAGGTGGCATCGAGATTGCCGAGATTCTGCGTCGAATTGGCGGCCAGGAAGACGAAGAAGTAGCCGTTCCTCGATTTCGTGTCGAACAGGCTCACGCCGACGTCGACTCGCCGGTCGAGCCACTGGCTCTTGACGCCGATCTCCCAGGTGTCGGCGACCTCTGCGTTGAATTCGTCGTTGACGCCGAGAATATTGTTCGCGCGGGCGACGGCGCCGACTCCCGTCTGGTTGAAGCCGCCACTGCGAAATCCCCGGCTCCAGCCGCCGTAGATGGTCACATTGTCCGTCGGCATGTAGCGCAGCGTCCCCTTCGGCTGCAGCTCGCTCCAAGTGTGTGTGCGCACTTCGCCGGTGTAGGCGCTCGGATCGGGTAGGAACTGGGTGGGCGTGTCGGTCGTGTTCTTGCGATGATCCTGGTCGTAGCGCGCGGCGAGGTCGATCTGGAACTTCTTCGTCACGTCGTAAGTCGCGTCGGCGAACGCCGCCCAGGCGTCGTTGTTCTGGGTGTCCGCAAGAAACGAGAAGCTCGGGTTCACGCCCGTCAGCCGCGGCTGCTCGTAGACCGGAAATACGCCCGCGCCCGTATCCACCATGTTGCCCGTGGAGATGAACCTGTCCGTGTGGATGAAGTAGAGCCCGCCGATCCACGAGAACCCGGCGGCCGGCTTCGACGTGAAACGCAGCTCTTGGCTGTAGGATTTCACATTCAGGTATTGACTTTGATTCAGGTCGGTGCCGAAAAGCGCCTGGAAGATCGAGGTGGCGCGCGGACGGAAATCAAACGCATCACCGGTGATGATCTCCTTGGTCTTGTCGAACGCCGTGATCGAGGAGATGACTCCGGCGCCCGTGTCGTAGTCCATTTTCAGCGAACTGCTCCACAGATCGCGATTGTCCTCGCCTGGATTGTTGACGGTGATCGGCGTACTCGTGTTGTTCGCATCGGGCGGCGTCGTGAACGTCGAGAACGGATTCGCCTCGTTCGCGCGCGGCACCACGAAGTAGAAGCCGCGAGTCTCGAGACGATCGACGGCGAAGCGCAGATCCGCGGTGAGCGCGTCGTTCGGCGTCCACAGGAAACGAGCCCGACCCGTGTAGTCCCGGGCCGGATCCGCTTTCTGATTGAGGTAGGTGTTCTCGAGAAATCCGTCGGTGTTGTAGACGTTGAACGCCGCGCGATATTTCAGCGTCCGCGATTTGTTGATCGGGCCGCTGAGCGCGAGGAGCGCCTTCTCGGACATGCCGTTGCCGATTCCGACCGCCGCGTGGCCCTCGAAATGATCCGTCGGTCCGCGCGTGTGGATGATGATGGCGCCGCCGATCGCGTCGCGACCGTACAGCGCTCCTTGCGGCCCCTTGAGAACCTCGATCTGCTTGATGTCGAGGAGCTCCTGATTGAACGCCGCCGGATTCGTTTCGAGCACGCCGTCGACGACTACGGCCACCGACGGCTCGCTGTTGCGCGCCTGGGAGATGCCGCGCAGCACGACGAAGGAAGTACCCGCGTTCTGGGTTTCCACCAAATTCATGTTTGGGACCATCGCGATGAAATCGCCCGGCTTCTCGATTCCGGCGGCTTGGATGTCACTCTGAGTAAAGACGTCCATCGTCACCGGAACGGATTGAAACGACTCGGCGCGTTTGCGGGCCGTGACCACGATCTCGCCCAAATCCTCCGCCATCGCGAGCAGCGGCACGGTTGCCAGCGCGACGCCCGCGGCCCCGGCCAATATGGCCATCACTCGGCATCTAGAGCTCAACATACTGGTCTCCCCCGTTCATGTGTTATTTCGCAAAGAAATGCACGCCGTCCCGCATCAAGCCATTTCCGGCCACGGTTCTCCGCGCCGAAGCGATGCGCGAATCGCGGACCCGTGTTCGTCCAAGAGGGGCGCGGAGCGAACCGAGTGCGCCCGCTCGCCGCCGAACTGCACCGCCGGGCGCACCGCCCTTGCGCCGCCGTGAGGCGCCGCCACAGGAACGACCAATCCAAGGTGCTCGACCTGGGGATCGACGATGACGTCGTTGACGCGGTTGATCGGTGCGTGCGGCACATCGTGCTCGCGCAGTTGCGCGACCCAGTGGGCGAGGGGCAACCGCGCGAAGCGGGCGTCGAGTTCGTCGCGCAGCGCCTCGTAGTTTGCGATGCGTGCGGCGCGCGTCGCAAAACGCGGATCGGCAGCGAGGTCCGGCGCCTGTGTCGCGGCGATCAGCGCCTCCCAGAACTTCTCGGGCGACGACAGATGTATCGCGATGAGACGATGATCGGCGGTTCTCAAGATGTAGGCCTGCGCGAGCCGCGGGCGGTCGGTCGAGGTCGGTATCTCGCCGAGCGCGAAGAATGCGGCGAAGGGCTCCACGGCGAAGTGCGCCATGGCTTCGAGCATCGACACTTCGACGAGGCCTCCGCACCCGCTTCTGCCCCTCTGCACCAGCGCACCGAGCACGCCGTAGGCGGCGTAAATTCCGGTGATCGCGTCGGCGAGCGCAGGGCCGAGGAACTGCGGGTGATCGTTGTCGACGACCACGCTCAGGAAGCCGCTCAGTGCCTGCGCGACCGAGTCGTAGCTCGGCCGGTCGACATACGGGCCGCTCGAGCCGAATCCGCTGATCGAGCAGTAGACCAGGCGGGAATTGAGCGCAAGTAGGCGCGTTGCACCGGCCCCGAGGCGATCTGCCGTGCCCGGCCGGAAGTTTTGGATGAACACGTCGGCTTCGCGCACCAGCCGGTCGAACAGGGCGCGGTCCTGCTCGCTCTTCATGTCCAGCGCGAAGCTGCGCTTGTTGCGGTTGTACGCCTGGAAGTGCGGTGAGTAACTGCCGCTCTGGTAGCTGCGATACGGATCGCCGTCCGGACTCTCGATCTTGATCACGTCCGCGCCCAGGTCGGCGAGCATCATGCCCGCGCACGGCCCGGTGATGAACGTACCCTGTTCGACGACGCGTATGCCGGATAGCGTGCCGATCATTCCCGGGTTCTCCCTCGCCTCACGGGTACTCGTCGGCAACGAAACCCGCTTGGGTTTCACCGTCGTAGTCGATCGCACTCGCTCCGGCATGGGACAACAGGAAGCCGATACCGCGTTGCTGCTCCTCGAGCAGGTGCGCGATCAGTCCGGCGGTGCGGGCGAGAATCGGCACGCCCTTCAGCGCGAGGCGCGGATAGCCGGCATCCAGCAGCACCGCCGGAATCGCGCCGGATATGTTGATCGCCAGAGGCCGTCCGATCAGGGCGGGTACGGCGCGTTCGACCGCCAGCGCAATCTCGACATAACGTCCGGCCGCACCGACCTCGGCGGCGATCTCGAAGAGGCGCAGCGCGCGCGGATCTCGGTTCTTGTGCTGCGGATGACCGTAGCCCGGGATCGCGCGTTTCGCCGCACCATAGTCGCCGACGATCTTCGCGACCGCGGCGTCGAGCGCCGCGCCACCGTCGATCAGCGCAGCGATTTGCGAATACAGACTTCCGGCGGCCTCGGACGAGCCGAGCACCACAGAACCGCAACCGAGGATGCCGGCGGCAACGGCGCCCTGCAGCGCCTCCGGCGCCGCGGCCAACGTCATGCGGCTCGCCTGCACGCTCGGTACGAGACCATGCTCGGCGATCGCAACCAGGGTCGCATCGAGGATGCGCCGTTGCGCCGGCGTCGGCAGCTGCCCGGTGACCAGGAGCCAGAGGTGGTCGGTGAAGCTGATCGTCCCCAGCAGTTCGCGCGCGAGGTCGCGGCCCCGCACGAGGATCGTGTCCGCGTTCGAAGCCGAGATCGCGGTGCTGTGCCAAGTCTGTCGACCGATCTTCAACTGCCGTCTCGCTCGTAAAAATCATGGATTTCGCTTATCGAAAAGCACGTCGATATACGAAACATGGTTAACTGGAGTCGGAGCCGTCGTCAAGAACCCCCGGCGGCGCTTCCCAGTTTTCGGATATCGAAATAGACTGGGGGCATGACGCAGTCGAAATCGAAGGCGCGCCGCGAGACGATGGGCGGGCTCGCGAAAGGGCTCGCGGTGATCCGCGTGTTTACGCGCGATCACGCGGCAATGAGCCTCAGCGAGATCGCGCGGACCGCCGGCATGCCGGCGGCGACGGCGCGGCGTTGCCTGTTGACGCTCGAGGAACTCGGCTACGTGACGCGCAATGGCCGCGACTTCCTGCTGCGCCCGAAAGTCATGCAACTCGGCGCCGCGTATCTCGAATCGATCGACATCGAGAAGGTCACGAAGACCCACCTCGAGGAGCTTGCGCGTATCACCTCCGACTCATCGGCGCTCTGCGTGCGTGACGGCGTCGACGTCGTCTACGTCGCGCGCGCGTCGGTGCGCACCTTGTTGCGGCTCGAAGCGCACGTTGGCAGCCGTTTTCCCGCGCACGCGACCTCCACCGGGCGCGTGCTGCTCGCCGGCGCGAGCGCGGAACGACTGCAGTGGTACTTCGACACCGCGAAGCTCGAGGCGCTGACCGATCGGACCGTCACGGACCGAGTGCGGCTGCGTTCGCTCGTCGAAGATTGCCGGCGCGCCGGCTACTCGGTCGTTCAGGACGAGCTCGCGTACGGCATCGTTGCACTCGCGGTGCCGGTGCTCGACGGCAAGGGGCGAGTGGTCGCGGCGCTCAACTCCTCGAGCCATTCGCGTCGAATCACGAAGACCAAACTCGTCCGCGATCGCCTGCCGATGCTCCAGCAGGTCAGCCGGCAGATCTCTGCCGACCTCGCTACCGCGCCCTGGCTGAGCCTGAGTGCGCAGATCTGACGCCGGCGCCGTTCGCCGGGGTCGGGCGCATCCGCTTGACGGTGCCTGCGTCGGATCATATGCTGAAATCGAACCGTTTTTCGTATAGCGAAATTCCTGCGCAAATCCCGGACTGCCGATGCGAGCGACGACATGACCGAGCGGCCGCCCGACGACAGGTATCTTGACGTCGGCCGGGCGCGTCTTCGCTTTCGAGACGAAGGCCATGGTGCTGCCGTGGTTTTCGTCCACGGCTGGACGCTCGACCTCGACATGTGGGAGCCGCAATGCGCCGCGCTGCGCGATTCCTATCGCCTCGTGCGCTTCGATCGGCGCGGCTTTGGCCTGTCCTCGGGCGAGCCGAGCGTCGCAGCGGACGTCGAGGACCTGGCGCAGCTGCGCCGCACGCTCGCCCTCGACCGGATCGCGGTGGTCGGCATGTCCCAGGGTGCGCGTGTCGCCGTCGGGTTCGCGGCGGCATCGCCGAAATTCGTGGCCTGCCTGGTGCTGCACGGCCCCCCGAACATCGGCAGTGGCGCGGCTTCGGCCGTAGGCGACGTGCCGATCGCAGAGTATCGCGCGCTGATCCACGCCGACGGGATCGCGGCAGTCCGGCGCGCCTGGGCGATGCATCCGCTGATGCACCTGACGACGCGCGACGAGCGCGTGCGAGAACGCCTCGACGCGATGCTCGGGCGCTATCGGGGGCTAGACTTGCTCGGCGACGCAGCGGCTGCGGCGCCGACCGTCGGCGCAGAACCACTGGAGTCGATCGAGGTGCCGGCGCTATTGATCACCGGCGCGCATGACCTCGAGAGCCGTGCACGAGCGGCGGATGTGCTGACCGGCCGCCTGCCGCGCGCCGAGCGCGCCGTGGTGCCGGACGCGGGACATCTCGCGAACCTCGACAACCCCGATTCGTACAACCGCATCCTGCGGTCGTTTCTCGACCGTCATGTATCCTTCCGAGCCTGAAGCCTGAACCTGGAGACCGCACCAATGCCGAAGATCCTCGTGCTTTATTACAGTAGTTACGGACACATCGAATCCATGGCCGGGGCGCAGGCCGAAGGCGCCCGCCGCGTCGGCGGTGTCGACGCCGTCGTCAAACGCGTGCCGGAGCTGGTTGCGCACGACCTCGCCGTCGCCTCCGGATTCCGGCTTGATCAGTCCGCGGCGATCGCGGCGCCCGATGAGCTGGATCGCTACGATGCGATCATCTTCGGCACCCCAACCCGCTTTGGGAACATGGCGGCCCAGATGCGCAACTTCCTCGACCAGACCGGCGGCCTGTGGGCGCGCGGCGCGCTGGTCGGCAAGATCGGCAGCGTGTTCTGCAGCACCGCGAGCCAGCACGGCGGACAGGAAACGACGATTACGTCCTTTCACTCGACGTTGCTGCACCACGGGATGATCATCGTCGGCGTGCCATACACGTTCAAGGATCTGGCGCAGATGCGCGAGGTCGCGGGCGGCACGCCATACGGTGCGAGCTGCGTGACCGGAGCCGGCCCGGAAATGCGCATGCCGACGGCGCTGGAACTCGAGATCTGTCGATTTCAAGGCGAGCACGTCGCGCGGATCACGACACGACTGGTCGCCGGCGCCCGCGCCGCGTGACGGCGTGACTCCATTTTTGCAGACACCAGGAGAACCGCCGCATGCTGTTTCCGACGACGATCGTAGGGAGTCTTCCCCAACCGGATTGGCTGATCGACCGCGCGAGCTTAGCCGCGCGCTTCCCGCCGCGCGTGCGCCTGAAGGAACTTTGGCGCGTGCCGGAACCCTGGCTCCATCAGGCCCAGGACGACGCCACGCTGCTCGCGATTTTGAGCCAGGAGCGAGCCGGCATCGACCTCGTCACCGACGGCGAGATCAGGCGCGAGAGCTATTCGAACCGCTTCGCGACCGCGCTCGAGGGAGTGGACATCGACACCCCGGGCGTCGCGCTCGACCGATCCGGCCACCCGAATCCCGTGCCACGGATCGTCGGCAGGATTCGCCGCCGGCATCCCGTTCAAGTCGAGGACACGCTGTTCCTGCGCGAGCACACCGATCGCCGCATAAAGATGAGTGTGCCGGGCCCGTTCACGATGTCCCAGCAGGCACAGAACCTCTACTATCCGACGCTCGAGGCCGCCGCGATGGACTATGCGCAAGCGGTGAACGCGGAGATTCGCGATCTGTTTGCCGCCGGCGCGGACGTCGTTCAGATCGATGAACCCTACATGCAGGCGCGCCCCGAGGCGGCGCGCGAGTACGGTCTGAAGGCCCTGAATCGCGCGCTCGAGGGCATCGCCGGGACGACCGCAATTCACATCTGTTTCGGCTACGCGGCGATCATTCACGAGCGGCCGAGCGGCTACTCGTTCCTGCCGGAACTCGCCTCCTGCAGCTGCCGGGAGATCTCGATCGAGACCGCGCAATCGCGCCTCGACTGCAAGGTTCTCGGCGGCTTGCCCGGCAAGAAGATCATGCTTGGCGTCGTCGATCTCGCGGATCCCGCGGTTGAGGAGCCTGAAACCATCGCCGCCCGCGCCCGCCGCGCGCTGCCGTTCATCCCCCGGGAGGATCTCATCCTGTCGACCGACTGCGGCATGAAATACCTGCCGCGCGAGACCGCGTTCGGGAAAATGCGCTCTCTGGCGCAAGCCGCGCGTATCTTGAGGCGCGAGCACGGCGCTCCGGCCGGATGAGCGCGGCCTCCGCGCGTCCCGGCGAGACGCCCGTCGTGAGGATGTACTCGCTGCACGATGCGCAGCGGTCAGGACCGGCGTCAACCTAGCATCTGCCACCTACGCTGTCGCATCGGCCAGGACTCCTCATGATTTCCCGTCCCACCAATGGCCGGGACCCGGTGCATGCCCGCGGTAGCGCTACGATCGCCGGTCGATGTCCAAGCCGGACGGAATCGCCGCTCCTAGCGTCAGCGGCCGAGCCGCGCCGCCTCGATCGCGGCGATGTCTATCTTTTTCATTGTCATCATCGCTTCGAACGCGCGCTTGGCCGCTGCGGGATCGCGGTCGGAGAGCGCGGCAACAAGGGCGCGCGGCGTGATCTGCCAAGACACGCCCCACCGGTCCTTACACCAGCCGCACTGGCTTTCCTCGCCGCCATTTTGCACGATCGCGTTCCACAAGCGGTCGGTCTCTCCCTGGTCGTCGGTCGCGATCTGAAACGAGAACGCCTCGTTATGCTTGATCTCCGGCCCGCCATTAAGCCCGGCGCAGGGGATGCCAATCACAGTGAACTCGACCGTCAGGACATCGCCCTGCTTGCCGCTGGGATAGTCGCCCGGCGCGCGGAGGATTGCGCCCACGGTGCTGTCGGGGAAGGTCTCAGCATAGAAGCGAGCAGCGTCTAAGGCAGACCCGTCATACCAGAGAAAGATCGTGTTCTTGTTGGCCATTGTTGTTCTCCTACTAAGAGTAACCGGAAGATTTTCGCAGCGTTGAGTGGCGCGTGTCGAGCGGTACTGCGATGCGCTTGCCCCCGCGTTGCGCCGTAGGAAAGCGCCGGCGGTAAAGCGAGGACAAAACATCAATCGAATGGCACAACGGGCGTCCAATGGCTCGGCGCGACTTTCCGCCATGCCGGCACACCCCTGCAAAGCACTGTCAATGGGCTTAAATAGTGGGCCGAGTAGGGATCGAGCCTACGACCGATTGACTAAGAGAAGTCTGCCCGGATACCGCATTTTTGTTTACCAAACAGCCGCTTACGATCTAGAGACTGTGCCACAATTTCCGGAGTCATCCTTCGATGAGGCTCTGAATTCATTACTACCGGGAATGACTCAGACGAGGACTGCCCGAAGCACGTCCAAGCTCGCCACCGCGGCGGTGGATAGGTGCATTGCAGGACGTGCCAACTGAAGAGTTGGGATTGCAGCGATCTTTGCCAGCCGCGGCGGCCAAGCGACCTCGCGCGCGAAGCGCAAAAGCTCGCGAGCCAACGGTCGTAAGGGCGGCCGACCTCGAAAAAGTTCGTCCACTGAGGTAGTCTGATCTTGGCGCAGGTTTGAAAATCGTTTGGCCTGTTGGCGGGTGCCTCCGTCGTCGACTGGCTCATCGTGACCCGCTGTTGACGGTCACGACCGTCGGCTTACCGGAACCAGAAACCGCCGCCCGCGCTTGCCGCGTGCTCACGTGCCAAGAGGAACAGGCCGGCAAAAGATTGGGAAACCTCACTAGGTGCGGTCCCATCGACAACACCGCCTTGTGCGTCGCATCGCTGGGGGGTGAAGTTACGGCGAGCGAGAAAGGCGCGCTTTTAGTTGTCGCTTAGGCCTAAACTCTAAGCGACGGCGTGTCAACGAAAATCTTGGGGTGCGTTTCTGGGAGGCACGTTGGCCGCGAGTACGGTCGCTGAACAGGGATTCACGCAGCAGGTCCGTTTGCCCCTGCATAAGGTCGTGGTCATGGGCATCGGCAATGCCCTCGAGTTCTACGACTTTTTCACGTTCGGCTACTTTGCCATTCAGATTGGCCATACGTTCTTTCCGACCTCTAGCGGGCTGTTGCTCACCTTAGCGACATACGGCGTCGGCTTCGTCACGAGACCGCTCGGCGGCTTCGTCATCGGCCGCTACGGCGATCGGGTCGGGCGCAAGTCAGCGATGCTTTGGTCCTTTGGCCTCATGGGCTTCGCAATCA
>Ga0307374_10012801_pt1 | contig 11701 bp, 7 predicted proteins | sample OX3MG_FD_202532 | JGI IMG/M metagenome (GOLD analysis project Ga0307374, IMG submission 202532) | Soil microbial communities from Risofladan, Vaasa, Finland - OX-3 | ecosystem: Environmental > Terrestrial > Soil > Coastal area > Acid sulfate soil | place: Finland: Risofladan, Vaasa | collected...
GAGTTGTTCGAAGGTGGGGCTCTCTGCGTGATCGCCGAGGTATTCGACAATCTTTTCGAGTGGCGCGAGGGCGAGCACATCGAGCAAGCTCTTCAACGCGGCCAGCGGGGCCAAGGTGGCGAACGCGTTCACGTCTCGACGTTGTTGGAGTTGTCGAAGGGGCACGCCCACCACGGCGCTGACCTTGGCGCGGGCACGTAGATCGAGCGTGTCGACCGCTCGCAGCGTCATCGCGGGATCGATCTTCAAAAAAGCGCGACGGACAATCGCGTTGGCGTTGCTCGACGCGTCGGACACGAATAGTTATTTCAGAAAATGTTTGGCGACGACGACTCGCTGGACCTGGTTGGTACCTTCATAGGTTTGCGTGCTCTGGCAGAACCGACCGCCTCGTCCGCTGCGTGCGTAATTGTCTGGAGATTCGTCCAATAGCTCCACGGAGTCAAGGCTAGTTCGACCGTACCGTAGGGATGAATTAGGGATGGACAGATCGACCGTGCGGGTTCACGTCAAAGGGCCGACGCCAACAATCCGACTGGCGTCCATGCCAATGGAATCACTTGATCGTTTGGGAAGTTGAGACCATCGTTCGAAAGTCCGAAGGCCCCGACTCGATTGAAGATTAAGGAAGCTCGCATACAACTGCGACGTGAGCGATCTTGCGGACTGTGACAGTTACTGGATGGAGTGCGCCGCACGCATTGTGTTCATTCGAAGCGAATTGAGGCGAACTCGCCGTAACTCTCCACTGTCCCGTCGGAATATGGGTTTCAAAGCGTCCCGTAGCGGTGACAGTGAGTGTGATCGAAGCGGCGTGGTCTTTGACTATCGGAGCGAAGACGACGGTGCCCCGTGCTGGAATAGATTCATCGGCAGGTCCTCCAATAAGCCTGAATGTCCCAACCACGGACCCAGACTTGTGTGTAGAGTTTGCCGCTCCCGAAGTCGATATTCCGCACGCAAAAGGCAATAGCCCTGCGAAGGTGATTGCCAAGATTGAAACTATTCTTCGATTCATATACAGCCCCCACACTTCTCATGTCGCCGGAAGGTGGTTTCTTACACATGCGCCATGATTCGGCCCAAGTGCCTCGGTGACGCTAATCCTACGTCGGGTGCGCCCCCTGAGCACAGCACCCGCCAAATGCAGCGACGAGTTCTGTCGACTAAAGACGAGTGAAACTAACGATCTTTAGCCGCTCGGAGATTGTTCGTGTCGGAGACCCGATGTAATAAGTCTGGTACCAGTCGCTTTCGAATCCGAGATTCCGCGTCAATGGTTGATTCCGCTAGAACCTAGACGTTCTCGCCGCCTGAACTCGCAGTAATGCCGCGGCTGCCACTTTTTCGGCCGCCATCGGTGGGAACGGCCACACGGCACTGACGTTAATCTCGCAGAGGACGTAGGTGTCCTCGCCGAAAGCGTCCTTCGCACCGTAGAGGAAGTCGGCGTCCCAGATGACCGGAAGTGACTCGCGATCGAGGTCGAGGATGGTCTTCATCTGCGGCACCCACTCGCCTTCGGCCCTGACTCGCAGTGCCTGATAGGCGGGGACGTCCGGTCCCTCCATCAACGAGGGCGGAGACTCGATCGGTAACTGTCCCGGTTCGAGCTTCAACAATCCCTTCGGCCACTGGCGAGCAAAGCCCACGACCTCGTCGTGGGTGAAGTAACAGCGAAGCATCCCGTCCGCCAGCCGGGCTTGGTATTCCTGGTCCACGAGACAGCCCGACCACGCGAAGTATTCCTCGCAGCGATCCATGAAGGCTCCGAGCATCATCATCTGCGACGAACCGTCCCTCAACTGCGCATCCTGGACGCGGACAATCTGGTCGGGGCTGGCTTTGGAGTCCTCCTCGACCAGTTCGACCATCCACACCCCGTTACCACCGTTGCCACGGCCCTGCTTCAATACGAGTCGGCTGTGCGCGGCGAGTCGAGCCGGAAAACGCTTCTTTAAGTCGGCGGAAGAACTGTAGAGGGCGGTGTCGCTCCCCCAACCGAGTTCACGGGTGTGAAAGATCACCTCCTTCGTTCCGAGCTTAAGAATCACATCGGGGTGCGCGGAGACGAATATTCCACGTGAGGATGCTTCACTGAGAAGTGAGTCAAGCGCGGCGCGATTAGCTCCGTCCTGGATGGGATTCACCCATACCAGCACGCCGTCGCAACTGAGGAGTTCCTCTCGAACCTCATCTACCGCGTCGTCGGTGAAGGGAATCGGCACGATGGTGACGTTGAGTTTGGAAAAGGCTTTGAAGAGTGGACCCAGCTGTCGGTCGGCTCGCGGTGCTGGCGACTCAACGTTGCGATCACCGCGCCAAAGGATGCCGATTCTTAGCGGTACGTCGTGACTGTGCGTCATGGGTGTGGTCTCCTCGAGACGTGCGACCGAAGCAATGGGTTGATGGTGATACTCCGTGGAATTACTACTTGAGTAGGTGTTTCGCGACGACGACCCGTTGTACTTGGTTGGTGCCCTCGTAGATTTGCGTGTTCTGGCAGAAACGTCCGCCTCGTCCGCCGAGTGCGAAATTGTCCGGAGATTCGTCCTTTGCATCCACAGAATCAAGGGTAGTTCTCCCGAGTTGTAGGGATGAAGTAGGGATGGACCGGTCCAGCGTGCTGGTTCACGCTGGGGAACCGGGGCTAACAATCTGCAACACTGCGAAACCAGATCAACGAGAGATAACGCCCCATAACAATTGTCAAAGCTTCCGGAGGACCTGGACTGATTCACGACCGTGTGGTGATCGGGAGCCGCAACCGGACTATCCAAATCATCAGAACGATCGACATCGGCCCCACCGCAGCTCTAGTGCCACCCGATCCGGTGACATCGACTAAGTCGTCCATGTCGGAGAGGAACTCCCTAGATCGTTTGGGTAATCGTCAGGTGTGGCTTACCGATGACGCCCGCCGCCTTCATGGTCTCTGCGAGTTTCGGATTCGAGACGAAGGATTGTGCCGTTTCCACGGAGTCGAAGGTCTGCATCACCAGTATGAACGTCATGTCTTCGGGCGAGCAGTATATCTCGTCGTGAAGTACGCCGTTCTCACGGCGAAAAGCTACTGCCTCGTCGTAGGAGTTACGCCAGTGGTCATAACTCGCCACGTTGGCCTTGACAACTAGAACAACTGACATTATTCCTCCACGTCTTGGGCATCGTGCGAATCCTAGGTCCGTCGGAGCCTCGGGTCGCCACCACCGACTCGAATAAAGGCATCGCCGAATTTTAGACATCGCGGTGTGCGCTAATTCGCAGGGGAATTTTGTCCCAGTACGTCAGCGCATTTCACTACTGCTTTGATGACGCAAGTTGAGCGAGAACTTCCAGATCGTCCGATCCACCGAGCACCATCAGACGATCGCCGGATCTGATGATGGTCTCACCGGTCGGTCGAATGACGTCGCGCCCACGCTCAATGGCAGTGATCAGTGCGCCGCGCGGTACCGACGTTGAGCGGAGCGGTACGCCGATGAGCGGGGAATCGCTCATCACCGAGATCTCTGAAATTCCAGTGGAACCACCCAGCTCCGCGACGCGACGTAGGTTGGCCTGCATCGTCCGGCGATAGTTGCGCACGATGTCCGTGATGGCGATCGTGCCCACGACCCGTCGCTCGTCGTCGATCACGGCCGCCCACGTCTGCGGCGTCGAAGTCAGAGTCTCGAGGACGACGTCCAGATGTACTGATTCATGGATCGGTGCGAACGCCGAGTCGACCAGGCCTTCGACGTCCAGGTTGCTGGCGTCACCGGTCCCTTCCTGCAGCGCCTCTAACGTGACAACCCCGACGTAGCGACCCTGCGAATCGATCAACGGCGCGGCACTGACCTCATCGCGCACCATCTGGGCTTGAAACGTTGCGCCGTCGCCGGGCTCGACCAGCACGCATCGCGCTGGAGCCATCGCTTGAGCGACGGTCACCATGGCGAGCAGAGGAAGACCGGTGAGGATGCGGTGCGCGGGGGACTCGGCCCGGCTGCGCAACTGGCTGCGGTAGATGGTGTCGTCGTTGCGGCGCACGATGAGCGTCGCCAGGCCGACCGCCAGCATGGCCGGCACGATTAATGAGAGCGTTCCCGTCATCTCGGCGACCAACAGCATCACCGCGAGCGGCGCCCGCGAGATGCTACCGAAGCAGGCCATCATCCCAACGATGACGTAGGGGGCAGGGTTATGGCCGAGGCTCGGCACGACCGGTTCGAGCAGGCGCCAGACGGCGGCCCCGACGAAGGCGCCGATCACCATGCCCGGTCCAAAGATGCCGCCCGAGCCGCCCGAGCCAATGGAGAGCCCGGTCGTCGCGATGCGCGCGAAGGGCAAGATGAGCACGATCCAGAGCGGGATGTGCAGGAGCTGGGCTCCGAGGCCCACTTGTATCCAGCCGTAGCCGGTGCCGAGCACCTCGGGAATAGCGAGGCCGATGCAGCCGACGATCAGACCGCCGATGGCCGGGCGAACCCAGCGGGGAATCGTGAGCCGATTGAAGAACGCGGCCATGCCGTAGAAGCCCTTGGCGTAGAGCAGGCCCACCAACCCGCCGATGATGCCGATAACCCCGAACCACCCCAACTGCACCGCGCTGGTGAGCTGATAGTTCCCGACGTAGCCAAAGAGCGGTCCGAACCCCTCGAAAGAACCCCACACCGCGAAGCCCACGATGGACGCGATGAAAGAGGGCAGCAGGGCTTCGACCTCGAAGTCATCGCGGTACAGGATCTCGGTGGCGAGCACCGCGCCTCCGAGGGGGGCCCCGAAGATCGCCCCGATGCCCGAGCCGATCCCGCTCGCGACGGTGATGCGCGCGTCCGAGGGACTGAGGTCGAGGAACCGGGCGAGGAACGAGCCGAACCCCGCGCTGATCTGGCCCGTCGGCCCCTCTCGCCCGCCCGAGCCCCCAGAGCCGATGGTGAGCGCCGAGGCCACGATCTTCACGAAGACGGTGCGCAGCCGCACGCCGCGGGGGTTGTGGTGCACCGCCGCGATCGCCGCGTCGGTACCGTGCCCCTCGGCCTCGGGCGCCACGGCGAAAACCAGGGCCGCTCCGGCCAGCGCGCCCACGCACGCGATGAGCGGGATCGCCCACGGTCGCGCGAAGTGGGAGGACGCCACCGCTCCACCTTCGCTCGCGGGCAGAGGGACCTTGTATCCTGCGAGCACCTGGAGGAAGACGTACGTGGCGAGGCGCAGCGCCTCGTAGAAGACGACGGCGCCAAGTCCCGCGATGATGCCGACGATGGTACCCAGCACGAGCCACTTCTGGGTGTAGGTCGCCGAAGTGAGCCACCGGCCGATGCGCACCTGCGCCGAGCGCATTCCTCGTTGCCACCGGCGTGCACCGGCGAGATCGTTAAGGGGCATCTAGAGGTCCCAGCCAGTTAACCAGTCCTGTTCGGGGACCTCCCCCGCCGCCGCCGCGAATTGGCTCAGCGCCTGCACGAGAACGCTCTGCTTCTCGGGGGCGATGGTGCTGAGGATCGCTTCGATCTCGCGACGGCGTCGATCCGTGACGGCACCAACTAACTTGACGCCCTTCTTCGTCAGCGCGAGACGGACCTGGCGACGATCGTCCTGTTCCGACTGACGAACGATCAGCTTCTTCTTCACGAGACGGTCGCACATTCGTGTCGCGGTGGCCGGCGTCACCCTGACCGCCTCGGCCAACCCGACGAGATTCTGCGGTCCACGCGACGCGAGCACGACGAGGGTCCGGTACTGGGTGAGCGTGACCTCCTCAGCGATGTCGGACAGCGACCGAGCAGCGACCGCGACGAGCACCCGGCTGGCCGACAGGACGGCGTCAACCACCGAGTCGGGTGATTCGGAGGCAAGTGAGTTCATACACTAATTATTGCATATACTAATGACATGACGTGCCCTCCGTCCTTTGACCAAGATCTTGCGGATTGACGAACAGCCGTAGTCCCGTCGTGAGGCAGGTAGCCGTGAGGGACGTAGCGTCGGAATCATCAGGCGTGTGCCGTGCGAAGGAGCGACATGTCGAGTGCGAAATCTGACGGCCTCCCGTCCGAGGGTCGTGGAGCGAAGCCGGGACCAAAGTCCGATACGAACGGCGACCTGAAGACCGTGCCCCTCGCCGAGGTGGAAAAGCGCCTCGAGTCGTCGCCGAAGGGTCTCACCCAGGCCGAGGCGAACACACGCCTCGGTCAATACGGTCCGAACGAGATCGAAGCGAAGAAGGTCAACCAGTTCTTGAAGTTCCTCGGTTATTTCTGGGGTCCCATCCCCTGGATGATCGAGGCCGCCGTGATCCTTTCGGCCGCACTGGGCCACTGGCCCGACTTCACCATCATTTTGATCTTGCTGCTCGCCAACGCCAGCATCGGGTTCTGGGAAGAGCACCAGGCCGGCAAGGCCATCGACGCCCTGAAGGCGGAGCTCGCGATCAAGGCCCGCGTGCTGCGTGACGGCCAGTGGACCAATCCGCCGGCGCGAGAGCTCGTCCCGGGCGACGTCATCAGGTTGCGCCTGGGCGACATCGTCCCCGCCGACGCGCGTCTGCTCGAGGGAGACCCGGTCGAGGTGGACCAGTCGGCGCTGACTGGCGAGTCACTTCCCGCCACGCGCGGTCCAGGCGACGCGGTGTTCTCCGCGTCGATTATCCGCCAAGGTGAAATCGGTGCTCTCGTCTACGCCACGGGCACGAACACGTACTTCGGCAAGACCGCAGAGCTCGTCCAGGACAGCCAGACCATCAGCCACTTCCAACGCGCCGTGCTGAGAATCGGCACGTACCTAATCATCCTGGCCGTGGCAATGGTGAGCGTCATCATCATCGTCTCGATTGCCCGCGGCGACCCGTTCTTCACCACGCTGCAGTTCGCCCTCGTGCTCACCGTGGCTGCGATTCCCGTGGCCATGCCGACGGTGCTGTCGGTGACCATGGCCGTCGGCGCCCGGTTGCTCGCGAAGAAGAAGGCCATCGTCAGCCGGCTCGTCGCTATCGAGGAACTAGCCGGGGTGGACATCCTATGCACGGACAAGACCGGCACCCTCACCCAGAACAAGTTGACGCTCGGCGACCCGTTTGCGGTGGAAGGTGTCTCGGTCGACGACGTCATCTTGGACGCGGCGTTGGCGTCGCGCGCCGACGACAACGACACCATAGACTTGGCGGTTCTCGCGGGCTTGGCGAGCGACCAGGCGCTGCGGGGATACCACGTGGAGCACTTCCAGCCGTTCGAGCCGGTCGGCAAGCGCACCGAAGCGAGCGTGAAGGCCGCGAAGGGCTCCTCGTTCAAGGTGACCAAGGGTGCGCCCCAGGTGATCCTCGAACTTTCGGCCAACGCCAAGCTGGTAAAGACGAAGGTCGACGAAGCCGTCAACGGGTTCGCCGTGCGCGGGTTCCGCTCCCTAGGTGTCGCGCGCGCGGAGGGAAACGGCGCCTGGCAGTTCCTCGGCGTACTGCCCCTGTTCGATCCACCACGCGCCGACGCCAAGGCGACCATCGCGACCGCGCGCCAGATGGGCGTCGAGGTCAAGATGGTCACTGGCGACGCGCTCGCCATAGCTAAGGAGACCGCCAAGACCCTTGGAATGGGCACGGACATCCTCGACGCCGCGAGCTTGGGCGACACGAAGCGCACCGAGACCGCGGCGATGTCGAGAACAGTCGAAGGCGCCGACGGCTACGCCCAGGTGTTCCCCGAGCACAAGTACCACATCGTCGACGTCCTTCAGCAGCGCGGCCACATCGTCGGCATGACCGGTGACGGCGTCAACGACGCCCCCGCGCTCAAGAAGGCCGACTGCGGGATCGCCGTGTCGGGTGCGACCGACGCGGCGCGCGCGGCGGCCTCGATCGTGCTCACTACGCCGGGGCTGTCGGTCATCATCGACGCGATCAAGGAGAGCCGCAAGATCTTCCAGCGGATGAACAGCTACGCCATCTACCGGATCGCCGAGACGCTGCGCGTCCTGCTGTTCATCTCGCTCGTGATCCTGATCTTCAACTTCTTTCCGGTGACGGCCATGCAGATCGTGCTGCTCGCTCTGCTCAACGACGGGGCCATCCTGTCCATCGCCTACGACAACGTGCGCTACAGGAATCAACCCGAGGCGTGGAACATGCGCGTCGTGCTCGGGATGGCCACCATTCTGGGCGTCGTCGGCCCCGTGGCCGCGTTCGGCATGTTCTACCTCGGTGACCGGGTCTTTCACCTCGGCCACCCCGAGCTTCGAACGATGATGTACCTCACGCTGTCGGTGGCCGGGCATCTGACGATCTTCCAGGCCCGTACCCGCGGCCCGTTCTGGTCCATCCGTCCCGCTCGTGTTCTCCTGCTGGCGGTGCTCGGCACGCAGGCGCTGGCGACGTGCATCGCGGTATTCGGGATCTTCATGACTCCCCTCGGGTGGCGCTACGCGGCCCTCGTGTGGGGCTACGCGCTGGTGTGGTTCCTCCTCACCGACCGGGTGAAATTGCTCGGATACCGAGTGTTCGATCCGTTGGGCTCGGCCGCGAACCAGCTTGCGTCACCAGGCACGCACCGCTCCCGAGCCGACCTGGCCGCGATGGCCGCGAGCGTTGTCCCGTTTCACACTGACGTCAACACCAGCCCGGGCGAGCCGGTGTACCACGACACCAGCGCGTGCCCCTACGGCAAAGAAATCCTCCGCGACGGCCACGACCTCGCGGGCACCGGTGAGCGACGGCGCTGCGAGTGGTGCGAAGCGCACGCCAACGTGGCGCCGTTTCACACCGACAGTGACGTCGAGAGCCCCGTGTACCACGACCTTGTGGCGTGCCCCTACGGGCAGGCGATCACCCGCGACGGCCATGACATGGCGGGGACCGGTGGTCGTCGGCGGTGCGAGTGGTGCACTGCGCACGTTGGTGTCAACGACTCACGTGATGCGCGTCAAGAGGAGAAGACGACATGAAACCCAACAAGGAAGTCCTGGACGAAAAGCAGTTCCAGCCGCGACGGCCCAGTCCCATTCGAGCTACACCACGGCGGGAATATGTCGGATTGGCTCTTCGTTGACAATCCAGATCACCCGCAACTAGGGTCCGTCTGGTGGCGAGGCCTCGTGCGAGAGGTACCCCTTCATCTGCCCCACAGCAGGGGCACCGCCGGTCGCTCGGACTGGCGAGCACGATCGCGATCGGCATCGGTGGGATGGTCGGCGGAGGCATCTTTGCCGTTCTCGGATTGTCCATCGAGCTTGCCCGTGGCGCAGCCCCGATTGCGTTTCTTATTGCCGGGAGCGTGGCTCTCCTCACCGCCACGTCTTATGCCCGACTTTCGGTCGCCTATCCGAGCCGTGGCGGGACGGTCGCCTTCCTCAACGAGACCTTCGGGTCAGGCATCTTCGTCGGCGGCCTCAACGTCTTGTTGTGGTTCAGCTATGTCGTCATGATCTCGCTGTACGCCACGGCCTTCGCCGGGTACGCAGACAGTCTTCTCCCGGGGCACCCGTCGGCCATGGTCGAGCATCTCCTCCTGAGCGGCATCATTATCGTGATCGCCATTCTCAACATTGCCCGTGCCTCGATCGTCGGTCGCGCCGAAGAGTGGATCGTGGCCGCCAAGCTGGCCATCCTCGTCTTGGTGGTGATCACCGCCTTCCACGGTGCTCACTGGTCCCACCTCTCCGAGGGCAAATGGGCAGATCCGCTCGCCATCGTTGGGGGCGGCATGGTGATCTTCGTCGCCTACGAGGGGTTCGAGCTCATCGCCAATGCTGCTGAGGATGTCCGCGATCCCCGTCGAACGCTCCCTCGTGCGATCTACGCCTCGGTGGGTATCGTGATCATCCTGTACGTGCTCGTCGCGATCGTGACCGTGGGATCACTGACTTTGGATCAGGTTCACAGCGCCAGTTCCTACGTTCTCGCCGAGGCGGCGCGTCCCGGCCTCGGGCGCGTGGGGTTCGTGCTGGTGGCCGTTGCGGCACTGCTCTCTACCACGTCGGCCATCAACGCCACCTTCTACGGCACGGCGCGCCTGTCGTGGACCATTGCACGATCGGGTGAGTTTCCCAAGACCTTCGAAAAGAAGGTCTGGGACCGCCCCATTGAAGGCCTGCTGGTAACAACGGGACTGACCCTCATTGTCGCCAATGCCTTCAACCTCAGCAGCATCGCCCTCACCGGGAGTGCCGCCTTCCTGATCATCTTTGCTGCAGTGAACGTCGCTGCCGCTCGCCTTGCTAAAGACCTAGCACCGCGAATGCTGGCCGTAGCGGCCGCCGTGGCGTGTCTCGCTTCGCTCGCCGCATTGATCCTGGAAGAACGGAGCCGAAACCCCTGGGGCGTGCTCATCGTCGGGGGAATCGTCGCCGGGTCATTCGCAGCGGAAGTCGTGTACAGAAAACTCACCGGGCGCGTGATCCCCTCCCACCTGGCTTCGCTCTCAAGTGCGTCCGATGACTCCTCGGTGCAGAGACCGCGGGAGGCCAACGATGAGTCGTGACGCACGCAGGCATCTTTCGTCAATACCGTAGACCCTGTCGTACCAACCGAGCTGTACGCGGTTAGACGTCTGTGGAGCGGCGCGGCACCGCATAATGTTCAAGCGACTTACGTGTTCAACGCGATACCAAACGCCGGATAGTCGCGACATTAGTGCGGAGCGGGCGCCGACCATGAAGACCAATCAAAATTAAATATTAGGTGCCTAAGGGCAATTGAATTGGTTTCAAACCGAGAAACCTCCTTGTTTACGATCGGAATTCGTTCTTAGCTACAATTGACGGCGATAATCTCTGGCGAGCCGTACATGCTCCGATTGGCAACTCCTCCGGCGGCACATCACAGGTGATCTTCTTCAACGATTCCTACGATCTTGTATTGGGCAGTGACGACGGCGACAACGAAAATCTGACTCTCTGGTGCACGGCCATGGCGGTGAACAACGGACAGCGGAGGTGCCCGTCGCCAATTGAAGTGTCGTCTCTTTAGCGAGGTCGGGCTTCACGCCCGGAACAGTCCTGTGGCGTCGGTGACCCGACGTGACTCTGATACTACGCAACGGAGATTGGCGAGCGGGCCCGTTGAGAGTCTTGCACCGCTTGTCAGTTTGCCAGGCGCCTGTTCAGGGCCGCAACGAATGCTTCTAGAGACGCGAGATTCATCGTGTCGGGATCGAGGACGATGGAATGCTCAACCGTTCCCTCTTCGTAGTCGACTTCAATCGTGCATTCCAGAACTTCGGCGTGGCCAACACCGCCAAGTAGATACCTCGTGACGCGAACACCGCGCGCACCGCCCAGATTGAAGCCCGAGAAACTCAAAGGATTAAACGAGGAGTTTAACGTCGACTGATTTGACTTTTGCCCCAGTGCATGCTTCAAGCAAGTCCGAAAGGGCACTTGGATCACCGTCGTTGAGACGCTCAATGTCTTTGGCGTGCTCGTCGAGCCGCTGCTTGATAACGTCTTTCGTCTTCTTCGGCATCACAGTCATCATAACTTGTTACTTCCTCTTTCTATTTAAGGCTTTAAAATGATGCGAAGGGGGCTACGTCACCCAACGGTCGGGTTGTAGGGACAAAGTAGGGATGAATTGGAAGTACTCGCCCACCTGCACCGGAAATACTTCCAGAAATTACTACTTGAGTAGGTGTTTCGCGACGACAACCCGTTGGACCTGATTGGTGCCTTCGTAAATTTGCGTGATCTTGGCGTCGCGCATGAAGCGCTCCACGGGAAACTCCTTGGTGAAGCC
>Ga0307374_10012803_pt1 | contig 11701 bp, 12 predicted proteins | sample OX3MG_FD_202532 | JGI IMG/M metagenome (GOLD analysis project Ga0307374, IMG submission 202532) | Soil microbial communities from Risofladan, Vaasa, Finland - OX-3 | ecosystem: Environmental > Terrestrial > Soil > Coastal area > Acid sulfate soil | place: Finland: Risofladan, Vaasa | collected...
GAGCCAATCATGCGGCTGAAAAAATACTTTCGGCCTAGATTATGCAAGTGCAAATTATAGTATTTGTGATTTGGTATCTTTACGTCTAACTTGCACTTTTTTAGCAACTTTGTATAATAGCGACGCAAGCGCTTTGTGTCGTTTGCTTCGTTGTAAACGTGCCCGCGTGGGAAAAATACTAATTCATTGTCAGTCTTGTCTTGCTGCTCGATGAACAATTTTATCGCGTCAGCAGCCTCGTCAGTCAGAAAGGCCTTTCGCGCAGCGTCAGTCTTTGTAACTTCTGCACGCAGTCTAACAACAGCAACGGGTGCAAAAGTTGCAAAATCAATGTCATTAACCTGCAGCGCAGCAGCTTCACCAGCTCGGCATCCAAGGCTTGTCAGAACGTAAATGAACGCCCGCATAACTGGGCCTGCTGAAGATGTCAAAGTGCGTAGTTGTTCTAGCCTTACCGCTTCGTCTGCAATTTCATGCGCTTTGGGCAATATGACAATCGCGCCAAAGTCTTCCTTGCTGATCCTGAACCCATGAAATCGTAAAAGACTGACTGCAGCATGAGCTCTGTTTCGGATAGTCCGAGGCATCAGCTTGCCCTTACCGCGCATATGTTGCGTTTTCAGCCAGCCTACAAAATGGTCTATTGTTGCCAGCGTGAGCAGTGGGTCTTCCTTGTTCTGTTGCAGCAAGTCGTTCATGTCTAGCTGCTTTTCTGTTATGTAGTCTAACCACGCTAGACGGCCTTTTTCTGCGCTGGTTACAGTTCCTATGCTATCGCTCCTTCGCAGTAGTTTTTCATGCCAACCGTCAATATCCCAAGCAAAATCAGACAAATCTACAAGCGCCCACTAGCACTGCTATCAGTATAGTTATTGTGTGTGCGTTAGCCATGCAATTACCAGCTAGTTCGTTTGCCATTCAATATAGCGTCCACTGATTGATTGTAGTTAAAAAATTGCCACCAATCTTGCCATAGATTAGTGACTATAGGTTGCACAGTTCTTGCAGTCCAGTAAGAGCAGCGAAAGTGCTCTGCAATTTGCTTAGTCGTGGGTGCTTTTTTGATTTGCCATAGTTCAATGTCTTTCTTGAGCGCACTAGTGTCCTTGCTAATTAGTTGGATCAGTTTAGTATCTAGTTTGTCCTGTTGGTTTGGGGGCGCTGTAACTTGCATGCCTTGTTTTTGCGCTTCGTCTTGTACTAGATTGGCAACGTAAGCGCTTCGGGACATGCTGCCCTTGAGACTGTCAAGCAATGCAAGTGTTTCATTGCTGATTGACATATGTACCACGTTTGTCATTTAACCCACTGCAACTACAGTACAAGCTATTGTGTGCGTGCTAACTGTTTGCGTAATTAGCCAATGCACACACAACAGCTATACCACTACACAAACTTGCATGGGCTAGTGCAACTACGGTGCAAGATGTTTTTCAAGCCCTTTTGCTCTCGCTCTTGCTTGCCTGATTAGGTTCTTTGCCTTTTCAACAGTTCCTTCTTTGCTGTCTAGCAGTCTGACAATTTCGATTTCTGCGTCAGTAAATCTGTGGTCTGTGTCGCTCTCAAGTATCTTGAGGGCGTAATATGTGGCAGTGCCGGGGTCGCTCCTCGTCTCGCCAACTTTGACGCCTCTCCACATCATTGGTCTGCTTATGTCGGCAGTAAACTGCTCGGCAAGTTGCTCTATCTGTTTGTGTGATACCTTTTCTGTGTTCATTTCTTGATCACTGTAAAGACCTTAGTATCGCTAATTGCGATTCTAACGACTGAAGTTGAATTTGTAATGGTAAAAGTGCTTGTTGCATCAAGACGACAATTGCAGCGTTAATATTTCCCTCTTGCCAAAGCCGTTTAGATTGCAGGTCATATTGTTCCATGCGCTCCGCGAACAGTGCTTGTTGAACAAAGTTGTCAGCGAATGAATTACAAACTGTTTCTTCACTAAAAGCCACTTTACTTTGATACAAAAGACTGTGACAGAACTCGTGCGCAAACGTGCGCAGTGTTGGATTAGACCTTAAAAAAATGCCACTCTCATAGTTGGTCATTGGACAATGTAGCCCTACTGTTTGCATACTTGCCTGTTTTTGTCTTTGGTTAGTGTCATATTGGTTTAGTCTGTTGTCATCAATAAGAACTTGTGCTGGCTTAATTTCATATGACTCTGCAACCAACTTGGCAGCGCCAGCCAAGTCATTTTTGTCAAACGCTCTTTTTACTTTAAGACATACGTCCGTTGCTGGCATCGGTATATAGTCAGGAACTTTAGATTCTTCAATTCTTGTCATTTTTCTTTAACGCGCTCCGCAACGACATGCAGCACTATCAGGTCAATCATTTGCTCCAAATCAAACGAATAACTGTCTGAATTAGGACTATTGCGTATCTGCTTGAGAAGTTGTCTTTTGACCGTTTCTTCAACGTTCAAATCAACAAGGTGTTGTGGTTCTTTTTCATTAACCCACTTTGGTAGGTTGTTCTTTACCAGAATGTAATTTCCCTGCTTGACGTTTCTGGTGAGTTTGGCGTTAGGCAAGCCGTCAAGCCACAATTTAACTGCATACACGCCTCGTTCAGTCTGCACTTGAAATTGAGTTGCGTCTTTGCCAATTCCCTTTTTCCATTCTTGTTGCCCTGCAATTCGTTGCTGAATTATTATCTGGGCTTGCTCTGCGTCCTGCATCTTTCGAACTAATGACATTGGAATTGTTTTGTCAAGTGCCCAGAGGTGCATTTCAGCGTGAACCATTTCTTTTCCAGCAACATCAAACTGAGGTTTGTTATACTCGTTGAAGCAAAATTCCTTAAAGTAAGCAATTATTTCTGGTTCGTGCTCTTTGAGGTAGGCAGTTATTTCTGCTTCAGTTTGCACACAATCCTGTCGAACAGAGTTCGCAATGACTGAAACCTGCTCTGACTTCTTGCCAAAGATTTGCATGTTAGTCGTTGCTCCTTGCAAGGCTCGGCTGCTTCTCAGACTGTTGCTTGTCGCTGATATTCATAGCCTGTCCCACTAGGTCAACCTGCGGAATTGTTATCCCACTGCCTGCAGGAATATCGTAAGTCGTCAGTTCAGGCGTGCTGGTTGTGCGCTCCGCATGTTGCAAGTTCCCATTCGCAGCACTGCCAACGCTCGTGTTGTCCACTGGAATGTTTGGAATATACTCGTCTGTTTGCTTTCGTTGAGTGTGGTCTACCATTTTTTTAACTTCCCTAAATGTTTTGGTAAGTTAATTACGCGCGTTGCAACTATATTAAAATTGCTCATTCTTGAACAAATGACAGTTATGGCAGCCATAATAGCGCGTTAGAGCACATTGCTTTCATTGTATTAATACTATTTGGAATGTATTAATACTATTTCTTTAGGGCAGTTCATGACGTTCTATGAGCAATCTTAATCTATGAGACCATTGCAAATACTACTTGAGATAAACCCCAAATGGTATGGATTGACATTAAAAAGAAAGGTCATGATGAAAGGCCACCTATCTAATTCTCGCAACCAGTTCAATGACGTTTGGCACTAACTCTGCAAAGTAGTCGCATACTTTGTTTGCGCGCTTTGCATGTTAATTGAACTCCTCATAGCGTCTGTGCTGCACTGGCGCTGGGCTACCCACGAGAAGTTTGCTTGTGTGCAGACAGAACTCATCTTGCATTCTCTTGCACTTTGGACAGTAAACAGGATTGGTTGGTTGCATTTTACTTCAACTGCAGTTGTTAGGGCGTCACTTGTAAACGCTCCACCAGTTGTGACAGCGTTCGTGACAAAGTGACAATGCAGCCAAGGAATATATGTTGCCCGCCCTAACTCTATGGTAGTGTTATACAATGAGCAACAATCAAACGGAAACAACATCTACAGTCAATCCATATCACTGGACTAGTGAAAGTGGTCTCGATATTGCGCAGCGTTTACTTAGTGCGCACGTGCAAGGAAAAGAAATCAACGATGAGTTTGTCGCAGCAATGGCAAAGCGGGTCGTTGAAAAGTATGGCAAGTCGCTTGTGCAACTTAGCACTGAGAGCGGTGCAAAATCACGTATCAAGCGAGAATTCGCCAGACTAACGGAAAACAAGTTTGTTATCCCAGAGGCTGCAGTAAAAACAACTAGCGTTCCCAAGGTAACTAAGAGAACTGCTGGTGTCCAAAAGGACACCGTTCCAAAGGGAACTGCACCAAAGTCTGCATCAGCAGCAACGAGCGTGGGATAGCATGCAAACAGAAATGACAACAGCAGAGTTTGAACGTGAAAAAAGAATAATTGCAGCGAAGGACTTGACTGCAGTTTTCAGCAGCGTATTGCAAAACCAAAACCGCACTTGGACAGTCATGAGCCAATGGACACCCGACAAAACCTACTACGTGAACAGCGCTTTGAGAAATTGCACATGCCCAGACAGCACTTACAGGCAAGTAAAATGCAAGCACATAATTGCAATCGAGCTAACCCTAAAGGCGAGAGTAAAATGACTGACATAGAAGCAACCAAAAGCGCAAAAGCACCCATCCGCGAATGGCTAGTGTGTTCAAATCCCACATCCCGCCCGTGGGAATCAATCGAAATCAGAATTTACTAGTAAATCATGATTCAACAAAATGGTGGGGTCGGCCGAATATTTCCCTGTTGTTGGGAGCTCACTAAGGCCAGCAACAGTTTTCCCAATGTGCTTCCTAAAGAAGCTCTTGACCTTTTCTGTTAGCTGCTTGTCGTTCGTGTAGTTGTAGTGGTAACGCTCTTGGTACTAACGAACGAAGTTGTACAAGAAATTGTAATCTCCGAAGAATTTAGAGAACTAATGTGAATCGCCGACATATTGTACCCGGTCGCAGTTAGAGGCACTCTCACATTGATGTAGTAGGTAAAATTTCTAACATTTCCGCAGTCATTCGTATACAACCTGTCAGTGGTGTAAGAAGATTGAAAGTAGACATAGGTGCCGTTCGGCGTGCTTCCTCCAATGCTGTACACACTGCCGCATCCATCAATGTAAGTCATGTAGTTATGACCATTCTCCGCAGCAATGAAATCAGGGTCAGTCTCAATAAGATACTCTAATCTTTGAACGGGTGGATAATTTGGAGCTAAGATTGTACTGCATGGAGTTGAAATGGAGAGGTTGGAATCAGTACAGCAATAGGGCGTTAACGTGAAAGTTGAAGTGGTTACAAGAATTTGGGTTACGGTTGTTGGTAGACCACTACTAATTGTCTGGGTCACAACCTGCGTTGTTAATGAAGTGACCGGTTGAGGTTGGGTAAAGCGACCCAGACCGTAACCACCGATTATCGCAACGATGATTACTACCACAACTAATACGGAGATGGCTCGACTGATGGCTTTCGATGTCAAACTTGCTACCCACTTGAAGTAGAAATAATCGTTGGACAGTTGTACACGTTTAACATGTAACTAGGAATCACCGAGATAGTCATGTTTGAAAAATCGAAGGAGTTCAAGTCGTTTGAGTTGTAAGAGTCAGTAGGCACACTGACTTGAATTTGACTCAGGGCATATAGAGTCCAACCAAAACTGGGTCCACAGGGCTGGAACGTCTCGTTGCTCCATTTCGTGAATGTTATGGTGACATATGTCACGTCTTTTGAGATGCCACCCGCTACCCCTTGTTGCACATAATATACCGAGCCATTTTCGGCAGCGATGAAACTAGGATTCTGTTCTATGACCGAGGCAAGAATATACTCGTGCGTTGAAACTGGTTGTGGACACGAGTTCATTCGGAAGTAGTCACTTGTTTCATTCGGAAAAGCAACCTTGTATCCAATATATGATGAGTTGTCAACGCCAGTTATTGGAGCGTCTTGCACATTGATGAGGCACGACTCAGATACTAACGCACCATCGCTGCCGTACGAAGAGAGGTTAGAGTGAATCATTATCTCGAAGTACACATTCTGGCTCTGGCAGGAAAATAGGAATTGCATTGAAACATTGCCGTCAAATACTGTTTCAATGTTTGAAAGGTGTGAGTTCCCCAGACCACCCAAATTAGTCCAAGCCGCTCTCTGCACTGTCGAAGACAGAACACCGCTTGTAACGTTGATGAAGAGTTGTGGCTCCAGTTGGAATGATGTGCTTGTAGAATTGGGCGAGTAAGCAAGAAAAGTGTAGGAACCAATGTGTATTGGATTTCCCAAGAAACTTACCCAGTAGCCATTATCGAAATATGTTGTTACATTGAAAACCAAAACCTGCTGAGCACTCGCAGATATGGTTTGGTTTGTTGGAAGACTTGAAGAATAGCATGTGCTGCTCACTGATTCAATACTTGCAAAGGTGGATACCGATCCTGAAGTATTAGACGATGTTGTGTTCAGCGCTAAAGTCGTAGTACAAGGGATACGTTGACAAAAACTGATGCTCGAACCAGTCGTGCTAAAAGTGTTGAAAGTAGCATTGAGGAACAGCCCGAAGCCCGCTATGAGGATTAGTGCAATTACAATGAGGGCAGAAACTCCAAGAGAGACTGCTCTCTTATCTACTATCAACACTCAACAAGCTGGAAGGTATCTGCTTGAAATATATGAAACTACGCCATAGCAGACCTGTTCTGATCATTAGAACGAACTCATTATACGGCAATTTCAAATAATAGCTATAGCATTTTCAACGCTGTTCTCGCGTTGGCAAAAACAAAAAGGGCAATTTCTCTTCGAACAACCGCACTTATTGCGATAGCATTTATCCTGATAATTGGTTTTGTTGTATTTCTCAACGCTACTTTCAACACAACTAGTCATTCGATAATTGCCGTAAATCCTATCTACGGCAACCAACCGACGGCAACGGAGTATGTCATAATCACCCAATATGGAAGTGAAAACATCACCATAAGCGGGACTTGCACCATTTATCCGGGAGCCATAGTTATCTATCATACCACAAGTACATATTATGTCGAACCCTCAACCAATACGACCATGATCGGCACATGGACTACTACTACCATGTTGAATAGCTCATACACAGTATTTACTCATACCACCACGCTAACCGCAACCAGCACAAGTTATACTTGTCCGCAACCCGTCAATTAGGCTAATTGGAAAGAATTCGGCCGACCACAAGAGGATTAGCTGTTGTAGTTACCACCTGTTCAGCAGAAACCGTTTTCGAAATTTTACTAGTAAATTGGGGTTCAAATCCCACATCCCGCACTCAATTTCTAGTAAAATTATGCGCGAATTCTCTTGATCTGGATCTCATCCCAGCGGGAAAATCCGGCCGATCCCACACTTTTGTGGGTTTATTTTCCCGCACGTTCATTCGCAGCAAACATGATTACGACAGCGCAGAATGTAGAAATACAAATTACTCGGAAAGCGACTGAACTGCCAAAGTATTTCGTGATAATTAAATAAGGACACTTTGAAATTCGTGGCAAGGCTTCGGAAGTCGATGTACCTTTTGTCATCTATTTGAAAATGAAATCGAGCTAAGCAAGTTTGCAAGAACCCAAGAAATCAGACGCAAGAAAGAAAGAGCGGTACATAAATCGAAGCTACTTGGGCAAGTGGGCCATCGTAGGAATATCGATCGGGCTAGTTGCGGGTTTTGGAGCGGCTGCATTCTACTACGCAATTCAACTGGTCTCAAACACAATCTTGGGAGGAATTACTGGATACTATCCACCCAATCCCGCAGGAGAACTCGTCGCTCCAGTTTCGATAAATCCACACTTTCTGTTAATCCCAATCTCGACAGCTCTCGGTGGTCTCATCGCGGGATTGCTCGTCTATGGTTTTGCGCCAGAGGCCGAAGGTCATGGAACTGATGCCGCAATCGACGCATTCCACAACAAAGGAGGCGTGATTAGACGCAGAGTTCCCGTCATAAAGACAATAGCTTCAGCTTTCACGATAGGAACTGGAGGAAGCGCAGGAAGGGAAGGACCAACAGCGCAAATTGCAGCGGGCTTCGGCTCAATACTAGGGGACGTATTCAAGCTGTCAGTCAGGGACAGAAGGATTGCGGTAGCTGCGGGAATTGGGGCAGGTATCGGCGCTATTTTCAAGTCTCCCTTCGGTGGGGCGATTCTGAGTGCCGAGATTCTCTACAGTGGCAACGACTTTGAAACTGATACTCTTATTCCTGCTTTCATAGCAGCGCCTGTCGGATATGTCGTCTTCGGTTCGTTCACTGGATTCACACCCATCTTCGGAAACGTGACTCAATACGCCTTCAATCCATACAACTTGGTATTGTACGCTATTCTGGGAATTCTCTGCGCCGGAGTGGGAAGGCTGTTCACGGTTTCATTTTATTCAACAAAGAAATTTTTCGAAAGAATAAACATCCCAAAATTCCTGCGACCCATGATCGGTGCTGGAATCGTTGGCGTGATCGGAATATTCTTCCCGGAAATTCTAGGACTCGGTTACGGATTCCTTCAATTTTCCATCAATGGAAGTTTCAGCTCGCTTCCGGTCAATTATCTGGCGATGCCGATTGTTTTGCTGTTGCTGTTGCTGGTATTTCTCAAAATATTCGCGACTTCCTTGACTGTGGGATCTGGAGGAAGCGGCGGAGTCTTCGCACCCTCGCTTATGATAGGCGGGTTCGTGGGCGCGTTCCTCTGGGTAGTTATTCATGATGTTGATCCGAATCTGATTCAGGCGCCAGCACCCCTAGTGATCGTTGGCATGATGGCCCTATTTGCTGGAGTTGGGCGAGTTCCAATTGCGGTTATTCTCATGGTGGAAGAGATGACGGGAAACTTATCACTTCTTGCTCCCTCGATGATAGCAGTGGTCATATCGTACTATTTTGCTGGTTCCAACTACACGATTTATCGTAGTCAAGTGGCGACGAGGGCTGATTCTCCAGCGCACAGAGGTGAGTACAACATCCCGCTAATGACCAAATTACTCGTCGTAGATGCGATGAACAAAGAGGTAGCGACTCTAAAAGATGATGATACTGTCGACAAGGCAAATCAAATAATGGTAGAGAAGGGCCGCGCAGGCATTCCGATCTTTTCAGCTGGGAAGGTTGTTGGAATAGTTACTATGAGTGATGTCCAGCGCATACCGAAGGAAAATGCGGCGAGCACGAAAGTCAGCGAGATCATGACACGTAACCTGATTACCGTAGGGCCTCAGGACAACCTGTTGGAAGCACTCAGAAAGATGACTAACCACAGCATAGGGCGTCTCCCTGTCATCAATCCTGAAAGCGGGACGCTGGTGGGGATCATTTCGCCCACAGATGTATTCCGAGCTTACGACCTGTTTGTGTCCAGCTCGATGTCAGCGGATGGAACAGATCAAATGGACATGTAGCGAGGTTTAACATTGACATCTCTCACTCAAGCTAACGATAAACTGAACTGACGCCGATATTCTAGTTGATGAATCTAGGTCGTCCCGTCTAGAATGATCAGACGGCAATCCAAATTCCTTCCTCATTATCGCAATCGCCATACTCAAATATGGTAATGCTCGCTCTGGGTTGTCTCTTGGTGTCAGCAGTTGCCTTCTATAGAGCTACTCATTACTGGATTTCTAATCATAATCCTAGTAGCGTCTTTGATTTCAATCCGGTCCAAATTACCTTACACCATTGCACTCGTCTTCATCGGCATAGCGCTTGTTTTTCTGTCCAATAGCTTCATCCTTGGATACGGAGTGGTTGGTAGCACTCTCTCTCAGATTAGATCATACACATTGAGCCTCGGCACGAGCGAAGGCGGAGGTCTCTTCGTCGGATTGGTTGTGCCGCCACTAATCTTTGAAGCGATGATCCACATCAAGTCCAAAGATCTAAAATCAGTTCTGAGACCGACATTCGCTCTCTCGACGATCGGTGTTGTGATCGCGACTCTCGTTGTGGGTTTGTTATTGTGGGTTGTCGTAGGACTCCCGATCTACATTTCGTTCCTCTTTGCGGCGATAATCTCTCCGACAGACACCGCAACGGTTCTCGAGATCTTTCGCAGAATCAGGGTTCCCTCGAAATTAGCCGCGCTTCTAGAAACCGAGGCAGCATTCAACGATGCGACTGGGATATTGATATTCACCATTGTTCTTGCATCGATTACATCATCAAAGCTACCGCTACTCAACGCTGCAGGAAGTTTCATCTACTTATTCGGCGGCGGGGTTGCGATCGGGCTGGGCGTTGCGCTTGTAGGCGAACTGCTTACGAGTTTGATATCCGATCGCACTACCGAGACCATACTGACAATTTCCGTGGTTTGGGGTTCGTACGTTGCCGCAAGTGGGCTAGGTTTTTCAGGTTTGATCGCAGTCTCAGTTGTTGGTCTCTACTTCGGAAACTTTACAATGAGGACCGCAATTAGGCCATCGAACAGAGAAGCAATCAGAGTTTTCTGGGAAATAGCCGCTCTAATTGGGAACTCAGTTGCATTTCTCTTCATTGGACTGAGAACCGATCTGCTGAAACTTTCTCAATCGCTGGAGTTGATAGTCGTGGTATATCTAGCCGTACTTGCAGCAAGGGCCGCGACCGTGTACCCCATTCTAACAATCTTCGACAAAGTGTCAAAGAGTGTGGACGACAAGATTCCATTGAAATGGAGGAATGTTGCCATGATCGGCGGAATGAGGGGTGCACTTTCGATTGCGCTATCTGCTTCGATCGTTTCTTCGGCAGCAATCAGCGCGACCGATGCGGTTACAATCTCGGACATGGTGCTTGGAGTTGCTTTTACATCCATCATAGTCCAGGGAGCTCTCCTTTCTACGTATGCTAAGAGAAGGTTCCCAGAACAGAAGGAAGCGAAAGAGAAGATTGCTGCAAGATTTGCAAGCATAGCTTCCGAAATTGAAACTCTTCAGAAATTGAAAAATGATGGTAAGGTCGCCGACGAAGTTTTCGCAATTGAAATCGAGGGATACATTGACTCGCTTACAGATATTCTATCCGAACTTGAAACAACTATTGGCCCAGGAAGCATACTGAGAGCTCGTGCTTCTCGTCTCTATGATTCGATCTCTTCCACGCTCCCTAACAAGTCGAGGGAGGCGCAAGTCCAAGCTCCTGAAGATCATCCAGAGTTAGCAACAGACGTTAAAAAGAAATCAAACATAGAGGATGAAGAAAACCGTTCATTAGGTTGACGCGTTCGAGGTACCCATGCGGCAATTCTTGCCAGCGATTCTATGCAGATAGTGGAACCGATTCTTCGGATTCTGATTTTCTTCTCCTCGTTATCCAGAACGCTCCGACGGTCGTTACAATATTGGTAAGAATGATAACATAGGTAACCAGATTGAGAAATGTTGCGCCCAAGGGTAGATCTGCATTTACCGCAAGAATTGCGAGCGTGGCCGGTGTTAGCCCCTGGGCGTTCAACAATATAATCTTGGTTCGATCACTTTTGATTTCGGATCCTCTTGTTGACACTGTGGATGCCAATGTCCTAAAACCAAGAAGTATAGCGAGAAGCAAAGCTCCATCCTCGAGGTTGCTTAGAATCCGTTCTGGATTAATGCTGAATATCAGTCCAAGGAAGACAAAGAAGAACGTCTCCAAGAGGAATGCGATTTCTCCCTGAAACACGCCGAGCTGTTTTTGAAGACGGTCAATTTCGATCTGTTTTTTGAAAAGCTTGTTCAGGAACTTGTAGCTGCCCAAAACTATCCCGAAAATCAAACATGATAGTATGCCGCTTCCACCCAAAGCGAAGCTGATCGAATAAGTAGCAAAGAAGT
>Ga0307374_10012805_pt1 | contig 11700 bp, 11 predicted proteins | sample OX3MG_FD_202532 | JGI IMG/M metagenome (GOLD analysis project Ga0307374, IMG submission 202532) | Soil microbial communities from Risofladan, Vaasa, Finland - OX-3 | ecosystem: Environmental > Terrestrial > Soil > Coastal area > Acid sulfate soil | place: Finland: Risofladan, Vaasa | collected...
GTACCCCGGCCGCCTTTGGGCACTTACCCCCAGTTCCTGGGGCCTCCGCATCCTGGTCTGGCTCTCCGCCCCCGTCGTCGTCGGCATTGCCCTCAAGGTGTGGAACGCCCTTCGCCTCGAACTCACCCTCGAAGACCAGAAACGCCTGCTCCTGGAAGCCCGCCTCGACGCCCTCCAGCGCCAGATCAATCCCCATTTCCTCTTCAACACTCTCAACTCCATCGCTTCGCTGGTTCGCAACCAGCCCGAGCTCGCCCGCGAAATGACGGTCAAGCTCGCCAACATCCTCCGTGCCCTCCTCAAGGAGCACGACAGCTACGTTCCCTTCCGCCAGGAGCTCAGCTTTACCGACGATTACCTCGACATCGAAGTCGTCCGCTTCGGCCGGGAAAAGCTCCGCGTCGAAAAGGACATCGATCCCGCCACCCTCGACGTCCTCGTCCCCAGCATCCTGCTCCAGCCCCTGATTGAAAACAGCATCAAGCACGGCCTCGAACCGCGCATCCACGGCGGCACCGTGACTTTGCGCAGCCGCCTGCATGGAGACCGCGTCCGCATCGAAGTCGCCGACGATGGCGTCGGCATGGTTCCCCAGCCCGCCTCTGCTCTGCAGCGCACCGGCAACGGCATCGGCATGAAAAACGTTCAGGAACGCCTCGAAGTCCTCTATGGCCTCAACGCCCGCTTCACCGTTGTCTCCAACCCCGGCCGCGGCACCACCGTCTCCATCGAACTCCCCGCCCGCATGGCCGCATCGTCTGCCTGATTTTGCTTGACCACTGTCCACTGTTCACGGTCCACTGACAACTGAAAACTGACAACTGAGAACGGTCATCATGAGCTTCCAGTCCCACACCCCCGCCTCCCTCGTTCACCTCGAAAAAATCGGCCAGGTTGCCCTCACCGTCACCGATCTCCCCCGCGCCCGGGAGTTCTACCAGCACACCCTCGGCATGCGCTTCCTCTTCGACGCCGGCTCCATGGTCTTCTTCCAATGCGGCGACATCCGCTTCGCCCTGGGCACGGAAAGCTCCGGCGCACCCCGTGGCGGCACCATCCTCTATTTCAAGGTCGAAGATCTCCCCGCCGTCCACACCCACCTCGCCGGCCAGGGCGTGGTCTTCGTCCAGCCCCCGCATCTTGTCGCCCGCATGCCCGATCACGACCTCTGGCTCGCCTTCTTCCACGACCCCGACCAGAACGTCATCGGCCTCATGAGCGAAGTCCGCCCTCCCGCCTCCTGATTCGCTCTCCGCAACGCCGAAATCCAGTCCTCCGCCCATCTCCGTCGCGCAACCAACGCATCAAGCAACCTTTCTCCTCGCTCCCTGCACCCAAGCGGGTGATAGGGGTAAAAAGGCGATTTTGATAGATGGAATGGTTCGTATTGTTGGTACTTATTAGTTTGAATTGCCTTGTTTGCCTTCCTCTTAAAAGCACGACATAGAACCCCCTTCGCCGCAAGACAATCCTTCGGGCCCCCGTGAGTGAGTCCGCCGTGCCTGCAACGGGGAATACGCCTGCCGTTACAGGACCACATGTGGACTCGGATGATCCCTTACTGGAGGACGGACCATGTCTCGGCATGCCTGCCACACCTGTGACGTCTTGAAAGAGATTTACTGGCTCAAGGCCGGTCGCTTTATCGTCGCTGCGCGCTCCTCCCCGTCGCTGGCGGGAGGACGGAAACCCAACCAGGAGGAACTGAAAGCGCTCCGGGAAGATGCCATGGGCGCCCTGCGCACCTTCCTGCGCCACGTCAACTCGTGTTACGGCTTTAGCGTGGACAACGCCGCATGACGGACCCGCCGCGGCCGGGGAATTCTGTTGCTACCGGAATGGCAGCCGCGATATCGTACTTGCGCGAGATGATCCCGCCTCGCGGGCCCTGATTCATGCCTTCGCTTCCTCAACTGCTGAGAGTTTTGATTGTCGATGACGAGCAGGTTGTCGCCGATAGCCTCGCCCTGATCTGCGTGGGCAAGGGGCACGCGGTGCGCGCTGCCTACAGCGCGGAGGAGGCAATCGAGCTGTGCCGGTGGTTCCATCCCCACGCAGTCGTATCCGACGTGCGCATGCCCGGCATGAGCGGAGTCGATCTGGCGATCCATCTAAACCAGGCGGAGCCCGAGTGCAGGGTTCTGCTCGTGTCCGGCTACGAAACTTCCTTCGCCATTGCCGAGGGATCCATTCAGCGCGGCTGTTTCCACGCCATCCTGCCCAAGCCCATCCGCCCCAGCGAGGTCCTCGAGTTCCACCAGGCCTGTGCCGACGCCATCGAGAACGCGGCTTGATTCCCCCCTTTCCCGCTTGACGGATCCCATTTCTTCACTCATATTGAATAAATGCCAGGCCGCGCCTATCTCGGCGAGCTCGAACTCATGCTCCTCCTCGCCATCATTCATCTCGGCGACGATGCCTACGGTGTTCCCATCGCCCGCTCTCTCGAAACCGAGCGCCGGCGCAGCGCCAGTATCGGCAGCGTCTATGCGGCCCTGGAGCGGCTGGAGACAAAAGGGCTGGTCACCTCCAGCCTGGGCGATCCCACCCCGGAACGCGGCGGCAAGGCCAAGCGCTTCTTCCGCGTCACCAGGGAAGGCTTGCGTCAGGTGCAGGAAACTCGCCGCGTGCTCACCAAACTGTGGCAGGCGTTGCCGGATCTCAAACGAGTCTGAAGCAGGAGAGAGCACATGGCGCGTATCGAACCTCCAAAGCTGGCCGCGTGGATGCTCGAGTATCTGGTTCCGGCGGCGGAGCGTGACGAGGCGCTGGCGGGGGATCTCGAGGAGCACTACCGCGCCGGCCGCTCCGATGCCTGGTACTGGCGTCAGGCCGCCGCCGCCGTGGCCACTGGTTGGGGGCAGTATCTCAACCGCCGCAGGGCCATACTTGTCTTTGCGCTTCTCTGGTCGACGCTCGCTCCGGCATGGTATTCGATATCGAACGATATAGAATCCTCACACGACTTCGGTAAAGCCTGGGAAATCTTCGGCCCATTCATGCTCGTCGGCTGGACGGCCCTGCATGCGGCATTTCTCTGGGCCGGGTTGATGGTGTATCAGCTTGTAAATACGTTTGTCGGAAGGCCCATTCCGCGCAAGGCAATCCGCCGGGCATTCTGGATTGTTCCGCTGGTCCTGCCGCCGGTTTACGGCATCATCTTCGTCTTGTCAGCTCTCTATTGGAACTCCATCTCCGGTCTCGAGCACGCAAAACTTGCGGCATCCTCATGGGGCCAGATCGCGGATTTCGGCATCCTGGCCGACCTGATTCGCATTCCGTACTTTCTCACTCTGACGGCGGCGCTCTGGGGAACGGCTGGCACCTTTCGGAGGAGTTCGCCTTCTGCCGATTTCACTCAGAATTCGGGCGCATCCCTGGCCAATCCCGTGCCAGGGCATTTGGACCGCTTCTTCGCCTTCGTCGTCGCCGCCGGCGTCATCAATGCCCTGCTCTCCGGCTTTCTCCTCTGCCGGCTTCCCGCTTCGAACGTCCCCAGCCTCTCCTCTCTGCTCCTGCGCGCCGCCATCTACGTTGCCATTGGGGCCGCTGCAGGAACCGCCGGCGCATGGATCTACTGGAACAATCCCGCGAGCCCGTTCCGCGACTCCGCGCCTATCGACTTCCGCCTGTTCGCGCTCGCCTGCGCAGGCGGCTGGATATGGACCCCGGCGTTCATCCTCCTCTACGAGCAGGTAACCGCCGCCGTTGCATTCGTCGCCGTCATCGGCGCGTTCGCTCTCGCTGCCGGCCTGCGTACCGTTCCCCTCGGATTCCAGCCTGCGCCCGCATCCGGCTACCGGCAAAACAGCCAGCCAGACGATCTCTTCGCCGGCGCATTCCTCCGCCCGCAGATTGACGGCGGCGGGATCATGATCGCGCTGGCAATCTACGGTGGCGCGTACGCCATCGCCGAAAGCTCTTTCATGACCGCCAGCCTGCTCCTTGGGTTGGCCGCATTTCTGCTCGGCTGGATGCGAACCGTCCAGCGTCGAGAGCCCAAGCCCCACGGCTTCGCGCGAGCCGCCGTCCGCCTGGTGATCTTCGTTCTGCCAGCCATTTCGGTCACCGCTTGGGCGCTGCTCACCGGAGTCGCCCACCGAAACCACTTGCTGGCGGTGAAAGCCGCCGAGGCTTCTGACGGCGCTCGCGCCGCCGAAGAGAAGGCCGCCGCAAAGTCGGCTGCGCACGGCTTCGGCGGATATGAAAGCGTCATCCTCTGGCCGTTCCCTGAGAAGAAACCCATCGTCGCTCCATTGCCGCTTCAGGATGGTCCGCTTGCGCCCGGCGCCAAACGTCCGCTCGTCGTCCAGTTTGATGGTCCCTACTGGTTTCTTCAGCCTCCCGATGAGCGCCCCGGTCCCCACGCGCACCAGGCCCATGGTTCTCCTCTCGGTGTGCGCATCATGGCCAACAATTCCGATCCCCTGGTGATGATTGCGCGGCAACCGCTCGGTCAGCCGATTCCGCTCGCGCGCTGCGGCCAGGTGGAGATCGAGCTCGACAATCGCGACCAGAATCTCGGTGTGGTCGCCGTTGTGCTCCTTCTCGAGGACTCTTCGTCGAAAGGCCATCCGCAGCTCGATGTGGGCCGTCAGCAGATTGTTACCGGCGAACCGGAAACCTCCGGCCTCCAATCGTTCCGCTTCCGCCTGCCGGCGCGCGCATCCCTTCGCCGCTTCGAGACCGTCGCCGTCATGTTTCTGCCGGAGTCGGGACACGAACGGGTTGCACCCCGCTTTGCGGTGCGCGAACTCCGCTTCTATCCCCGCTGACGTGCCGCTCCCCTGCGCGTCCCCGTAGTGTTCCCGCTCACGATGTGCCGGTGCCATCCGGTGCTAGGATGAAGCCATCGTGAAAGTCGCAATCATTGGCGGCGGAATTGTCGGCCTCGCCACTGCCCATCGGCTACTTCACCGTTATCCCTCCGTGGAGTTGCTGCTTCTGGAAAAAGAAGCCGGGCCCGGCCGCCACCAGAGCGGAAACAACAGCGGTGTGCTGCACTGCGGCCTTTATTACAAGCCGGGTTCAGCCAAGGCTCGGCTGGCGGTCACCGGCATCCGCCGTATGGTCGCTTTTTGCCAGGAGCACAACATCCCTTACGATCAGTGCGGCAAGATTGTGGTCGCCACCGAACCGGAAGAGATTCCGCGGTTGCACACGCTCCTGGAGCGCGGAACCGCGAACGGACTGGAGGACCTGAAGCTGCTCCGGGGCGAGGAGATTCGCGAAATCGAGCCCCATGCCGCAGGCGTTGAGGCCATTTGCGTTCCCCAGGAGGGCATCGTCGATTACCCCGCCGTCTGCCAGGCAATGGTCACCGACATCCAGTCACGCGGCGGGGAAACCCGCTTCTCCTCTGAAGTCATCGGGCTGCGAAATGGCGCCGGCTGGACCATCCACACGAAGGCCGGCGACTATAGTGCCGACTTTCTCATCAACTGCACCGGCCTCTTCAGCGATCGCGTCAGCCGCATGGCCGGCACCCATGACCCCGCGAAAATCGTGCCCTTCCGCGGCGAGTACTACAAGCTCCGCCCCGAGCGGCAGCATCTGGTCAGGAACCTCATCTACCCGGTGCCCGATCCCAGCTTCCCGTTTCTGGGCGTGCACTTCACCCGCCTCATCCACGGCGGCGTCGAAGCCGGACCGAACGCAGTGCTTGCACTTGCGCGCGAAGGCTACCGCAAGACCGAGATTTCCTTGTGCGATACTGTGGAAACCCTTACCTACCGCGGCTTCTGGCGCTTCTTGTTGCGTTACCCGGCAATGTGCTGGCAGGAGCTCCGGCGCTCCTTCAGCAAGGAGCTGTTCTGCCGTTCCCTCCAGCGGCTCGTACCGGAGATACGGGCCGATGACCTCGCGCCCGGCGGCGCCGGCGTGCGCGCCCAGGCCATGTCTCCAAATGGCGATCTGGTGCAGGATTTCTATTTTGTCCGTCAGGCCAAAGCGCTCCACGTCCTGAACGCGCCCAGCCCGGCGGCCACCGCAAGCCTCGCGATCGCCGACGAGATCCTGAACACCATCAGCGAAGCGCTGCCGCAGTAAGACTCGGAAAGCAGCTCCAGAATTGCCGTACCCAGCACTTCCGTGCCCCGTCTTTGCGCCTTTTTACTGGCGCAAGGGTGGGAAGCCATGAACCTTGGCATACCGTGATACGAACCACCCTACTGGTTCAGCTCGCCCAGCAGCACCTTGGCCTTCAACGCCAGCGTCTTCGCGCCGTCCACGTCGCCCGACGCCAGCGCCGTCTTGGCCTGCTTCAGGAACTCCAGGATCTGGTCTTTTGTCTTCTGCTCCTGCTCGCTCAGCTTGCGCGTAATCGCGGTCAGCCCTTTTTCCGTCGCCGCAATCGAATCCGATGTTTGCTTGCGCAGGTCTGCCGGTTCCACCGGAGTAAAGCTGCCCTCCGCATTCACCTGCGGCGGGGCGTTGTTCTGGGCCACCTGGTTTTTTTCCTGCTCGGCCGGCTTGTGTTTATGGCGCTTGGGCTTGGGAGGCGGAGGAGCCGGGTGCTTCTCCTGCGCCTGGGTGTCTGGCTGTTCCGGCCGCGGCACCGTCATCACCGGAGGAGGCAGGTTGGCTGGCGCCTTGTTCGGCGCCGGCGGCGGCGTGTCCTCGATGGGCGGAGCCAGAGGGGGCTGGCTCTGAACCTGGTCCTTGTTATGGCACGCGGTCAGCGCCAGGACAAGCGCCAACGCCACACGTGCAGTGCGCAACTTCATTCCGCCAACCCCTTTTTTTGTTCGAACACCGCCGGCTGAAGATGCCGGCGTCCCCAGTCCGCCGAAGAGAGCGGTATGCGGAACCGGAACTCGCTGCCCCGGTTCTCTCTAGATTGTACTTCCACGCTGCCGTGATGTAACTGAAGGATGCGGTAGGTCATGGCCAACCCGATCCCGCTGCCCCCTGCCTTGGTTGTAAAGTAAAGGTCGAAGATCTTCTCCCGGATCTCCTCCGGAATCCCGACCCCCTCATCTAAAATCCTGAGCACGGCGAAGTTGCCCACGCATTCCAGGATTACGTCCAGCCTCCCGCCCTCGGGCATCGCCTGGGCGCCGTTCTCGATCACGTTCAGCGCCGCTTGCTTGATCAGGTCGGCATCCACGTTCACCCCCACCGGTTCCGATGGGAATCGGACGTGCACCTTTACCCCGCGCGTCGAAAGCTCCTCGGACGATAGCGCCAGTACATCGCTGACGATGCCCTGAAGATCCTGCTCCCTGAGTTGCAGCTCCACCGGCCGCGCAAAGTCAACCAGCGTCTGCACCACCCGGTCCAGCCGCTTGATCTCCGACTCGATCACATCCAGGTGCCGCGTGGCCGACGGGCTGGCGCCATCCAGCTTGTTCTTGAGCAGCTCCAGGTGAACCACTATCGCGTTAATCGGGTTCTTCACCTCGTGGGCCACTCCGGAGGTCAACCGCCCGATGGCCGACATCCTGCGCGACACCTCCAGCTCCGACTCGATCCGCTCCATGGATTCAAGATCGCGGAGCGTCACCAGCGCGCCCAATCCCTGCCTCGTCAGGTCGTCGTGGATGAAATCCACCGATGCCTGAATGCGCCGGCCGTTCTCCGTCCGGATCTCCTCCTTGATGAGCGGCACCCGGTTTTCGAATGCCTCCCGCAGCGTCCGTCCCAGCAGGGTGGCGCGATCGAAGAGCTCCGATGCGTCCAGCCCGAGCACGCGCTCGCGATCGATCTGGAGAATCCGCCGTGCCGCCTCCGAAACCAGCACCGCCCGGCCGTCGCGCGTGAACAGGAGAATGCCGTCCTGAAGGTTCCCGAGGATCTGGTCCAGGTTCTCCTTGAGGGCGCTGAACACCTCTTCCACGTTGCGGATTCTCTGCCCGATGCGCTCGATCTGGTGCGACACCCGGGTTGCGGTATCCTGCCTTGGCTGCGCCTCCTGTTCGTCTGCGACCAGCTCCTCGATGTTCGGGTTCCAGTAGTCGAGCTGCATGCTGATCTCTTCCAGCGGCCGCAGCGCCAGGTTGGAAAGCAGCAGCGCCACCAGCAGTGCCGTTCCCAGGGCGAATCCCATCAGCGTGAACGCCTCTTCCAGCCAGGGTGCATAGACCGCCCGCAGCAGGGTGGTGCGGGCGCTCACGTGCACCGTCGCAAACGGCTGTCCGTTTCGCTCCAGGGGCTCGACGATTTCGAACACCTGGGGAGGTCCGAAGACCTTGAGCATGAGCTCGATGGGATCGGTGTTCAGGAGCTGGTTGTAGCCGGGCCGCACCGGCGCCGGCTTGTCCTCGTTGTCGGGATTGGTGGAGAGCAGGGTCTGCCCGTCGAAGTCGGCGATGTTGATGTCGTAGACGGTAAGCGAGTAGCGGTTGACGCTGGTGACCACGGCCTGGAGCGAGAGGTTATTTCGCACCGCTGCCCGCGCCAGGTCGCGCAACTGCTGGGGCTGGTTCGGGTCCACCTTGCGGTCTTCAAGGCCCGTCTCCAGGGCGTTCTGCAGCGCGTATCGAACCTGGTCGGCCACCATGCGATTGGTGTCGTAAGTCTGCTGCACGGCGGCGTGCAGAAGCTGGGAGACATAGACGAACGACAGCAGTCCCGAGATCAGCAGCACCAGCGAGGTGATGGCGAGAACGAGTTTTGTTTTCAAGCGCATGAACGCTAATCGCTGACGGTGCGCCTGAACCTGCGGAGAAGCAGCAATTCGCGCACAGAACCTGTTGGTCTATGGTACGTTTTTGCCGGCTGGAAACCAAGTAACTGGGGGACAGAGCAAAACACGTCATGCAACGCACCTGTGCCGGCGGCATACAAGACTTTCGACTATACTTTGCTGCTTGGCCGAAAATCGAAGACACCTCAAAGTTCTGGGTTGAATGACGGAAATCGTTCGCCGGCCTGGCAAGCAATGCCCGGATTCAAGTACCGCGGTCCTTTTCATGCCTTGTAAATTGTTGGTTCTATTGGTTCGCGAATTCTAAAGAGGGGGTAAGCTATTGAAAACATGAGGCCCTAACCCGCTTCCAAAGCTGAATGTCGCCGGTTCGATCCCGGTCTCCCGCTCCATGCAGTCAATTACCTAAGCGGTTCATCCTCACGCATTCCCCATCCCTTCCCATACCTCATTCGAGATGAAGACCAGGATCGATGCGCTCTGACCCTATTTGGGGCGAACCAACTCGATGCGGTCGTGGGTGCGGACCCAGGTATTTCCCGCCATGCGGCCCACGGCATCAAGGCCGGAGGGATCGACGCGGAAGTTGTCCACCAGGTCGGCGCGGACATGGAAGCGCACGATTTCGCCAAGCACAATCACGCCGCCGGACGGCTGGCGGCTGGTGTAGATGACCTGGAGCAGCTTGCACTCCATTTGCGCCGGCGATTCGGCCACGCGCGGTGGCCGAACCACCTGGCTGGGCAGCGGAGTGAGCCCCGCCAATGCGAACTCGTCCACCTCCGGGGGAACTTCGGCGGCAGTAATGTTGGCGGCGGCGGCAATCGCCTCGTTCACCACGTTCACCACAAACTCGCCGGTAGCATCCACGTTGCCGAGGGTGTCCTTGCGGGAGGCGGGCTCCGCGGCGCTCTCCGCCCGGAGCGCGGGACAGAAGAGCAGCGTAGGCGGGGCCGAACCCACGCCGCAGAAGAAGCTGAAGGGCGCAAGGTTCGCCTCTCCGGCCGCGTTCACGGTCGAGACCAGCGCGATGGGTCGCGGCACGATGATGCCGGTCATCAGCCTGTAAACATCGCGTGGAGAGTGTCCGGCCGGGTCTACGCTGAACATCGAGTGATCGGTGTCATTGTTCGCCATCGCTTCCGATCCTAAAACATGAATTGCGAGGCCGCGCGTCTAAGTCTCGAGAGAGTTTTTTGGTTTCCGAGGTCGCGTCCCGGGACGTGACCTCGGTGATGCCTCGCGCAGATTTTCGCGGGCGTGTAACATTGCCTGATGCACAATCAGTAAGAGAGGAAACCTGCGCCATGCCGCGAATTCACTTCCAGCAGCAACTCGCCGAGCTCAAGGACAAGATCCTGGCCATGGCGGCGTTGTCGCAGCAGGCGGTGGAATCGGCTGTGGACGCTTACCTGCAGCGCGACCAGGGCCTCTGCCAGTATGTTCGGCAGAACGAGACCGCGATCAATACGGCGCAGCGCGAGCTGGACGAGATGGCCTACGAGCTGCTGGCCAAGGAGCAGCCCATGGCCATCGATTTGCGCTTCATCCTGGCGGTCATCAAGATCAACGGCGATCTGGAGCGGATCGGCGACCAGTCTGTGGCCATTGCCCGGCGCACGCGGGAGGCGCTGGAGATCGATGCGGTGGAGTTGCCGGTGGATTATGCCGCCATGGGTGAGTGCACGGCCAACATGATCCGGTCCGCCATTCAGTCTTTGATAGAAGGCGATGCTCGGCTGGCGGATCACGTTCGCGAGATGGACGACGAGGTGGATCGAATGAACCGCCGCGCCCATTCCGACCTGCTAGGGCTCATCCAGAACGATCCGAAACATACCCAGCAGGCCATGAACGGCCTGTTTGTCTCGCGTTCGCTCGAGCGAATCGCAGATCACGCCTCTAATATCGCCACCGACGTAATCTTCTGGGTGCGCGGCGCCGACGTCCGCCACCAGCTCAGCATGGCGATGGACTGAGCTCTCGGAGGCGCAGGTCCAATCTGAGGCTGACCGAGTAGATTCCCCCTCCCGATTGCCATCTTCCCTACGTCGTCCGGGCAACCTATGCTCAGCAGCAAGCCGTCTAAATCGATTAACCAGCAGGTGCGGTTTTTCATTAGGTGGAAGCAGGCGGATTGTCCGTGTGCGGGTTGTTGCGGCTCCCTCCGCGGATTTGCGTTGCTCGTGGTGGAATTTCAATCCCGAAAAGGGAACGGCATGCACCTGAATGTGCTGTTGACTGGCAGGTTGTCTGGGATGGGCCACGAGGCCGCATGCGAGGTGATGGCGAAGAGGGCTCCTTCGCACAGCCCGGCAGAGTTCGCCTATAGTGAACCGGTCATTATCCATGCGCCGGCCGATCTTCCGGAAGGCGTCTACACGCTACATTTTGAAAACATCTCCATGCCGGTGCTGCACAAAGGCGTATTGTGGCTGGTGAACGCGCACCCTGCTGCAGATGCGGAGCTCGGGAAGCCAACCGCGGGGCCTCCCAGGAAAGCGGGCAGGGGACCAGTGATGCTGGCCCGCCGACTCATTCGCGACCGCCGCGGAAAGAACTAGTCCGCGAAAGTTCAGCGGCGCCAGAATGTCAGGCCGCAGGTTACACCTTCACCGCGGGGTGTGCCGCGTGGTGCAACAGGACGGCTACGGCGCAGCTGGTCAGGCGCGTTTCGGCGGAGTCCGCACGGCTAGTCAGGATGGTGGGCACGCGTGCCCCCAGCACGATGCCGGCGAGTTGCGCGCCGCCCAGGTACTCGAGCTGCTTGGCCAGCATGTTACCGCTTTCGAGGTCGGGCACCACGAGGATGTCGGCCAGGCCGGCCACCGTCGATTCCAGCTTTTTGATGGCCGCCGCGCGTGCGCTGACGGCGGTGTCGAAGGCCAGGGGACCGTCGAGGATGCCGCCCGTGATCTGCCCACGTTCGGCCATTTTGCACAGCGCCGCCGCGTCCAGCGTGGACTTGATCTTGGGATTGACGGTTTCGATCGCGGAGAGCAGAGCCACCTTGGGCTCGGGAATGCCGAGCGCGTGGGCAAGGTCGATGGCGT
>Ga0307374_10012806_pt1 | contig 11700 bp, 9 predicted proteins | sample OX3MG_FD_202532 | JGI IMG/M metagenome (GOLD analysis project Ga0307374, IMG submission 202532) | Soil microbial communities from Risofladan, Vaasa, Finland - OX-3 | ecosystem: Environmental > Terrestrial > Soil > Coastal area > Acid sulfate soil | place: Finland: Risofladan, Vaasa | collected...
GCGAATCGCAACGATGCGATCGGACGCGAATCGATCGCCGTGATGCGCGCGCGGATCATCGGATACATCCGCACCGCGCCGATGCCGCGATCGCGCAGATAGCGGCGCAGCGGCCGCACGTCCTCGGGACGGATGTTGATCAGGAAGTTGTTGGGCGCGTGCGCCCCGAGGCTCGAGCGCCAATCGGCGAGCAGATCGCGACGCACGACCACGAGCAGCAGCAGGACCATCAGGCCGAGGCCGAAGGCGACCACCTGGATGACGCTCGCGGCGCCTCGACGCGAAACGTTCGCGAGTCCATAACGCCAGGCGACGCCGACCGCGCCGCGAAACCGGCCGGTCAGGCGCACCAGCGCGTAACCGGCCGCCGCGAGCGCGAGACCGACGCCGGCGACGCCGGCCGATAGGTACGCGACCAGCAGCGGATCGCGCACCATCAGCCAGAGGATCGCGAACAAGGCCGCGATCGCGAGCGCGTACACAAGGCCCTGGCGCAGGGGCGGCGGTTCTGCCGTGCGCCGCAGGACGCGCAGCGGCGGCGTGCTCTTCAGCTGCAGCAGGGGGGGCAGCGCGAAGCCTGCGAGCATCACGAACACCGTGGCGAAGGCGACGGCGACGGGCAGCGGCGAGGCGGCCGGCAGATGGCGCTCGATCAGTCCGCGCAACAGCCAGGCGATCGTCGATTCGCCGAGAAACCCGAGCGCCGCGCCGGCGGCCACCGCGGCAACGGCCAGCGCCGACAGCTCGACCGCCGCGACGGACAGCACGAGACGCTGCGAGGCTCCCAGACACTTCATCAGCGCGACCGCATCGACGTGCCGGGCCGCATAACGGCGGGTGGCCATCGCGACGGCGACCGCCGCCAGCAAGACCGAGGCGAGACTCGCCAGACTCAAGAACCGCCCGGCGCGATCGATCGCGGAATTCAGCTGCCGGCTGCTGTCACCGACGTCGCGCAGCCGCTCTCCCGGCCGCTGGTGCGCGATCAGATAGGCGCGAAATGCGGCGACCGCGCCCGCCGGGCCGGCGAACAGGCCGGCATAGGTCACCCGGCTGCCCGGCTGGATCAGCCCGGTCGCCGGCAGATCCTGCGCGTTCATCAACACCGCCGGTGCGAGACTGACGAAGCCGGCGCCCTGATCGGGACGGTAGTCGAGCACGCGGGCGAAGCGCAACGTCGCCGAGCCGAGGTGCAAGCGGGCGCCGGGCTCGAGGTGCAACTGCGCGGCGATGCGCGCATCGAGCCAGACCTCGCCGCGAGCGGGAATCGCGCGCGTCGGGCGGGAGGGGCCGTAGGGCACATCGGCGATGCGCACGCTGCCGCGCAGCGGATAGCCCGCGGTCACTGCGTTCACCGCCGCCAGTTGGCTCCGGGCACCGGCGAACAATGCGGTCGGAAACGAGGTCTCTTCGGCCGTGCGCAAGCCCGCGGCGTGCGCCCGCGCGAAATAGCCACGCGGCAGCGGATCGGCCGACTCCAGACGCAGATCGGCGGCGAGAATCTGGGTCGCCTGCCGCGCGACGCCCTGGGCGATGCGGCTCGTGAACAAGCCAACTGCGCTCGACGATGCGACCGCCACGATGAGCGCGGCGAGCAGCACCAGGGATTCGCCGGACCGCAGATCGCGCCGCAGATTGCGCGCCGCGAAGCGTAGGAACGGCGGCGACATCAGGCGACCGTGCGGCCGGCGTCGAGTTGCAGTATCCGGTCGCAGCGCGCGGCGAGCGCCCCGTCGTGCGTGACCAGAACGAGGGTGCTGCCGGCGCTGCGATTCAGTCCGAACAGCAGATCGGCGACGCGCCGGCCGGTGACCGCATCCAGGTTGCCGGTCGGCTCGTCGGCAAACAGCAGCGGCGGGCGCGTGACGAACGCTCGCGCAATCGCCACGCGTTGTTGCTCGCCGCCGGAGAGCTGCCGCGGATAATGCGCGAGACGCGGGCCAAGACCGACCTCGGCGAGCGCCTTCGCGGCGCTCGCACGCACCTGCGGCCGGGACGCCAATTCCAGCGGCAGCATCACATTCTCCAGCGCGGTGAGCGACGGGATCAGGTGGAAGGACTGAAAGACGAAACCGACCTGCCGGCCGCGCACCGCGGCGCGCCCATCCTCATCGAGCTCGGCGAGGTCGATGCCGGCGATCGCGACGCGTCCGCTCGAGGGGGTATCGAGGCCGGCCAGCAGCGACAAAAGCGTCGATTTTCCCGAGCCGGACTCGCCGACGATCGCCAGTGTCTCGCCGGCTCGCACTTGCAGGCTCACATCGGCGAGAATCGTCAGTGATCCCTCCGGGCTCGCGACGGTCTTGGTCAGACCGCGCGCCTCGAGGACGTTGATCCTGTCGATCGGTCCAGCTTGCATCGGAGGTGTCCGTGAAACCTTGGTTGCTGCTCTGCCTGTTCGTGGCCGCGTCCGCCGCCGCGCATACCGCGCGCACCATTCTGGTGTTCGGCGACAGCATCAGCGCCGGTTACGGCATCCGCGTCGAGATCGGCTGGGTCGCGTTGCTGCAAGCCAAGCTCGACCGGCAAGGGTACGGATACCGCGTCATCAACGCCAGCGTCAGCGGCGAGACGACCGCCGGCGGGCTCGATCGCCTGCCGCGGGCGCTCGCCCTGCACCGTCCGCGGATCGTGATCCTCGAACTCGGCGGCAACGACGGCCTGCGCGCGCTGCCGATCGCCGAGATGCGCGCCAATCTCGGGCGGATGGCGCGGCTCGCGCGCGCCGCGCGCGCCGCGGTGTTGCTGCTCGGCATGCGCCTACCGCCGAATTACGGCCCGGAATATACGGCGCAGTTCCACCGGGCGTTCGTCGACCTCGCCCGGCGGCAACGGCTCGCGTTCGTGCCGTTTTTGCTGCGGGGGATCGCCTTGCAACCGGCACTGATGCAGGCCGATGGGCTGCATCCGAACGAGCGCGGCCAGCCGCTGTTGCTCGCCAACGTCTGGCCGGCGCTGCGGCCCCTGCTGCACAAATGAAACGGCGGACGGCTGCCCCGAACGATTAGTGCGCCGGCGGGCTGTGGGCCGACGGTACGGGCCGCGGCGGGGGCGTCAACGGCACGAGCGTGCGCAACTTGATCAGGAAGTGCGTGTGCTGGCGCCGCGAGGTGGACTGGACCAGCGAGCCCCCGACCGAGACGCGCGTACCGTCGGTCAAGCTCGGCGGGTAGTCGGTCCAGCCGCTGAGCTGGAAGTCGCTCGCCATGCGGCAGAGGTGGCTTTCGGCCGGCGCGTAGACGTACTGCGAGTGGTCCGCCGATAGCACCGCGACACGTTCGACGTCGGCGCCGACCTTGTACGAACGAAAATGCAGCGTGCCGGTGAGCGACACGCGCGCCGGATCGAGGAACAGGCAATGGCCGTAGCCGATCACGCAGCCGGAGAGGGCCGCGCAGGCGAGGAGGCAGATGGCCGGCCTGAGGTTCATGTCCCGCTCCTGGCGCGCGAGAATCCCGCCACACGGCGCCGCCGCGACGTTGCTGGCGCGCCGGCCCGGTGCTATACACCGCCCATCATAACGAGGAGGGAGCGGGCGTGGAGCGAATTTGGCTGCAGCGGTATCCGCCGGGCGTGCCCGCCGACGTCGACGTCGACCGGTATGCATCGATCAAGGAGCTGTTCGAGGAAGCCTGCGGCAAATACCGGGATCGCCCCGCGTTCAGCAACATGGGAACGACCCTCTCCTACGCGCAGCTCGACGCGCTGAGCCGCGCGTTCGCCGCCTGGTTGCAGACGAGATCGGGCCTCGCGCCCGGCGACCGGATCGCGTTGATGATGCCGAACATCCTGCAGTATCCCGTGGCGCTGTTCGGTGCACTGCGCGCTGCAATGGTCGTCGTCAACACCAATCCGCTGTATACCGCCCGCGAGCTCGAGCATCAGCTGGAGGATTCGGGCGCGAAGGCGATCGTGATTCTGGAGAATTTCGCGCACGTACTGCAGGAGGTCTTGCCGCATGTCGGGCTCGACAAGGTGCTGGTGACCGGGGTCGGCGATCTGCTGGGTGTGCCCCGCGGACCGATCGTGAACTTCGTCCTGCGCCGCGTCCGCAAGCAGGTGCCGCCGTGGCGGATCGCCGGAGCGATCCGGTTCACGAGTGCGCTGCGGGCCGGTCGCGGTCTCGCCCTCGAACCGGTCGCGATCCGCGCGGCCGATCCGGCGTTCCTGCAGTACACCGGCGGCACGACCGGCATCGCCAAGGGTGCGATCCTGTCGCATCGGAACATCGTCGCAAACCTGCTGCAGGCGAGCGCTTGGCTGCGCCCGACGCTGGACGCGCAGCCCGCCGCGACGGTACCCATCGTGATCACGGCGCTGCCCCTGTATCACATCTTCTCGCTGACGGCGAATTGCTTCATGTTCACCTACCTCGGCGCGCACAACGTGCTGATCACCAATCCGCGCGATTTCGGCGGATTCCTCGCTGAGCTGCGCAAGTACCGGTTCTTCTTCATCAGCGGCGTGAACACGCTGTTCAACGCCCTGCTGCACACGCCCGGCTTCGCGGATCTGGATTTCGGCGCCCTGCGGGTGAGCCTCGGCGGCGGCATGGCGGTCCAGGGCGTGGTCGCTGCGCGCTGGAAGGAAGTCACCGGCTGCATCCTGACCCAGGCCTGGGGGCTCACCGAAACCTCGCCGGCGGCCTGCATCAATCCGGTCGACGTGGACTTCAACGGATCGATCGGCCTGCCGATCCCGTCGACCGAGATCTCGATTCGCGACGACGACGGCCGCGAGCTCGAGATCGGCGCGACCGGCGAGATCTGCGTGCGCGGACCGCAGGTGACGAGCGGCTACTGGAATCGGGCCGACGAGACGGCGAAGGTCTTCTATCACGATTGGCTGCGCACCGGCGACGTCGGCCGGATCGATGCCCAGGGTTTCGTCTACCTCGAGGATCGGAAGAAGGACATGATCCTGGTCTCCGGCTTCAACGTCTACCCGAACGAAGTGGAGAGCGTGGCCGCCGAATTCCCCGGGATCCTCGAGGTCGCGGCGGTCGCCGAGCCCGACGAGAACTCCGGCGAAGCCGTTGCGCTGTTCGTCGTCAAGCAGGGTCCGGCGCTCGATGTCGAGGCCCTGCTAGAGCATTGCCGGAGGAATCTCACCGGTTACAAAGTGCCGAAGCACGTGTACTTTCGCGCGACCCTGCCGAAAACCAATGTCGGCAAGATCCTGCGCCGCATCCTGCGCGATGAACTGCGCGCCGAGCTGCGCGCGCCCGGCTGATGGCGCACCGACGCCCCGCGGTTCAGTCCGTCCGATAGCCGTGCACGGTGTCGATGAGCAGCGCGACGCGCTCCGGATCGACGTCGGGCGCGATGCCGTGGCCGAGGTTGAACACGTGGCCCGGTCCGCGGCCGAAGCTCTCGAGCACGCGGCGCACCTCGGCACGCAGGACCTGCGGCGGCGCGTGCAGCGCCGCCGGATCGAGATTGCCCTGCAGCGCGACCCGGTCGCCGACCAGCGCACGCGCCTCGCCGAGGTCGGTCGTCCAGTCGACGCCCGCCGCGTCGCAACCGCTCGCCGCGATCTCGCCGAGCCACGCGCCGCCGCCCTTCGTGAACACGATGCGCGGCACGATGCGCCCGTCGGCGCGGCGCGTCAGACCGTCGATGATCTGCTCCATGTAGCGCAACGAAAATTCGCGGAATTGCCCCCGCGTCAGCGTGCCGCCCCAGGTGTCGAACAGCATCACGGCCTGGGCGCCTGCGCCAATCTGCGCATTCAAGTACAGGATCGTCGCCCGCGCAAGCAGCTCGAGCAGCCGGTGCAGTTCCCGCGGCGCGCCGTAGAGCATGCGCTTGATCGCGGCGAAGTTCTTGCTGGCGCCGCCTTCGACCATGTAGGTCGCAACGGTCCATGGCGACCCTGCAAAACCGATCAGCGGCACCCGGCCGCGCAGCTCGCGGCGTATCAGCGCGACCGCATCGACCACGTATTTCAGGTCGGTGCCCGGATCCGGCACCGGCAGCCGCGCGATGTCGGCTGCCGTGCGCACGGGATGCTCGAAGTGCGGCCCCTCGCCGGTCGCGAATTCCAGCCCGAGGTTCATCGCGTGCGGTATCGTCAGGATGTCGGAGAACAGGATCGCGCCATCCAGCGGATATCGCTCGACCGGCTGCAGGGTGATCTCGCAGGCGAGTTGCGGGTTCGTGCACAGCGCCAGGAAACTGCCGGCGCGCGCGCGCGCCGCCCGATATTCGGGCAGATAGCGGCCGGCTTGGCGCATCAGCCAGACCGGCCGCCGCGGCGTCGGCTCGCGCAGCAGCGCGCGCAGCAGCAGATCGTTGCCCGCCGCAACCGTCACGTGCGCGCCGCGGGGTCGAACAGCCGCCGGTGCTCCAGGATCGCGTAGCGATCGGTCATGCCGGCGATGTAATCGGCCACCGCGCGAGCCCGGCCAGACGGCCCCTGCACGGCTTCGCGGCGCGAACCGGTCATCCGGTGCTCCTCCGGCATCAGCGCCGGATCGGCGAAGAACGCGTCGAACAATTCGCGCACCACGCGGCGCGCCTTCGCGGTCATGCGCTGCACCTTGTAGTGCCGATAGAGGCGCTCGCGCAAAAACGACTTCAGTTCCTGGTTCAAACGAGCGGTCTCCTCGCTGAAGCCGATCAGGAAGATCCGTTGCGTCCGCACTTCCTGGATCGACGCGACCCCGGCCTCGGAGAGACGCGCCGCCGAGGAATCGATGAGATCCGTCACCAGCTGATTGATCATCCGGCGCAGCACCTCGTACACGAGGCGGCGCCCCGCGATCTGCGGATGCAGCGCGAGGACGTGGCCGTGATGCTCGGCGAACAGCCGCACGGTCGACAACTCCTCCGGCGTGATCAAGCCGGCGCGGATCCCGTCGTCGACGTCGTGGTTGTTGTAGGCGATCTCGTCGGCGAAGTTCGCGAGCTGCGCCTCGAGGCCGGGCTGTTCGCGGTTGATGAACCGCTCGCCGATCTCACCGAGCGCCAGCGCATTCTTGTGCGAGCAGTGCTTGAGGATGCCCTCGCGGCATTCGAACGTCAGATTCAGGCCGTTGAATTCGGCGTAGAGCTCCTCGAGCTCGTCGACGACCCGCAGCGATTGCAGGTTGTGTTCGAAGCCGCCGAAATCCGCCATGCATTCGTTGAGCGCGTCCTGGCCGGCGTGACCGAAGGGCGTGTGCCCGAGATCGTGGGCGAGGCAGACCGCCTCGGCGAGGGTTTCGTTGAGCCGCAGCTGGCGAGCGACCGTGCGGGCGATCTGTGCGACCTCCAAGGTGTGCGTCAGTCTGGTCCGGTACAGATCGCCCTCGTGGTTGACGAACACCTGCGTCTTGTACACCAAGCGGCGAAACGCCGTCGAATGCACGATGCGATCGCGGTCGCGCTGGTATTCGGAGCGATACGCGGGCTTCGGCTCCGCATGGCGCCGGCCGCGCGACTGACCGTCGTGGGCCGCAAAGGCCGCGAGTTGGCTCATTCGAAATGCTCCACGAGCGTGCGCTCTAGCGCCTCTTCGCCGTAGTCCGCGCTCACGGTTGCCCTGCCGATCGCGGCGAGCAGCACCAGCCGCACCGCACCGCGCAGCACCTTCTTGTCCATTTGCAGCAGCTGCCGCGCTTTGGCGGCGCCGATCCGCGGCGCATCCAGCGGCAGGCCCGCCGCGCCGAGCAGCGCGCGCAGGCGCGCGAGCACCGGGGCATCGACGAGGCCGAGCCGCGCCGAGAGATCGGTCGCGATCAGCATGCCGATCGCGACCGCCTCGCCGTGCAGATAACGCTGATAGCCGGTCGCCGCCTCGATCGCATGGCCGAACGTATGGCCGAAATTCAACACCGCGCGCAGTCCGGACTCGCGTTCGTCGCGCGCGACCACGCTCGCCTTGAGCTCGCAGGACCGGCGGATCGCATGGGTCAGCGCCTCCGGGTCGCGCGCGAGCAGCCGCGGCATGCTGCGCTCCAGCCAGTCGAACAACGCCGCATCGGCGATGCACCCGTACTTGACGACTTCGGCGAGGCCCGCGCGCAGTTCGCGCTGCGGCAGCGTCGCGAGGCTCTCGGTATCGGCGATCACCGCCGCCGGTTGATGGAACGCGCCGATCAGGTTCTTGCCGCCCGGATGATTGACGCCGGTCTTGCCGCCGACCGAGGAATCGACCTGCGCGAGCAGCGTGGTCGGCATCTGCACGCAGGCGACGCCCCGCTGGTAGCAGGCCGCGGCAAAACCGCCGATGTCGCCGACGACGCCGCCGCCGAGCGCGATCACGGTCGTGTCCCGGTTGAACCGCTGCTCGACCAAGGCATCGAGAACCGCGGCCGCGGTTGCGAGCGTCTTGTGGCGCTCGCCATCCGCCAGGATGCACTCGCCGAGGCGCCGATCGGTCAACGCGGCGCGCAAGCGCGGCAGGTACAACGGCGCCACGGTCAGGTTGCTGACCACGAACAGATCCGCGCCCGGCAGCCGCAAGTCCAGCAATGCGCGGTCCCCGAGCAAGCCGGGCCCGATGTCGATCGGGTAGCGCGTGTGGCCGAGATCTACGTGGATGGTTTGCACCATGTGGATTATACGAAGCTCAGGCTCCCCGCGCCCGACGCAACTCCTGGTGGATCTGCTCGGCGACGAGTTGCACGCGGCGGTGGTCGGTCGCGACCTTGAAATCGGCGATCTCGGCATACAGTGCGGCCCGGCACCGCATCAGATCGGTCAATGCCCGCTGCGGGTCGACGTCGCTCAGCAGCGGCCGGTGGCGGCCGTGGCGGGTGCGCGCAATCTGCTGGTCGACCGAGGTCTCGAGATAGATCACCGCGCCCCGTGCGGCGAGCGCGCGGCGGTTGTCCGGGTCGATGACCGCCCCCCCGCCGGTCGCGAGAACCACGTTCTCGAGGCTCGTCAGCCGCTCGATCGACTCCTTCTCGCGTTCGCGGAAGCCGGATTCGCCCTCCCGGTCGAAGATGTAGCGGATGTCGACGCCCGTCTTCGCCTCGATGTCGGCGTCGCTGTCATGGAACGAATACCCCAGCAGCCGGGCGAGGTGGCGGCCGACGGCCGTCTTCCCGGAACCCATCGGGCCGATCAAGAAAACGTTCGACTTCGTGAGCATGTCGACCGCGGATCATAATGCACCCGCGATCAGTACAGGTTCGAACCCTCGCGCAGAATCTTCGGCGTGATGAACACCAGCAGTTCGGTCTTGTTGTTGATCCGGGTCGTCGTCTTGAACAGGTACCCGAGCACCGGAATGTCGCCGAGATACGGCACCTTGTCGGCGCTGGTGCTCTTGGTCGTGTCGAGAATGCCGCCGAGCACGACCGTCTGACCGTCGTTGACCAGCACCTGGGTGATGATCTGGCGGGTGTTGATCGAGGGTACGGTGCCGCCGGTCGCACTCTGCACGAGCTGACCGACCGAGTCGTCGCTCACGTTGATGTCGAGCAGCACCCGGTTGTCGGGCGTGATCAGGGGCGTCACTTTCAGGCTGAGCACGGCATTCTTGAACTGCGTCGTCGTCGCACCGCTGGATGCGGACTGCTGGTACGGGATCTCGACGCCCTGCATGATCGTCGCCTCCTTCTGGTTGGCGGTGATCACGCGCGGCGAGGAGATGACTTCGCCGCGACCCTCGTTCTGCGCGGCCGAGAGCTCCAGGTTGACGAGATAACTGCTGCCTAAGAGCGCGACGCCGATCGCACCGGCCGGATTCGCGACCGGCAGGTTCACCTGGTACTGATTGGTGAGCCCGGGCGATTGCAGGGAGGTGGCGTTGTTCGCCCCGCCGGTGGCCGAAGTCAACACCGAGCTCGAGCCCGCACCGTTGCCGCTCACCGTCAGCAGCCCGTTGCTGCCGTTCGATTGCACGGTCGACACGCCGAAACGCGCGCCGAGATCGCGCTCGAACTGGTCCGTGACGACGACGATGCGCGCCTCGATCAGCACCTGCTTGACCGGTACGTCGAGCTTCTGCACCAAGCGCCGGATGCTGGCGAGGCGTTCGTCGGTATCCTTGATCAGCAAGGTGTTGGTGCGCTCGTCCACCGAGAGCGCGCCGCGCGAGGAAAGCATCGAATTCTTGCCGCCGCTCGCCCGGATCAGCGCGGCGAGGTCGGCGGCCTTCGCATAGTTCACCTGCAGGAATTCCGTGTGCAGCGGCTCGAGTTCCTGGATCTGGTTGTGGGCGGCGAGCTGGGCCTTCTGATCCGCGGCGAGTTCGGCGGTCGGGCCGACGATGATCACGTTGCCCTCGCGGATCTTGTCGAGGCCCTTGGTCCGCAGCACGATGTCCAGCGCCTCGTCCCAGGGCACGTTCTGCAGTCGCAAGGTGAGATTGCCGGTGACCGAGTCGCTGACGACGATGTTCTGGCCGCCGGTGTCGGCGAGCAGCTGCAGGACCGAGCGCACGTCGATGTTCTGGAAATCCAGGGTCAGGCGTTCACCGGTGTATTGCTTCTTGCCCTCTTGAGTGGCGAGCTTGGTCGATGGCTTGATCTCGATCACGTATTCGGCGTCGGCCTGGTAGGCCAGCTGGTCGAAATCGCCGTGCGCGTTGATCACCAACCGCGTGCCGCCGTTTTTCCGCTCCGCGTCGATCGATCTGACCGGAGTCGCGAAGTCGGTCACGTCGTAGCGGCGCATCAGCCGGGCGGGCAAGCGGGCGCCCTGGAAGTCGACCATGATCTGGTTGCCTTCCTGGCGGCTGTTGACCGCAATCCGCGAATCCGACATGTGCACGATCACCCGGCCGGTGCCGTTCGGGCCGCGGCGGAAATCGATCTTGCGGATCGAATGCGCGGCCGCGGCGAGGCCCGCGTTCTCGACCGGCACGACGCCCTGTTCGGCGACCGCCGGCGGCGGCGCGGCGCTCGGGCGCACGCCGATATTGACGAGGATCGTGTCGCCCTCGACCTGGGTCGTGTACGGCAGCAGGCTGTCCAGATCGATGACGACGCGCGTGCGGCCGCCGGCCTCGGCGGCGAGCACGGAGTCGACGCCGCCGGCGCGCACGTCGATGCGCCGCGACGCCATGGCGATCGACGTGTTCGGCAGGTCGAGCGCGATGCGCGCCGGCCGGTCGATCGTGAAGGCGAACGGCTTCGGCGCCGGGCCGCTCAAGCGCAGCTTCAGCTGCACCTGCTGGCCGGACAGGGTCTGCACGTCGATCGCCTCGAGCTTGTTGGGGGCAACGGCCTGGGCGCGCACCTGGATCGCGGCGAATGCGATCAGTGCGAGGCCCGCCACGCTTGCGATCCGATTCTTCAAACTGGTCATGCGTTGCACTCCGTGAAGCTTCAATTGGCCAGGGCCAACGAAGCCGGTCGCTGGATGTAGCCGCCGAGTCCATCGGGGATGATTTCGACGATGCTGATTCTGCTGGGCGTGATGGACGTGATCTTGCCGTCGCTCTGCCCGACGTAGTTGCCCGGGCGCACCTTGTGCACCAGGCCGTCCTTGGTCTCGACCAGGCCGTAGAAGTGGCCGCCGATCTTCATCGTGCCCACCATCCTGAGCGTATCGAGGGGGAAGCCCTCGAGGAACTGCCGATTGCGCCGCTGGTCCGGCCGCACCGCCGACGGATTGTTGTCCGCCGGGCCCTGCGGCTGGAACGGCGAGCGCAGGTTGCTCGCGCCGTAGGTGAAGGATTCGTAGGGCTTGACCTCGGGCAGCGGCTCGATGCGCCCGCCGGGGCGCTGCTTCACCTGGGCGATCCACTGCTTCAGCTGCCCCT
>Ga0307374_10012807_pt1 | contig 11700 bp, 15 predicted proteins | sample OX3MG_FD_202532 | JGI IMG/M metagenome (GOLD analysis project Ga0307374, IMG submission 202532) | Soil microbial communities from Risofladan, Vaasa, Finland - OX-3 | ecosystem: Environmental > Terrestrial > Soil > Coastal area > Acid sulfate soil | place: Finland: Risofladan, Vaasa | collected...
CGCAAGCCCAACGGTTGACATGGGCCGTGCCGGTCAACCAGCATCACGGTCGGCCGGCACGAATGGGGACGAGGTGGTCCCATGCTCGTGGCGGAAGGGTGGTCCCTTCCTTGTGGCGGGTGACACACTCCCGGCTCAGTTGGATTTCTGAAGACGTTATCGGACATACCACGGCAGTTGGCACCGTCAGCGCTCGTCTAGCCTTGTTGGCTGGAGCTATTTGGGGGGATGGGGTGACCACAGGCGTGCTGGTTTTCGGGGTCGTGTTGATCCTTGCCGGGACCTGCTATCTGGTTGCTTTCCCGGGTACGCGTCGGTCGATCCTCAGACTCACGGTCGTACTGTCGTTTTTCGACGTCCTTCAGTTCCATGCGGCTGGCGTCAGCCTCCGTGTCTATCAGCCGCTCACCGTGATGGTGGCGCTGGCGAACCTCCCAGCCGTCGTCTCTGAGCTCAAGGGAACCCGGCTCGGACGAGCTCTTACCGTCTACACGATCTTCACGGCGTTGACGTTGACGTGGACGATCAGCCGATCGGACACGGCATCCGTCGTCGTCGGCCAGATTTACCTCCTCTCGCTCTTCGGTTGCTTCGCGGCGGAACTCCGACTACGACGGATCACCATCTCCGACGTCGTGAAATGGATTGCATGGGGTGCGAGCCTTTCCAGCATTGCGGCCGTATTGGAATTCATGGCGTCCTACGCTGGCAGCAGAATCCAGATCTTCAACGTCTTGGGCATCCCATGGCACCGTCCGGCCGGTCTCATGTCGGAGCCCGATTGGGCTGCGTTGGTGGCGGGGCTGGGTGGCGTAGCAGTGTACTATGGCATGCGCGACGGCTTCCTTCGTCGGGCGCTGCTGTGGACCAACCTCGTCACGATCGTGCTCTGCGGGGTACGCGCAGTTTGGCTCTCCACCATGATACTCGTGGTGATCCTTTCCTTCGGCCAGCCCAAGGTGCGACGAGCAGCACGAAGATTGATACCGCTCCTGCTCGTCGCCCTGTTCCTGACCGTCGGATACGCGACGTACAGGCCGAGTTCCCTCAGCCGCCTGGACCCGAGCGCCGTCCTCAGCGGAACCGGCGCCGGCGACGCTGGTTCGACGCACAGTCGGCTGGGTGTGGTCCGCCTCATCGTGGACAATGTTGGCCCCGTCATCGTCCAGGGATACGGGGCGGGGACGCTGAATTCGACTACGCAGGCGCCGCAAATCGAGCAGATGTACGGTGGTGGAGGCGCCCTTAATACAGGTCACGGCAGCACGAACCTCTTTTTGACGACACTTTGGGACAGCGGCGTTGTCGGAGTTATCACGCTCGTAATCGTCGTCGTCCGCTGGTTCAGAATTGCACTTCGGCTATCCAACCGCTTGCCCGCGTTGCTGTGGATGTCCGGCTTGATGCTTTTGGACTTCCAGGTGAACAATGGGTTCCGTTTCGCCTTCGTGTGGATCGCGCTAGGCTGCTACGCATCGTCTGAACAGGGAGCGGTGCTTCCGCGCGGTGATGTCCTAAGCCTCGAAACACCGATGAACGGTTCGGGTAGGTAGCCGCGTATCCGCGGAAAGTGCCTCCGTGCTTGGAAAAATGGCGATGTCGAAGTCGCCAGGATCCCCGAGCCAGGAGGCACTTTCAGTGAGTGCAGCATCGCGCGAAATCGACCGTATTCGAAGTGACCTTCAACGAGCCGAATCTGGTGGCGAACGCCGGGCTGTTGCTGGTGGCCACGTTGACCGTCCGGCTCGAGCTGGAACGCCTGATCAACGCCACCGTCCACCTTTCGGGTCGTGTGGGTGGCGCTCTTCCGGGCCGCAAGGTCCTCACTGTCGATCGTCACGTAATTTCCTGGCGCTGCCGTCACGCAATTTCCTCGCCCGGCCTGCGGTTCATGTTCTACTCGATGGCGCCTCCTCCCTATGGGTCGGTCCGACCAGACGGCGTAGGTCGCCGGCGAGCGCCATCGCGCTGAAGCGACCGAGGTCTCGGCCGATGGTCACGGTGTCGTGCCCCCGCTGGAGCCGGACGACCCAGTTGCGCCCGGCATCAGGCCCATCGTCGTCGGGTTCGTCATCCTGAGCAACCTCGACGGTGGTGATCCCGAGGGTGGGGCCCCCTAGAATTAGTGGACACCTGACAGGCTGACCTTTGGTCGCTGGAGGGGGGTTCGATATCACAAGGTCGTGGAGTTCTGCGACAACTTCCTCCTGGTCCGTTCCATGGAGGCCACCGCCAGCTGCTACGACCATGCCAGCGCCGAGAGCTTCTAGTCGATCTTCAACACGAATACTTCTACCGCCACACCTTCGCCACCATCAACGAACTCCGAGCCGGGATCGCCGTCTACATTCACTTCTACAACCACCAACGCCGATGCGCCAAGGCTGGCGACGTCAGCCCCGTCCGCTACGAGCTAGCCTTGACCCGTAGGCAACAAGCCGCATAACCCGTGTCCACATTTCTAGGCAACCTCAAGCGACGGTAACAGTTATGACGAGCTCTGAATGATCGAGCGTACAACCAAAACGCGAATGTCTGTCATTCGAGCCGAGGTCTTGACTCGGCTAGCGACTCGCCCGATGTCTTACACGGCCCTCCGTGGGGCACAAATCTTAGCGCTCGGCGTAAATGCTCTCGTTCTAGCCCTCCTTCTGGGCGTCCATCAATACGCCCTCTACGCCCGAGGTGCCTTCTTCGCAACGCCATTTTCAGCGATCAGTTTCCTTGGACAGGATCAACTGCTCTTTCGCCGCAAGATCGATGCACGGACTCTTATGCGGCGGCTTGCACTGATTCAGGTAGTCGTAGGAATTGGGGTCCTTGCCCTAGCTGCCGCGACAACCAATTGGTCGGTACTGCCAACAGTAATAAGTTCTTGCATCGGTACGGCCGGTATGGGCGTGATGGCCGTCCGCCTCCTCTCCGCTCAGCTTGAGGGCCGCGACGACCTTCGCGCTGTCGGCCAGCTGCTGAACGCGGTTACCGTGCAATCGGCGGCGATCGTAGCAGCACTTCTTGGAGCGGGTGCGTTTGTTGCGACGACTGCCGCCACGGTTGTTTCTTTGCTTTGGGTTGTTGCTATCCGAGACAGGCACTCAAAAAGAGCTCGGGTCCGTCCTGCGGCCCCATTTCGGAGCGGGGTGGCAGTAGGCATTGGTACCACAGCCTATGGGTCAATAACGGCAACGATCGCTTTGGTGGTCGCAATCCGTGCCCCAGACGTGATTGCAGCCCGCGACCGCTTCGTCTTGCTGGCATTCAGTGCTCTCCTTGGTGTCGCCGCGTCATTAAACGCTGAATACTTTCGCGTCCGTCTGTTTGATCCCCAAGCTGCTCGGGAACGAAAAGACGTTGAAAGAGCGATGTTACGGGCCAACGTCTCGATCGCGGGTGCAGTTGCATTGGGGGTCGTCGTGTCAGCATACTTTGCCCGGGTTGTGCTGCCTGCTCGCTACGGCGATGTTGGACGACCCATTGCTGAGCTGGCGGTAGTGGTCCCGCTCCTCTTCGGTTCGTCAATGCTCTTCAACATTGAATTGGCGCGTAATCGGGTGGCAATTGCGGTCACACGTAACCTGTTCGCTGGGGTTTTCTGCTTGATTGCCGCACTGCTTGTATCCCCGGTTCCGTCGAACATCGTTGCGATTTTGACCATTTCTGAGGCGAGCGGGTTTGCGATTCTTGGCGGGTCATCCCTCTATCTCCGGTTGAATCGTGGCGCGTATAGGTCAAGGCGATGACGCCACATCACGTCGATGAGACGAAGCAGCAAGATCCGAGTACCTTGCGAAAGGTAGCGGTCGTACTACCCCAGGGTAAAGTTTCGGGGGCAGAGAAGATGTTGCTGGAACTTCTGGCGGATTCGCTTCCCTACGAGATCGTTGTCTGTGCTCCGGTTGAGTCTGAACTCTCAGACGCCTGTCTGCTGCTGGGATATACAGTTGAAGATTTCTATCTGCCAAAGCTCCGTGATGTCGGGGTGCGGCGATTTCCTCGCCAATTGATCCACTCGATAATGGCACTTCGCGAGATAGTGCTCGAGCACGAAATCGATATATTGCACGGCTTTCTGTCTCTCACTGAGAAGGTTGTGGTTCCAGTGGGAGTCGTCACCAATCGTCCCATCGTCATGAGTGTGCACGACGTCGTAACATCGGAAGCGATTGGTTGGTGGCGGAGCCGTGCACACTTGTTCCTTGCGCGAGCCTCGGGGCTTCACTCGATTGCAGTCAGTGAATTCGTGAGACGTTCGATGATGGATGCTGGATATCAAGCGAACCGCATTCGAGTCGTACACAACGGCGTGGCTAGGCCGGCAATAATAGACGGGCCGCCGAGCCGCGACTCGCTTGGCATCCCGACGGATGCCGTGGTGTTCATGCAGCTGGGACGGATAACCCGGTGGAAGGGTCACATGTTGGCGTTGGAGGCCTTTCACCGACTATGTGCGTCAAATGTGGGCCGGGATATGCACTTGGTATTCGCCGGACGGCCCTTCTTCAAGGAGGACGAGGGGTTCTACGAGAAATTGCAGGACGCAGTAGCGAAGAGTCGCTATCAGGATCGGATTCACTTTGTCGAGCATACATCTGCTGTGGGGAACCTGTATGAGGTGGCCGACGTTGTTCTCGTACCAAGTGTGGCGCCGGACCCGTTTCCAACGGTAGTGCTTGAAGCTGCTCACTGTGGACGTCCTGTTATCGTAAGCAACGCCGGTGGCGGAGTTGAAGCGGTGGTCCACGGCGAGACTGGTTTCGCGTGTGAGCCCACGGCCGCCTCATTTGTTGAGGCTATGTTCCAGACACTCGACAGGAGGTGGCGGTGCTCCGCCGGCGTTGCGGCGTGTGATTACGCCCAACGACATTTCAGCCGAGATGCATACCGACAGGGCATTGTTCAGGCTTGGCGCGAAGCAGGCGGCAAGTCGAGAAAGAGCGAGGCGAGATGATGGGGGTGCCTAGCCGTATCCAGTGGGAGTCTCAGTCCCCGCAAGATGGACGCAGGAAAAGGTGCAGTGCGGCCGGCCGTGCCAACCGGAAGAGGATCAAGATCTTGATCCTATCCCTCGAGGAGGAGATGGATTGCGAGTAAGTACCGCTGTCAGGCGGGTAACACTTTGGCCTCTCATAAGCTCTCAAAATGCGGTGAAGATGCGTCGGTGCCATCCGCCAGATCCATATCGGAGCATTGAGTTCCTACACATTCGAAAGACCGCTGGCACGAGCATTTTCAATGCGTTTCTTTCACTGGGTGGGGAAGAGCCGCGAGTCGTGCTGCGCCGCATGGAGCGGGCTCCCTGGATAACGAGTAGCGGTTCATATGTATTCGCGCGGAACTTTGGCAAACTGACCGACCGGTATACGCCTCACTTCTTCGGCTTTTCGCATGAACCTGTCTGGCAGATGCACATACCTAAGCGGGCATTCCGGTTCACCGTCCTGCGCGACCCGATGGCGAGGGTGGTCTCACTGTTTCGGTATTTGGCGGACCCCCGAGCCGACGCGTTTGAGGTACACCCTGCTGAAGAGCACGAGCGAGGCTGGGCGGCGGGGAGCTTTAGGGAATTCTTGGAGCGGATTCCGGAGGCTGATCTCCTTGGGCAACTCTACATGTTCTCGCAGACGCTGGACCCGAGTGAAGCCGCCGACCGCATTCGAGCTTGCGAGCTTTGGTTTTTCACCGAGAGTTTCGACACCGGTATAGCGGAACTGTCGAAGAAGCTCGGGCTCTCTCTTGCTGCACGGTGCGATCGAGTGTCAAAGGCAAAGACACCCGACTGGGAAGACCTGGCGATCTTGCGTGAGCGGCTCACGGCTGAGTATCGACTCATGTCGCAGCTTAGAGTTTTCCCCGGCGCCAATTTTGTTGGTGGGTTTCCAAACTGAGCTAAGGGTGACGAAGCGAGAACCACTGCTGGATGGGTGCTGTCGATCACACAGGGATCGAGGGCGCCGGGGTTGTTGGCGTCACGGTTTGTCGGTGAATAACGTTTGATTGGCCCAGTGATTACATCACGACAGGCATTGGTCGTAGGCCATGCGGAGCTCGGCAGACGTTCGCTCGCGAGAGTACTGGGTGGTCGGACAGGGATCTCGTGGCGTGATGGAAAAGCTTGCCGCAAGGCGGAGATTTTCCGCTATATGGCCGATGTCAGTCGGATCGAAGTAACCGCTGGCTTGAGGTGCCGTTTCGTGGAAGATCGGTAAATCCGAGCAGAAGACCGGTGTGCCAAGGCTGATCGCCTCTACGGGTGTCAGCCCAAAACCTTCGTACAAGGATGGACAGAAGAGCGCGGCCGCATGTTCCATAAGCCATCGGAGTTGGCCGTCGTTAACTCCTTCAGCTAAGTGCACGCCACGCGGTATGTCCCCCCATGCGCGTCTTCCTACGAGGACGAGCTGGAAGTCGGCGGCGATGCCGGAAAGCTGAAAAGCCTCTGTGAGACGGGCAAGGTTCTTCCGAGGCTCGATCGTACCGACGGCGAGGATAAACGGTGTGGTGACGTCGGAAAAGGGCACTGGCAATTGTTGAGCGAGTTGGGGATAGGGGGACACGACGTGGACAGTTGCGTTGGGGTATCGCTCGAGAATCTCAGTGCGGACAGTGCGGGAGACGGTGGACAGGTACCCGTGGGAAGCACTGAACGCACTGAGTCTGCGGTAATAGTGTCGTCCTAGCCTGCTACTCAGCTCAGGATGCCGCCACCAGACGAGATCGTGGATCGTGAAGAGTGCCCGTCGGAGGCGGTTCGTTGGAGCAGGAGGAAATGTCGGAAAGTGCGTCAAATCGGCCTTGCGGGAAACTGCGGGAATAGTGATCCAGTCGGACCGGAGACGCGGAATGAGCGCCTCTGTCGGTGTTGCAATGACTGCGACGTCATTCCAGTCGCAGACGATCCCAAGGAGGCTGCGGGTATAGCGTTCCCATCCAGTGATGCGAAGTGTAGCCGCCGAACGAGCGTCGAAGAGGATCGTCATGGGTCCGGGCTAGGTAGGTCGAGAATCGGGGCGAAGGGATGTGGTTGAGCCATTCGTCGAGGAGTTGGCCAACCGTGCGTTGAGGGCGCGTTTTGGTGTCAGCGACGTCGGCGACCAAAGCGGCAAGAGCACGATCAGCAGCTCGGGCGCCGCCGCGGAAAGTCCGAGGCACCTGCATCGGCGATCCCGTGTCCGGACGCCGTCCGACTTAGACGCGCAAGCGCCCCCACCCCGTACGCCTGCATATTTGTACCCCGCATGAAGGGAAACCTAGCCGCAGCCCAACGGCATTTCCAGAGGTGTGGACAAGGTCGGAAATTGAAGTTGAGTCCGCCAGAGTGGTGTACGAGGGATAGCCCGATCCGAGGGTCCCCCCGACGCGACGACCAACGCATCAATCTTCAAGTTCCGACGACAGAACGCGAAGGAGAAGATGCGTTGGAAGTCACTAACACGATGGGCGCGGGCGAGCAGGTGCGCAATCACCTCGAGTCCGATGCTGGTCACGACCTGCTGGCCGAAATGTTGAAGACAGCAGTTGAGCTGCTGATGGATGCCGAGGTCGACGTCCTGTGCAACGCCGGCTACGGAGAACGGACAGATGCCCGGGTCAGCAGCCGCAATGGGCACAGGGTCCGGCGCTGGGACAACAGGGCAGGGACGATCAAACTCGAGATCCCCAAGCTCCGCACAGGCAGCTATCTGACCGGCCTCCTCAAGCCCCGGCGGCGAGCCGAGCAGGCCCGGTCAGCGTGGTCTGCCAGGCCTAAGTCGAGGGCGTCTCCACGAGAAGGGTGGACCAGCTGGTCAAATCGATGGGGATCGACGGGATGAGCAAGTCCCAAGTCTTCGAGCTGGCGAAGAATCTCGACGCCAAGGTGGCGGAGTTCCGCAATCGGCCCCTCGACGCCGGGCCCTAAACCTACGTCTGGCTGGACGCCCTTTTCCACAAGGTGCGAGAGGGTGGCCGTGTCGTGTCGGTGGCCACCGTGATCGCCACCGGGGTCAACGCCGACGGGCACCAGGAGGTGCAGGGCCTCGACGCATTCACCACCGAGGACGGAGCGGGCTGGACGGCCTTTCTCCGGGGCTCGTCGCCGGGGACTCAGTGGCGTTGCCCCTGTGATCTCCGATGCGCATGAGGGCCTGAAGAACGCCATCGCCGCCGTGCTGCCCGGTGCGGTCTTGCAACGGTGCCGGACCCACGCTCTGCGAAACCTCCTCACCCGGTTCCGAAGACGGCCCAGGCGATGATGAGAACGCTGGTGCGGACCGTCTTCGCCCAGTCCGCCGCCGACCAGGTCACCGCCCAGTTCGCCCGGGTCATCGACCAGTTGCAGGACAAGTTCCATGCTGCGGCCGAGTTCCTCACCGACGCCGAAGACGACCTGTTGGCCTTTGCCAAGCTTCAAGGCGGCGCGCGCAGACGACGAGCGGGGAGCACGTCACTGCCAGTCGATCAAAACACGTGGTCGTCGCCGCAACTTGCTGGCGCAGCTGGCGGTCGACGACGACGTGGCCACCAGGAGGAGCCCCGACACCGGCTGAAGGGCCGTGAGCACCCTGGATTCCGTGCAGCCCTGTCCGACGCGCTCCAATCCTCGCTCATCTGAGTATCCGGTCGTGGAGCAGGGAGTCCAGGCGATCACTGCAACTCACCGACCGCCCGAGGATCTGGGGTTCGGCTTCACATCGAGAGCAACACACCCTTATGTGAAGATGGGAACGGTGCGCCTGTGGGACCACGGGTGATAGGTCACAGATCAGTAACGGGTGATGGGTGACACCTCGATTGTGGGTCTAGTGGATTTCGGCCTTCTTCTTCCTCACCACCCCCTTTGAGGTTCGGACCACGGTCTTTAAGAGTTCCATGCCGGACCAGGCCTCGAGAATCTGCTCGGTGACGCGCACGTCGATGGTCGCCCCACCTCGGTGCTTGCCCACGCTGAAGACCTGGTTCGACACCCGAAATGGTGCCGTTGACCGAGACCGTGCGGCTGATCCAGTCGTCGCCGGTGCGGTCTTGGTCGAGGGCTCCGAGGTCGAGGGGGAGATCGGGGCCCGACGCCTGGCTGCGCATCGAGAAGTGCGAGCCGGGGGTCTGCATCTTGAGAGCTCGGTGCGGGCGCTCGGTGTTATAGCCCGTGACCCAGACGTCGAGGTCCTTCTGCGTCAGCTCCAAAGAACTCGGATCCCGTCCGGAGAGGAACTCCATCCGAAAAGTGCGGTGGAAGCGCTCGATCTTGTTGGTGGTGGTCGGGGAAGCCGGTGCGGTGAGGCGGTGGACGATGCCGTTCTCCCGGCAGATCTTGTCGAAGAGGACCTCAGTGGGGGTGAGACCGAAGCGACCGGTGAAGACCTTGCCGTTGAGTTCTTAAGCGATGTCAAGCCACTTGCGGCGTCCTAGCCTGGTCCTGGGACGGGCTGGTTGACGGAGCGCCTGGCGACTCCTTGCTTCGCCGGCCCGTCCCGCTTTGTTTGTGGGTAGTTCGCCGCTGGGCCCGGATGTCTTCGGAGACCCGGTATCGCTCCGAAACGATGGCCTTGCCCTGTGCAGCGGTGATCGGCGTGCCGTCAGTGTCTCGGATCACCTAGGGCGTTCCGTTGCGCCAACAGGCGATCATGCGGGTGAGGAGCACGGTGCTGAGATGGCAAAGGGCAGAGTTGTGATGCTTGCCTTCCTTAACCATGAGGCGGTGATATCGAGCAGCCAGAGTGGGATCGACTCGTCGGGCCCAGCCAGCCGACATGAACAATGCCTCTCGCAGCGGGGCATCGCCTGATTTGGTCGGGCTGCCGTGATGGCCGTTGACGCCCGAAGCGTTCAGGGACGGACGAGTCCGCTCAAAGATCGGGCTCCGGCCAGAGATTTGAATCGGTTGGGGTCGCCGAGTCGGGCAAGGATCTGAGCGGCATTTTCCTTCCCCACACCGGGAGCCGAGGCCATGATGCCCGCAGGATCTCGTTCTTGAAGAAATACGGCGATGCGTTCATCGAGCTCGTGGATCTCCTTGCTCAGCTGGAGAGCCAAACGGGCCTCGACGGCGATGTCATCACCCAATTCGCCGAAGTCGATCTCTTCGTTCCATAGCGTGAGGGTCTCGTTGGCTGCCGGCAAGAGGTCGGTGGCGTGGGACTCACCCCAAGCCCCATGGGAGTAACGCCACAGGAACTTGATCAGCCGGGCCCGGCCAAGTCGTCGCAGTGTGTGAGGATCTCCATAGCCGGCAGCCAGGAACTGAAGCGGGGTGTTGTTGACGAGGTCCCCGCCAAAGGCGCTGTGCCAGCTTGGCCCGAGCAGCTCGAGGTAGCAGTCGAGGCGCGCCACGACCATGGTGCGGCGCTTGACCAGGTTGGCTCGCAGCTTGGTTGCCCTGCGCATGGGGTCGGCTGGCCCCATTCCCTCCGCGGCTCGGAGCCCTTCGGGGTGCAGGAGCGGCAGCCGAGCAAGCATGCGTGAATCCAAGCGATCGGACTTGGTGTGCTTGGAGTAGTAATCCCGCAGGTCGGCCGACTGCTCAGCCGGCACCAGGACCACGTGAGCGCCGTGACGGCGGAACCAAGCGGCGAGTGGGACCCAGGCGTTGCGTGTCGGCTCCATGACCACGGTGAGTTGGATTGGCTCGGGTAGCGACTCCCAGAGCTTCTCCAGGTCCTCCACCGTTGTGCGGAACTTCTTCGCGCTCCACACAAAGTGCCCTTGCTCGTCGGCCAAGCTGCACTGATGGGCTGCTCGGCATGCCACATCGATGCCGAGTGTTACGGTCTGCATCATTTCTCCTCTCTGTTGATTTCGAGCCGGCCAGCTGGCAACAGCGAGGAGGTGTCGTGCCGGACATTCACCAACAGGGATCCGACGGTGTCGGTCGCCGAGTTCTCAATATGACGAGCACAGCCTCGGCGTTGCTCCCACCCGCTCCGTGATCAACAGGCAAGAAGTCGTGCTCACACACGCTCCGATCGGTCAGCAACGGCAACGGGTAGGCGCCGGTCCCCAAGATCCTCATGCCACCGGCCGGACGGAATGCGGATCCCAGGGACCCACTCAGCTTGAATGTCGGTGAGGATTTCGTCGGGACCCCGTGGCGCTCGAGTGCCTCGGCAAAGGAGCCGCACACGGCCCGCCCCGTGGCCCTGGTCATGATGCCGGCACACACACAGAAACGGGAGTGGTCGTCGACTCCGGTGAGCACCTTGGCCTCGGTGCCGTCCTCGAGGAGGACGCCGCCCACCACGTCCATCTGCCACAGCTCCATAGGCCGGCCCCGCTCCCAGCGCTTGTAGGCGGGGAGCCGCTTGCGCCTGGTGTTGGGCTCGATCAGGCGGTGACGCACCAGAGCCCGATAGATCGCCATGTGCGACGGTAGGTGGCGCACCTTCTCGCGTTCGAGCTGGTGCAGGATCCGCAGTGGACCCCAGCCCGGGTGCTGCCGGCGAAGTTCGAGCACCCGGGCCTCGATGCCCGGCGCGATCTGATGCGGACTCGAGCGGGGCTTGTGCGATCGCTCGGCGAGGCCGTCGAGACCCCCTTGTTCATAACGAAGCATCCATCGATAGATGCTCTGGCGGCTGACTCCGAACTTCTCGGCCGCCTCGGTCACGGGCAGACCGTCTCGGATCGGAACCTGTCAAGCGATTTGAGACACGTTCTTATGACGCCTTCTGTGCAACCTCCTCTTGTGGAATCGGCTCGTTGATCCACGCCACGGTGGGAAGCTTTGGC
>Ga0307374_10012809_pt1 | contig 11698 bp, 14 predicted proteins | sample OX3MG_FD_202532 | JGI IMG/M metagenome (GOLD analysis project Ga0307374, IMG submission 202532) | Soil microbial communities from Risofladan, Vaasa, Finland - OX-3 | ecosystem: Environmental > Terrestrial > Soil > Coastal area > Acid sulfate soil | place: Finland: Risofladan, Vaasa | collected...
CGCTCGACTCGCTCGCGTCGGAGCCCGACGCGCCCGCGACCGTGCAGGTCGTGCACACGCTCGAGGAGCTGCCGTCCTCGACGAGCCACGCGCTTCTGCTCCGCGAGGGGCGGGCGGTCGCTGCCGGTCCGGCCGCCGAGGTCCTCGCCGACGAGCCCCTCGGAGCGTGCTTCGGGCTGGCGGTCCACGTGCACCGCGACGGGGGCCGCTACAGCGCGCGCGCCGCGTCGTCCTGGTAGCGGGCGACGCGACGGACGCCGTGGCGCCGCCGGCGCGAGCCCGCCCTGCCCGACGCGCCCGCCCTGGCCGCCCTGCCCCGCCCTGCCTGCCCGACCGGCGCCGCCCGGACGGCTCAGGGCTTCGGGGGCTCCTCGTCGCGCCGGCCGATCACGTGGACGTCGATGCCGGCCTCCGCGGCGAAGCGCAGCACGCGGCTCACGACCGAGCCGCGCGTGAGCTCCTCGACGCGGCTTCGCCGGCTCGATCCGAGCACGATCTGGGTGACCTGCTCCTCGCGGGCGAACGACACGAGCGTGCGCGCGGGCTCGTCGCCGACGATCTCGTGCCACGCCCCACCGACGTCCTCGGCGAGCCGGCGCACCTCCGCGAGGCTCGCGCCCGGCGCGGCGGCGTCGGACTGGACGTGGACGACGTGAAGGTCGCCCTTCACGCGCCCGGCCAGGCGGGCGGCGCGGCGCACGACGCCGAGCGTCCCCGGTGCGCCCGTCACCGCGACCATGATCCGCTCCGTCGTCTCCCACACGGCGCTCGGATGGTGGGTGTGCAGGTAGGCGAGGAGCTCCTCCTCGGTCTCGTCCGCGACGAAGCGGAGCGCGAGCTCGCGCAGCGCGACGAGGTTCTCGGTCCGGAAGAAGCCGGCGAGCGCGTCCGGGACCTTGCTCGGCGGGTAGACGTTGCCGTGAACCATCCTGCGCCTCAGCTGTTGGGGCGAGGAGTCGATGAGCTCGAGCTGGTCCGCGCGGCGCACGACCCAGTCCGGCACCCGCTCGCGCACCGGAACGCCCGTGATCTGCTCGACCGCATCGGCGATGCTCTCGAGGTGCTGGACGTTCACGGTGCTCACGACCGCGATCCCCGCCTCGAGGAGCTCGAGGACGTCCTGCCACCGCTTCGCGTTGCGCCCGGAGCCGGGGACGTTCGTGTGGGCGAGCTCGTCGACGAGCGCGACCTCCGGCCGGCGGGCGAGCACGGCGTCGAGGTCCATCTCCTCGAAGCTCGACCCGCGGTACTCGACGCGGCGCCGCGCGACGACCTCGAGGTCGCGCAGCTGCTCGTCGGTGTGCGCGCGCCCGTGGGTCTCGACGAACGCGACCACGACGTCCCGTCCGCGCTCGTGGCGCCGCCGGCCCTCGTCGAGCATCGCCCAGGTCTTTCCGACCCCGGCGGCCGCGCCGAGATAGATGCGGAACCGGCCGGCCGGGTTCACGTCACCCGCGTCGTCCCCCACGTCGCGCGACTCGTCGGCGTCCACCTCCGGATTCTCGCCGATCGCCGGCAGCCGGCGCCGCGGGCGACGAGATGAGCCGCGCGCGGCCTCCGGACGCGGGAGGGCCCGGCCCGAGCGCGGCGCGCGCCGGCGGCCGGTCGCTCCTCGGCTCGCGCACCGTGCTCGGCGCCGGTCTCGCGGTCGCGGGCGTCGCCCTGCTGAGCGCCGTGATGGTCCCGCTGCGCGGCCACCTCGGCGTCGCGACGAGCGCGCTCGTGCTCGTCGTGCCGGTCGTGCTCGGCGTCGCCGTCGGCGGCTTCGTCTCGGGCGCCGTGGCGGTCGCAGCAGGGTTCCTCGCGTACGACCTCTTGTTCATCCCCCCCTACGACACGCTCACGGTGGGCGCGTCGCAGAACTGGCTCGCGCTCGCCGTCTACGTCGTCGTGATGCTCATCGTCTCGAGGATCGTCGCGAGCCTGCGCGAGGCCCGGGCGCAGGCCCGGCTGCGCGAGGAGGACGCGCGGCGGCTGCTCGAGCTGTCCGACGCCCTGATCGGCGACGCCTCGCCCGCCGATCTGCTCGACGTCGTCGCCGCGACCGTGAAGCGCGCGTTCCGCGCCCGTTCGGTCGCCGTCCTGCTCGCTCGGGCGCCCGGCGACGCCGAGCTCTCGCCGGCACCGCGCGCACCCGGCACGCCCGGGCGCGAGCAGCCGGCGGCCCCGCGGGTCGATCTCGGGTCGGGCCGCTCGCTCGAGGTCGTCGCGTGGGCCGGCGCGGAGCTGTCGGCGGCCGAGCTCGCGGCCGTGGCACCCGCGGCGGGCGCGGCGCGAAGCGTCCGGGGCGCGACGCAGGGCGCCGGGGGCGCCGCGTCGGCGGGCACCGGGCTCGCGTGGTTCTCCCTCGGGGCGGCGGACCGGCCGATCGGTCTGCTCGTCGTCGCGGGCGCGGAGCCGGGCGAGCGCGAGCGCGACCTCCTGCGCGCGTACGCCAACCAGGCGGCGAGCGCGATCGAGCGTGCCCGGCTTCGCGAGCAGGCCGTCCACGGCCAGCTCCTCGAGGAGGCCGACCGGTGGCGCCAGGCGCTGCTCGGCGCGGTCTCGCACGACCTGCGCACGCCGCTCGCGACGGTGACCGCCGCGGTCGAGGAGCTACGCCGCGTGGACCCGGCGCGCACGGCGGCCCAGCGCGACGAGCTCCTCGATCTCGCCCATACCCAGGCCGAGCGCCTCGAGCGCCTGGTCGCCAACCTGCTCGACATGACCCAGATCCAGGCCGGGGCCCTGCGCGTGCGGCGCGCGCCGGTGAGCCTCGACGAGCTCGTCGCCGAGACGCTCGCGGTCCTCGGCCCGTCGTGGAGCGGGCGGGTCGCGCTGTCGATCCCGCTGACGCTGCCCGCGCTCGACGTGGACCACCTTCTCGTCGTCCAGGTGCTCGCGAACCTGCTCGAGAACGCGCTTCGCCACGCGCCGCCCGGGTCGCCGATCGTCGTGCGGGCGAAAGCCGCGGGCGCGTCCGTCGAGGTCGCGGTCGAGGATCGCGGCCCCGGCGTGCCGGCGGCCGAGCGCGAGCGCATCTTCGCGATGTTCAACCGCGTGAGCGGCGGCGGCCGGGCGGGGCTCGGCCTCGCGATCGCGCGGTCCTTCGTCGAGGCGCACGGGGGCGCGATCCGCGCCGAGGAGCGGCCCGGAGGAGGCGCGCGCTTCGTGTTCACGCTCCCGGTCGCGGCGGGCGGCGGCTGAGCGCACGGCCGTCCCGGCAGGGTTCGGCCCCCGGTAGGTTTGGGCCATGGAGCATCGGCGGCTGGGCAAGACGGGTTACGACGTGAGCGTCATCGGCTTCGGCTCGTGGGCGATCGGCGACGCGTGGGGTGACGTCGACGACGCGACCTCGCTCGCCGCGCTGCACGCGGCCGTCGAGGCCGGCGTCCGCTTCGTCGACACCGCCGACGTCTACGGCGACGGGCGCAGCGAGCGGCTCGTCGCGAAGCTGCGGCGCGAGGTGACCGAGCCGATCGTCGTCGCGACGAAGGCCGGGCGGCGCGCGCCGGAGCAGCGCGTCGAGCACTACCGGCCCGAGAACCTCGTCGCGTGGGTCGACCGCAGCCGCGAGAACCTCGAGATGGAGACGCTCGACCTCCTGCAGCTCCACTGCCCGCCGACCGACCTCTTCTACCACCCCGAGGTCTTCGCGGCGCTCGACGACCTCGTCGCGAGCGGGCGCGTCGCGCACTACGGCGTGAGCGTCGAGCGCGTCGAGGAGGCGCTCAAGGCGATCGACTACCCGGGCGTCGCGACGGTCCAGATCATCTACAACGTCTTCCGGCAGCGCCCCGCCGAGCGCTTCTTCCCGGCCGCGCGCGCGGCCGACGTCGGCGTGATCGTGCGCGTCCCGCTCGCCTCGGGCCTTCTCACCGGGAAGTTCACCGCGGACACGACGTTCGCGGCCAACGACCACCGCAACTACAACCGCCACGGCGAGGCCTTCGACGTCGGGGAGACCTTCTCCGGCGTCGACCTCGACACCGGCCTCGCGGCCGTCGCCGAAGTCGCGCGCGTCGTGCCCGACGGCGAGACGATGGCCGAGCTCGCGCTGCGCTACTGCTTCTCCGACCCGGCGGTCTCGACCGTCATCCCCGGGGCGAAGACCCCGGCGCAGGCCCGCGCGAACGCGGCCGCCGGCTCGCGCCCGCCGCTCGATCCCGCGACGCTCGAGCGCCTCGCCGCGATCTACCGCGAGCGCATCGCACCGGAGGTCCACTACCGCTGGTGAGCCGTCCCGCGGGTCCGTAGGGGTCGCGGGGCGCTGCGGCGCGAGGTGCGCCGAGTGCGCGAGCCGCTCAGACGACGCGAAGGTGCTCGGGCAGGCCCCGCCGCCCGGTGAGCGCGAGGAGCACGTCGGGCGCCGCGTCCGTCTCGCCGATGGCGGCGGCCGCGAGTTCGAGGCACGCGGCGACGGGCTCGCGCAGCGCGTCCGGGACCTCGACCCCGGCCGCGGCCGCGATGTCGAGCGTGTGGACCGTGAGCTCGAACGCTCGCGTCGGCAGGTAGGCGGCGAGCGTGAGGGAGCCGAGCGGTGTCGTGCACGGCGCGTCGTCGGCGGTCCGGTCGACGAGCGCGGCGACGCGGTCCGCGATCGTGCGGATCGACCCGGCGACGTCCGCGCCGAGCGCGACGCCCGCGTCCCGACCACGCTGCGCGATCGCCTCGCTCGCGAGCGGGCCCACGTCGCTCGCAGCGGCCGCCGCGGCGAGGTAGGCGAGCGGACCGTCGAGCGTGACCGGCTCGGGATCCCGTGCGATGTACATCTCGATCGTGAGCAACGACCGGCTCGTGTGCCCGACGAGGTCGCGCAGGCTCCACGAGCCGAGCGCGGGCTCGTCGAGGCGGCCGGGGTCGACGGCCTCGACGGTCTCGGCGAACGCGGCCGTCGCGGACTCGAAGATCCCCCGCCAACGATCGCTCTCGTACTCCACCGCCACAGTGATAGCCGGGCGGCGCTCAGGCGGGCAACGGCCGGCCGGCGGTAAGTTGCGTGCGTGGCCCGCGACGCGAAGGTGCTCACGGTGTCGACGACGGCGTTCGCGGGGGACCGGCAGGACCGCTCGGGTGCCGCGGTCGCGGACGCGCTCGGGCGCCTCGGGTTCGCGGTCGTCGAGCGCCGCGTCGTGCCGGACGGCCTCGCTCCGGTGAGCGGTGCCCTCGCGGAGCTCGTGGACGGCTTCGCCGGGCTCGTCGTGACGACGGGCGGCACGGGCTTCTCGCCGTCGGACGTGACGCCGGAGGCGACGCTGCTCGTCGTCGAGCGTGAGGCGCGCGGCCTCCCCGAGGCGATGCGCGCCGCGAGCCCGCTCGGACCCCTCTCGCGCGGCGTCGCGGGCACGGTCGGGGCGAGCCTCGTCGTGAACCTCCCGGGCTCTCCGGCCGGGGCGGTCGAGTCGCTCGAGGCGGTCTCCGGCGTGCTCGACCACGCGCTCGACCTGCTCGCCGGCGGAAGACCGCACTGAGATGGCGCCGCGCCGCGCCGCACGTGACCGCGCCGCTCGCGCCGCCGGCGACCGCCGCGCGGGCCGTGCAGGCGCCGTCACGGCCGAGACGACCTCGTGGCGCGCGCATCTCGACGCTTTCCGTGGCAATTTGTGCTATGCTGCCGGAATGACGGCGGACGCTCGGGCGGGCGGCGCGGCGGCCTGAGCGATGGCGTCGCCGCGCGCGGACGTCGCGCTCCTCTACCGCCGGGCGGGCTTCGGCGCGGGACCCGCGGTGCTCGACGCGGCCCAGGCCGCCGGGTTCGACGCGACGCTCGAGAGGCTCCTCGCCGGGCTGTCGGCCCCGGACGACCACCGGCCGGCGCTGCCGCACCTGAGCTCCTACGAGCTCATCTCGCGCAACCGCGGCGGCGACCTCTACGGCCAGTCGGTCGACCTCGCCGCGTGGTGGGTCGAGAAGATGGCGACGACGACGACGCCGCTTCGCGAGAAGCTCACGCTGCTGCTGCACGGCCAGTTCCCGACGGCAAATTCGAAGGTCTACGCGCCGATCTTCATGTACCAGCAGAACGAGACGTTCCGCACGCTCGGGCCCGGGCCGTTCGACAAGCTCACGCAGTCGCTCGCGAAGGACCCGGCGATGATGATCTGGCTCGACACCGCGTCCAACGTGCGCGAGGCGCCGAACGAGAACTTCGGGCGCGAGCTCATGGAGCGCTTCACGATGGGGGTCGGGAACTACACCCAGAGCGACGTCCGCGAGGCGGCCCGGGCGTTCACGGGGTGGGGGATCACGGACCACTCGGGGGTGTTCGTCCAGGACGACTCGGCCCACGACTTCGGCGAGAAGCTCGTGCTCGGGCACCGCGGCGACCTCACGGGCGAGGACGTGATCGAGATCGTCACCCACACGCCGGCCTCCGCGCGCTGGGTGACCGCGCGCATGTGGAGCTTCCTCGCGTACCCAGTGCGCACGACCGATCCCGTCGTCACCGAGCTCGCCGCGAGCTACGCGACGGACCTCGACATGACGCGCCTTCTCCGGTCGATCCTCGGCCACCCGTGGTTCCTCTCGCCCGCGTCGCGCAAGGGGCTCGTGAAGCAGCCGATCGAGTGGGTCGCGGGCGCGCTGCGCACGTTCGAGCTCACGGCCGCGTCGTTCAAGAAGATGGGCGGGGCGGGCTTCCTCGTCTACGCGCTCGGCAACCTCGGCCAGATCCCGTTCGACCCCCCGAGCGTGGGCGGGTGGGGCCAGAACGAGTACTGGCTGTCGACCGCGACGAGCGTCGCGCAGCTCGACTTCGCGCAGTCACTCGTCCAGGTCGCGGACCTCTCGCCGATCGACGACGTGGGCGCCGGCTCGCGGGTCGACGCGCTCGCCGAGCTGCTCGGCATCGACGGCTGGACCCCGCAGAGCCGGGCGGCCCTCACCCACGTCCGCCACGACATCCCGTCGCTCGCAGCGCTCGCGCTGACCGCCCCCGAGTACGTCGTGAACTGAGGCGAGACGATGGCGACCCCCATGAACCGCCGTGAGTTCCTCGCCGGAGCCGCCGGGATCGGTGCGGCCGGCGTGCTCCACCACTCGCTCGGCGGCCGTGTCGCGGGCGCGGTGCCGGCCGGCGGCGCGCGCGTCGGGCCGCTCGCGGCCGCCCCGCTCGCCGAGCGCACGCTCGTGCTGCTCACCCTGTACGGCGGCAACGACGGGCTGAACACCGTCGTCCCCTACGAGGACCCCCGCTACCTCGCGGTGCGGTCGAACATCGCGATGAAGCCGGACAGCGTGCTCCCGCTCGGCGACGGTCTCGGCCTCAACCCCGCGATGGTGAACTTCAAGTCGCTGTGGGACGCCCGCCACCTCGCGATCGTGCGCGGCGTCGGCTACCCGAACCCGAACCTCAGCCACTTCCAGTCGATGGACATCTGGCAGACGGGCTCGACCTCGGGCGACGTCGCGAGCGGCTGGCTCGGGCGGTGGCTCGACCGCACGGGGGCCGACCCGCTGCGCGCCTGCTCGGTCGGCTCGCAGGTGCTTCCCGCGATGGCGGGCGAGGTGCGAAAGGCGAGCGCGGTGCAGGACAGCACCGACGCGGGCGCGCAGCTGCCCTACGTCGCGCCGGACCTGCTCGCCGTCTACCGCGAGCTGCAGCGCGCCCGCCCGGGCGACGGTGCGTACGAGGCGGCGGTCGCGACGACGGCCGCCGAGATGCTGTCGACCTCGAAGGAGTTCGCGCACGCGATCGGGCACGTCCTCCCGCCCACCTACCCGAAGGGCGTGTACGCGGGCGACGTCGGCACCCAGCTCGGCGTCGTCTCCCAGCTCATCCGGGCCAACATGCCGACCAAGGCGTACTCGGTCACGATGGGCGGCTTCGACACGCACTCCGGCGAGGTCGGCACCCAGTCCCAGCTCCTCGGCCAGCTCGACGCGGCGGTCGGCGCGTTCGTCTCGTCGCTCGCGGGCCACCGCCGCGGGGCCGCGACCACGCTCGTCATCTACACCGAGTTCGGGCGGCGGGTCGACTCGAACGCGAGCGGCGGGACCGACCACGGCACGGCCAACGTCGTGCTCGTCGTCGGGCCGTCGGTGCGCGGCGGCTTCTACGGTGAGCAGCCGAGCCTGAAGCACCTCGACCCCAACGGCAACCTCGTCCACAACGTCGACTTCCGGTCCGTGTACGCGACGGTGCTCGCGCACGTCGTCGGCGTCGACCCGGCCGCCTTCCTCGGGCGCCGGTACCCGGTGCTCGGGTTCGTATGACGCGCGCGCGCCGCGGTGTCGCCACGCTCGCGGGAGCGCTCGTCGCATTCGCGACCCTCGCGGCGGGCGTCCCCGCGCTCGGCGCGCCGAAGCCCCGCCCCTACACGGGGTTCGGAGCGACGCTCGCGGCCTTCCGGGCGGCGCACCCCGAGGACGCCGGCCGCTGCCCGACGACGACCTGCTACGGGCCGCTCGTGCCCTCGCTGCCCCCGACGTACGAGTTCAGCTACCTCACCTTCGAGAAGGGGAGGGTCGTCGGCTACAGCCAGGCGCTCCCGCGCGGCACGCCGCTGCTGCAGGCCGAGCTGCGCGTCGCGGAGCTCTTCCCCGCGGACGCGAAGATGAGCGACGTCGAGGTGGTCCACCGGGACCAGTACGGGGCGTCGTGCGCGGTCGTGAACGTCGAGAGCCGCCAGATCTCCCACCTGTTCGGCAAGCGCGCGTTCGGCAACGACGGCGGCAACGTCGGGGTCGAGCTCGCGACGCTCACCGCGAGCGGCAAGACCACGTACAACCCGCGGGCGATCGACCTCGCGATCGTGATGCCGAGCTACGCGGGCGGCGACATCAACTGCTGAGCGGGGCGCCGGGCCGCGCCGCGCCGCGCACCAGCCCGAGTCCCCGCGGGTGCGGGCGGCTCAGCCGCCGGACACGGGCGGGAGGACCGCGACCTCGTCGTCGTCGCCGACCGCGTGCGCACGCGTCGCGGGCTCGCCGTTCAGCCAGACCGCCGAGCGCCGGAGCACGTCCGCGAATCCCGGGCCGTAGCGCTCGCACGCCGCGTCGAGCACCGCTCCCACGTCGGCGCCGGGAAACTGCTCGCCGGCCGTTCCCGCCGCGTCGCGCGCCGGCCCGAACACGCGGAGCAGCGGCACGTCAGGTCCCGGCCCGGCCCGTGCCGCGGCGGGCACCCGACGTCCCCGTCGCGGCCGTCGCGGGGGTCGCCCCCGGGCGGCTCACCGTGACACGTCCGACGCCTCGTGCAGCTCGTGCGCGCAGCTCGCCCAGTCGGAGCCGCCGGCCCACCGCTCGCGCTTCCAGATCGGCACCGTCGCCTTCAGCGTGTCGATGCAGTGGCGCGCCGCGTCGAACGCCTCCGCGCGGTGCGGCGCCGAGGCGACGACGACGACCGACACCTCGCGTAGCTGGAGCTCGCCGACACGGTGCAGCAGCGCGATCCTGCCGAGCTCGGGAAAGCGGCTCCGTGCCGACTCGGCGACCGCCGCGAGCCGCGGCGTCGCGTGCTCCCGGTAGCACTCGTACTCGAGCGCGACGATGCCGTCGCGTCCCTCCGAGTGGTCGCGCACGGTCCCGCAGAACGTCACGACCGCGCCGCACGAGGGAAGCACGGCCCAGTCGAGCGCCTCGGCGACCGGGAGGGGCTCCTCGGTGACGAGGACCCAGTCGTCTGCTCCGGCGACGGGCGGCACGCGCCCATCGTACTGCCGTGGCCACCCGCCCGGCCCGGTCGGTAGTGGGTCAGTTTGAATCCGATTGGGGCTGCCGTTGCCGTTGATGAGTGTCACACCCCGTGGGCACACTCATCGCTAGAGTGTCCGACTAGGGGAAGGAGTACGTGATGACACTGACCGACGCACTCAGTGCCGACAACGAGCTGACCCGAGAGGAGACGCTGGCTTACCTCGAAGAACAAACCCAGCGCTACCTGCACATGCCGCTGGATGAGTTCTACAGGCGTGCCGAGGCGGGGACGCTTCCAGACCACCCTGCGGTGCCACATCTCATACTCATGAGCGGTGCGCGCGCAACCTCCTGCTGACGAGCCCGAGCGCCTCCCCGCCAGGACGGATGTGGAGGCGCGCGATCGTTACCTGCGATTCCTCCAGCGCTCCTTATGCGCGGTCAGTCCCTCGGCCATTTGGCGAGTAGCACCAGTCCTGCGCTCGCCAGATGGCAACCAGTTCAGCTCCGTAACCGTTCCTGACGTCGTACCCCTGAGTTGCGACGACGGTTCGAAGCTTTATCTCAAAGCTATGCAGCGCTTCACCTACGGCGACCACCCCGACCATTCCGGGGAGCGGAAGGTGAACACTCTCGAATATGCCTATGCCCTGACCAACGACCCATATTTCAATGTGGCGTTGTTCTCGTGGGAGTGGAACCCCTCGTCAGAGGTGTGGAGCGATCCCCACGTCCACCTCTCGCGTGGTGATCCAGCCTCGAAGGGCTACGCGAAGCAGCACGTTCCAACCGGTCGAGTGGCGTTTGAACACGTTCTCCGGTTTGCGATCCTTCAGCACGGCGTCTCGACGCTGTACGAACGCGATGCCGCCCTCAAGATGCTGAGCGAGATCCTGGATCGTTGGAACCGCCACAAGTCCTGGTGAACGTCAGTCCAGCAGCCCCGCGAGCTGCGTCAGGCTCCACGGGCTCGTCGCCAGCCCCGCTGCCAACGCCGGGGTCCGCTTGATCCGCTTGCCTTTCTCGTCCGTGATCGTCAGCGACTCGTGAGCACGGCAGAAGTTGTAGGACATGAAGTGGAGCGACATCGCGTGGGCCACGTTCTCCACTCTCGCCAGCCGCCGCTAGCCGCCGCGGTGCCCGCGCTCGAACGCGGCGAGGTCCTCGGGGGTGTCGAGGTCCGCGAACGCCGCCGCGGTCGCGACCGCGGACCAGGACGCCTCGTCGAGCAGCTCCGCGTGGGCGCGCGAGGGGAGCGTGCGCAGCGAGCGCTCGCCCGCCGCGACGAGCGGCGCCGCCGCGTCGAGGTCCGCGGCCGACCAGCGGGCGAGCAGCGGCTGGGCCCGGCCGCCGACGACGGGGAGGACCGAGCGCGTGCCGGGGCGGCGCGCGACGAGTTCGAGCAGCTCGGCCGTGACCGACGGCAGGTCGCACGCGCACACGACCGCCGGGCCGTCGAGGCCGCGGGCGACGAGCGCGGCCCGTCCCGCGGCGATCGCGGCGAGCGGGCCCGATCCCGGCTCGGGCTCCGCGACGACCTCGAGCGGGGTCCGACCGGGCCCGACCTCGAGGACGGTGTCCGCCACGTCGTGAAGCAGCCGCGCGAGGCGTGCGGCGCAGGCCACCCCGCCGACCAGGAGCGTCGCCTTGTCGACCCCCATCCTGCGGCTCGCACCTCCCGTGAGCAGCAGCGCGCCGATCCGCCCGGTGCGCGCCACCCGGGGTCCGGTCGCGCGCGTCACGGCCGCGGCCGGCGGGCGCGCGCCGCGCGGCCGCCCGCGGCTTCGAGGGTCGCCTCCTCGCCGAGCGGCCCGACGTCGTAGCCCGGGATCGCCGCGAGCTGGCCGCGCAGCCACGGCGACGCGAGCACCCGGCGGAGCGCGTGGACTTCCGGGCAGTCCGCGAGCCCGGGGCCGACGACGAGGTCGAAGCGCTCCTCGGTGAGCGGCACGAAGCCGAGCCCGAACGCGAGGGCCGCGGGCTCGCTCGCGACGCCAGCGTCCGCGAGCCCCGAGCCGATCGCGGCCGCGACCTCGAGGTGGCCGTGGACCTCGCTCGCGGCGCCCGGGAGGCCGGCGAGGTC
>Ga0307374_10012811_pt1 | contig 11696 bp, 20 predicted proteins | sample OX3MG_FD_202532 | JGI IMG/M metagenome (GOLD analysis project Ga0307374, IMG submission 202532) | Soil microbial communities from Risofladan, Vaasa, Finland - OX-3 | ecosystem: Environmental > Terrestrial > Soil > Coastal area > Acid sulfate soil | place: Finland: Risofladan, Vaasa | collected...
ACCGACCGGTTCACCGCTCATCGTCTGGCCCAATTCGCCCTGGCGGTGGCCTTGATCATCACGGTCAAGCTCGTCAAGTGGTCGAAGCGCTGGGACTCGATGGTAATCGCCTAATGGCGCGCGCTCTTAGAGCCTCTACGAGTTCGGCCAGGACCTGATCATCCACGTCGAACTCAATGAATGTCCAGGTCACGAGCTGTCCTGCGCAGACGTCTCCAACATCGCCCCTACTGACCTTGCGAACCTGGAGGGTCACACCTTCAAGCGGCTTGTTCTTCAAAAGGCTCTCTGCGATCAGGGTGCCGGTAACCGTCATTTCGGCATTGTCGTCTCCGGGTGTGACGGGGGACGAACGAGGCTCCCAGCCGATCGAGCAATCACAATTGACGGTGACTGAGCGGAACTCCCTGACCAACCGGGCTGGCCGGATAGGCCGGTCCGCAGTGATGCCTGGGCGCCTCTGAATCCGCCGATCGTCATCGTAAGAAGGCACCGCACTGATTCTTATCTTGTGCCAGTATCTTTCACCGCATGAACAAGAACCCCAAAGCGCGCCGCTTCTCGCCCATTGGTGCATCGAGGGCCGTGGTCTTCATCGCCGGGGTCTCGGTGGTGGCCGCCTCTTGCACTACATCCAGTGCTACGCCTACGACAACGCCGACAGCCATCGTCCTCACACCAAGTTATGCAAAGAGTGCGGGGTTCCCGAAGACGCTCCGTGCCGCCACGACGTCCCCAATCACCTCTCAAAAGGGATGCACCAGCACGGCTGGGGCGGTGTACGAGAACCCCGCCACACAGACGGCCCTCATCAGCAGCATCCTGAACTGTGATTCGGCTACCTCGGCATCTAGTGCCTTCACACTGATCCACAAGCACTATGGCGCCGATGCGGCAATCGCTGTTCCGAAAGGACTCGGGACGTCTGCTTTCGCTTCAGCAAGCATCGCTCCTCAATACCTCATCGCGTGGCACAGGGGTAGCAGAGTTGCCATCACAGCGGTGGACGTGAACATTGCGGCATCCAGCTCGACATCGAGTACCGTCCCATCGCCGCCAATTACAACGGCCCAGGAGATGACGTTGTATCAGGCCGCTCAAGCACAGAATGCCTTGTTGAAGTAGGGGTCCGGAGCCCATGTCTCCGGACCCTCAGGGCGTCAGGGCGTCAGGGCGCTTGATGGCTTCGGCCAAGTCGCTGTCCCCGGCCACCGGTCGGTGGTTGTGCCGGTCGGTCCGGACCATGTCGGCCAGCACCTTGGCATCCCCGGGATCGGACTTGGCCCCCGAGGTCGAGTGCCGGTCCCGGTAGCGGGAGGTCGACATCGGATTGACCGCGAACACTTATAGCCGGCGGCCACCAGGGCCCCGACGAACAGGCCCCGATCGGTCTCGATCCCGATCACGACATCCTCCGGCTCATCGGCGTGGGCACCCACCATCTCGTGGAACCGGGCGATGCCCTTGGTGAAGTGGTCCTGGTCCAGGATCACCGGGTGCTACCCGAGGTCGTTGACGCTCTGTTCGATGAAACGCCCCACCGTGTCCGGCTCCTGGCCGTAGACATCGATGAGAAATCGCACTGCTCCCAACGACTTGGCCCAACCGGCAACTTCTTTGGTCGCAGCACCTCCGAGGGTCAAGGCAATCTCATCGGGATCGCGCCCCACGTCCCTTGCGCTTGAACGCATGGCTTCCAAGAGTGGACCGATATCGTCGCCAACACTCGGGTGAGGGTAGAAGCCGTCGCCCAATCTGCCAGCCCGGCGAGCTGCAGCCTTCGATCCTCCGGCGATCACAATGGGTATTGTCCGTTTGGGCCGGGGCTCACAGTAAAGCGAAGGAAACGAGACCGTCTCAGAGTTGAAGGCGGATGGGCTGTCGGCCCATAACGAACGAAGTGCGGCAATACTGTCGTCCGTCCGTCTCCCGCGATCCGTGAAACTCTTCCCCAGGGCGTTGTATTCCTCTTCCAACCACCCCACACCAATACCGAGTGTAACCCTCTGCTGGGTGAGCAGGTCGAGCGTGGCCGTGGTCTTTGCGACCGAAATCGGATCGTGCAAGGCCAACAGCAGGACTCCGGTCGCCAACATTAGGTCGGGCGCGCGTCCACCGACCCAGGCCAACCACACCAGTGGGTCCATCAGAGCGATGTTTTCAGGAGTCGCCAACGAACCGTCGATGGAGTACGGCCATGGACTCCGAAACTGCACGGGTATCGCGATCTGCTCCCATGCCCAAACCGATTCCACTGCGCATCCATGGGCGGCGGCACAGACGGCTTCTACGCCTTCGGGCGAAGCCAGGGTTCCCGTATTTGCACCGTGGATGCCGTAGAGCATGGTCTCCTCCATCGTGATCTTGACCCAGTTTCACACGCATACACCCAAATCGGAGGCCGACTTGGTTCCCAACCGCACTACGTCTTGGAAGACGCGAGGCAAACGGTATCCCTGGCGACTTCGAGCCTTGGGGTCAACCCGCCCCGAATGGCCAACATCGCCGCCCTGAATCGCCCGACCGAGTGCCCGACGCCTGTTCTCATCCGCTCTCTTGAATTGGTTCTGCCGACATTTCCACCTCTCTCTGCACCTGTCGACGACCACTACGCCAACCCGGTCCAAGCGACCTCCTCACGTCCGCAGCCAGATCGTCAGGTTCCAAAGCGCCGTGAGCCAGATACCTTCCCAAGGTTTCGCCGGAAGGCTCCTTCGCTGGCGTATCGCGCAACTAGTCGGGCGTTCAGCCATCCCGGCATGTATCGGGTCCCTAGATCTCTGATTGCTGCGACCCGGGGAGACCGAATAGTGGCGATTCGACCTATCCATCCGGATTCTCGAACAATGCTTCGTACCCGCCGAAGGCGAACCGATTCGTACGTGGCCAGCGCAGTGAGTCGGTCCGATCCGCTGTCGAAGCACGCCGCCAGTACCACAGCATCCTCTATGCCTTGGCACGCCCCTTGTCCCAGATCAGGCGTCATCGAATGGGCCGCGTCCCCCAGAAGGGCAATCGGTCCCTTCCTCAGATGGTCTGGCAGGCAGTCATAGAAGTCGGCGATGACCAGTCGCTCCTCATCGGTTCGTTCGATGAGTTCACCAATGGGGTCATGCCAGTTCTTGAATGCAGCGTGGAGGAACGATTTCTTGTCGCTGAGTGCGGCGTTGGCTCCCTCTGGCAGGCCAACGTCCGCGGCCCAGAAGACGAGACCATCGCTCATCGGACTCATGATGAACTGCTGCCCGTGACCCACGGTGAGTCGTGCCGTGGATACAAGATCAGACGACGCCCCTAGCACCGCTCGCCACGATGTGCGGTCGCGGAACCTTGGTGCGGGGTTGCCGACGAACTCGCGAGCAACAGAGCGGACCCCGTCACAGGCCAGAACCACAGGGGCGCGCATCGTCTCCCCCGTTGAAAGTTTCACTACGCCTTCGTCGACCTCCGCAGAGACTGAGATAGCGGCCGTGTGCATTCTGGTCGGAATGTCCTTCGCACCTTCCAGGAGGACACGCTGTAGTTCTGCTCGGAAGACAATCTCGGTGGCCTTGCCCAACTGCCGATTCAGTCGACTCTGGTCCAGCTTGAAAATCTCCTGCCCATCGGGTCGACATCCGATGCCTGCTGGTTCTTCGACACCGATGGCACTCACCTCATCGCCAAGGCCAATATGGTCGAGTGCTGCAAGCGCATTGGGCCAAAGGGACAGGGCCGTTCCGGCCTGGGTGAGGGCCTGCGCCCGCTCAATGATTTCGACCTTAATTCCCAGCCGGTCGAGTGCGATAGCGGCCGTCAGGCCCGCGATCCCAGCTCCAACGATGAGCACTTCGGTGTCAGTAGACCCGGCTCGCCCGGATTTCGACAGAGCGGACACTGAATTCACCCTACTGGCGAGGCAACGAGCTGACATGGGAGGTCAGCGTGTTAATGATCGTGTCTGGTTCGTCAGGATCGCGACGTGGCCGGAGTATCGACCTATTCGGGCCTGAGTCGACTCGGCTCCGCCTCGTCAGGGACACCCCGGTCCGGCACGACACCGGCACGCCCACCGGTTCGTATCTCGATTCGTGTCTCAATCGGGTGCTATCGGGCGCAACCGAGCAACTACCAACGGCTTCCACCCGGCACAACACGGGGTCAGAGTGCACGCGAACTGATCGGAAGTGAATCTGATTCGGCCGCTGTCGCACCTCTCCGTACGACTGTGGTCACCTTGCGGCCCCGGGGGCCCCACGCCCATCAGCAGCCGGGCCCGGTCGTCTGAGTAGATGATCCGGAGTTTGAGGCCACCGATTTGCACGGGGATGTCACAGTTTTTCAGTCGGTTCATCCGCCACGTAAAGGGCCCGTTGGCACCTCCGTCGCACGCCAGCGAGGGCGAAACCACCGATGGCCGTGAGGACTAGTGAACCGAGAACTTCACCGCCGGAGGAGAGGAGCTGACTCCACACGAGCCCACCCGGTCAGGGAGTGTATTGAAGGACAACACCCACGAAGGAACCGATCGCCGCCAATGACGTCACCACCAGCAATACGCCGATCCATGTTGCTATCCCCTTGTTGCGGGCGAGGTGCTTGACCGCCTCCACAACGTCATCCCCATCGCTGGTGCCATCTTCGACGTCGACATCCTCCAGGTCGATGAGGCGGTCAACCCAGCCATCCACCTGCCACCAGACCAAGCCAGTCGCCGACAAGAGAATGAACGCTGTATAAGCCCCATTCCAACGAGTTGCGTACAGAAGAAGGTTGGCCCAGTGCTGATCGTCGAGGCTCTGTCCCCCAAAACTCCCGATACCGGTGTTCGTCACAGCGATCCCAGATGCCAATCCAGTAACAGCGAGAATCGCGATGACTGCGAGTAGCCCTACGGCCACGATCTCTTGAATCTCCCAGGGAAGTCGAGTGGATCGCGACCCAGGGTCGGCGTGTCCCTCGCCGTCACCGCCGTCGGCAAGCATGCCGCGATACTCACTACAGGTCACCATCGTCAGCGTCCTACCCAGCCGGTGAGCACGCTGTAGTCCCATTGCCCTGCCATTTGTTCATTGAACCACGGGATTACTGCGACCCTGTAGGAGCCATCGCATCACCCCCTGGCGGTAGAGGGCAGGTCGAATCTGGGGATTGGCAACCCGTTGCCACGTCTGGGAATTCGTGCCTGGGAGCCATATCGAGCAAACACCTTGGAGGCCGAGCAGCGAACTATGTCCTCCTCGCGATGACGATCAACTCGCGTTCACCCGGACCCGACGGTCGCCTATCCCAGTCGCCATAGACGCTTTGGACCGCGAATCCCGATGAGGTGAGAGATTGCCTGAGCAACTCTTCGCTGCGGAATCGAAGGGTGAAGGGTGATACCAGCACCTCGTTGGTCTCTACGAAACGTCGGTGGCCGACTGCGTGAACGATATCGCCCTCCACGTTCGTTACCTCGGTCCAAGACTCGATTTGACCCAGGAAGAGGTCCGGGATCATCCGCTTACCACCGGTCCACCGTTTCCACTCTCGCGCCCGCCGATCGCGGCTCTCGAAGGCCAAGCATCCTCCCGGCCTGAGCGCCTCCCTTACCCCAGCCAAGGCCTCCAGCCAATCGTCATCCTTCAGGATGAACTGGGCAACGTGGCCGCTCATGATTGTCAGGTCCGCACCTGGCGTTCCCAGTTGCCCGGCATCCCCCTGGATCCACTGCACGCCGTCGGCTCCGGGTTTCCGCTGGGCGACCTCCAGCATCACCCTAGACGGATCGACCCCGATCATTCGATAGCCCCTACTCGCGAACAGGAGAGTGACGATGCCCGTACCGCAGCCAAGGTCGATGACCACCTCTGCACTGACCTCTTCTGCAACGCCAAGGTAGAAGTCGGGTTGCGTCCCAGGTTCGTAGGAGTTGACCGCGTCATAGATCGCTACTTGACGCGGATCAGTGAACTCGGGAACTGGCATGGTTGCAGTATCGACTACTGGAGGCTGGATGGCTAGAGCCCACGGTCTAGGTCAATGTTCCGTTGGACGATGACTCGTTCGCCCTCGTTGACGTCGCCCACCAGAAGGTAGGCGCCCCCTCTGGAACTGCTCTCTCGTTCGGAAAAAGTCATCCCGAGAACCTCGGTGAGAGCGGACCCGGTCGGGCCGATGGCCTGATCCGAGATGAATGTCAGCGAAGTCATCACTCCCACGTTGGCACGGGTTCATTGTCGGGATCGCCGAGGTCGCTCCGCAGACCGGCAGGCCCCGAGGACCCAAATTTAGTTCGGCGCGGCCGCAAGGCCAACAATCGGCGCGTTGAGTCGAGAGCTGCCCAATGACCCCTCGAATGGCGCACCGCCAAACGCGAAGACGCCGCCGTCCCAAGCCACCAGCCAATACCCAGTTCCATCCGGATTCGCTGCGATCCCGGTGATCGATCGGTTCAACTTCTGGCCGCCCATCGACCCGAAGAACGTGGCGTCGCCGAAGCTGAACACGCCGCCGTCCGCCCCGACCAACCAGTAGCCCTTGCCGTCCGGGGTGGCGGCTATGCCGACGATGGAGGCATTGAGCACCCTGCCGCCCATCGACCCATAGAACCCTGCGTCACCAAAGGCGAAGACGCCGCCATCGGTGCCCACGAGCCAATAACCGTTGCCGTCCGGAGTCGACGCGATTCCTGTGATCGAGGCAGCCAGATTCAGGTTGCTGACTCCGCCGAGTGGTACCGCGTCGCCACAGCCCAGTACGCCTCCGTTGACGCTCACCAGAAGAAAGCCACGACCGCTCGGCGTCGCCGCGATGCCACTCCACCCCTCGAAGGCCCCGTTGAGACCGGAGCAACCCAACTGTCCGAGAGCGGCTGCGGAACCGAATGCCGAAGGCAGGGAACTGAAGTTCGCGATCCAGTACCCGGAACTCGCCCCCGATGATGCGATTCCCACGCAGTTAATGTCGGTGATGACCTGTCCCGAATTGGCCAGAGACGCGGCAGCGATGTTGATCGTTGGTCCGAACGCAAAGGGGCATAGTCCCGGCACTCCAGATCGGGGGGCTCCAGAACCCTCGAAAGGTGCATTGAACGCGAACGCACCTCCGTCAGCTCCCACCAGCCAGTACCCAGGTACCGCGCTGGTGTGGGGAGCCGGGCTCGCCATCGCGGTCGAACCTGTACCCAGGAAGGACGTAACCACCGCCACGAACCCCACCACCAATACCTTTGCGATTGCCATCGATCGGCACCTCCCCGCTCTGGGTCTTGATGCTAGCGCCGGTCGGCGTCTGGATGGAGTGGCTCTGACGGTGCCCTGACCTTGCACTCCCTGAAGCGAGCATTCGGCACGGACGGGGCTTATCCGGTGGTTGCAACCTCAGACCGAACCCACGGTTGGGCCAGAAGAGTTCCACTGGGTGAGCAGTTCGTTCTCTCGTCAAATGAGGACGGCAGCATTCGGGTTGACCACGACCTGACCATGTGGAAGTCCCCCGTGCTTCGCTGGGTGTATCAGCTCACTCCAGGTTGATAGCACAAGGGGTATCCCCTGATCACCGGATACGCGCAGCGGCGAACCACTATTTCCAGAGCACGTCGGCGCGACTGGCTGCCTCGCGGACCAAAGCTCCATCGACCGTGACGCTGGTCTCGTCCAGTCCTGCCGGTGGAAGTCCAACGAAGATTTCAAGAGGACCATCAGGTGGCAACGGGAATACCCAAATCCCGAAGTGCCAGCCGCCCGTCCCTCCACCGCCCCCCGCCATACCCAGGATCGGCTCCGTCGGAATACCTTGGTCGTCCTTGGCCATCGCTCCTCCGCCGCGGAATGCCGTTGATTGGCCCGCGCTCTTACCATCGGAGAATCTGACTCCCACTCTGGGCATCCGGTGTATGCCACCTCCGCGCATCATGCCTATTTGCCGGTCGGCCGTATGAGGATTCATCAGGATCAACAAGTTGATGGTGAATCCGTTGGGATACACCTTGAGATGCTCAACTGAAACGGCGACATCGTCACTCCGGTAGACGAGGGCATCAACGGCCACCGTCGCCGGCAAGGTTCCCTCCGACGGCCGATCCCAGGCGGGTGGGGCCCATTCTCGGTTGTGTTGGGGCGGTTCAGGGGGAAGGGGCTCGAAGAAGGTCACTGGCGAAAGGGTATCTGGGGCGATCGGCTCGCACCCTCCCCTTTCTCGGCCAGGGGGTTGCATACCCCAGCCGAGGACTGCGTCCGGTAGGAGGGACGGGTGCCCACGTGAAGAGATACTGTTTTCACAGTGGTGGATAGGAGCGCAGGTAGAGGGCCGTTGCAACTTGTGGTGGAGAGTTTGGCCGTCGGTGTCGTCAGCTTCGGGATCTTGTTCCTCATCTTCTCCATTGATCGCGATCGTTCGACGTGGGAATGACCCCGTACGCCTCCGAAGACCGAAGCCGGTGGACGATGCCACCATCACCCCGCTGACCAGCGAGAATCACCGAGCAGTCCCCACGGGGTTCGAACCCGTGTCTCCACCTTGAGAGGGCGGAACGGTTCGTCGCGCTGGGAGTTGGCCCGTCCCAATGAGTCGCGTTTCTGGACGTCAAGACGGCTGGCCTCGACGACCAGTGGAACGTGCTGACTCGCGCTGCAACGCCATGTAACAGAATTGTTGGGTGGAAATGTTGGGTATTCTGGCCATTCAAAACCCCTGGGAGGAGTCCACCGACACCGGCACCGCGTTGGCGGCGGCGTGGGCTCGCGGTACTTTTCACGAACGCAGCGGCCTCGTGTTCCGTTCTTACTGATTGCTTGCTATCATAATGGCATGACGAAGAAGACCACCACCATCCGGATGCCCGAGGAACTGGCCACCACGGTCGAGGTCGTCGCTCGGGGCCGAGGCATCAGCGTCAATACGCTCGTCGTCGACGCCTTGACCGCCGAAGTCGAGCGGGTGCGCCACGACGAGGAGTTCATGGGCAAACTCCGTGAGATCACCGAGCGCGACCGGGAGATCCTTGACCGATTGGCGCAGTGAGGTATCTCAGCTTGGCTGAGGCACTCGTCGTGGCCGAAGCCGTCACCGGTCTCGACCTCACGACATTGGCCCGGAGCCCGCGGATCGACCTGCTTGACTCAGCGCTCCACGCTCCCGAAGCCTCCTTCGGAGGTCAGGACCTCTACCCTGAGTTCATCGACAAGGCCGCGGTCCTCGCCGTGAGGATCGCCCGAAACCACCCGTTGGTCGACGGCAACAAGCGGCTCGCATGGGCATGCGTCGTCATGTTCGTGATGCTGAACGGACACCGTCTCGAAGTTCCCGCTGACGACGCCGTATCGACGATGTTGGCGGTGGCCGCGGGCGAACTCGACGAAGTTGGCATGGCCCTTTGGCTCGCTGACCGGGTTGAGTTCACTGCGTAGGAATGCTCCCCGCCCCTGACCGGCAATTCCAGATGAGCAGTCCCAACGGGGTTCGAACCCGTGTCTCCACCTTGAGAGGGCGGCACGGATCATCGCATTGGAGCTCACCCGGTCCCAGGAGGTGTCAGTTCAGCAGGTCAGATCGCCCGATTTCGACGACCGGTGGAGCGCACTTTCCCGCGATGGGACACCATAGAACGGATTTGTTGGGTGGAATGTTGGGTTTTTCTGGATAGTAACGCTTGCCGTTAATAACGCCATCCGTTACCATCGTCGTTGTGATCCGGTCGTTTCGAGACAAGGAGACCGAGCGGATCTGGAAGAGGCAACGAGTTCGCCAACCTGACGACGGCACCCAAAGGATCGCCCTCCGGAAACTGCTGATCCTCGACGCTGCCGAGGTTCTCGGCGATCTAAGGGTGCCTCCTGGTAATCGACTAGAGAAATTGAAGGGCAACCGAGCCGGCTCGTACAGCATCCGGGTTAACCAGCAGTGGCGAATCTGCTTCAACTGGTCCGACTCGGGCGCAGAAAATGTCGAGTTGGTCGACTACCACTGAGAGGAGAGACCTGTGACCACAGCCGCGACCATTCCCCCGATCCATCCAGGCGAGGTGTTGATGGAGGAATACCTCGAGCCCCTGGGCGTAACACAGCATCGCCTGGCCATCGCCATCGGAGTCCCACCACGGCGCATCAACGAAATCGTTCACGGTAAGCGCAGGATCACCGCCGACACCGCCCTACGCATGGCGCGCTACTTCGGCACCTCTGAGCGATTTTGGATGAATCTCCAGGGTCGCTACGACCTCGAGGTCGAGCGGGACCGACTGGTCGACACACTCGAAGAGATCACGCCGCTTAAGAGCGCCTGATCGGCCCAGGGGCCGTTTGCAACTGAGCAGTCCCAACGGGGTTCGAACCCGTGTCTCCACCTTGAGAGGGTGGCTGGATTACCGCTGAGAGTTGCTCAGCTGGGCTTTCGCTGCAATCTGATCGCCATTTGCAGCGCCTGCGGCTTCCTGCACCTCAAAGTCAGTTGGCGGAATGTTGGCAGGATTCAGCACCGTCAGCGGAGACACCATTCTGGGTGATTTGTAGGGCAAGTTGTCAGGCAATCCGACATCAGCCATTGCAGTCACGTGTGTCTACGTATCGAGTCGGAGCCGCACAAGTCCGGCGAAGCCTGTGGCGCCCGCTCGTTCGATGGCGCTCAACACGTTGGCGACGGTCATTGGGGGTCGATGACGGTCGGCGGCCATGTTGCCCACGATGCGAATCACTTCGTCCGGCTCTTCTTCGAAGACCTCACTCAGGTATTCGTCGGGCCGACACACTCTGACACCGAGAGCCGCCAGGGGCTCGCTCGGGAAATCGCGCACGTTCTCCGTGATGATCGTGGTCGGTGCCCTCGCTACGGCGGCCGCCGCGTGAACATGGTCGTCGGGATCAGATCCCGGCATCTCGTTGATCAGATGCTCGTACTCGGAGCGCGGGACATCCTGACCGACGAACGCCGTACGGATGTCATCGCAGACCCGCCGGGCGTCTTCTCGGGTGCGAATTCCCTGTCCCACCCACGTGTCCTCCAGCTCGACGAGAAGGTCTTCGGTCCAGATAATCTCATGGAGCGAAGCCTCATCAAGGCGGAGCATCAGATCCAGTAGCGAGATCGGATAGCAGGCGTTCGTGTCAGGCAAGATACGCCGAAGCGTCACCGTCGATCAGTAGGTCAGACCGGCAGCGGTCGCATCGTCGACGACTCTCCGAATCCCGGCACGCTTGCGCTCGGAAGCCTCCCTGTAGGCAAGCACCGACCGCACCGGAATCTTCCGATAGGAGCTGTTGGGCAGCTTTCGGGCTGGAAGCATCCCCTTCGCTACCAACCTGTCGACATACTGACGCGAGACCCCCAGCAGTTTGCTTGCCTGGGCGGGGCTGACTTCGGCTTCTTCGCTGACGACTGCGATGGTGTCTCCGTGATCGAACGACTTCGCGGCTGCCACGAGCGCTTCGACAAGTGGCCGGGGAAGTTCGACGTCGACGTCCCCCACCTGTACACGGAGGCCGGTCCGGACGTCGCCGACCAGTGCTCGAACAGCACGAACCTTCGAATGTTCGTTGGCTCGGGCATGAATCTCAGCAACTACGGGGTACGACATCGCTCCTCCTCTTCTCAGGACTATACCGTGAAGGTGCCACACCTGCAACCAGGCTAGTTGTAGGGAGGCTACAGATCAGAATCAATATCGGAGAGGCATTCCGGAGGTCGCCCAAATACGGACAACGGTTCCTGCGCAGCTTCTGCTCCCAGTACCCGACGTT
>Ga0307374_10012812_pt1 | contig 11696 bp, 8 predicted proteins | sample OX3MG_FD_202532 | JGI IMG/M metagenome (GOLD analysis project Ga0307374, IMG submission 202532) | Soil microbial communities from Risofladan, Vaasa, Finland - OX-3 | ecosystem: Environmental > Terrestrial > Soil > Coastal area > Acid sulfate soil | place: Finland: Risofladan, Vaasa | collected...
GGCCGCCAATTTCTCCAATCGAGGGCTCCTCTTCATCCGGGAATGCCTCGGAAAAGCCAGTCTCATGACCCTGATCTTTGCTGGAACGCCGGAGTTCGCCGTGCCGGCGCTGGAGGCGTTAGTTGCTGCGGGGCACCGCCCTGCGCTGGTGCTCACCCAGCCCGACCGGCCGGCTGGCCGCGGCCAGCAGCCACGTCCACCCGCGGTGAAAGTGGCGGCACTGGCGCACCAGCTGCCCGTTGCTCAGCCCGAGCGCCTCGGCGGCTTGCGCGAGCGCCTTGGTGCCCTGGAGCCTCACGTTGTCGTGGTCGTCGCCTACGCGCACAAGATTCCCGGCTGGCTGCTGGAGCTGCCGCCCTGGGGCTGCCTGAACATCCACGCCTCGCTGCTGCCCCGGTACCGCGGCGCATCGCCCGTGGCGGCCGCGCTCCTTCATGGCGATTCCGTGGCCGGGGTCAGCATCATGCGGCTGGATGCCGGGTGGGACACGGGCCCCGTGCTGGCCCAACATGCGCTACCGGTGGCGGCCGAGGATACGGCCGGAACCCTCACCGCCAAGCTGGCTGAGGCTGGCGCGGAGCTCCTGGTGAATACGCTCGCCGGCCTTGTGGCTGAGACAGTCATCGCCACGCCGCAGGACAACGCGCTGGCGACCTATGCGCCCAAGCTCACGAAAGCCGATGGCCTGCTCGATTGGGCCCTGCCGGCCGAGGCTTTGGTATGCCGCGTGCGCGCCTTCACCCCCTGGCCCGGTGCCTACGCTTTCTGGCAGGGCAGGCAGTTGAAGGTGCTGCAAGCCTCGGCTGCATCGGCCACGGCGGGCACCGAACCAGGCCGCGTGCTGCCTGGCGCCCGAGTGGGTACGGCGGATGGCGTGCTGCGCCTGGAGCGCGTGCAACTGGAGGGCCGGAAGCCGCTCTCAATCGCCGATTTTCTCGCTGGCCAGCCCAGCTTCATCGGCAGCAGCCTCACTTCAGCCCGGCGCTGAGGGCGTGGTCATGACGGTGCGAGCGCGCGGACCAGGGAGCCCTGCTCCAGGGCGCGTATGCGGCGGCCCGGCCTGGTGGCTCACACACGGCTGGAACGCCGTTGGGGCCTGCTATTCTCCAGACTGAGATGGCACCGGCAGAGCCGCGTTTCGCGCCGGCGGCGCCGGCTTGCCGCGCCACGCTGAAGGACACCAACCCATGCTGAAAACGCTCACCAGGATCTTGGGCGACCCGAATGACAAAGAGCTCAAGAAGATTCGCCCGCTGGTGGACGAGATCAATGAGCTCGAACCCGAATTCGAGGCCTATTCCGACAGTGCCCTGCCCGAAAAGACGGCCGAGTTCAAAGAACGACTGGCCGAAGGCGAAACGCTGGACGATCTCTTGCCCGAGGCTTTCGCAGCCGTGCGTACCGCCGCGAGGCGAACGCTTGGCCAGCGCCACTACGACGTGCAGCTGTTGGGCGGTATCGTGCTGCACCAGGGCAAGATTGCCGAAATGCGCACCGGCGAGGGCAAGACGCTGGTTGCGACGCTGCCCGCTTATCTGAACGCACTCGAAGGCCGGGGCGTGCACGTGGTGACCGTGAACGACTACCTCGCCCGGCGCGACTCCGCCTGGATGGGGCGCGTGTTCGCGGCGCTGGGCCTCAGCACCGGCTGTATCCAATCCACCATGGAGCCCTACGGCGCCGACAAGCGCGCCGCCTACGCGGCAGACATCACCTACGGCACCAACAACGAGTTCGGGTTCGATTATCTGCGCGACAACATGCTCACGCCCAACATGTGGGTGGACGCTGCCGGCCAGCTGCTCATTCAGGCCGTGCAGACGGTTCAGAGGGAGCTGCGCTACGCCATCGTGGATGAGGTCGACAACATCCTCATCGACGAAGCGCGCACACCGCTCATCATTTCCGGCCCGGCCGAAGAAGCCACCGATCGCTACTACCAATTCGCGCGCATTGCCCCTCAGCTGGAGCTGGAACGCCATTACCTGGTGGACGAGAAGCTCAAGGCCGTGACGCTGACGGACGAAGGCATTGACCGCGTGGAGCACCTGGCCGGCGTGGGCAATATCTATGACGAGCAGAACTATGTCCTGGCCCACTACCTGGACAATGCGCTGAAGGCCGAGGTCATCTTCAATCGTGACCGGGACTACATTGTCGAGAATGGCGAAGTCATCATCATCGATGAGTTCACCGGGCGGAAGATGATCGGCCGGCGCTACAGTGACGGCCTGCACCAGGCCATCGAAGCCAAAGAAGGCGTGAACGTCGCTCGCGAAAACAAGACGCTCGGCACCATCACCTTCCAGAACTTTTTCCGCATGTACGAAAAGCTGTCCGGCATGACTGGCACGGCCAACACCGAGGCTGAAGAGCTGCACAAGATATACAAGCTGGAGGTGGTGGCCATCCCCACCAACCGGCCCATGATCCGTAAGGATGGGGCCGACCTGGTGTACAAGAACGAGCGCGGCAAGTTCCGCGCCGTGGTGGAAGAGATCGAGGCGCTGCACAACGCGGACAAGCCGGTGCTCATCGGCACCGTGTCCATCGAGAAGTCGGAGCGCCTGAGCGAGCTGCTGGTGAAGAAGGGCATTCCGCACGAAGTGCTGAACGCTAAGAACCACGAGCGGGAGGCGGCCATCATTGCCCAGGCGGGGCGTGCCGGCGCGGTGACCGTTGCCACGAACATGGCCGGCCGCGGCGTGGACATCCTGCTGGGCGGCAATCCTGAGGGGCTGGCGAGCCAGGAGGTGGAGGCCGGCAGCAAAACCAGCTATGAGGCCCTGCTGGAAAAGTACCGCGCCAGCTGCGCCGCCGAGCGCGAGCAGATCCTGGCCATGGGTGGCCTCAGCATCATCGGAACGGAGCGGCACGAGTCCCGCCGCATCGACAACCAGCTGCGCGGCCGCGCTGGCCGCCAGGGCGACCCCGGCATGTCGCGCTTCTTCATCTCACTGGATGACGATCTCATGCGGCGCTTTGCCTCGGAGCGCATCGCCGGCATCATGGAAAAGCTGGGCATGGATGAGGACACGCCCATTGAACACGCCCTGGTGAGCCGCGCTATCGAACAAGCGCAAACGAAGGTGGAGGGCTTCCACTTCGACATGCGCAAGCACACCGTCGAGTTCGATGACGTGATGAACAAGCACCGCGAGATCATCTACGGCGAGCGTCAGAAGATCCTCAAGAATGAGGATCTTCGCGAGCTCATCTTGAACATGGTGCACGAGGAGCTCACGGAAGTTGTGGGCTCTCACTGCGCGGATGACTATTCGGATGACTGGGATACGGAGGGCTTGGCCACAACGCTGCGCTCTATCCTCCCGCTGCCCGAGGACCTCACGCCCGAACGCTTCCGCCTGATGACGCGCGATGAGGTGGTGGATGCGGTGGTCGAGGCGGCGGACCAGGCGTACACCGCCAAGGAGGAGCAGTTTAGCGCGCCGCTCATGCGCCACCTGGAGCGCCTGCAGTTGCTGCGTATCGTGGACCTGCTGTGGGTGGAGCACCTCACCAGCATCGACGACCTACGCGAAGGCATCGGCTTGCGCGCTTATGGCCAGGAGGATCCGCTGGTGGCCTATCAGGCCGAAGCGTACGGCATGTTCCAGGAGCTGATGAACCGCATCCGGCACGACCTGGTGCACTCAATCTACAAGCTCAACCTGTTCGTTCAGCAGCCGCTCGCCCCAGAGACTGCTGGTGGCGCGGCACCCCCGGCCGGGCCCGTGGTGCTGGGAGTGATGTCGCCTGAGGCTGTGGTAGCCAACGCCGCCGCGGCTGGCAACGGCCACGCGGCGCCAGGCGTGGCCCCCGCGGCTCCGGCATCGCCTTATGCCAGCGCTACCACCAACCGCGATGGCGCTCGCCCCGCTCCACGCCAAGCGGTGGCCGCGGCAGTGAAGACCGGCCGCAACGAGCCCTGCCCCTGTGGCAGTGGCCGTAAGTACAAGAAGTGCCACGGAGCTTGAACTGCTGGCACCGCCGATCGCTAGCCGCGGCGTCCGAGAGCCACCCCGCATAAGAGCGTGTTGCCGGTTCGGAGGCGGCTTGGGAAACGCTGTCGCCGCCCTCACCACGGCTTGAGCCGTTCAGTTCGCCCACTGCTCGCAACCAGGACCGACTGCTTGTGCTTTGCACAGCGGTGCCGAACGTATCAGTTCGAAGGCTGGATGGCGCGGTACATGGCGTCCGCAGCGGTGCGACGAGCGGCGATCGCGCGGAGCATGGCCAGTCGAGCACGATCGCGGTCCGAGTCGTCGCGGATCAGCCGGTCCACAATCTCCACTCCGCGCGCGCCGTGTTCCTCTTCGATGCCGCCGGCGTGCACGGCATAAAAGGCCACGTCGTGCTCGGACACATGGTAATGGCGTTGGTACGCCTCGGCCATGCGGCCCGAGTGCTCGTGATTGATGGCCTCGGTGGCGATGGCGCCCCCGCAGAGGGCCTCCAGCGTGGATGCCACCTGCAGGGCAAACAGTTCCGACTTCTCGATCACAATTTCCGGCAAGTAGCTGGTGTGGAAGAGGTCGTCCTCGGCGATGCCCAACGCTCCCGCAAAGCGCACGAAGAGCAGCGGATGCGCGGTTTGCGTGCCGCCAACCGTATCCTGCCCGGCCTCCTCTACGATGGTGGGAATGAGCGCGCGCTGGAGCTCCAATTCCTCGCGCGTGGGGAAGGTGCCGCCCGCGTGCGCCAGTCGGAGCGCCCCGTGGCGGATGGTATCGAGCGAGAAAGCGCCCTGCTGGCGCACCACCACGCGCACCTGGTCAGGGCTCAGTTTGCCGGCCCAGATGTCGTGATACAGCGGGTGGTGCAGGAAGGGGTGAATGGTACGCGATTCCTCAATCAACCCTCGGGCGAAACTGCTCACGCTGCACTCCTTCGCGGCTCGATCCGTATCGTCACCGGCACCATTGTGCCAGACAGCGGCGTGCTCGCCCGGCGCGCGGTGGCCGAGCACTCGCGGCAAGGGCGCCGCACGCGTACGGCGCGCCCGCCAACGTGACGGAGTGGGGCACCGCCTGGCTGGGGCGGCGGCTGCAGCACTTGCCGGCGGCTAGCTCTACCCAGGACGTGGCGGCTGCGCTGGCGGCTGATGGCGCCGAGCACGGCACCGTGGTGCTGGCGGACGAGCAGAGTGGCGGGCGCGGCCGGCTCGGGCGCGCCTACTTCTCGCCGCCGGGCGGCCTGTGGTGCTCCATCGTCCTGCGGCCGGGCTGGCCCGCGACATGCCTGCCGCTGCTCATCCTGGCCAGCGGGCTAGCCGTAGCGCAAGCTATCCACGGCACCTGTGCGCTGACGCCACGCCTGAAGTGGCCCAACGATGTGCTGCTGGGGGACCGAAAAGTGAGCGGGGCCATGGCCGAAGCCCGCCTCGAAGGCGTACTGATCCGCGGCGTGGTCCTGGGCATTGGGATCAACGCCAATATCCCCGCCGGTGCGTGGCCGCCGGAACTGCGCGAAAGCGCCACCAGCCTGCTGCTCGCCGCTGGCCGGCCGGTGGCTCTGCCTCAGCTCACGCGGCACCTGCTGCAGGCCCTCGAGCGGCACTGTGATGAGCTCACGCGCGGCGACTCGGCCACGATCGTCCAGGCCTGGCGATCCTGGCCCAACACGCTTGGCCAGGCGGTCAGCGTGGGCCCGGCGGATGCGCCGTTGGAGGGTGTTGCCGAGGACATTGGGGATGACGGCAGCCTGCGGCTGCGCCTGCCGAACAGCGATCTCCGCGTTGTTGCCGCCGGCGACGTCTCACTCAGGCTTCGCGGCTGAGCAGGGCATCGGTCAGGCACTCGAGTGTCTCCCGATAGCGCGAGGTGAGGCGTGCCAGCACAGCCTTGGCCTGCTGATTCACGCCATCAGCGTAGGCGTAAGCGCGTTCGATGGCGCTGGAGCGCCGGATAAGGTCCAACGCCTCCTGCACATCCTCCTCACGGTCCGTACGCGATTCGAGCACGGCTCGGATGGGCGCGGGGTTGATGCCATCGCTCAAGGCATACAGAATAGGTAGGGTGGCCAGTCCCTGGCGCAGGTCCGTGCCCACAGCCTTGCCCAGCTGAGCTTCGTCGGCGGTGACGTCCAGAATATCGTCCACCACCTGGAACACCAGGCCCAGAAAGTGCCCATACTCGCCAAAGGCACCCACGTCCGCGGCCGATCGGCCGGCCAGCAGCGCGCCGCCCTGGCATGAGGCCGACAGCAGGGTCGCCGTTTTCAGCTCAATGCGCTTGAGGTAGCCCTCGAGGTCTACGTCGGCCTGGTGCGCGGTCATGAGCTCGAACGTCTCGCCCTCGCACACGCTGCCGATGGTTTCGGCGATGAGCGAGATGCAGCGGCTGTCGTCCAGCTCAGCCAGCGTGGCCGCCACTTTGGCGAAGAAAAAGTCGCCGACCAGCAGCGCCACGTTGTGGCCCCACTTGGCGTTCAGCGTGGGTACGCCGCGCCGCAGGGGCGCATCATCCAGCAGGTCATCGTGCACCAGACTGGCGGTGTGGGTCAGCTCCACGGTAAGGCCCCACAGAATGAGCTTGTCCGTCACCGAGGCGCTGTTGTCACCCGCCAGCAGGCAGAGCGCCGGCCGCAGCCGCTTGCCCGGGCTGCTCAGAATGTAGCCGGAGGTTTCTGCCACCAGATCCACTTTGGAGTTGGCGACGGCCTTGAAGCGCGCCTCTACTGCGCGAAGATTCCGCCGAATCTCCGGCGGAAATTCAAACGACGTGGGCACCCACTCTCCTCATTTGCGGCCACCGCTGACGGTGACGACGAAAAGCTGGCTGAGCAGCAGCATACCATCGGCCAGCCCGGGAGTCATTGCGCAATGCGTCATATCCGGCTCTGCCCGTCAGTCGTGAAGCGCTCGCTCCCCCGGCGCCCAGTGCTGGTACCATCTGATGGACGCGGTGGGTTCACGCAAACACGATCCTGATCGAGTGATCTAACAGGAGCTGCAGGTCGGTGAAAGTCACATGCCCCCAGGAGAGCCTGAGCAAGGGGCTGGCGATCGTTGGCCGCGCGGTGGCGGCGCGCAGTACGATGCCCATTCTCAGCAACATCCTCCTGGCAACCGATGGCACGCGGCTCCGGCTTTCCGCTACGAACCTGGAGATCAGCATCAACTGCTGGATCCAGGCTGAGATCGAGCAGGAGGGTCGCATCAGCGTGCCGGCACGGTTGCTCACCGACTTTGTGAACTCGCTCGCCTCCGCCCCAGTCGAGATGGCACTGAATCCCACCAACCGCGTGGTCAACATGAAGTGCCTGCGTACAGAAGGCAACCTGCGAGGCGTGAGCGCGGACGAGTTCCCCGCCGTGCCGACGGTGCAGGGCGGCATTGTGATGCGCCAGCAGGCGCAGGCGCTGAAAGAGATGATCAACCAGGTAGCCATTGCCGCCGCCACAGACGATTCGCGGCCTATCTTCACTGGCGTACTCACCACCTTTCGTGGGAGTGACGTCACCATGGTCGCGGCGGATGGCTTTCGGCTGGGCCTGCGCAGCACGGAGCTGGCCGAAGGCGCGCCGGATGAGGTGGTGATCATCATTCCCGCGCGATCGCTCCTCGAGCTGGCGCGCATCCTGCCGGACGGCAAGGGGCAGGATGAGTTCGTGGAGATCGCCGTGACGCCCAACAAGAACCAGGTCATCTTCCGCACGTCTACGGTGGAGCTGGTGTCGCGCCTGCTGGAAGGGCAGTTCCCCAACTACAAGCAGATCATGCCTAAAGAGTGGAAAACACAAGCGGTGGTAGCCACCAGTGCGCTTCTCAACGCCACCAAAACCGCCTCTTTCTTCGCGCGCGAGAGCGCCAACATTGTCCGCCTGAAGTTCGATGCGTCGGAAGTAACCGTCAGCGCCACCTCCAGTGACCTCGGCGACAACGAGTCAGTGATCGACGCGGTTGTGGAGGGGGACCCGGCCGAGATCGCTTTCAACGCACGCTACCTGGCTGATGCACTGAGCGTGCTGGATTCCGAACAGGTGCGGGTAGAGGTCATGAACCCCTCTGCTCCGGGCGTGATCAAGCCGGTCGATTCCACTGACTACGTGCACGTCATCATGCCGATGGCGACGGCCCACTGAGAAACTCCAGGAGCGGCGTGACCCTCAGCTGAGGCTGGCTGCGCGTCCTCTTTGCTCGGCGGCCCCGAGGGCCATATCGACAGAATTGACCCTCGGGTTGTGCTCTCGCGGGGGGCGCTACACGCCCGCGGGCGCCTTTTCCCGGATGTCTTTGCGGGCAGCGACGACTTTGTTGAGCGCGTTCACATAGGCTTGGGCGCTGGCGATGAGGATGTCCGTATCCGCGCCGCGGCCAATGAAGCGCTCGCCCTGGCTTTCCAGGCGGATGGTCACGTTGGCCACCGCATCAATGCCCTCGGTAACCGACTGCACCGTGAACTCGGTCAGCTTGTTGGGCACGCCCACTACCTTGTTGATGGCCTTGTAGGTCGCGTCGACCGGGCCGGTGCCAATGGCTGAGTCGGCCATCTCCTGGCCGTCGGCGTTAATCAGCCGCACGGAGGCCGTGGGCATGCCGTTCGGGAAGGCCGTGTTGATATTCACCGCCTGAAGACGAATCGCCTCCAGCGAAATTCGCATCTCATCGCTGATGATGGCCTCCAGGTCCAGATCGCTGACCTCTTTCTTCTTGTCGGCGACGTCCAGGAAGCGCCCCCACGCCTTGCCCAGCTCCTCATCGTTCAGCACAAAGCCCAGCTTGTCCAGCCGGTGCTTGAAAGCGTGCCGCCCCGAGCGCGCGGTGAGGACGATGTTGCTCTCCGTCCAGCCCACCTCTTCCGGAACCATGATCTCGTAGTTCAGCCGGTCCTTGAGCACCCCATCCTGATGGATGCCGGAAGCGTGGGCGAAGGCGTTGACGCCGACGATGGCTTTGTTGGCCTGCACCGGCATGGACATGAGTGTGCTGACGAGCCGGCTGGTCTGAACCAGCTGGGTGCTGTCCACGCCGGTTTCGAAGCCATAGGCATGCATGCGCTTCTTGAGCGTCATCACGATCTCTTCGAGCGACGCGTTGCCGGCACGCTCACCCACGCCATTGATGGTGCACTCAATGCGGCGAGCGCCGTTCAGCACCGCCGCGATGCTGTTGGCGACGGCGTTGCCGAGGTCGTTATGGCAGTGGATGGAGATGATGGCATCCCTGGCATTGGGCACGTTCTTGAACACATTGGCGATGAGCTCGCCCCACTCGTGCGGCAGCACGTAGCCGGTGGTGTCCGGGATGTTGACCACGGTCGCGCCGGCCTTGATGACTTCGTAGATGGTCTGGTACAGGTACTCGGGATCCGCGCGCCCGGCATCCTCAGGCGAATACTCGACATCTTCGCAGAAGCGCTTGCAGTAGCGGACCGCTTTGATGCCCTGCTCCAGCACTTCCTGGCGCGTCTTGCGCAGCTTGCGCTCGATGTGGATGTCCGAAACGGAGAGCACAATGTGGATCTGCTTCCGCTCGGCCGGCGCCAGCGCCTCGACCACGGCATCAATGTCCTTCTCCACGGCGCGGCCCAGCGCGGTGATCACGGGGCCTCGCACCTGGCGGGCGATGGTCTGCACGGCCTGGAAGTCGCCCGGCGAGGAGATGGGGAAGCCGGCCTCGATCACGTCGACGCCCAACCGCGCAAGCTGGTGGGCGATCTCGATCTTCTCCGAGAAGCTCAGCGAGCAGCCAGGCGACTGCTCCCCATCCCGCAGGGTGGTGTCAAAAATCGCTATCTTCTCTGCCATTCCTCATCTCCTCCCGTTTACCTTGCTCGGCCATCGTCGGCCTGGACCCGCACCTTCGCCTGCACCCCTCGCCCAGCGCGATGGCGAGCGCAGGGCGAACAGGCGCCCATCAGTCACTCGTATCTAGTGTCCGCCTTCTTTGATCCAGGGCATCATAGAGCGCAGCTCTTTGCCCACCTGTTCGAGCTGGTGGCTGGCTGCCTGGCGCCGCAGCGACAGGAAGCCGGGCCGGCCGACCGCGTTCTCGGTGATCCACTCTTTGGCAAAAGCTCCGCTTTGGATCTCCTTGAGGATGCGCTTCATCTCTTTCTTGGTTTCCTCGGTCACCACGCGAGGGCCGCGGGAGTAGTCGCCATATTCGGCCGTGTCCGACACGGAGTAGCGCATGCGCGCCATGCCGCCCTCGTAGATGAGGTCCACGATGAGCTTCATCTCATGGATGCACTCGAAGTAGGCGCTCTCGGGCGCGTAGCCTGCCTCCACTAGGGTTTCGAAGCCGGCCTGCATGAGGGCCGTTACGCCGCCGCACAGCACGGTTTGCTCGCCGAACAGGTCGGTTTCCGTCTCCTCCCGAAAGGTCGTTTCCAGAATGCCCGCCCGGCCGGCGCCAAAAGCCTTGCCATAGGCCAGGGCATTCTGCTGGGCGCGACCGGAGGGGTCCTGATGCACGGCGACCAGGCAGGGCACCCCACGCCCATCCACAAACTCCTCGCGGCAGCGGTGGCCCGGTGCCTTGGGGGCAATCATCGTCACGTCCACATCCTTCGGCGGGACGATCTGGTTGAAGTGGATGGTGAAGCCATGCGCGAACATGAGCGTCTTGCCTGGCTTGAGGTGCTGCTCCACGGCCTCGTGATAGATGCCGGATTGCAGATGATCCGGCGCCAGCATCATGACGGTGTCCGCCCATTCGGCAGCTTCATTCGAGTTCAGCACGCGCACACCGTCCTGCTCGGCCACCTTCCAGGACTTTGAGCCGGGATACAGGCCAACTGTCACGTCGACGCCGCTGTCCTTCAGGTTCAGCGCGTGCGCGTGCCCCTGGGAGCCGTAGCCCAGGATGGCAACCTTCTTGCCCTTCAGCAGGTTGAGGTCGGCGTCCTTGTCGTAATAGACCCGTACTGGCATGTTGTTCGTTTTCGCTCCAGTTTAGTAATTCAGCATCACGAGCGCTGAGCTATTCATCATCCACTACTCGGGTGGTGCCGCTCACGCCGCGCAGCATGGCCACGCGGCCGGTGCGGGAAATCTCCTTGATGCCGAACTTGCGCAGCAAAGTAGTGAGCGAGTCGATCTTCTCCTCCTCGCCCGTGCACTCCACTACCACGGAATCGAGCGCGACGTCCACGATCTTGGCCCGGTAGATGTCCGCGATTTGCATCACCTCGGCGCGCGTTTGGCCGGTGCAAGAGACCTTGATGAGCGCCAGCTCGCGCGCGATGACCTTGTCTTCGCTCAGGTCGGTGACCTTGAGCACCTCGATGACCTTGTACAGCTGCTTGGTGATCTGCTCCAGCATACTGTCCGAGGCCTGGACCACCAGCGTGAGGCGCGACAGCCGCGGCGTTTCGGTGGGACCCACGGTCATGCTCTCGATATTGAACCCGCGCGCTCGAAACAGGCTCACCACGCGATTCAGCGCGCCGGGCTCGTCTTCCAGCAGGGCTACGAGCGTGTGCTTGTGCAGGCCGTGCGGGTTACTGACCATGGCCGTTCCCTCCCACGCTGACCACTTCGCCCTCCAGGGCGTCGATGTGTGACTCCTCCACCAGCTCCAGCAGATCGGGGTCTTCGATCAGCTCCTCGGCCGTGGTGCCGGCGGGAATGATGGGGTACACGTTCTCCTGGGCTTCGACCACGAAATCGATCACCACCGGGCCGGGATGATCGAATGCCTCGCGCAGAGTGCGCTCCACATCCGCCTTGTGGATGCAGCGCAGGCCTTT
>Ga0307374_10012813_pt1 | contig 11695 bp, 11 predicted proteins | sample OX3MG_FD_202532 | JGI IMG/M metagenome (GOLD analysis project Ga0307374, IMG submission 202532) | Soil microbial communities from Risofladan, Vaasa, Finland - OX-3 | ecosystem: Environmental > Terrestrial > Soil > Coastal area > Acid sulfate soil | place: Finland: Risofladan, Vaasa | collected...
GAGATCCGGGGGGGCCAGTTCGTGTGGTTCATCGGGCGGTCTCTCGACGACGGCAACGGGCGCCCGAAGTACCTCGCCCTCGACGGCGAGCGCCCAATCCTGGGATTCGAGCGCGCGATCGGGCGGCGCGAGGTCTATCTCTGCGAGGGCCCGTTCGACTACCTCACCGCGGTCGCCTGGCGCCTCCCCGCCTGCAGCCCGTGCGGAACCGCTCTTCCGGCCGAGCGGCTGGGCTTTCTCGCCCGGAGCCGCGTCGTTTACGGCGTGCTCGACGCCGACGCGGCCGGACGAGCGGCATCCGAGCGCTTCGGGCAGATGATCGGGGCACGGTGGTGCCCGCTCGCGCTCCCCGAAGGCTGCGACCTGAACGAGCTTGCCCGGCGTCCCGGCGGGCGAGACGAGTTCTTCCGTCTGCTTGCCGAGGCTCGCTCCGCCGCCAAGCCAGAGCGAGGCACGCATGATACCTGATCGGAGTTGGCCCCAAACGAAGAGCCGGCCGACATCCCGGACCGTCCGCATGCTTGAAGGCGGTCGTTCCGGGCACACTGACCAGATTGGGGAGCTACGTATGCGTATTGCGATCGAACGGCGACGGCCCTCCGCCGTCGCCAGCCACCTCGTGGAAGTCGTCACGCCCCGCGTCAACGCGGCGGGGATCCGCGCGGTCGAGAACGCCCTGGCCGGCCTCGGCCGCGCCGAGCCATTCTCCGTCGAGATCGCCGCGACCGACGCGCTCACCTGGTTCCTCGCGCGGGCCGAGAGTCCGCGCGGACAGGAGTCCCTGGAGGCAGCCCTTGGCGCCGCCTATCCTCAGGCCGGCTTTCGCCGCCTGGACCTCGGGCGTTTTCCCGCGCTGGACCCGGCCCGGCGCGGCCCGGACGAGCAGGTCGTGGCCTGCTCCCTGATTCTCCGGGAGCCCCCCTACCTGCCGCTGCGGACCTTCGGCTCCGACGACCTGGCCGATCCGCGCGAGCGTCAGGCAGACCCGGTCCTGGGCATCCTCGAGGCGCTCCGCGGGCTCCCCCCCGACTGGCGGGCCCTCTGCCAGCTCGTCCTCCACCCCGCGCCGCCCGACTGGGCCCGGGGCTATCTCCGACTCGCGCTCGAGAATCCGCTCGCTCGTCCGCCGAGCGCCGCGACGGCAGACACGTCGCTCACCAGTGACGTCGCGCTGGCGGGGCTGCTCCTCCTGGCCGCCGTGGGCCTGCGCGCCTACGAGCTGTATGACGCCGCTGACTGGTGGAGCCTCGCGCAGCTGCTCGGCGCGTGCGGCCTCGGCGTCGTGGCACTCTTGTGGCTGCGCGGACGCCTCGCGCCGCGGCCACCGGTCGACCCGCGCCTGGTCCGTGAGAAGCTCGGTCGGAGGGCCTTCCAGGCCGAGATCCGCCTGGCCATCTTCGCCCCGTCCGGCGTGTCCGTGCCACGCCTTGCCGCGCGCTTGGAGCGGCTCGCCAGCGCGTACGATCAATTCGACCTGGCCGCGGGGAACGGCTTTCAAGCGCGGTCCCTCGACCGGAAGAACCGTGACCTGACCCGCCTCGCGCCGCTCGTTCCAAGGTCGGCTTGCTTGCTCACCGCGCGCGAGCTGGCTGGACTCTGGCACCTCCCGCTCGCTACCGCCGACGTGCCCCGCTTGGAGCGAACGACGGCTCGACACCTCCTCCCACTTTCGGTGACCGTCGCTCGGGGGTGCCGCATCGGTATCTCCTCCCACCAGAGCCAGGACGTCCCGGTGGCCGTGTCGGACGACATCTTGCGGCGCCACCTCCTGCTGGTCGCCAAGACGCGCCGCGGCAAGTCCTCGCTCCTCCTTCGCCTCGCCCGGTATCTCGCCGACGCGGGTTCCCGCGGAGAGCAGCACCCGGCGATCGTCCTGGTCGATCCCCACCGAGATCTGGCGCGCGCTGCGCTCGGTCTCGTCCCCGCCGACCGCCAGGGCGACGTCGTGTTCCTCGACGTCGCGGAGGCCGCGCGTCCCTTCGGCCTGAACCTGCTCGACGTCGGGCTGGGCTGGACGCGCGACCAGGCGGTCGCGAACACCCTGACGATTTTCCGCCGGGAGTTCGACCGCTTCTGGGGACCGCGCATGGAAGACGCCTTTCGGTTCGCGTTGCTCACCCTGTATGAAGTCAATCAGGCGATCGGCAACGCGCCCGGGGGTCGGGAGCGCCAGCACACCATCCTGGACGTCCCGGCGCTCCTCGTCGACCCGCTCTTTCGCCGGGGACTGCTCCGCTTCGTCCGCGATCGCCTGGTCGTGGACTGGTGGGCGCGTTACTTCGACACCCTCGACCGGCGGCTCCAGATGGAGATCATCAATCCGGTCCAGACCAAGGTCCAGCGCTACGTGGGCAGCGAGGCCGCGCGCCTGGTCGTGGGCCAGCCGCGCTCGACGGTCGATCCGGCGCGCTGGATCCGGGAGGGCGCGATCGTCGTCGTGAGCACGGCCAAGGACGCGGTTGGCGAGGACACCGCCGGCCTCGTCGGCGCGACCCTCCTCAACCTGGTCTCGCTGGCGATCGCCGACCAGGCGCGCTTCGATCCCGGGGAGCGTCGCCCGGTCAGTCTGTTGGTCGACGAGTTCCACACCCTCGCGGGCGCGGACTACGAGACGATCCTGAGCGAATTGTCGAAGTTCGGCGCGAGCCTCGTGCTGGCCACCCAGAGCCTGGCGCGGCTCGAAGCGCTCGATCACGCCCACCAGCGCGCCCTCCGCGCGCTGGTGTTTGCCAATCTCGACGGGCTGTTCGCCTTCCACTGCAGCGCCGAGGACGCCCGCTACCTGGTCCCCGAACTCGGGCCCGAGATTGATGAGGAGGACCTGGTCGCGCTCGGCGAGCACCGCTGCTACGTCCGACTTTCCGTCCGGGGCGAGCGCCTCCGGACATTCTCGGTCCACCTGGACCCGCCGCCCGAGAGCGATCCCGCGCTTGCGGCCGCGCTCGCGACGGCCTCGGCCACCCGCTACGGGCGCCGCCGGGAGGACGTCGAACGCGACCTTTTGAGCGCGCTGGCGCGACGGGACGAGGCGCACGCGCGGAACTGGGATGGCGGGGGGACGCCCCGCGATGCGCCCCCGGAGCCTCCGGGCTATCTCACGGAACCGAAGCGCAAGCGCAACGAGCATCGACCGCCAAAACGCCGGCGGGACCAGCCCCACCAGGGCACCCTCTTCGAGGGGACCGCCGACGGAGCGGCGGGTCCGCCCGTCAATGAGGCCATGGATGCGCCGGACGACGAGGAATCACCCGACGGGTCAGAGGAGGACGAATGAGCACGGACTGGCGCTGGCGGGACGCGGAACGCAACTGCGCGGTCCTGCGGTCCCACCCGGCGGATCGGCGCAACCTTCTGCTTCTCGCGCGGTTACCCCTCGCGCCGGCACGGCTGATCCAGCGGCTCGAGGGCGCGACCGGCGGCGCGAGCGTGTATCGCTCGCTGGCGCGATTGGCGAAGGCCGAGCTCGTCACCGGTCTGCGGGTTCCGCTGCGGCCGGGCTCGGCCCCCCGGCTCCTCTTCCTTACAGACCTCGGGCTGGCCGCGATCGCACTCGACCAGCGCATCGACGTGCGCGACCTGGCGCGCCGAAATCGCCTGCGAACGACCGATCTGCTGGCGCTGCTCCCCGGCCTCCCGCACATCCTCGCCGCCTACGAGCTGTTGGGGCTCCTCGCCACGTCGCGCCCCGGACGCCCCAACCTCCTTGCCTGGGAGAGACCGTGGCGGCGGCGCGGCGAGCGCCGGGGGGCGAAGCGGTCGGTCTCGGTCTCGCTCCCCGCCTACGCCGCGCTGTCGTGGGACGACGCGTGGGGTGCGTTCTTGCTCGTGCCAGACCTGGGAACGTTTCCCCTGCGCCTGTACCGTCACACCTTGCGTCGGCTCCTGACCCTGCGCCAGAATCTCGGAGATGAGCTGCCCCTCCTCGTGGTTTCGACGACCGGAGCCGAGCGCGCTCGCGTCTGGCGGGAATTGCTCGACGACGTGGCGCGGGACGGTCGCTCGGATCCGTTAGCCGCGCGGGTGGCCACCTGGGAGACCGCATCGGTGGACCTCGCAGGGCCGTGGCCGGACGTCGGACCAGGTGCCCTGGCTCTAACTGCACGCATGGGCAGCCCGCCGCTGCACCCCAGGAAATCTCTGCCCCCAGGGCGGCGCATTCCTTGTCACGTCGGCGATGACCTGATGCGACCGCCCGCGACGGGCGGAGCCGCCCGTGTTAGCCTTGCCGCCACGTACCTGAGCCCGGAGGACCACCGGCTCCTCGCGCTGATTGGCCATCACCCGTTCCTCCCGCTGAGCGCCATGGCCGATGTCCTGGGTTGGACGCCCGCCGTCACGTGGAATCGGTGTCGGTACCTGGTCGAGCTCGGCCTTGCCCGCCACGTCGAGGCGGGAGAAGGCGGCGCGAAGGAAGCGACGATCGGCCTCGCCGAGCTGACCCGAGATGGTCTTCGCCTGGTCGCGTCCTCGCAGGGCCTGCCTCTGGCCATGGCCGTCCGCGAGAATGGCCTCATCGGCGGCGGGCCAGTCGAGCCGGTCGGCGGTCGGCATCAGCTCCTCGCCCACCTCGCGCACACGCTCGGCGCCGACGCGGTCTTCGTCACCCTGATCGCTTCGACACGCCGGCAGGGTGGCGCACTCCTCGAATGGCGAAACGCCGCTGCCTGCGCCCGCGGTCGGGTCCGGCCCGACGGCTATGGTCTTTTTCGCGATGGCCAGCAGGGCTACGGTTTCTTCCTCGAGTACGATCGTGGCACGATGGGCGAGCGCGCTCTCCTGACCAAGTTCAGCGCGTACTACGAGTACCGCGACAGCGGGCGCTATCGGCGCGACTACGTCGGCTTTCCGACGATTCTGGTGGTCGCGGTCGATAACGCCGCCGAGGAGCGGCTTGCCCGCGCCGCTCAGTACACCGCGATCGGACGGCCGTTGCCGATCCGGACTCTGATCACTACCGAGTGGCGCGTCTCTTCTGACCGCGAGAGTCATGCCGGTTTGCTCGGCCGAATCTGGCGTGAGCCACACGCCGCGTTTCACGACCGACAATCCTGGCCGGCGGACAGAACACCGTATGCGGAAAGCCAAACAGTCGGTGTGGCTGGTCCTCTGCCAGTCGTGTCGCCTGTACCGCCACCGAATATCGGGCACGATGGAAGATCGATCACTGGTCACACTGGAGGACTCTGATGAGTACAACCAAGAGACGCGTTCGACCCACGAGCTCCAGACCCACGGATACCGGCCCAGAAGCGGAAAACGGAGGGGCCGAAGGGTGGGGTGTGTCCGACGGGCCTCCTGCCGTCCTCACAGTTGAGGAAGCCGCCCGGGTTCTCCGCATCGGACGGAACGCAGCGTATGCCGCCGTCGCGGCCGGGACCATCCGATCAATCCGAGTGGGGCGCACCATCCGCATCTCGCGACGCGAACTGGAGCGACTTCTGGACTCGACCGTGGTCGGACGTGAAGACAACGAGCGGGGCATCCGGGCTGGCTGAAACGCAGGAACCAGGGCCATTTAGTTGTCCGTGGTGAGGCCGACGAGGGTGAGAGCGGTGGCGGGCTGAGCGGCGAAGCGGCGGCATGCCGCGGCGATGTTGGTCTCGCCCGTGGCCCGCAGGAGACCGATTGCGGTGTTGCGCAGCGCGGCCATGACCTCGGGGGTGCTCCCGCAGCGCACCTGGGAGCGATCCTCGTCGAAGGTGACATCGCGGACCCAATGGGAACGATTTTCGATTCGCCAATGGTGGCGCGTCAGGCGCAGGAGACGCTCGACGGTCGCGTGAGCGCGGTCGAGGCTGGTGAGGCCATAGACGGTCTCAGCCCGAACCTCGCCGGTTTTGCGGAGGATGGTGGTGCGGTCGAGGCGGAAGACCTGCGGGAGACCGGGCCAATCGCTATAGCCAACGAGGGCGGAGCTGGCGGTCAGACGGCGATACGCGATCCGTCCGTGTCCCCGCTCGACGGTTTCGACGCTCGGTTGGTCATCGTCCTCCGGCGGCTCGGCGAAGACCAGTTCGATCTCGTGACGTAGCGCGGGCTGGTTGCCCTTCACCACCATGACGTAGTCGCCTTTGTCCGCGATAATGGCCTGGGCGATCGGACGTTGGGTCAAGAGGGCGTCCATCGTGAAGATGCGTCCCTCCACGATGAGGCCGCGCAGCAGGGGGACCGCGACAGTGATCTCATTGGTCTTATCCTCAACCGCCTGCTGCCCCAGCGTGAGGCCGAGGCGATGGCTCAAGGCCGAGAGCAGATGAACGTTCCGGGCTCCTTGCCGCCGGCTGCCCCGCAACTCCTTGCCGTCAAGGGCAACTCCCTCGTCCTCGCTCGGATCGGGTGGGAGGCTCGCCAAGACCTCCTCGGCCCAGGCTCCGAGCTTGGCCTCAAACAGGACGCGATCGACCCGGCGCAGCACCGTGTGGAGGGTGGCGGCGCAGGGCGGTGTTGGGTGGCGCAACCCAAGAGCCCGGACCAGGTCCGACGGATAGATTCGCGCCCACTGGGCTGCGGCACCGTAGCTCCGATAGCCGCAGAGCATGGCCACGCTTACCAGGGCGAGGATGGCGGGGAGGGGATGGCGCTTCCCGCGGGCTTTGCGCACATCGGGAATCTCCGCCAAGACTTCAATCAACGGACGACACGGCAGTACCATACTCTTACCCCGCTTATGGCGATTGGTTTGTGCAACCTAACCGCTTACCATAAGCGGGGATGTCCGACAACTAAATGGCCCTGCGCAGGAACTGCGCCGAATGGCCTCCAACTCCACCGTGTGTTAGACTTCGACCACTTTCAGGGCAAGACGTCGGGCGCCGTCTCTCATCGTACGAGCCGGCCTACGGTACACCATGGATCTTGCCTGTCCGCAAGGAGGAAACATGCGTGGGCACATAGAGGAACTTCCCTCCGGAGCTTTCCGGGTCAGCATTCCGCTTGGCAAGGATCCGAAGTCCGGCCAGTATCTGCGCAGCTCTCAGACGGTGAAGGGAACCAAGAAGGACGCCGAGCGGACTCTGACGAAGATGCTCCACGATCTCGATATTGGGTCCTACGTTGAACCAGCGAAGCAGACCGTCGCCGAGTATCTCGAGCAATGGCTAAAAGACTTCGTGGCCACCAAGGTCGACAAGCCGAAGACGCGACGCAGTTACGAGATGATCGTGCATCGCCACCTGATTCCCGCGCTCGGCCACGTCAAGCTCAGCCGGCTCACGCCGGCGATGGTCCAGGGCTACTACACGCGCACCCTAGAGAGTGGGCGCCTGGGAACCGACGGGAAGCCGCTTGGGAAGCCGTTGTCCCAGACGACGGTCGCTCACCACCACGCGGTGCTTCACGATGCTCTGGAGTTCGCGGTGCGCCTTGGCCTCGTCGGCCGCAACGTCGCCGACGCGGTCGAGCCGCCAAAGATCCGCCGAAAGGAGCTCGTAGTCTGGAGTGAAGACGAGGTACGCAGCTTTCTGACAGCGGCCCGGGACTCGCGATACTACCCTGTCTTTGTGCTGGCGCTGACGACAGGACTCCGCGCCGGCGAGTTGTTCGCGCTGCGGTGGCAGGACGTCGACCTCAACGCCAGCGCCCTGACGGTGAATCAGACCCTTGAGAAGCCCGGCCCGAATCCGCGGTTTGGTCGTCCCAAATCCAAAGCGAGTCGTCGCACCGTGACTCTCTCGCACGCGGCGGTCGAGGCGTTGCGATCCCACAAGGCAAAGCAGAACGAGGAGCGGCTTCAAGTCGGCGAAGCGTGGCACGACTTCGGGCTTTGCTTCTGCGTATTCGACGGCAAGCCACTCCGACCGGGGAACTTCCGCCGCGACGTGTTCTTGCCGCTAATCGAGAAGGCGAACGTATCGCTGATCCGGTTCCACGACCTGCGCCACAGCCATGCGACGATGCTTCTGACTGCTGGTATCCACCCAAAGGTTGTGAGCGAGCGCCTGGGCCATAGCGGGATCGGCATCACTCTGGACACGTACTCCCACGTGATGCCCAGCCTCCAGCGCGACGCCGCGGACACTCTCGATCGTCGCTTGTTCGGCACCGCGTGATACGCTACCGATCGATGCACGATTGCTTGCCGAGAAACGGCCATCAATCGTGCGATCTCATGGAAGAGGTAGGGGCAGGTCAACCATCGCGAGTGGGGACCACTAGACGTCATAGGCGCCAGCCTTTCGCCCTTGGTCCCATTCAGCGCCAACAGATGAAGCGTTTCAGCGACGGGAGCGAGCTCCTGCAGCCCGTCTAGTTTTAGTTTTCGGTGGGAAATAGAACGCATGAGGTATGATATATCTTCTCCCCCGATCACAAAGGAGCCTCATGCTGCGTAATCGTCAGGATCTGATGAAGGTCCTCGAGTTGGTTTCCCAGTTCAGCCAGGACATGGACTCCGAACTGACCCAACTCGACCGTCTGCTTGTGATGACGACGTCCTCTTTCAAACGGTGCGTGCGGACCTGCTCCGACGCTCCCCCCACCGCCACGCAGGACGTCATTCGACCCCCGTTGAAGTCATTTTGCGGATGCTCGTGCTCAAACGATTATCCTGCTGGAGTTACGAAGAAACCGAGCACTTCGTCGGTGATAATCTGGTGCTGCGACAGCTCTGTTGGGTCTATTTCGAACGGGTTCTTGTTGACGCGACTCTACTCCGCTGGGCACGCCTGAGCGATTCGCAAACCCTGGAGCAGCTCAACGAGCGGGTCGAGCAGTTGGCCCGCTCCCTCAAAGTCACGCGGGAGCGGAAACTGCGCGTCGACAGCGCCGTCGTGGAGGCCCCATCCACCTCCCGACCGATAGCGGGCTCCTGAGCGCAGAGTGCGCGTGGTGAGTCGGCTGCTGCGCCGCGCCAATACCCTGGTCGGCTAAACGCCGGGCCTGATGAAAACGGCATTCAAAAGCCACAACCGGAGTGTCCGCCGCCTAGCCCAGTAGTTCCATCGGGTCGCCCGCCGCAAAGGGGAGGAGGCGGTGGCGGAGATGAAGGGAGCGTACGCGAAGCTCATCCGCGTTTCCGAGACAAGGCAGGCTCAAGCTCGCCGCGTGTGCATGGCGCCGCGTGGCGGGTCGGAGGGCGCAGCCCAGCGACTGGTCCGGCAGTTCGAGACGTTCCCTCCCCGCAATGATCGAGCGATCACCCAGACCGTGCGGCGAGTGATCGATGGGGAGGTGGTATCGGCCAAAGAGAAGATCGCCAGTCTGTTCGAACCCCACACCCAAATCATCCTCCGCCACAAAGTGGGCAAGGCGGTCGAGTTTGGGCGCAAACTGTGGGTCGAAGAGGTGGAGGGAGGCATCATCAGCGGCTATCGGGTCCTGGAGGAGCCCGGCCAAGACGACGCCTACTTCGCCCGCCGCCTCACCGCCCATCAACGGCGATTCGGCAAAGCGCCCCATCTGGTCGCGGGCGACTGGGGGTCTCCTCGGCCAAGAATGAGCGCCTGGCCACCGAGATGGAAGTCAAGCGAGTTGTGTTGTGCTTCCTTGGGATGGCAAAGGATCGCCGGAGCTGCGCGCGCACGAATGGGAGCAGTGGTTTCGGCGAGGCTTTCGGTTTCGGGCCAAGATCGAAGGGTGGATCAGCGTCTTGCGGCGCCGTTGTGGGCTCGCGCGCTGTCCGGATCACGGCCCGGACGGGATGGGACGCTACATAGGCTGGGGTATCCTCACCCACAACCTGGTCAAGATCGTCCAAGCGCAGGTCGCTCGGTAGGATCGGAGGGAAGCGGACAGGCATCACGGACAGCACGAGCAATGCTATTGAGTGTCAAATCTTGCGCGTACCATTTCGCACCGAAAGCTAGGACTAGCCACCAGTCCTCTAAATTCCGAATTCAGCAGCGGCATTTGGCCCTTCAAGAGCCGACAACGATCACTTTTCGTTCGCTGTTTCCATTGCAGGCGCGGCACTCCTCTGATACACTTGAACCGCTGCAATCTCGCAGCCCCGGTGTGACGAGCGAAGTTCGGTGGAATGCCGACGCCGTCGCGCGACTGTAAAGCGGTGGAAACGCCGATAAGCCAGGTCGCCTCTCACGCCAGGTAGTTTCGTCGCCTTCGCGGAAAGGCGCGGGCTGAGTGGTCGTTTGGGGACCAGACTCGTCCCACGCCTCGTCGTTTGACGAGGCCTTTTTGTTACCGGACGATTGTGGCTCAACCGCTTCATCACCGCACTCCTCGAAGGGATACGCAACAGGAGTGCGCCTCATGCTTTTCGTGGTATCGTTCGCGGACGATCTTACCGGTGAACTCATTCCCCACGATCTTCCTCTGAATGATCGCAAGGCACGTCACGCTTCTGCGTTGTCGGAGCGTGCGTGATGCGACCAGAAATCCCTCCGACCTCAGTGCCATCCAATTCGGACGGCGACGCCCCTCTGGAAGACCTCAGCGACGAGGGGCGTGCCGCGAAGCGTGCCGAGCAGGATGCCGCCCGCCGGCACCCAGACCGCCGCGCCAAGGGACTGGTCATCGTCAATACCGGCCCTGGTAAGGGGAAGACGACCGCGGCATTGGGACTCCTGGTACGCGCGGTCGGTCAGGGCCTTCGGGTCGTCATGTACCAGTTCATCAAGGCGCAAACCGGTAACTGGGGTGAGCTGAAGGCGGCGCGGAACTGGGGGTTGGAGATCGTTTCCCTCGGCGAAGGATTCACCTGGATGAGCAAGGACATCGCCCAAGATCGGGCGCTCGCCCAGCAGTGCTGGCAACGCTGTCGAGCGGCATTTGAAAGCACTGAGTACGATGTCGTGATCATGGACGAGCTGACCTACTGCTTCAAATTTGGCTGGCTGGATTTGAGCGAGGTTCTGGATGTTCTCCGAGCGCGACCAGCGATGCAGCACGTCGTCATCACTGGCCGCGACGCACCGGCTGAGCTGATCGACTATGCCGACCTCGTGACCGAGATGCAGGTGATCAAGCATCCGTACAAAGCCGGGATCAAGGCACAGCGAGGGATCGAGTTTTGAGCCAGGAGCAAGGCCCGCCGGAGATCATCACCCTTGCCGCTCGTCCGGTGCGCAATCTCGTCACTCGGTCCGACGGCAAGCTGGTGAACGTCGCGCGCAAGATTGGGCAGCTCTTCATCTGCAAGGATGGCTGTTGCTGCGGACGGGTCGATCACGGTTTCCCACCGCTGCCTGCCGAGCTCTACCACACGGAGTGGGAGCGGCGGCGTCTGCGCAACAAGGTCCATCTCACGATGGGTGGCTGCCTCGGACCTTGCCCCCTCGCGAACGTGATCCTGCTCCTCTTCGACGGACGGCCGATCTGGTTCCACTCGTTCAACTCCGAACGCCAGGTTCTCGCGCTGTATGACTACGTCGAGCAGATGCTGGCGGCTCAGATGTACCTGCCTCCACCGCCGGCCATCGCCGAGTTCCATTTCAGCGCGTTCAATTGGGATGGGTCGTCGCACGAGGTAGCGCGGGCCGACACGCCGCGATCCTCGTCAGCCGTGGCGACCGAGGCGCGCGGCTTCTTATTTCTCACGCAGGCCGATACCGATCTGCTCGCCCTATCGAAGGTGGCGTCGCGCTTGGATCCGGACTTCCCGCCGGTGCGCGCGGAGAACATTTCCCACCTTAAGACGGTGGAGGATGTCGACGCGTTCCTCACGGCGATCCTTCCGACCGCCGATACCATCATCCTCCGTCTGCTGGGCGGTCCCGGCAGCTTCCCGGAAGGGTTCGAC
>Ga0307374_10012815_pt1 | contig 11693 bp, 10 predicted proteins | sample OX3MG_FD_202532 | JGI IMG/M metagenome (GOLD analysis project Ga0307374, IMG submission 202532) | Soil microbial communities from Risofladan, Vaasa, Finland - OX-3 | ecosystem: Environmental > Terrestrial > Soil > Coastal area > Acid sulfate soil | place: Finland: Risofladan, Vaasa | collected...
GCGGCCGGCTGGCAAGAAAGGCGGCCGGCTGCGCGGCGGGTGGCGCGCTGACGCGGGTGGCCCGCTGCGGGTCGTGGACGCCCATCGGCACCGTGGACCGGCCGCCGGACGGGCATCGAGGCCGGGACCCGTTCAGACCCGTGCCGGTTCGAAGTGCCGCCGCACCTCGTCGTGCAGCAGCACCCACAAGCCGTAGGCGCCGAGCGCGGTCCCGTAGGGCAGCAGAATCAGATCCGTCGCCAGGAGCGCGAGACAGGCCGGGCGCGCCCACCGCCGCCGGCGAGGGAGGGCGAGGCCGCCGGCGACGTGCGCCGTTCCCCACGCCAGCGACAGCACCGCCAGCCCGGTGAACAGCCCGGCCGCCAGCTCGGCCGCCATGCGGCCGCCCGGGACCGCCTCATGTGCCGACAGGGCCAGCGCGGCGGCGCCGACGCCGAGCGCCAGCGTGGCCAGACCGATGAGGACGGTCAGGGCGCCCCAGACGACGCACAGTGCGCCGAGAAAATCGACGTGACGCTTCATGGACGGTCCGGCAGGCGCGGGCGGGCGCCGGCGAGGGAGGCGCGCGCGGCGGGGTTCATGGTCCTGGCTCGGCTCCCGGCGCGGGCGCTACCGGACGGTGACGCGCACTTCGACGCGGGTGGCCGGCGCAGACGGCGTGCAGAGGCGGAAACGGAAGCGGGCGCCGTCGCCGACCCCGGGCGGCACCGACAGCCGGACGCGGCGGCGCTCGAGGGCGTGGCCGGTGCCGCGGCAGGCCGGACAGCACTCGGTCCAGGTCTCGCCGCGCCCGCCGCACGGATCGCAGGTCCGGCGCACCGGCACGCTCAGCGGCACGACGACGCCGTCGCGCGCCTCGCGCACCGAGATCTGCAGGTCCGTGCGCAGCGTGTCGCCCTCCCCCCGCCCGAAGAACGTCTCGCGCATCCGCTCGACCACGGTGCCGACCGACGGGAAGTCGACCGCGACTTCGTCGGCGAACCAGTCGCGCCCGATGGCAGACTCCGCCACCGGCCGCCGTTCGGCCACCCACCGCACGTTGAAGTTGCGCGGATCCTGTTGTTCGCTCACGACTCTTCTGCCTGCAGGCGGTCGACGCGCGGGCCCACCCTGACGCGCCGGGGCCACGCCCCGCCGGCCGGCCGCGCGGCACGAGCGGGCGTCGTCGGTCCACGGCGGAAGTCCCCGCGCGACGCGCGGTACGTTCGAGGGTACGATAGGAAGCGCACCGGCCGTTGTCAAGGCAGAGGCGGCAACCGTACGCCGGCTGCCGCCCGTCGCGGAGCAGCACCATGCCGGAGACGAAGGAATGTCCGCTGTGCGGCGAACGGATGCGCCTGCACGAAGCGCAGACAGTCGAGTCCATCCCCGGGACCGGCCAGACCATCCCCCGCACGCTGAGGGAATGGCGCTGCCCGGACTGCGACTACTTCGAGGAGACCGACGAACCCGCCGCCGGGCCCTGACAGCGCATCGCGTCGCCGGGCTCGCGCGGCCGATCTGAGCGGGAGGGGGCCGGATGTGGGTGGAAAGGCGCCGATGGCGGAACGCGCGGCAGCCGGGTCCGGCTGCGGCGCGACGCGTTATCGCGCGCCGATCGTCAGCAGCACCTCACGCCGGAGCGTGTCCTCGAATTCCTCGAAATTGAGGGCCGTCTCGCATTCATCACACAGCACCTCGAGGACGGCCGGACGGCTCTCCTCGGACACCTCGACGCGCGAGTCTTCCAGGTGCACGACGTGCATCTGCAGGGTTTTGACCAGAAAATTCCGGTCGTTGCCACAACTGGGACAGGTCAGAGCCACTCCTCCACCCCTCGTTTCAGTGAAATCCATACCAGCACTTCCAAACAGTCGATTGTACGGGATGGGTCGGGTGGACGCAATTGGATCTTCCGGTCCGATGCACTCCGTCCGGGACCGACCGCATTCTCGTGCGACAATTCATTGACACGGGACGGCCGGGTCCCCCCCCAGCTCATGAGCCCTTCGAGATCGGGAGCCCGACCATGAAAGACTCGACCCCGCCGACGACCGACCAGCTCGAAATCCGGAGTGAACCGCACGGTCCGCACTGGATTGCGTGGATTCCGCGGCACAGCGACGGCAAGCCGGAGGCGTCGGTCGTGCTGGTGGCAGAGACCCGCAAGGAGGCCGAAAAACGGGCACGGGCCTGGGCCGCAACGGCCCTGGCGGGCCGTCCGCGCTGATCCGCCCGGACCGGTCTTCAGCTCATCAGTTCGTCCGCCTCGCGGTCCGCAAGGAGATCCTCGAGACCGGCCGCCTCGATCGCCTCCGTGTCGGCCAGCGCGCCCATGTCGAGCGTCTCGCCGATCGCATGCCCCTGGAGCGTGCAGTGCGGTCCCTTGGCTTCGATGGAGATGATTTCCACGTCCATCGGCCAGGCGCGGAAATCCCCCGCCACACAGCCGCACGGCAGCGATTCGAGCGCAAGCAGTTCGAAGTTCATCTTAAACCGGGGCTCCGCCCCGGACCCTGGCTCCGGCGCTCGCGGGGCCCCTTCGCCCCGCTCCGCACCGTCGCGGCGGCGCTGTGCGCCGCGTTTCCGTTCTTGTCGGGGCTCCGCCCCGGACCCCGGCGGCGTTCGAGTGCCTACGTGGTTAGACGGCCGGGTTGCTCTCGCGGTTGCGTCCAGCGGTCAGGTTTCGTGCGTCAGACCAGGGGAGCTCAACCGGCCGTCCAGACGCGGTCAGCACATGCCGAGGTGGCGCCAACGCCGGCTGGCGTCCGGGTCGCTTCGCGTCATGGATAGATGACGTCGCCCTCGACCGCGGCATCGGGCCACAGCGCCCGGATCGCTGCCAGGTAGAGCTCGAGCTGTGCGCGGTGCTCCGGCCTGGGCCGGCCGGTCTTGAACTCCAGCACGGTCACCGCATGGCCGGGCCCGTAGACGAGCCGGTCGATCGCGCCGCGGACCAGCAGCAGCGGTCCGACACGGAGCGAGAACGGCACCTCGTCGAATACGCGGCCGGCCGCCGCAGGACCGGCGACGTCGGGCCGCGTCCGGATCGCCTCGAACGTGGCGACGGCGCGGTCGACGACCGCCCCGGGCTCCTCGAGATCGACCCGTTCTTCCGGACGCAGCAGGGCGAACGCCCGCTGGCGCTGCCGCTCCGGATCGCCGGCGTCGTCTTCCGGCGGTCCGGCAAACTGCAGCAGCCGGTGCACCAGCGTGCCGGCCACCAGGTACTCGGGCTCGGCCTCGAATCGCCGCGCGCCGGCCGCGTCAGGCTCCCGGCCGGCCAGATGCGCCGTGACCGGCACCCGCTCGAGCAGGTCGCGATCGGCCAGCGGCGTCAGATCGATCGGCGACGGCCCGGCAGCGGCGGCACCGGCGAGCGCGTCGATCGGGGCGCCGGCGGGCGGCGGCGGGCACAGGCGGAACGCGTGCGGGTGGCCGCCGGCCGGCGGCGTCCAGATGACGCGCGCGCCGCCGTTCCGGGCGATCTCCGCCGCCTCGTCGAACAGGCGCTGGACGTCGGGCGCCAGGACGCTGCCGAGACTGCCGCGCGCCCACGCCGACCGGCCGCCGGGCCGGACGACCGTGGACAGGTAGAGCCGATCGCGCGCCCGCGTCACGGCCACGTACAGCAGCCGCTTCGTCTCCTCCCGGTCGCGTGCCTTGATCTCCTCGTCCAGATCCTCCCCGCCTTCGCCGACGGCGACCGAGGCCGCCCCCGCGCCGTCGTCGGCGACGATGCGGAGACCGGGCGTGCGTCCGCCGGACCCCTTCCCCAGGTTGACGAGGAAGACCACCGGGAACTCGAGTCCCTTCGCCGCGTGCACGGTCATGAGATTCACGGCGTTCACGGCGTCGACGATCGCGTTCGACTCGTCGCCCGCCGACAGCACGTCGAGGTGATCGGCGACGCGGGCGAGCGTGGCGTAGCCGCGGTTCTGGATGCGGCGGACGAGGCCGCGCAGTTTCTTCAGGTTCTCGCGCGCCTGCGGCCACCGCGGGCCGCGCAGCTCGTAGGCGTAGGCCGTCTCCGCCAGGATGCGATCGAGCAGCTCGGCCGGCGGCACGCGGTCGGCCGCGTCGAGCCAGCCGCGCACCGAGGCGCGCGTCAACTCGAGCACCGCGCGATCGTCCGGGTCCAGGGCCGCCAGCCGGTCGCGGATGTCGGGGTGAAGGAGCGCGCCGGCGATCCGCGGCGCGAGCCGGCCGATGGCCGGATCGGACAGCCGCACGAAGCGGGACCTGAGGAACGCGGACGCGCGCAGGTCCGACTGCGGGTCGCCGAGGTACCTGAGCAGCGCGACGACGTCCATGATCTCGTCGCTCTCGAAGAACCCGAGCCCTTTGTAGACGTAGCTCGGGATCCGCCGGCGCTCCAGCGCCTTCTCGTACGCCCGATGCGTCTCGCGGGTGCGGAAGAGGATGGCGATGTCGCCCGGCTCGATCGGCCGGGCCACGCCCGTGCCCCGATCGCGCACGCCGGCCGCGTCGCGCAGCAGCCGCGCGATTTCCGCGGCGACCGCCTCGGCGCACCCCTCGAGGTCGTCGGCGACCGCCAGGCCGAGCGCCTCTCGCGCCCCGGTCGCGCCGGCCACCGGGAACCGGTCGGGTTCGTCGTAGCGGAACGCGTCGCCGCGGTCGGGCGCCGGCATCGCCGCGAACAGGTCGTTGACGAAGGCCAGCAGCTCCGGCACGGCGCGGAAGCTCACCGAGATGGCCCGGCGGGGATCATCGCCGGGGCGCAGGCCGCCGATGGCGCCGGCCGCCTCCCCCAGCACGCGGACGTCCGCGTCCCGGAAGCCGTAGATCGACTGCTTGCGGTCGCCGACGATGAACACCGTCGGCAGGAGCGGCCCGGTCGACGCGAGGCCGAGGCCTTCGCCCCACGACTGAATGAGGAGCTGCACGAGATCCCACTGCGCGCGGTTCGTGTCCTGGAACTCGTCGACCAGCACGTGGTGATACCGCGATTCGAGCCGCCACCGGCTGCGGGCGAACTCGTCCATCTGCGCGAGCAGCGCCAGGGCCCGCGACAACACCTCGGTGAAGTCGAGCACCGCGTGCGCGTCGAGCGTCCGACGGTACGTCCGCTCGGCAATGACGTAGATCCGGCGGATGCCGCGCGCCAGCAGGACGTTCAGGTCGCGCCGGAAGCGCCGGATGACCTCGCCCACCGGTCCGGCCAGGACCTGCACCGTCTCGACGTGGCGCCGCCTGGCGGCCGGCGACGCGTAGTCGTCGGCCGAGCCCTGGACGCGCTTGCGCGGCGTGTTGCCGGCGGTGAAGACCAGGTCGCGGATGCCGTCGATGACGGTCCGGAGCCGCGCGGGCGGCACGGGGTCGTGCCGGGTGACCGCCTCGAGCACGCGGTGCAGGTCGGCGGCCAGCGCCTGGAACGCCGGCACGTGGATCGGGCCGTCGGTGAGCAGGCCGCTCAGGCCGCCCGGCGCCTGCGCCAGCGCGTCGCCCAGGGCCCGCGCGGTGCGGGTGCAGACCGCCTCGAGCGTCAGGTCGCGCGGGCTGCCGGCGAGAAAGCGATCGAGCGCGTCGGGCGCGACGAGCCGCCGCGCCAGGAGCATGGTCAGCCCGTCGCGCAGGCGCGGCTCGCCGAGCTGCGCGAACACGAGCGCCACGTCGTCGTGCTCGCGCGCCTGGGCCCGGCAGATGCGCAGCGTCGCATCCAGCGACTCGCCGACGAGCCGCGGCACCTGGGTCTCATCCGCCAGGTCGAAGCCGGGATCGACGTCCGCCTCGAGCGGGAACTCGCGCAGCAGCGCCAGGCAGAACGCGTCGATCGTGCTGATGGCGATGTCGCCGAGGTGCGTGCGCAGCTCCTGCCAGCGCGCCTTCGTCAGCTCGCCGCCGGCGGCCATCTCGCGCAGGCGCCGCACGATCCGCTCGCGCATCTCGGCGGCCGCCTTGCGGGTGAACGTGATCGCCAGCACCGCCCCGGGGTCGACCCCCTCGCGCAGCAGGTTGACGTAGCGATCGACGAGCACGCGCGTCTTGCCGGTGCCGGCCGACGCTTCCAGCACGACATTGCGGGTCGGATCGACGGCGAACGCGCGCGCCTCGGCGTCCGGCAGCGCCCCGGCGGCGGCCGCGGGCCCCGGCGCCTCGTCGAACGGCAGCCGCCCGTCAGTCATCCTCGTCTCCGTCCCCGTCGGTGACGTAATCCTTCCGGCAGATCGACGCGTACGCACACGTCGTGCACAGCCGCAGCTCGGCCGGCCGCGGCGGGAAGTCGCCCCGCTCGATCCCCTCCACCGCCTGCAGCAGGCGATCCTGCGCCTCCTCCAGCTTGCGGGGGAGGTCGCGCTTGTTCGCCGCCAGCGGCGGCGCCGCCTGTCGCGCCCCGCCGAACGCCAGATAGGCCGCTTCGCCGAGCCGCCACGGACCATCGGGCGCGCCGGCCAGCGCCTGCTCGATGCACAGGCTGTACACCGGCAGCTGCAGCGCCCGGTTCGTCGCCGGGGCGCGACTCAGCTTGTAGTCGATCAACCGGAAAGTGCCGTCCTCCAGGAGGTCCACCCGGTCGGCGTACCCGCGCAGCGCCACGCGCCGGGCGCTGCGCGCCGCGGTGCCGAACACGAACTCCCCCTCGAGCGGATACTCCAGCAGCCGGCGGACGACGGCGACGTCGCGCCGCGCCTCCATCAGGAACACCGCATCGCCCGCCCCGGTGCGGGCGGCCGTCCCCAGCAGCCTGGCCCGCAGGAACGTGGCGTCGGTCTCCGGCAGCACCGCCAGGCGCTCGTCCACCACCTGGGCGAACAGCGCGCGGGCCGCCTCGAGCATCCCGGCCGTCACCGCTCCGCCGCCACCCGCCGCCCAGCGGTCGTAGAAAATCTGGAACACCTCGTGCACGATCCGCCCCTGGGTGCGGGGCGCCAGCACGTCCTCGTCTTCCGGCTCCTCTTCGAGCCGCAGCACGACCTGCGCGAAGTACTTGAACGGGCACGACAGGTACAGCTCGATCCGGCTGACCGAATACGGCCGGGGCGCCGGAGGATCCGCCTCCCCGTGGAACGACGGCGCGTCAAAGCCGTCGCGCGCGCGGCGCCGGGCGAGCCACGCGTCGCCCACGCGTCCGATGTCGGTGGCGCCCGGCTCTCCGGCCAGCGCCTCGTCCGGAAAAATGCGGACCGGCCCGGGCGCGGCGGCCTCCACCACCGGCAGTCCGGCATCCGACAGCTCGTCGACGAACACGGACGGTTCGACGATGGCGTCGTCCTCGAGACGGAAGGCCGAGACCGACACCTGGGCGCGCGGCAGGCGGAGCAGGTCGTGGAACGCCGCGCGCGCGGCGCTCAACCGATCCTTCTCCGACGGCCAGCGGAGCTGCCCGAGCAGCGACAGCGGGTAGAAGATGTTGCGCGGCGGCCGCTCCGGCCACTCGCCCTCGACCAGCCCGACGATGTGGATCTCGTCGACGTCGGCGTAGCGGGCGGCGTGAGCGTCGAGCAGGTGGAGGCCGTGGCGGCCGGTGCCGGGTGCGAAGGTCTGGCCCTCGATCCAGCGGCGGATGGTGGCCGCCAGCGGCTCGATCGTGTCGGACCGGTCGTCATACTCGGCGCAGGCGTGCGTCAGCGCCTCGATGGCGGCCAGGATCGCCGCCCGCGTCCGCAACCGGCGCTCGCGGAGCGGATCGTCCGGCCGCGGCGGCCGATCGTGCGCCGACAGGAACTCGAGCAGCCGCCGGCAGTGCGCGGAGCCGGGGGCTGCCCGCCGCAGCGGATCGAGCGTCGCCGCCGCGTCGCGCGCCGCCTGCCACGCGCGCGCCACGTCTCCCGACCCCGGCGGCGGCTCGCCGGCGCCGGCGTCCGCCAGGCGCTCGAGCGCCGCGAGCCCGCCCAGGTAGCGGCGCTCGCTGAACCAGCGATCGAGCGCCGCCACCGCGCCGCGTCCGACCGGGTGCCCGCCGACCTCGAAGCGGAAATGCGGCGAGCGCAGCAGGGCGATGGTCGTCTCGCGCGTGTACTCCGCGGTGACGAAGGCGAACACGAGGTCGAGCGCGGCCGCGTACGGCTCGGCCGCCAGCGGCAGCGCGTCGAGCGTCTGATACGGGATGCCGGACGACCCGAACACGCCGTGCGCCAGATAGATGTACGGCAGCGGCCGCCGGAACACGAGCGCCGTCCGGTCGAGCAGCGCCGGCGGGACCTCCCCGGCGGCGCCCGCCGCGCCCATCCCGCGGCGCGCCCCCTTCAGCCGCCGCGCCAGCGCCATCAGCTCCTCTTCACGATCGCGGCTGAGGAACGCCCGGCCCCGGGTTGCCGCCTCCGGCGGCGTCACCAGCACCGGCGGGGGCGCGGCCGGCAGGGCGACGATCGTGCGTCCCTCCACTTCCTCGAGGTCCGGCAGCCACTCGTGAATCCGCTCGTGAAAACCCGACGCGAGCAGCTCGCTCGTGGCGACGACGTCGATCGCCTCGAGGCCGGGCAGCCGGGTCAGCAGATCGAAATCGGCCTTCCACAGCCCGGGCATCTCGCCGATCCAGTCGCCGGTGGTGGCGACGACGCGGCGGAGCGGATCGCGGGCCGGCTCGGCGATGAGGCGCTCGCGCAGCCCGTGCTCGTCGACCGCGCCGGAGGCCGCCACGCGCGCCTCGTAGTGCCGGTAGGTCGCCGTCAGGAACCGGGTCTGCCGCAGCAGCCGCTCGGCCCCCCGATCGCTCTCGTCCTTCAGCAGCTCGCCGCTGAGGACCCGATCGAACGCCTCGACGGTCTCCTGCCGCCGTCGCAGCTGATCGTAGAGATCGAGCATGGCGGCAATCAGTCCCGGGCGGAGCGCGAAGGGAGGCGGCGCGCCGTCGTCGCCCGCCTGGCGGGCGGCGGCGGCGAGGATCACCTCACGCTCGAACCCGTTGAGCCGCCGGGGCGGATCGGGCAGGCGCTGGCGGAGGTGCTCGTACCAGTCGTCGCGCGTCAGCAGGTCGGGCAGCAGCAGCGCGCGCGGCCGGTCGGGGGCCTCGTCCGCGCCGGGCGACAGGCCCAGCACGACGTTTTCGATCGTGCGGCGGAGCTGGCGCGCCGCCCCGCGGCTCGGCACCAGGACAGCGCAGCCGCGGACCTCCTCGAGGGCCGGTCCGGCGACGAGCGCGGCAATCACGCGTTGAAAGGCGCGGAGGTCGGGGACTCTGATGAGCCGCGTGCGGCGCGGGGTGATCACTTGAGTCCGAGGTCGGGCGGGGGCTCGAACAGCGCGTGCATCTGGCGGCGTGCCTGGTCGGCGAGCATCAGTGCGCCGGCGGCCGCGGACGAGGCGTTCCAGGCGCGCGACAGCCTGCCCGACGTCGCCGCCTCCAGCCGGATGGCGGCCGCCTGCTCGGCCAGCCGGACCGCGCTCGTCAGGAGCGCCTGGACCTGCCGCATGGCCGGCGGCGGCTCGATCACGCTGAGACGCCGCAGCGCGCCGGCCAGCCGCCGCCGCAGCGGCCCGAGCGTCAGCACGTCCGGCCCGGCGAGCGCCTTGATGGCGTCGAGCGCGCGTCGCGCGCGGTCGAGCGTGTCCAGCACGCCGCCGACTTCGCGGCGGTACTCCTTGAACGCGACCAGCTCGAGCGTCCAGCGGTCGCGCGCGAGCTTCAGGCGGCGCGCGGCCTGCAGTCTGGCCTGCAGCGTCTCGACGAGCGCGCTGATTTCGTCCGGGCGCTGGTGCCCCCACCTCGCGTCCTCGCGCCGGACCTGTGCGAGCAACGCTTCCACGCCCAGGACATCGGCCTGCCGGGCGCGGACGGTCGCCGCCGCCACGGTGGACCGGACCAGGTCGCGGTAGTCCCGCTGCCAGCGGATCTCGGCGTCGAGCGCCTCCTGCGCCTGGCGCCGCGTCGTCCGGGCCCACGTGGGCGGGAGTGACGCCTGCCCGGCGTCGAGCCGCCTGACGGCCAGCCGCAGCAGCGACATCCGATCGGTCGCCGTGTCGCTCAGCCGCGCGGCCGTCAGCACCTCCTCGATGGCGTCCTTGGGCGTCGGCGGCGGCAGCACCGGCACGACCGGCGGCGGAGCCACGCCGGCGACCAGGCTCAGCGAGAACGGCCGGCCGCCCGCGCGCGCCCGCAGGCCGGCGATCGTTTCGTCGAGGAGATCGAGAATGTCGCGGATGTCATTCGCGCGGTAGCCGTAGTGCTCGCGCGGCCAGTCGGCCACCAGGCGACGGATGGCTTCGGCCTGCTTCAGCCGCGCGGCCGGGTCGGTCATCCGCGTCATGGCGTTGATCCCCTGCGCGACCCGGGACGTCAGCCGGTCGTAGTCGAGGTCGCCGCGCGTCTCCTTGTAATGGAGATAGCGGATCGACGCCGCGTACCGATCCGTGCGCGGCCAGTCGACGGCGCCGGCCGGGATATCGACGAGGCGGAGGTCCGGATGACTCGCCGCGCCGCCGACCGGCATCTCGAAGACCACGCGGCCGCCGACGCGGGCGAACTCTCCGTAGCTGACGAGCGGGAGCCCCTTCTGCAGAAAGATCCGGAAGAGCGTCGGGGCCGTCGCCGCCGACGGCGCGGCGGCGGCCGGCCGGCCAGGGGCCGCACGGACCGCGACGGGGACCGCCACGGCCACTCCACAGAGGAGCAGCGCGCTGAGGCGGAAGCAGAGGACGGCCCGGCGCGGCAATGAGCAGGCACGCGAGAGAACGCCGCTGCACATGAAGAGCCAAGCGTAGTGTGGGGCCTGATGGCAGTCAAGCCGGCGGCCCGGCCGCACGCGCGCACGGCTCGGCCGCTGGCGCGTCGCCGCCCGCTGTGGAAAACATGTGGATGAATCGTGAAAATGCTGTGGACATCGTGAGGAGCAGATTATTTTTCTCTCGAAATGCGCGGCGTTTCGTGGCGCTTTCCACCTGTGGATCGACGTTTCGTCGGTCGTTTCGCTTGATCTTCCCAGTCACCCGCGTAGAATCAGTCGCCATCACACGGACAGTGCTGCGCTTCGTCCCGGAACCATCGTGAACACGTACGTACGTCAATTTACGGAATCGATCGGCGGGCGCGAATACCTCATCGAGGCCGCGCCGGTCGCGGCTGATCGGTGGCGCGCCTGCCTGGTGCGGATCCCCGGCATGCCGACCGCCCTCATGCCGTTCTACGGCGCGACCCCCGAGGAGGCGGCCCGGCAGCTGTGCAACTGGCTGAGCCGCGCCTACCAGGCAACGGGACGATGAGATGAGAGGCCGCCCCGTGTCGCACCGCGCCCGGCGCCGCCTGCCCTGGCTGCTGCTGGCCTGCATCCTCTGGCTGCCGGCGATGGCGCAGGCGCAGCCACCCGCGCCGCCCCGCGTGCGGCTGCTCGCGACCGGCGGGACGATTTCCAACAGGGCCGGCGGCCGGCTCACCGCCGCCCAGCTCGTCGAGCTGATTCCCGGTCTCGACCGGTACGTCACGCCGGAATACGAGCAGTACTCCAACCTGGCCAGCAGCTATCTCACGCTGGACCAGTGGGTCGGCCTGACCCGCCGGATCAACGAGCTGTTTCGCACGGATCCCGGACTGGCCGGCATCGTCGTGACGAGCGGCACCGACACGCTCGAGGAGCTCGCGTACTTCCTCGACCTCACGGTCCACAGCGACAAGCCGGTCGTCGTCGTCGGGTCGATGCGGAATCCGAGCACGCTCGGCTACGAGGGGGCGGCGAACCTGCTGGACGCGTTCCGGGTGGCCGCCGACCCGGAGGCGCGCGGCAAAGGGGTGCTGGTCGTCCTGAACGACGAGATCAACG
>Ga0307374_10012820_pt1 | contig 11690 bp, 4 predicted proteins | sample OX3MG_FD_202532 | JGI IMG/M metagenome (GOLD analysis project Ga0307374, IMG submission 202532) | Soil microbial communities from Risofladan, Vaasa, Finland - OX-3 | ecosystem: Environmental > Terrestrial > Soil > Coastal area > Acid sulfate soil | place: Finland: Risofladan, Vaasa | collected...
TCGCGGGCGTTCCAGCCAGGTGAGCAACGGCTTTTCGCGCCGGCCCGGATCGGCGCCCAGGCCGGGCACGATCACCATGTCGAACTCCAGCCCCTTGGCCTTGTGCATGGTCATGAGCTGCAGCGATTCATCGGCGCGTGGATCGGGCCGCGCGAACAAGTCCGTGAGCGCGGCTTCCAATTCCGCACTATCCCGCAGGTCGCCACCGTCATCCAATGTTTCCAGCAATTCCAGGTAGGCTTCCGCGTCCGCCAGGTCTTCAATCGATCTCAGGGTGGCCGGCGCTCCCAGTTGCAGCCATAGCCGCTCCACCTGTTCCCGCAGACTGCCGCGACGCCTTACGGCAAATGCCTCCAGCAGGATCCCGCGTACCGATGAGAAACGCGTGCCGACTACCTGAGACTGGAGACTGGCTACAAGGATTTCATCGCGCAAGCGTTCCGGAATTGTCACGCCATTATCGCGGCCCGCCAGCGCGTGCAGCGCCGACAGGCTGAGTCCGCACCAGGGCGCACGCAATATCGCGAGCCATGCTGTACGGTCCGCTGGATGCAGTAATGCGCGGGTCAGCGCCAGCAGGTCCTGCACGACCGGCCGTTCACTTAAGCCCTCCAATTCCACCGCGCGGAAGGGAATATCCTGCGACCGCAGGCGGCGCACGATGGCTGCAAGATGTTTGCGGGCACGCGCCAGCACCGCGATACGCATGTCCGGACGCTGGCTGCGTGTCTCCGCGATGATGGATGTCACCTGTGCCGCTTCATCCGCAGAATCTTTTTGCAGCTGTATATGCATGCTGACCGCTTCGCCCTCCAGCGCCGCGTATTGCGCGGTGGTCCCGGCATAGGGCACGGCGCCGCTGGCGATGTCTTCCTGGAGTGGGAACAGTTGCTGAAAGGTTGCATTGAACCACTGCACCAGCCCAGCCTGGGAACGGAAATTCGCGCTCAGTGTCAGGTGCCTGAGCGATATCTGACCAAGACCCGTCTGTCTTATTCGCAGGAACAGGCCCACTTCCGCCTCCCGGAAACGGTAGATGGACTGCATGGGATCGCCCACCAGAAACAGGGTGCGGCCGTCATCGGCCTGCCAGCCAGCGGTGAGCCGTACCAGCAGCTCGGTCTGGTTCACCGAAGTATCCTGGAATTCATCCACCAGGAAGTGCTGCAGGCGGTGGTCCAGCGCCAGGTTCAGGTCCGTAGGATCATCCTCGGTGCCCAACGCCTGCAACGCACACTGGGACACCTCGGCGTAATCCACTTCGCCGTGTTCCATGAACACCAGTCGCAACTGCGCGCTCGCCAGCGGCAGCAGGCTCAAGAGCGCATCCAGTACTTGCCATTGATTCTCCGGGTAACACGGTTGTGGCAATGTGCGCGCACGTTCGAACAAGCCACGCAGGGATTCCAATTGGGTGAAACGCCGCAACAGTTCCAGCACGCGGGTCTTGTCGTCACGGCTCTCTGGCGGAAAGCCCTGTTTCACGTTGATCTGCTTGCGCCAATCGCCGTCTTTGGCGAGAAACAGCTCGACGATACCGCGCCAGGCCGGCAGATCCCCCGGGGTTGTGCCGGGTAGGGTTTTAAGGTCCGTACACGCAACGATCTCCGATGCCGCGCCTTGAAGACGCAAGTTTGCGGCGCCCTTGCTCGCCGACTCTGCCAGATGATCGCGGCAATCGGCGGGTATGGCTTCCTGCAACTGTGTAAGCGCGACGCGCAGTTCTTCCTGCAGGGCGCGTTCTAGATCCTCACGCCTCGGGGCATTGGACTGCGCAAGCGTATGCTGCAACCACTGGTCGCGACGCGGCAGCATGTCGGCGAGGAGCTGCATCACTTGCGGCAGGCTGTTGTCCAGATGCACCAGCAAGGCGCGCACGGTCTGGGTCTGCTGCGGCTCACCATCTTCCAGCAGGGCGAGCGTACGGCGTGCGGCTTCCAGGTACAGCGGTCCAGGACGCTCGGCGATTGCCGGTTGTGAGCCGAATTTCGACAACAGCGGCATGCGCTGGGTGAGTTCGGCATTCAGGGAATCGATGGTCTGGATGCGCAGCCGCGCCGGGTGGCGTGCGATGTTCCAGCCGCGCTGCCGGTCGCGGGCACGCGCGCGTTGCGCCAGTTCCCAGGTATGCCGCTTGTGCGCTTCCGCCGGCGCCTGGGCGTCATCCAGCTCCAGCGCGCGGGCGACGCGCATGCGCATCTCGCCGGCGGCTTTCTTGGTGAAAGTGATGGCCAGGATCTCTTCCGGTTCATCCACCACCGCCAGCAGCGTCAGGAAGCGCTGCGTCAGGAGTTCGGTCTTGCCGGAGCCGGCTGGCGCCTGCACGATGAACGATTGGTGCGGATCCAGGGCGCGGGCGCGCACCGCGGCATCTGCTGGCGGATGATCATTCTTGCGCATCATCGTCCTCCACGCTCAAGCCATCGCGCTCATGGATACGGCACAATGCATGCAGATGGCAGTAGCGGCAGGTATCGGCGCCGTGCTGCGGAGCCACGCGTGCTTGCCCCTGGGTAAATTCATCCGCCAACGCGGTCACCGCGACACGCCAGTGGGCCAGCAATGTGGGCCAATCTTGCGGTTCATCGGGCTGCTTGCGCGCAGAACTGTAGGCTCCTACATCCGGCACCAGGCCATCGTGTTCGGCAACTCCGCGAAAACGCAGATCGCCGGTGCGCAGCTGTGCAAACAACACCGCCGTCAACGCTTGCGGGTCCGATACCGCATAGATAGGAAGTTGCGGTTCATCGGGCCGTTCGCCCAGCCAGTCGCGCGGATCGGCCGCGCCGCTCTTGTAGTCGATGAGCACGCGGCCGCCGTCCGGCAACCGATCAACGCGATCCACGCGGGTATTGAGCACCAGTCGTCCGAGCGTCACCGTGCGTGACTGTTCAGGCGGCTCGACACTAAAGGGCGCACGCGCGGCTTCGATATCAAGCCACGCGACAATCAATCTCGTGAGACGCTCCTGTTCCAGCCGCTTGAAGTTCGGTGTGAAGACATCGGGCTTGCGCGCTGCAAAGCGGTTCACCACCTGGGCGACGCTGTCCTCGACTCGGCATACTCGCTCCATGGCTTGCAAACCCTTGAGTGTGGCCTGGTCCAGGAGCTGATTCCAAAGATTCTCCAGCACCTCATGTAACAGTGAGCCGCGCTCCAGCGGGCTGAGTCCGGGCGATGGCGTGGTCAGTTGCCGAGCGCCCAACCTATATATGGCGAAGGCCCGGAACGGGCAGGCTGATTGCGCCTGCAGCAGCTGGGTGCCGCCGGCGACGATACCGGCCTGCGCCAGCGGCGGGCCCTGGTCGTCAGTGAATTCCGACAGGGCGATTGCCGCATCCTGCTGCAGACGCGTGCGCCAGTTTTGCACAAGACTTTGCGGAACATCCGCATCCACGGCCGGCTCGATGTCCGCCAGCAGCGGACTGGGACGCAATTCCGTATCCGCATCCCGTTGTGCTGTACTCACCATCACATCAGGCGCACTGTTCAGGAGCCGGGCGGTAACCTGACTGGCATACTCCAGTTCACGCGCAGCGCTGGCATGCGGCAGCTGGTGACGCCGCTGGATCGTCCAGGGGATAAAAGGATCGGGCCGCGGGCTCGGCGGCCACACAGCGTCAGTCAGACCCATGATCCACAGGTGGTCGAACTGCAGACCAGCGGTCTCCGGTATACCCAGTACCTGCAGCGGCACATCGGCACTGGCCGGCTGGAACTCGCGCCGTGAGACCAGCCGCGTGAAGCGCGTGAGCGCATCCCCCGCTTCGATGGCAGGCAGCACCGCGTCCAGTTGCGCGAACTCCCCCAGTATGTCGCGCAAGGCCTGCACCGCCTGGTACTCACTACTGTCAAAGATACGTTCACCCGGCCAGCCACATGTCTTGAGCAGCGCGCCGAAAGTCTTCGACCATTCACTGGGCAGTTGCCGCCCGGGCGTGATTCGCTGGAGTTGCAATGCTGCTTCCAGCATCGAAGGGAATGCCTTGGTCTCTCCACCCTTCTGGGCCAATGCCAGTAACCGCTTCAGACCCACCTGATCCAGGTTGGCATCACGCAACCTGACTTCGAGGCGTGCACGCGCCGCTGATTCACTGTCAGCGGCAGCGAGAAACGGCGAGCGCAACAGGCGGCTTGCTTGTGCAAATGGCAGGCGCCACCGCAAGCATTGCAGCGCGATCAGTGCATCGCTCACCACCGGGCAATCTGTGAGTGCCTGGCCGAGTGACAGGTTATAGGGCCGCGCTGTGAAATCAGCCGGTAGCACGCCGGGACACAGGATCTGGTCAAGCGTGCGGGCGAAGGCCTGCCGCTGTTCGTTAAGATCCTGTACGACGATGCCGATGCGGAGTGTGGGCGTAGCTTCCAGCAGTGCCCGTGCCCAACGTGCCGCGCTTTCGATCTCGGCATCCGCATCGGCGCACACGATGCGACGACAGGTGCTGTCACGCTCGCCGGCGACCGGCAATTGCTCCACGCGACTGCCGGCGGCGCGCAAGGCATCCAGCAAGCGCTGCTGTTGTGGCGAGAATTCCTCGAATCCGATGCACAGGCAATGCTTCGGGGGCTTGGCCTCACCAGCCTTGAATTTCTCCGCCAGAAAGTCCGGTAGCCGAGCCGGATCAAGAAGTCCCTGCGCTTCGCAGTGTTCCAAGTAAGCACGCCCCCAGAGTGCGAACTGGCACGCATCGTCGCCGGCAGCTTCCTGGGTCAGTTTTGCAAGTGAAATATCATAGGCAAGGCACACAGCCCAGGCGGCGCTGGCAGCCCGCGCCGTGGCCGCCGGTTGCAGCAGCGCAGACCCGTCATCCTCATCGCCGATCAGGGTCTCCCACAGGGTCTCCGCCTGGTGCGGGACCAGCAGCCGCGGACCGGGTTGCAGACTGGTTTCCTCATAGCATGAATATTGATCGTGGAGAAATGCCATCCAAGTGAGCACCGCGGGGCGCTCCCACACCCGGGCGCCGCGCTTGCGCGCCACATCCGCATGCGCCAGCCGCACGCTGCGCGCCAGCCTTTCGCTGGCCGCCACCACCGTGGCGCCCGCCCCCAGCGCCTTCAGAATCTCGTTTTCATGCCACAGGCGTTGCGTCACGCGGGAACAACCCCATATATAATGTGTCCCACAGTTTAACCCGGCGCCGCCACTGGACTCGCGGCAAATCGGCGTTAGTGAGTGGTCCAATCCCCAGTTCCGAGAAATTAAAGGTAAATCAACATGCCCATGAATCTTCCACAGAAGACCGGTAACCCGGCCCTGAAGGCCAAGGCCTTCCTGAACCCGGGCGTCATCACCGGCGAGCGCATGACGCTCAATGGCACCATCGGCAAGAGCCTGATCATGCTGGTGTTGCTGATGATCACCGCTGCCTGGTGCTGGTCGCAGTTCCTGACCAGCCATAACCCCGCGGCGGTGATGCCCTATGTAATCGGTGGCGTCATCGGCGGCCTGGTGTTTGGTTTGGCGACGGCGTTTAAACCTACTTGGGCGCCGATGACGGCACCCCTGTATGCGATTGCTGAAGGTTTCGCAGTGGGAGGAATCTCTGCGATCTTCAATGCCCAATACCCCGGCATCGTGATCCAGGCTGTTGGGCTGACCATGGCGGTCGCTTTAGGCATGCTCATCCTCTACCGCACCGGCATCATCAAGGCCACGCCCTGGCTCTATAAGATGGTGGGAGCCGCCACCTTCGGCATCCTGATTTTCTACGCCCTCACCTGGATCGTGGGCATGTTCCATGTAGACATGAGCATGGTCTACGGCCACTCCAGCCTGTCCATCGGCATCAGCCTGTTCATCGTGGCCATCGCTGCCTTCAACCTGATACTGGACTTCGACATGATCTCCAAGCAGGCCACGGCCGGCGCACCCCGCTACATGGAATGGTATGGGGCCTTCGCCCTGATGGTGACCCTGGTATGGCTGTACCTGGAGATCCTGCGGCTGCTGGGGAATACACGCCGCTGATATTGCCCTACCTAAGCTCAATCAGCCCTGCAATTGTGGGGCTGATTATTTCTGATAATGTAAATGCGTGTTCTTACAATAGCGTTGGTGACTATTTCAGTAGGAGATTGAACATGCTTATCACATGCGCAGAATGCCAGAAACAAATATCTGACCAAGCGGCAACATGCCCCGGGTGTGGTGCGCCGATCAAAACGGATGTTTAAACCATTGAGCAGACTAGCAAGACTTGGAAACTGCTAGAGTTATTGGGTGTTGGTCTTATTATACTTCGGGCTGCAGTGGCAGCGTTTTTTAATGACGATGTAATGTGGTTTGGTGCCGTGGCCGCTGTTATAGGGATAGTTATCTATATCTTTGCGCGTGTCAGCGCCTGGTGGCATAACGGTTAATACTAAGTGCGTTGTGCATTAGTGTGTCCCTAACCCACAGATCGGGGTTTTTTAAGGATACCCGCCGTCCGCATTGGCTCAGTGCGATATTTCCTCACGGCCAGTTGATAAGTTTGCTGTAGGAACATCCTGTTCCTTAACCTGTTTTTGCTTCACTGTGGCCAAGTAAGTGTAAATTACCGGCACCACGTAGAGTGAGAACAGGGCGCCGATTGCAAGGCCGGTGGCAATCACCAGCCCGATGTCGAAGCGGCTCACCGAGCCGGGACCGGTGGCCAGGACCAACGGCACGGCGCCGAACACCATGGCGCCGGTGGTCATGAGGATCGGCCGCAGGCGGATGCTGGAGGCCTTCTGCACCGCCGCATGCCGATCCAGTCCCTCGGTTTCCTGAATGACATTCGCGAACTGTACGATCAGGATGCCCTGCTTGGTAATCAGCCCGATAAGCGCAACGATGCCAACCTCGGTGAAGATATTGAGCGTGGCAGCACCGTAATACATGAACAACAGAGCACCGGATATGGCCATGGGCACCGTCACCATGACGATGAGTGGATCCCGGAAGCTCTCGAATTGCATCGCCAGCAACAAATACACCAGCAGAACAGACAGCATGAAGGTAATAAGAAAAGTGTTGCCTTGCTGGATATACTGCCGCGACTGGGCGGCGTAATCGTAACCGAAGCCGCTGGGTAAAATCTTGCCGGCCTCGACCTTCAGATAGGAGAGCGCCTGGCCCAAGGTCACACCCGGCGCCATCACGCCCTGGATGGTGGCGGAGTTGAGCTGCTGGAACTGCGGCAGGAACTCCGGCTGCACCCGCGTATGCACTGAGATTAGTGTGGACAGCGGCAACAGTTGGCCGCTGCTGTTACGCAGGTAATAGCGGCCGAGCAGTGTGGGATCGGCGCGGAAACGATCTGGTACCTGTGGTATCACCTTGTAGCTACGTCCATTCAGATTAAACCGGTTCACGTAGTTACCACTAAGCAGCGGGCTGAGATTCTGGCTGATGTCAGCCATGCTGACCCCGAGCGTGCCCGCCATGTTGCGATTAATACTCACCGCCACCTGTGGATTGTCGTAGCGCAGATCCTTGGTGACGAAGGAAAACAATCCGCTTTTCATGGCGGTGGCAATCAGCGCGTTTGCTTCCTCATCAATCTTCAGATAATTGCCGCTGGAGGTGATCACGAACTGCACCGGGAAACCGGTGGGTGAGCCCGGCAGGGTCGGTTTCTGGAAGGCCGCCGCCTGCAGGCCGGTAATCTGGTTGAGCCTGGCCTGTACCTCGGGGGTAAGTTGCATCTGTGTCTTGGAGCGTTTGCTCCAGTCTTTGAGCTTTATACCGTCAATGCCGGCGTTGTTCCCGCCGCCACCACCCAGTGACACGCCGTTGATTTGGAAGACCTGCTTGGTTTCTGGAAAGCTATCGAAAATTTTGCGAATCTGTGCGGTATATCTGTTCAGATACCCCAGAGTAGCCGTGGCCGGACCGGTGGCGGCCACCAGGACCAGTCCCTGATCCTCGGTGGGCGCGAGCTCCCCGGGTATACCGAGGAACATCACCGGGATCGCAATCAGTACACCGGCCACCACCACCAGCACCGCCGCTCGTTGCTTGAGAACGGTGGCGAGCGAACGATCATAGGCACGGCGCAGCCGGCTGAAGCCGGCATCCAGCGCATGGGCAAGGCCGCGTGGTTTGCTGTGGCGTAGCACTTTGGAGGAGATCATCGGCGAGAGCGTGAGTGCCACAACCGCCGAGACCACCACTGTGAACACCAGGGTGAAGGCGAACTGCGAGAACAGGCTGCCGGTGAGCCCACCCGTAAAACCGATGGGCGCGAACACCGCGGCCAGCGTGGTGGCCATCACGATGATGGGCGAGGCCAGTTCGCGAGCGCTCATGAGCGCGGCTTCCAGCGGTTGTTTACCCTCTTCGATGTGCCGGTGGATATTCTCCACCACGATGATGGCATCGTCCACTACCAGCCCGATGGCCAGCACCACTGCCAGCAGTGTCAGCAGGTTGATGGAATAGCCCAGGGCGATCATGAGAATGCCGGCACCGGTCACCGACAACGGGATGGCGATGGCCGGTATCAGCAGCGAGCGCAATGATCCCAGGAACAGGAAAATTACCGCCACCACCACCGCCAACGTGAGAGCGATAGTGATCATGACCTCGTGTATGGAGCGCTGGATATACGCACTGGCATCATAGGGAATGGCTGCCTGGATACCGGGTGGCAGTGTGCGCGCGAGTTGGGCAAATGCCTGATGTACGCCGCGAGCTACCGTCAGACTGTTGGCGCCGGGGGTTGGGAACACGCCGATGAACACCGCAGGCGTGCCGTTGTAGAACACCGCCTGGTTGTAGTTCTGAGCGCCCAGTTCCACCTTGCCAACGTCACCCAAGCGCACCAGCGTGTTGCCACGGTTTGCGATCACCATCCGGCGGAAGCCCTCGGGACTGTCGAGCGAGGTTTCCGCGGAAATGGTGCGCGCGATATTTGTGGATTTTGTCCGCCCCACGGCGCTGATGAAATTGTTGGCGGTGAGGGCGGCGGACACGTCCGCCGGCGTGAGATTGAGAGCCGCCAACTTGTTGGGATCCAGCCAGGCACGCAGCACGTAACTGTTACCGCTGGGACCGGTGCCCGCCGGCACAATCTGCGCCTGGCCGACACCCGGCTCGCCCTGGATTTTCGGCTGCGCCACCCGCAGCACGTAATCGTTCACCTGCTGCTGGTTGAGGGTCTTGCTGTAGAACGCCAGATACATGAGTGCCGTCTGGTCGCCCACGGTCTCGTTGATCACCGGCGATTGGGTGCCAGTGGGCAGCTGGTTCTGCACCTGTTGCACCTTGGACAGGATCTGCGCCACCGCGGCGTTGGGATCGTAGTTGAGCTTCATGTACACCGTAATGGTGGACAGGCTTTGAGCACTGGACGAAGTCATGTAGTCAATGCCGGGAGCCGAGGCGATGGACTGTTCCAGCCGTGCCGTCACAAATCCTTGCACGGTCTTCGGGTCCGCGCCGGGATACGCGGTGGTCACGGTAATCAGCGTGCTGGTAACCTGCGGATACTCTTCCACTGTCATGGCGGTCCAGGCCCGCAGGCCGAGCAGCAAGATCACCAGATTGATGGCCGTGGCCAAGACTGGACGGCGGATGAAGATGTCAGTGAAACGCATGCCAGCCTCCGCGTCAGTGGGCGGCTGCCGGTTGAACGTTAACGGGCATGCCACTGCGCAGCTTGATCTGTCCGGTGACCACTATCGTCTCCCCTGCTTTGAGGCCCGAGAGGATCTCCGTCATGCCGTCGCGGGTCTCGCCAGTGGTGACAGTGGTGGCTACCGCCACCAGCATGGGCTTGCCGCCCTTGGGCTGTTCCCGCCGCACTACATAGACAAAGTCGCCGAAAGTGTTGTAAGTGAGGGCCACTGCCGGTACCACCAGCACTTTCTTCGCCGCGCCCACCAGCAGCTCGGCTTCTCCGAACATGCCGGGTCGCAGCAGATGTCCGGGATTTGGAATGATGGCATCCACGGTGATATTGCGGGTGCTCGGGTCTACCTCGGAACCGAGGGCGATGACCCTGCCATCAAACGCTTTACCCGGGAAGGTATTGACTCCGAGCACGACGCTCTGGCCGGTATGAATGAGGCCCAATTCGTTTTGCGGCACGGTGAATTCAGCACGCAATGGATCCCAGACATTGAGCGCCGCGATCTCGGTACCGGGCGTGAGGTACTGACCAAGACTCACCTCCCTGACACCCATCCAGCCCGAGAACGGTGCGCTTAATGCGAGCTTGGCAAGGGTTGCCCGGTCATTGGCCACGGAGGCCTGGGCGTTCGCATAGCTGGCGCGCGCGGTATCGAGTACCGCGTGACTGGTGGCATGCGCCTGATAGAGCCCTTTGGCGCGCTGATAATTGATACGCGCAAGCTCTGCCGAGGCTTGATCGCTTGCAAACTGTGCCCGCTGGTTGGAGTCATCTATCTGCACCAGCCGCTGTCCCTTGCGCACGTACTCGCCGGAATGGAAGTAGATTTCCGTAATCTGCCCCGGCAGCTGCGGTGTAAGGTGCACTCCCGAAACGGCCACTAGGTTAGCCACCGCGTGGATCTGCTGCTGCCAGACGGCGGTGCCGACCTGCGCCGCCGACACGCTGACTGAAAACGCGCCGCGATGCGCCAATGCCGCTCGGGCTAGATAGCCGAGCCAGGCCTTCACGCCGAACAGGACGACAAGCAGCAGCACTACCACGACGGCAGCACGCAGCATGATGTTTTTTTCCGATCTGGTCATGACCGAGTCTCCGATGAACTAATGCTGTGCCTGTGGCGATATGGAAACGACTGCGGACGGTGGTTCCACCGTGCCGCCCCCAAGCGCAACATACAGGGCCGCGGTATCCGCATAACGCTGTGCTTCGGCCTGCACGTAGGCAATGCGTACGTTTTCCTGCTGGATTTCGCTGGTGAGCAGACTCAAGTAATCCACCGCACCGTCCCGGTATTGGACACGCACCAGCGCGAAGGCCTGGCTGGCATCCCGCAATGCTCGCGCCTGGGCATCCAGCACGATGGCATCGTGTTGCAGCGCACGCAGTACGTCCGCCACATTGCGAAACGCATTCAGTACCGTATTCTGGTAATTAGCAAACACCCCCCGATAGGCCGCTTCCGCAGCATGTTTCTGCGCCTCGAGGGTGCCGCCCTCGAACAGCGGCATTACGATGCTGGCGGCCAGATTCCAGATACGGCTCGCCGGATCGAAAAACGTTCCGCCATTGTTGCTTTGATTGCCGAAGTTACCCGTCAGTTGCAGATTTGGATACATGCGCGCCACCTGTTCACCTACCTGGGCGTTGGCGGCACGCAGTTGCGCTTCCGCAGCGAGGATATCCGGTCGTTGCCGTACCAGTACCGAGGGCACGCTTACGGGCAAGCGTTCGGGCAACCTCAGGTCCGAAAGCACGGGTATATCCAACCCTCCTGCTCGGGAGGGAAACCTGCCGAGATAGGTGGCGAGTAAGTGTCGCTCCGCAGCACGCGCCTGCAGCAACGCCGGCAGCCGTGCCTGGGTGCTGGCAAGCTGGCTTTCCTGGGTAAGTACGTCGAATTGCGAAGCGGAACCGAGCCGATACTGGGTACGGGTCAGGTTGAGAATCTGCTGCTGATCAGCGACAGAATTCCGGGTGGCCGTCACCTCTTCTTCAATCGCTGCCAGAATCAGCGCGGCATTCACCACATTGCTCTCGATAATGAGACGCGCGGCCAGCAGTTGATCCCTGGCGATGTCCACTTGC
>Ga0307374_10012822_pt1 | contig 11689 bp, 12 predicted proteins | sample OX3MG_FD_202532 | JGI IMG/M metagenome (GOLD analysis project Ga0307374, IMG submission 202532) | Soil microbial communities from Risofladan, Vaasa, Finland - OX-3 | ecosystem: Environmental > Terrestrial > Soil > Coastal area > Acid sulfate soil | place: Finland: Risofladan, Vaasa | collected...
GCGCAACGGCTCTCGGCATCCCCCAAAAATAGCTCGTCTACATCTAAATGCAATGAAAGGTCTTAGAAGCCGCCGGCACCCAGCTGCGTCCCGGCGGCGTAGCGTGGTGGGAGCGCACGCGTGGGGGTCCTGATGCCGCTCGCCTTTGACCAGCTCCACCCGCTCTTCTTCGCGGAGGCGAGCCCGATCGACCTGCGCACGGTCGCCGACGCCGCGACGCTCGCGGAGATCCGCGCCGCCATGAACCGCTACGGAGTGCTCGTCTTTCACGAGCAGCCCTTCACCGACGAGGACCAGCTCGCCTTCGCCCGCCGCTTCGACGGCGAGCTGCACATGAAGACCGGCGCCGCCGCGGTGCACAAGAGCCGCTTCGGGAACGAGGCGCTCAGCGACATCTCGAACCTCGACGAGAACGGCGAGATCATGGCCTCGGACGACCGGCGGCGGATGTACGTCCTCGGCAACCGGCTGTGGCACACCGACGCCTCGTTCCAGGACCCGCCGGGGCGCTACTCGATGCTCCATGCCCGCGTCGTGCCGCCGGTGCCGGCGGACACCCAGTTCGCCGACACGCGCGCCGCCTACGACGCACTCGCTGCGGAGATGAAGGCGCGCCTCGAAGGACTGCGCGTCCATCACTCGATCGCCTACTCGCGCCAGACCCTCGGCTTCGAGTTCAGCCCTGAGGAACAGGACAAGCTCGCCGGCGCGGTGCACCCGCTCGTGCGCGAGCTCCCCGACGCCGGCGGCCGCTCGCTCTACCTCGCCTCGCACGCCTCGCGCATCACCGACTGGCAGGTCCCCGAGGGGCGACTGCTGCTGCGCGACCTGATGGAGCACGCTACCCGTGACGAGTTCACCTACACGCACCGCTGGCAGGTGGGGGACCTCGTCATCTGGGACAACCGCGCGACGATGCACCGCGGCCTCGCCTACGACGACACCCGCTACAAGCGCGAGCTGCGGCGCGTCACGACCCTCGACCTCCCCCGTCAGCCGGTGCGCGACGAGCAGATGGCGGCGCTCGCCCACTGAGGCGACGCGACACAGCGCCCCTCCCGTGCCGGAGAGGCGCGGCGCTCGCTCTGTGTGGGGCGGAGGCTACTTACTCGGCTGTGGGAGCCGGCAGGAGCCGACCTTCGGGTTGGCGCCCACGTAATTGAGCGGTCCGGCGAGGATCGTCACAGCGATCGTCCCCGCCTTCGCGCAGTTCGCTGAACCCCCCTGGAAGTAGTGACGCTGCACCGCGGCCAGCAGGCCGATGAGCAGCCACACCACGAGGAGGATGGAGATCAGACGCCTCGCCATCTACGGCTCAGCTGCCGCCACCCTCCTCCTCGGTTTCGCCGCCGCCGCCCTCGTCTTCGTCGCCGTCCTCGTCGGGGAGGTCGGCCTGCACTGGCTGGATTTCGCTCTGGACTGTCATGCGGCTCAGCTACCCATCCCGCGCGATCCCAATCCCCCGACAGCTCAGCAGCGCGGGCAGTGCCGCCACGGCGCCGACGAGACGCCGAAGGCGCGCTGAACTCGGACGGCGCGGACGTTGTTGCAACGCTTCGCGACCGTCCCCGCCGCCGCGGCGCGTGGTGTGGACGCGCCGTGGGGCGCGGACGCACCGGCGAGTGCCGAGCAAGTACGCGGCCCGGAAAAAAAACCTGCCGTCGAGCGTTTAGCGGTTCGTCGACCTGGGTAGAGGAAAAGTGGCCTGGGGGCCTTGATTTCGCGCGCCCCATTGACGACCATTGTCCCGAGCATTCATCGTGGTAATCGGTCCAGCGAGCGCGGGGTCCACTTGCGGGCGCCGACAGGCTCCGATCGCGGTTTTCCGTGGTCCGGGCAGGGCCTCTTCACCGTCTGGAGACAAGGCCTTGTTGCGCAACCACCAGCCCCGTCGCCTGCTAGCGGCCTTTGCCGCTGCCCTCGCCCTCGTGGGGTTGATCCTCTCCCCCGCGGGTGCATCGCCGCTCGCGATGAACGGCCACCAGACCGTGCCCAAGCCGGCGAAAGCACGCATCCGCCTGCGCGTGCGGCTGCCGTTCCCACTACCGGCGCGCGCGGTCGCCCCCTCCTGCGGAGCGGCCCAGCGGACCACGGCCTGGCTCGTCTCGACCTCTCCGCGCCCGCGGCCGCTCAGGCTGCCCCGAATCGCCTACCCGCTCGCCGCCCACCGCATCAACGTCCTCCCGCTCGTCGGGAAGGGCGTCTGGATCACGGATTTCCCGGGTGACCGGGTGCGCATCGCGCGCGACGTCAGCCTCGCCTCCAAGGACGGGATCGACCAGCTGTGGGTGCGCGTCGGGAGCACGCACGACGGTTTCTACGGAGGGGCGATCCTCCGCGCCCTCGTGCCGCTCGCGCACGCCCGGCACATCTCGGTGATCGCCTGGGACTTCCCCACGCTCGCCAACCCCGCGATCGACGCGCGGCGGGCGCGGCTCGCCTTCCAGTCCGGCGCGGACGCCTTCAGCCCCGACATCGAGACCCCCGCCGAGGGCACCTACCTGAGCGTCGCCCGCGTCACGCAGTACCTCGCGCGCGTCCGGTCGTACGCGGGCAGGCGGGCCGTCGTCGCGACCGTCCCGCAGCCGAGCCTCGACCGTCTCGCCACCTACCCGTATGCCGCCGAGGCACCGTACATCGACGCGTTCGCGCCGATGGTCTACTGGTCCTGCACCGAGCCGGGAGCCGCGGTGGCGAACTCGATGAAGGTCCTCTCCCAGCTACGGCCGGTGCTGCCGATCGGCCAGGACTACAACATGGCCTCCGAGGGAGGTCGGCACGGCCTGCCCTCGGGGCAGGAGATCTGGCGCTTCCTCGACGTCGCACACCGCGACGGCGCGATCGGCGCGAGCCTCTATGACCTCGAGTCCGGTGGCCCCGTGCAGCTCCACTCCCTCGCCGCGTATCCCTGGTGAGAAGGGGCCGCGCTGGCCTGGCCGTTCCTCGCTCGTTCGTGGGCGCTACAGGACTCGAACCTGTGACCTCAGCCGTGTGAAGGCTATCTGGACCCTTGCTGTTGACCGATGGACGCGAATGTGCCGCTGAACTGGTCTTATCTTAACCAGGACGTACCCTCACTATCCGGTGTTTGCCATTCTGCTGACTGCGGCGCTGCCTTTATGAGAGCGATCAGCTCGCCTCGCTGAAATCCCTGCGATCTGGCGAACTTGGCCAACTCGTTCACCCTCGCTACGACGGCACCGCGCGCTGGAGTTCCGGCGACGGTGATCCCGCGGCCACGGCGGAACTGGAGGAGGCCCTCGTCGGGCAACAACCTGAGTGTCCGCAGCACGGCCTTGGTGTTTACGCCGAGCCCTGTCGCGAGGCCCCTCGCGAGCGGCATGCGCTCGCCACTCCGTTCCTCACCCCAAGCGATCGCCCGCCAAATCTCCCCTGCCGACTCGAGGCTACGCCTGCCCAGGCCAGAACCGAGAACGGCTCTGCATCACCTCGCGACTCGGCCAGCTTCACGGACCTTCGTTGGGCTGGCGGCTCACCCATCTTTGAACTCGAGAACGACCAGCGGAGGGTTAGCGTTCTGAAATGACCGACAGCACCGATACCAACGCCGCGATCTGGAAGTCCGATGCGGTGATCAAAGAGTGGGCCGCGAAGGCGAACGAACGCGAACGGGCACGCATCGAGCATTGGCGCACTATGGCCAAGCTGCTCCCCTTTGGCGAATCCGACGAGTTCACGTTCCTCGACCTCGGCGCCGGAATGGGCGCGGCGGCACGGACCCTCCTCGACTACTACCCGCGAAGCATCGCGGTGCTCGCCGAGTTCTCGCCGCAGATGATCGCCGAGGGAACTCGAGAGCTTGCACCCTACGACAGTCGCTTCCGTTACGTAGAGTTCGACATGCTGGCTGGTGCGTGGCCGGGCGCCATTCCGGTCGACCTCGACGCGGTGATCACTTCGCTCTGCATCCACCACATGCCGGACGACCGGAAACAGGGGCTGTTTGTCGAGATCTTCGAGCACCTCATCCCGGGCGGCTGGTACTTCAACTACGACCCGGTCACCTCATCGGACCCCCTCGTCGAGGGTACCTGGCAGCACACCAATGACCGCGACGATCCCGAGGCCGAGCACAAGCGGACTCACCGAACGGCCCAGGAGCAGGCTCGCTACGAGAACCACGTGCGGTACATGATCCCGCTCGACCAGCAGCTCGGGTACTTCCGTGCAGCCGGCTTCGAAGGAATCGATGTCTACTGGAAGCACCTCGAGAACGTCATCTACGGCGGTCGGCGTCCGAGCTAGAGCTGGGCGCTTATGCGGTCCGATCAGCCGCCTCCGTGGTGGACGACGAGGCCGGCCTGTTCGGCATTGACGAAGTCGTCGTCGACGAGCACGACCGAGCGGCCGGCGCGCTCGAGAAGGCTCGCGGCGATGCTCGCGCGAAAGCCGCTTGCGCAGTGCACCCAGAGCTTCTCGCTCGGTAGCTCGTCGACCCGTTCGATGAGCTCGTCGAGCGGGATGTGGAGCGAGCCGGGGATATGTGCCCGAACCCGCTCGTCGCTGCGGCGTACGTCGAGGACTCGGGCGTCGGCCTCATGACTCAGCTCCGCGAACGACGCGGCCCGATAGCTGCGGAGCGAGCTTCCCTCTGACAGCGAGTCGGACGATCCGCTCGCGGCCCCCTCCAAGCGGTCGATCCCGATGCGGACGAGCTGGCGCTGGGCGGCCAGGATCGATGCGGAATCCTCTCCAATGAGCGTGAGGGGCGCGCCCCAGGGATGAAGCCATCCGAGATAGGTGGAGAAGCTGTCACCAAGGGCGATCGAGATCGTACCGCCGAGGTGCTCCTTCGGGAAGGCCGATTTCGAGCGAAGATCGACGACCCATTCGCCGGCACGGATCCGCGCCGTGAGCTCAACGGGATCGACTGCGGTCGGTGCCACGAGCTCTGGCTCTGTCGGGCCACGTCGATTGAGGGGCGCCATGTGCGCGTAGTAGCTCGGGAAGGCGGTGAGCCCGGCGAGCAGTCGTTCGACGAAACGACTCTCCTCAGTTGTCGTCAACGCATCGTTCTGCTGTTTCTCGATCCCGACGGTGCTCTTCTCGGCGCCAGACGTCGCTCCAGACGAGCAGAAGCTGCCGAACCCGTGCGTCGGATAAAGCGGGGTGTCGTCGTCGAGCAGTGCTGCCAGTCGGCGCACCGAGTGGTACTGCGCGTGAGTGAGCGCCGTGGTTTTTGTTGCAGCGACCAGGTCGGTTCTTCCAACGCTGCCGTAGAGAAGCGATCCACCGGTGAAGACGACTGCCGGACCGTCCCCCTGGCGGATGACGAATGCGAGGTGATGCTCGGTGTGGCCCGGGGTCGAGACGACCGTGACGCGAAGCGGTCCGGCTTCGAGCTCGTCGCCGTCAACTACTCCAAGCCGCTCGAACTCGACAGCATCCTTTAGCGCGACGACGTAGCTAGCGCCCGTCGACCTCGCAAGCGCGAGGCCGCCGGTCACGTAGTCGTTGTGGATGTGGGTTTCGAGCACGAGCACGCAGACAAGCCCGAGCTCGTCGAGGATTGCCTGGACGCGGTCGATGTCGCGCTGAGGGTCGATCACGATCGCGCTCGCACCGTCGTGGGCCACATAGCTCCGATCGCCGAGCTCAGCGGTCTTGATGGTCTCGACCCTCAGCATCTCGATCCTTCCGTTCGGCCCCTTGCCTCCACCGCAGGTTACCCTAGGGGGTATGGTACCTTCTCAGACATGAACATCGAACCAGCCATTGTGGAAGACGCGCTCAGTCGCCTGCGCCGGGTCGAGGGACAGATCGGCGGCATCGTGCGGATGATCGAAGAGGGGCGTGACTGCGAGGACGTCGTCACGCAGCTCGCAGCGGCGAGCAAAGCGCTCGATAGGGCCGGGTTCAAGATCGTGATGTCCGGCATGCGCCAGTGCCTCGAGGTTGAACCGAACGAGGCCTTCTCCGAGGCACAGATCGCCCGGATGGAGAAGCTCTTTCTCTCCCTGGCCTAGCCACCTTGCCGTTTTGATCTCTCGCCATCTCTTCGGCAGCGAGATCTGCCCAGGCATCTGCCCCCTACTGACGAGGAAGAAAGCCGTGAACAAGGCACCGGCGGCCGTAACCCCCCTCGAAGCGCTCGAGCTGGCGACCGCGCAGACGGCCACGCCAAGCGCTGAATCTGATGGCCATCGTCCTGCCGGATACCTCGCACGCCTCGGGACTTGGGCAGCCACACACCTGCGCACGGTGCTGATCGGGTGGGCCGTCGTCCTTGTCGTGTTCGGGGTCTTCGCGGTCCGGGTCGAGACGGCGCTGGCTGGAGCGGGCTGGCAGGACTCGACGAGCCAGTCCGTCGTGGCAAGGAACATCATCGGAAAGGACTTCTCGGGCCTCGGATCGACTGCACTCCAGGTCGTCGTCGTCGACCAGCACCGTTCCATCGCTACGGATCCAGCGGCACGCGCGGTCGTCGCTCACGTCGAGCGTTTGCTCGCGGCTGATCCTCGGGTGTCCACCGTCGTCCTACCAAGACCCGGCTCCACCATCTCTGCGAACGGACGCACCGCGATCGTGGTCGGTGGCGCGGCCGCGGACCCCAATGCGATGGTCCGAGCTGCCGATGCGCTCGCCCGACCGCTTAGCAACCTGGCCCGACCGGGCATCACAGTCAACCTGACCGGCGACAGCGCGCTGTGGAGCCAGTTCAATATCGCCAACCGCAGCGCGATGCTCCGCTCCGAGGTCGAGTCGTGGCCGGTCACGATGGTGATCCTTGCGATCGCGTTCGGCAGCCTCGTCGCTGCCGGCTTGCCATTGATGCTCACCATGGCTGGTCTGCTCGTCGCGGCGGGGGCGCTCGTCCTCGCCGACCGCATCGGTCCCGTGTCGATCTGGGCGCTCAATTTCGCGCTGATGTTCGCCCTCGCTCTTGGTATCGACTACGCGCTCTTCCTCGTCGTTCGTTTTCGCGCAGCCCTCGAACGCCGCCACGTCAGCGCCGGCGACAGCGCAGGGATCGTCGAGTCCGTGACCGAGACCATGGCGACCGCGGGGAAGGCGGTGGCATTCAGCGCGCTAACCGTCCTCTTTTCGCTTGCGGCGGTCCTGCTGGTGCCGAGCCCCGCGTTCCGCAGCATGGCTCTCGGCATCATGCTCTCCGTACTGGCAGTCCTCGCCGCGACGCTCACGTTGTTGCCGGCTGTTCTCGGGCGCCTCGGCACGAGGGTGAACTCCGGAAGAATCCGCATCCGCCGTCACGCAACCATTGGGCACAGCCGAGTTCGAGGACTCGAGGGACGCCTGCATGCCTGGGGCAGGCTCGTCTGGCGACACCCCTTGGGAGTCGGTGCCGCCGGGCTCGTGATCCTGGGTGCGCTGATATCGCCCATCTTCGGGCTTCGAACCTCAATGCCATCGATCACGATCATTCCTGTAACCACGACTGCTGCCACCGGCTACCGCGAGGTGACGGCTGCCTTCGGTCCAGGAGCACCCGGGGCACTACAGGTTCTCGTGCCGGTCGCCAGCCAACCGGCGGCGCTGGGAACGATGCGGCGGCTCCCCGGGCTCGCAAGCGCGACGGCAGGTCCGTCCAAGGATGGGTGGACCTTTGACCAGGCGATCCCGACGACTGGCCCGTCTTCCGGAGCGACCGGGGCGACGATCGATCGGCTCCGTTCTGCGCTCCCGCGGGGCTCTCTCGTAGGAGGTGCGGCCGCAGAGAACCGCGACCTGGCGAGCGTCTTGTCGGCGCGGGCGCCCGTGGTCTTCGGACTGCTCGCGGCGATCGGATTCGTCCTCCTGCTCATCGCGCTCGGCTCCCCGCTACTCGCGCTGGCAGGAATCGCCGTGACGGGGCTCTCGGTGGCAGCCGCGTTCGGAATGGCGCGGCTGATCTTCCAGGACGGCGCGCTCTCCGGCCTACTCGGGTTCACGCCACAGGGCTTCGTCGACGCCTGGGCGCCGATCTTCTTCGGCGCGATGGTCACCGGAGTCGCGATGGACTACACGCTGTTCCTCCTCTCCGCGGCGAAAGAGCAGTACGAGACGCACGCCGATCCCGAACGCGCTCTGATCGGATCGATGCGGACATCTGGTCGCGTCGTCGTGTCCGCCGCGGCGATCATGGTGGCCGTCTTTCTGACCTTCGCGCTGTCGGGACCACTCGCGCCGAAGGAGATGGGCGTGATCCTGGCGGTGGCCGTCGCAATCGACGCCGCGATCGTCCGACTCCTCCTCTTGCCGGTCATCCTCCGACTCGGCGGCCACCGGATCTGGGGGCGGCCGAACTGGCTCGGGCGAATGCTCCCTCGTGTTCGCTTCAGCCACTAGCCAGTTGTGGTCGCCGAGGACGACAGGACTCGCCTGCCCCGAAGTCATGATGGATCGCGAGCGGTGATTCGCGCGGGCGGCTTGTCGTGGCTGCGCGAGGCCTCCGTCTATCCCGGACTCCTCTTGGCGATCGCCATCGCTGGAGTTGCGACGATTCTCGGTCACGTCCTTCCGGTCGTCGGCCCACCGGTCTTCGCGATCGTCGGCGGGATCGTGGTCGCGGTCATTCGCGTCCCTGCTCCGTCGACCCGGCCCGGACTCGCGTTCGCGAGCAGGGCGGTACTTCAGGCTTCGATCGTGGTCCTAGGACTCGGCCTGTCCTTCCGGGAGGTGCTCGCGACGGGAGCGGCCTCCTTGCCGGTGCTGTTTGGCTCGCTCGCGGTGGCGCTCGTCGGGGCGAGGTTCTTTGGCCGTCTGCTGTCGATCGGCGGCGACCTACGCACCCTGATTGGGGTGGGGACCGGGATCTGCGGCGCGTCGGCCATCGCGGCCACCGACGCCGTGATCTCGGCCTCTGAAGCTGACGTGTCGTACGCGATCGCGACAATTTTCACCTTCAACGTGATCGCGGTGCTCACCTTCCCGACGCTCGGCCATGTTCTCGCCCTCTCGCCGCGCGGTTTTGGGCTCTGGGCCGGAACAGCGATCAATGACCTCTCCTCAGTGGTTGCGGCGGCCACGATCTTCGGGCACGGCGCGACGTCCTCAGCGGTGGTCGTGAAACTGACCCGAACACTGATGATCATCCCGATTGCGATCACGCTCGCGGTGGTTCGCTCGAGACGCGGAGCCTCCATCGGAAGCGATGGCCGTCACCGGTTTGATGCAGCAGACATTCGGCGAGCCTTTCCCGTGTTCATCGTCTGGTTCCTGGTCGCGGTCGGCCTTGACACCCTTGGCGTGATCCCTCGGTCGTGGCACGGCTCGATCTCCCAGATCGCAGAGGTGATGATCACCGTCGCCCTCGCCGCCATCGGGCTGTCGACGCGGGCGCGCGATATCCGCCGGGCTGGGCTTCGTCCGCTAGCGCTCGGGGCGATCCTGTGGATTCTTGTCGCTGTCACCAGCCTCGGGCTACAGCACGCAACCGGCGCGCTCGGGTAATTGTGCGCGGCGAAGACCGGCGCGTGCCCGGATCCGGAACACAGCACGCGTCCCATCACATTCAGCGGGAACCTGCATCGAACCGTCACCAACTGCCGGTTCGCGGGCGCACAGAATGCCAGAACCGTGTCGCAAAAGGAGCGCGTAGCCGGCATTCTGCGTCGTCAGAGGTAGCCCATAACTACGGCCGAACGAGCCAAAGCCGCGCCCTCCAAGTGCCCGCGACGCCGCGCCCGGGGAAGCAGCCGGGACGCTCGGCGGCGAGCGCGTAGTAGTCCTCTCGACCGGTCGCGATCTCCTCGGCGTAGTAGCGCCAGGCCGAAGGAGCCATCGGCACGAGGCTCAGCACGGTCGCGACGCTCACGTCGGAGGCCGAATCTGCGATGCAGAGATGTCAAGTCTCTCGGGCACAAGGCCCACTTATGACAGGCGAGAATAGCCTTGTAAACGGCGTAACGCGACCCGAGCGGCAACAACGAAGTCGGAACTTTCGAGGCGACGTGACGCAGAGCAGTTCCTCACGGGTGTCGGCCACTCGAAAGCGACGAATGCCTATGTCGACCCAGCGCTCGGCCGCATCACCTTCGACTCGTGGGTGATGGAGTGGCGCGGAGGTGTCGTCGATCTGAGACCGTCGACCCTCGCACGCGATGACGGCTACATCGCTCGCTACCTGCTGCCGGTCTTTGAGCGTCGACGGCTTGCCGACATCGATCATGCTGACGTCCAAGCGTGGGTCGCGCAGCTCCCTCGCGCTATGTCCGCCTCCCCGAGTGCGAGGAAACGCGTCGCATCGGTCTTCGTGGGAAACGTGGTCGGCGCAGAGAACATCTGCCGGAGCCATCTCGGTATCTCGCCTGCCACCTTCCTGAAGGCAGCTTTCTGACGGTTCCGAACTGTCGCATGCCGCTCATCGCAAGTAGCCCTCCTCTCGCCCCGTAACTGGCAGCTGACCTCGTATCAACCGAGATACTCAATCTGGCAGCGGGGCCCTGGTGCTCTCGACAGACGACGGTCTGCCGTCACCAGAGTCGCCTCAATCGATTCCGCGAGGGCCACATACGCCGCGTCATAGGGCGTGACGTTTCTATGCAGCTCCCAGATCCGCCCCAATAGTGGGCGATGGCGCACCCGCTCCAGATCGAGGTCAACGAGGTCAGCGAGGGCCATCGCGGCTCGCCGTTCATCAAGGACCCCGGCGAGAAGAGCCTTCCGGACGACTGCGATCACCGCAACGTCCAATAACTCCGGCGCCAGGAGACGTTCACCACGAAGGCGCTCGCGGGCACGGTCGCCGTCCGCGTCATCGTCTGCGAGCGCCGGTGCGACCACCGAGGCGTCAACGACGATCAACCGGCGTTCTGTCATCGGGCCGTCGCTCTCGCCGGACTGCTCACCGGGTCGCCGTCTCCTGTCCTCCACCCATTCGCGCACCACCTCGAGGTCGATCCGTACGTAGTGACCGATCTTCACAAACTTGATTTGCTGCCCTGCGACCATCTGCCGTACATACTGCTCACCGACGCCGAGGCGCTTCGCCACCATCTCGATGTCGGCCAGCTTGGGGAGTTGCAACTGCTCGATGATCCACCTCCACTTCGAGAGCGAAGGTGTCCGAACCGGCTATGGCGCCGTGCAAACCTCTGCTCGATGACCTGACTGTGCGAAGGGACCCCTTGGGTCCGTATTGAAAGCCAGGTACACCGGCGGACCAGCGGGCGCGATCGAGAGGGCGGAGCGGAGCGGTCGAAGGATGCCGGTGGCCGGATCGCGGTCGAAGTGGCTCGCGGCTCGCGGCACTAGCGGATCGACCACGAGCAGCTCGGCACGAGGTATCCCTAGGAGTGACCGCCGGGCGGTCGCCAACGCTGCCGCAATGGCGGCCGGCTCCCGGCGGGCGAACGCGTCGCGGAAGAGGACGAGCGATTCGAGCGTCATGCCGGAGGACTGTGATCGTCAGAATCACGATGAGGTTGCCCCACCTCCTGGGCGGCTCGCCTCCCTTTTCGCACCCCTCTACCCGCTACAGGAATGCCGAGGGCGTTGCCGACCACGGGTAGCCACCGATTCGGCATCCTGGCTCGTGTCACACGCGTGCCACACCGAGTGACACGGGGGGTGTTTTCAGGGACAGTGGCGGACGATCCAGGACAATCGGAAGACACCGTCTGCCCTGCTATTTCTGGTCAGCCCCAGCGGCCCCTGACGGGGCGGTCGCGTAGGCGAGAAAATCGTGCGGGCCTGCCCGCCGACGCCGTCGCATCCTTGGCCTTCGAGG
>Ga0307374_10012824_pt1 | contig 11688 bp, 13 predicted proteins | sample OX3MG_FD_202532 | JGI IMG/M metagenome (GOLD analysis project Ga0307374, IMG submission 202532) | Soil microbial communities from Risofladan, Vaasa, Finland - OX-3 | ecosystem: Environmental > Terrestrial > Soil > Coastal area > Acid sulfate soil | place: Finland: Risofladan, Vaasa | collected...
CTTCGATGGCATGATAGATGCGAGCGGCCCGACAGCGCTGAGACTCTTCGAGGAGAGGAAGCGCACCTATTCGGCCAGCTGGGTCGAGTCATTCATTACGGAAAGAAGTTGACAGAATGACTATAATGGCTGGAATGTGGTGCAGTATCCGTTGAATCTCTTCGGGTACCTTGGCGGCAGCGCCATGGGACAAGACGGTCGAATGGGATATGGGGCGCTCGCTCTCCTTACGTGGGGACTGACGATCGTCTTTCTGTCTCTGGTCATCGGGCTCACGAAGGCCGTGAAGTTCTTCGCCCTGCCATCTCTCCTATTCCTTACGGTCGTGGTGCTGCTCTTCGACCCCCAGGAGATGGATATTCAGGCAATCAACCTGGCGTCAGAGTTTACCTTCGATGGTATGTCGCTCTTGAGCAACTGGTTTCTTCTTACCGTGTCTCTATTTTTCACATTCTACGGTGTCGTGCATGGGAGACTAGGATCCAGAAAGACGCAGGCGGCGAAAGCGGGACCCTTCTCGGTGGCCTTCGGGACGGCGGTCGTCGATGGCTCTTCGGATGAGACTTGACCGTTTCATCGGGGGTTGGTCTTGCGCGATTCCTACCGGTTCTTCAGTACACGTTTACTTCTTCCGTCGTGATCAGACCGTTGCCTCCTACCATCCGGTGGATCTCTGGAAGAAGCTTGCCAACCTTCTCGTTGTCGGCCACCGTCTCAATGATCGTCGGAAGGTTTACTGAGAGCCCCAAGACGTCGGCCCTGGCGACCCCACGAGCCCCGAAGCCTCTCGCGGCGTGCGTGACCGTCGCGCCCGAAATCCCGGCCTGCTTGTAGAGCGACAGGAGGATGTCGACGATGGGCTTCCCCTGGAAAGAGTCCCTGGCCTTGACTATGACGGTGAGCCTCAGCATCTTCCTCGGCGCGGGGAGTCCGGAGTTATCGGCCATGTGAAAAATCTAACCTGATCCTAGGAAGAGAGTCATGACCGCCCTTCCTAATATGATTGCGCCGAGCGACGCGCAGACGTTCAGTATGATGTCTAGTCCCGCCGTCGCGACCTCTCCCACAGTTATCAGGTTCACGGTCTCGAAGGCAAAGGAGGACATCGTCGTCAGGGACCCGCAGAATCCTATCCCTATTAGCAGCGTGTACCGCTCGTCGAGACCCAGGCCCGACACAGCGGTCGAGCTCGCCCCCAGGATGAAGCTCCCGATGACGTTCACAATCAGGACTGAGACGGGGAGACTTCCAACGAAGAGGCTGTCACCCGTGACCTTGTAGCGCAGAAACGCCCCCAGGAGGGCCCCCACCGCCAGGTATAGCAGGTCATACTTCATCGTGTATCACTCCCGCTCGCTCTTGTCTTGTTTGGTAGAAGCTATTGGCTCACAGCATTTGCGAGCGGTTATGGCGAGCTTCACCGCCGACGCCGTTTGGGACGGATTCAATCTTAAGCTTTTCGAAGCGCCGCTCCGCGCATGCGTCTGCGGAACGGCACCAAACGTCGAGGCCTACACAAAGAGGGGGTGGTCAAGACGTCACTGGTGCCGCGGAGGCGGGACTCGGAGCCGCCCCGAGGAATATGCGGTCATACAAGTCCTCGCCATAGCTGGTCTGAAGCGGCTCCCCTTTGACTACCCTGAAGGTGCGTTCTCCGCCTGTCTTCCTCTCGGCTCGAAGGAAGATGGCGTTAGGCATCTTCTTCTCGTAGATGCTCTGCGCGAACTCATATTGATGGGTGACGAAGAACACCTTGACCCGCTTTTCCAGCAGGGCGCTGACTATCTGCCTCGAAATCTCCGAGCCCTCCCTTTCGTTTGTGGCGGCGAAAGATTCGTTAAACAGCACGATGCAGTCTGACGAGAGGTGGTCCACTATGTCGCTCATCCTCTTCAGCTCTTCGTCTAGTTTGCCGCTCTTCATCGTCGTGTCTTCTTCCCGTTTGAAGTGTGTGAAGAGGCCTAGGCACACGTCGGACGAGAAGGACTTGGCCGGCACAAACGCGCCGCACTGCATCATCAACTGGGCGAGTCCTATGCTTCGCAAGAAGGTCGATTTGCCGCCGCGGTTCGCCCCCGTGATGATCACGAGGTCCTTGTTCTCGGCGTTCAAATCGTTGCCCATCACCCTTTTCTCCAACTTCAGCGCCAGTGACGCGTCGTATAATCCCTCGAAGGATTCGGCGCGTCCGCCCCGTCCCAGCGGCAGTGGAAAGCAGGTGGGCTCACCCTTGCGGGCCAATAGCTCGTGCAAGTTCATGCACGCGACGTAAAATGCCAGCTCCATCCGCAGCGAGGTGAAGAAGCCGAGAACGTGGTCGGCGGACTGGGCCAGCGTGTTGGCCACGTCGTTTATCCCCCTGTCCCTGAGCTTCGACAACATCTCGATGCCGGTGTCGTCTTGAGCGTCGAGGCTGTAAGTAAACTGACGCGGCTCGTTCTTGCCGAAGACCCTGCCCATCCGGCCCTGCTTCTTGTCTTGCTGTTTGCAGAGGGCGTATTTGGTGCCCATGTTGCCCTCTCCCAACTCAGCCCTGATCAGAGTTCCGTCGCTGGATTCCATTCCGCTCAGGAGACCTTGGACGCCGACGAGATATTCGTCGGAGAGCTCTTCCTTGAGCATGGCGAAGAGCGCCCTGAAGCCTTCTGACTCGAATTCGCCGGCGTGCTGGTCGACAATCCCTCTCAGCTCTTTGAGCTTCCCGACGCAAAGCGAAAGCACCTTCACGGACCTGCCGAGAATCTGGTCGGTAGAGTTGTAGGGGTTGTACCAGCCCCAGATCCCCTTCTCGCCTGTGGTCGTTTCCACCGCGACTCTGTAGATATCCCTGACGACGTGGGGATTTTTCAGGCAGTCCTTGAGGGTGCCCTGTCGATACATTATCTGGTCGAGGTCGATCAGGCTGGACAAGATCGCCTTCCTCGTCACTTCGAGGAGGAACTTGTCGTCGCCTGCCATGGCGTTCAGAAGGACGCCCAATTCCAGGTCTTGCGTCAGCGCCTGCTCGTTGGGGGGCAGCTTCCGCTGCATCTCGAAATTGTGGTCCCTGTGCATGAGAAAGACCTTCATGATCGTACGCGCTCCTTTATTCGCTCGTAGGAGAGCTGGTACTTGTTGGCTATAGCCTGGGCGTACGCGAGCCCGTCCGCAGGCCTCCTCACGATCTTGTACGTGCACACTTCGGGATTTTCGGGCTTCACCGTGCTGAGAAGGCTCACGGTCTTCTCCAGAGAGGACAGCTCGTCGAGGAACGTCACATAGACGCAGACCGCGTCCAGCTCTATAATCCTCTCGAGCACCTTCTTCCCCAGGAAGACGGCGTCGGGGAGGGCGCTGGAGCTGAAGAGCTCGTTCACTACGATGATGCTGCTGGGCGTGCTCTCGTTTAGGATGATGTGAATCCTGACCAGGTCGTCCTCCAGTTTGCTCCTGAGGTCGTTGATGTTCTCTTCCCGCTCAAAGTGAGTGAAAATCTTGTCGAAGAGAAAGAGCTGCGCGTCCCTCCCCGGGACGGGGCAGCCAAGGCTGGCCAAGTAGTGCAACTGCGCAAAGGCGCGGGCGAATGTCGTCTTGCCTCCCTGGTTCGGGCCGTTCACCACGAATATCCGCTCGTTGCCCTTCAGGAAGAAGTCGTTCCAGACGACGGAGGAATTTTCATGCATCAGCTTGATCGCCAGAGCCAGATCGAACCCTTCGTGACTGTAGACCTCCTTGCTCTTGTCAGAAACCCCGGGGTAGCAGAATTGCAACCCTGACGCTTTGACTTGAGCGACCAGGTCAATGGTTGCGGCGTAGAATTGTATCTCGCGGTCAAAGGTCGCAATCGTCTTGTCGAGATAATCGGCGTGTTTGGAGCAGTAGCTTTCAAGGCTTTGGAATACTTCGGGATACTGTTTGGCGACGAAGTCTAGCGCCGCCTCTTCGATGTGGTTCACGTCGAGATAATCGGAGAACTTGATTCGGTAGTCCTTCACGGCACCCTGTTTGAACTTCTCGAACGTCTTCTCCACCTCTGCGCTGTACTCCGCTTCCCCTTCGTACTTGCGGACGCTGAATTGGTTGCCCCTGATGAGCAGGGCGTACTTCGCCCCGGACAGGTCAGCTCTGACCTTTTTGGTCTCCGCGACCAGCAAAGTGAAGTCGCCCGACTCGGAATACTTCTTCAGATATTCAAGGAAAGACGAAAGGCCGCGCGATTTTGGAGCCAGAGCGGCCAAATCGTTCGCAAGGCGACTGACGGCTTCACAGTAGGCCTCCAGCGCATTCAAGAACCAACCCTGCTTGACATACACGTTGAGGATTCTGTCAGACCGGCCCCTATACTCGCGCATCGCGTGCATCGATTGGGAGAAGGACTGCACGGCGTCATGTAAGCTGGCGCTCTCGAGTTCCTGCATTATTTCGTGACGGTACTTGATCGCGTCGACGCTCTTCAAGGGAGCGAGGAAGAAAGGCCGCAGGCCGTACTCCTCCCTTCCGGCTATGATGGCGTCCACTATCTGATTCAGATTCAGGTCGACGAAGAAATCGGGCACCGCAGGTCCTTGCCCCTTTATGCCGTCTTCCGGTCTTTCATACAGTATGCTGTGGAAGCTCATGGAGAACTCGACTCTCTGATCATCTGCCATCGAAGAGTTTGGGCGTCCTCACCCAATGGTGAACGGGATTAATGGAGGCAGGCACGCAGCGAACAGTCTCGCCACAAAAAAGAGTTACTGATAAAGCCTGCTGGGGCTCCGTCAACGACCAAAACAGATTCGTGCTCCACCTCAGCGCGACGAAACCCCCGAAGCAACGCTCTGCCTGCTTCAGGCGATGGAGAGCCGCCTTGACCTTATGCTCGCCGCCCAAAGGAATTCTACACCGCCCTGACGGAGACGTTGACGTCAGATGCGGAGAGGAGAGACGGGACAGAGAAGGGTTCGTGACTCCGCGGCTCCACCCATCCCTCGACTAGAGCCTGCGCGCCGGTCTGCTCTCTCCCGTAGCGGATGAGCTGCTTCGTAAGGTGCCTCTGCGCTCTCGGGGACGGGAGATAAGAGCCGGGATGGATTCGAGTCACTGAAGTCTTTGACGCCCCCGTTCCAGAAGGCCCGACGCTCCTGTGGCCGCACTTGCGGCACTGGAATCCTTTCCCTGTCCCCTCGGATTTCATCCCCGATCCGCATGCGACGCACCTCCGGGTGGCCTTGGCTTCGCCATCGACAGCGAGGACGTCGATCCTTTCGACGTTGACGACCACCGGGTTCTTGGACGATGCCCTCCTTACTCCGCCCGAGACCCTGACCGAGTTCCCCGGCCTAAGGAGGCGAGCGACCCGTCTGAGGTCGCCAGAGGGCTCGTAGACCATGCAGTTGACGGTCGAAGAGTCGCCAACGCCGAGCTGAATCATCAAGTGGCCTCCCCGGTAGGGGAGCGTCGAGACGACCACGCCCTCGAGCCAGCCTGCCGAGTACGCCCGAAGCGGCGTCGACAGCCGGCTCTGCAGGTGCGCGTCGGTGCACTGGTTGGTAGCGTAGATGACGTGTCCCAGGATGTCCTCGCTGATACGAATTCTCCGAAATGCCTCCAGCACCGCCCGAGGGGAGTCACCCCTGACTCCCGCGAGGACCGGGTCTGGTCCCGTGGGGGCGATGAGCACCCTCCCGGACTCGTGGTCGTAGCTGTTGAAGGTGTGGGGGAAGGTCTCGGCCTCCATGTCCCTCACGGACTGGGGTTCGACCTCTCTGCGCGTTCCGCAGCTCTCGGGCTTCCGATACGCGATCAACTCGTAGGTATGATCGTCCAATTCGGACGAGAACCCGAGGCTCGCGACTGCCCCGACCGCTCCCATCCCGTTTCCGAGAAGCTTGTGGCGGATGTCCATCTCGGAGACGGCGCGGATGACACCCCTGTAGTTTACGACGCCGCTGACGGCCCTTCGGTATTCCTCCCTGCAGAATGCAAGGAGGTCGTCGGCCCCCTTCGACACCATGACGAGAGCCGAGTTCGCCCCGTTCGCGACGTCCGCCTCCGCTTCGAGGAGCCTCTCCGCTGCCCTGAAGGCCTCTTCACGCCTCTCGTCTGAATCGACGTCGAACCCGATGCAGACGGCCGCGTTACCCCTGGTCTTGAAAGGGATGTTTGGGTTGAGCCTTACCAGACGGGGGTAGGTCGAGAATGTGCAGCCGATGCGGGCCAGCTCGCAGACGATGAGGTAGCCGAGGTGGGTCGTGCAGTGGCCGAAACGGGAATCGGTGTCGTCGACACCCAGGAGGTAGCTCAAAGTCCCATTACTTTCCGAAAAGCTCGATGTAGATCCCGTTCGGGTCCTTGATGTAAGTCCAGCGGCTGGTCTTCGTCTTCATGTCGAGCACAACGGGATAGCCGGCTTTGGCGGCCTCTGCCACTGCCTTCTTCAGGTCGTCGACCTGGAACGCCAGGTGGTCAAGCCCGTCTCCTGCCGAGTATTTCGTGTCGAAGTCGCTTCCCTCCCCGTAGTAGTTGAGCTCGAGAAGATGCCCACCCTCTCCGGTCACAAGGCCCACCGTCTCTCCCTTCGTCGCCTCGATCTCGGTCCTCCCTGTGACCCTCATCCCCAGGACTTTCGTGTAGAACTCGACTGACTTTTTCATGTCCTTGACCCTTATCCCAGTGTAGATGAGCTTCGCTTCCATTTCTCCGCAACAATGATGCTTTCTCGGCTCTAGATAAGCCGTGTCCTCGACGCTATGCCGCAGGCATGCTTTCGCCCAGCTTGCTCTCGATCTCCCTCTCCTCTGCGCGCGCCTCCTTGATCTGCCTACCCAGGCGCGAGGCGAAGAGGTAGTTCGCCACCCCGACATAGAGCCACGCGAAGGTCACGAGGATGAGGACGACCTCGAGCGCCAAGAGGGTCGGGTCGAGGAGGTTCACTGTGACCACCTTCGTCCCCGTCGTGAAGGGGGTGAGCACCTGGTCGAAGTATGAGGCCAGGAGGAGGAAGGCGACCATGATGGTTATTATCGAGAGGACCCGAATCCGCGCCTGTCCGCTTTCTATGTGTTGGACGAACTCCTCGTGGGCGTCGAGAATGGCTACCCTGGCTTGATCTCCTTTTTCTTGGGCCACGAACGGCGCAGAGGACGCTTTCGGCATAAAACCATTCCTCACCTATGATAAGTCGCCCGGCGGCTCAGGGGGCGATCTTGCCCCAGACCTTCTTCCAGTCATGGTTGAGCTCTGTCCCCTGCTGGGTGATGAAATACAGCTCGTGCCCCTCCTGCTCCTCGCTCCTGATGAGCTCCTTCGCCTTCAGGAACGCGGCGAACTCGAGGAACTTGTTGAAATTGAGGCCCATAGCTTGGGAAAGTCTCGAGGGCCCCTTCGGCCCGTCCAGGAGCAGGTCGAGAATCTCCATGTAGATGAGGATGTTAGGCCTCCTCTTCAACTACTGAGAACGAGGAGCCGAGAGTAATTAAGCAAGACTCGGTCGTGTGTCGTAAGTCGACCGAAAAAGCTAATTTACGAAAAAGAGCCTTTGCTTCTGCAGAGGCCAGTTGGTCAGCGCGACAAGGGCGGCGGCCTCCATAATCGGCGTAGTTGCTGGACTGGTCGGTATCTACCACGGATACAACGAGGCGCTCCAGGGTAACTCTACGCCGAGTGGCATCATGATGAACGCAATAGGTCCGCCGTGTCAGGGAAGCAGTTGCTTCCCCGCGATGACCGTCATTCCAAACTTCTTGGTGACTAGAGTAGTTGCAATCATCTTCTCCCTTGTAGTCCTAGGATGGGCGGCAGTGCTCGTGCAGAGGAAGAACGGCGGCTCGGTCCTGATTCTTCTCTCAATCATGCTCCTTTTGGTCGGCGGAGGCTTTTTGCCTCCGGCGCTGGGCATCATAGCAGGAGCTGTCGGGACGAGGATAAAGCGCGGCCGAGAGCTTCAAGAGGACGTTTCGGGACTTACCTAAGATTAGTATCTTAGGTGAGGAATTCTCTATAAGGTCGGTCCGTCGTTAGTGCGTATGATTTCTGAGACACGAGGAAGCCCGGTGCGGCTCGGATACAAGAGCAACGCCGGCAGGTTCGAATTTGGTTACGAAGACTTACGACGGGGGATTTCAATACTGGGGCAGGGAGCGGACGACGTCGCGACGCTCATGGCCTATGCCTGCGACGAGGCGGGGCTGAAGACTCTAGTGCTCGACATCGGGGGCCGGGTCTCGGGGAAGCTGTCAGGATACATCGACTCCTACGAACTCCCGCACTTCCTCTACGACGCGCTCCGAATCGACGAGGAGGGAACCGCCGGGAGCGTGCACGGGCAGCTCGCCGCCTCGGCCTACTCCTGCGCCCTAGACCTCTCCTTCGAGCAGGAGGGGATAATCAACGCCGCGATGCAAATCCTAGCAGCGGAGCGCGGGATTGCGAGCCCGGCGGCCGTGAGCGACCTCATGGTCGAGAAGAACGACAGGTTCAGGGGCCGCCCCGCGGATAGGCTGATCTCGAGGCTCGCCTCGCTTTCTTCGCTAAACATGGTCGGGGAGGCAGGCGCCGTGGCCGCGCTGCTCAAGGACAGCGCCATCCTGAGCTTCGCGGGCGCCGGCCAGCCCGAAGCGGTCGAGACAGCCGCCGCGCTCTTCATCGCGAAGCTGCTTGCCCTCCTCGAGGGCGGTGAGGCAGGCCAAGACCGTCCGGACGTGGTAATAATCCCGCAGGCCGGCAGGCTCTTCAGGGTCAGACCGGTCTTCAGGAGGACGGAGAGGCTCCTGGCCTCCTTCGTCTCCTCGTCCCTCCCCAAGGTGCTCGCCTCCGAGTCCGCCTACGGGCTCGACGAGCACTTCGAGGATACGGGCTTCATTAAAATTCTCTCGAGCGCCGCTTGGAACGGGGGTCCGCGTCGGGAGGACGCCCTACTCCCCAACATGTTCATGGTCCGCAACCACCCGTACGGGCACGACGTCGCGTTCATCCCGAGGGAGTTCGAGCCGAGGAGTGGGCCGCCCAAGGCGGAACCTGTGCAGCCCGAGGCCGAGAGCGCAGACCTCATCTCGCAGATGCTGCTCGACATCGACTCCTACGAGGCGCCGACTAGGCAGTCCGTCGTCGCGTTCCTCTCCCAGGCATACGACAAGGGACTCGTCGAGAGGACCCTCGACAAGCTCCAGAGCGAAGGATACGTGACCGTGGTGCAGAAAGACATGAAGTCGGGGCGCCCGATGAGCATCCTTGCGCTCACGGAGAATGGGAAGAGCATCCTGGAGGCGAGCAAGTGAGATGACGGAAGTGGCACCAGAAGAGGCGCGGCAGGGCCTTGTCGGCAGCCTGGAGAGGCTCCCAACCAACTGCAAGGTCCTCGACACGCTCACCGACGGAGGGCTCGCGACAGGGACCATCACGCAGATCTTCGGGGAGAAGGCCCTCGGGAAGAGCATACTCTCCCTTCAAGCGGCGCTCTCCGCCGTCTCGAGAGGCCACAGCGCGCTCGTGCTCGACACGGAGCAGTCCTACTTCAGCTACCTCGCCCCGTACTGGGTCCCCCGCCTGAGCGCGAAGCTTGGTCAGGACTTCCAGCTCAAGCACCTGAAGCTGGAGAAGGTCCCGAAGAGGGCGGCCACGGGTAAGGGGGACAAGAAGAAGGAGCCCGCCAGCAGGAGCCAGGTGATCACGTCCCTCGGGAACGCGCTCAACCAGCTGGGGATCGTCTACGGCGAGTCGGAGATCGGCTCGATGGCCGACCTCGTCTGCCCGGAGTTCCAGCTCCAGCTCGACGACGTGAAGGGGCCGACCGCGATGGTCATACAGCAGCCCGACGTAATCGACCTGCTCAGCCTCCACGGCGTCGTCGCCGACAAGGAGGTCTCGGAGGGCGGGCGCGTCACCCTGCGCCTGAAGCGGACCCCCGTCTACGACTCGGTGCTCAGGCAGGTCATCAAGGAGACGAAGGCGAAGCTGCTCGTCTACGACTCGATATCAGCGCCCTTCAAGTCGACCTTCCCCAACACGCAGGACCTCCCGGCGAGGAGCGCGGGGATGGCGATGATTCTTTCGCACGCCCAGCGGCTCTGCGTGGAGTTCGGCATCGCGGTCGTGGTGGTGAGCCACGTCTCCATCGACCCGATGCACGAGTGGGACAGGAGGCCTTACGGCGGCGTGATGCTGGGGCACGAGGCGAAGTTCAGCTTCGAGCTGACGAAGGGCGCCTCCAAGAGGAACAAGGAGGCCGAGGAGATCAACCCGGAGGAGAGGGACGACGACGACAAGGAGCTCAGGCGGATCTGGGTCCAGAGGCACCCCGCGATGGGGGAGTACGCGAAGTTCGGGTACGCGAGGGTCGACTCGGAGGGGTTCCACTAGCCATGGGGTGGAAGCTCAAGGCGCTCGCGATCCTCGTAGGCCTGATGCTCATCTCGCTCGGGGCCTGGCCGCTCTCGGCGATCCTTTTCCTCTACGCGTTCAGCGGCCTGCTTCTCCGCAGCCTGCGAGGCGGCCGGCGCAGCGCCCCGGTCGTTGTCGGAGCTCCAACAGCCCAGCAGGGTGCGCAGGCCGCACCTCCGGTGAGCTTCAAGGGTCGCGGGGGTCATCCGGTGCGCCGCATCGTCGGGTTGGTCTTCCTCGGCCTCTCGGCGGTGGCCTTCACAAAGGGCGGAACCTTCTCGCCCCTCGTCTTCGGGGGAGTAGGTGCAGTTCTCCTCCTCTGGGGGACTCCGCTCATCAGGCTTGGGAGTCTGGGGTCCCTCCGCCCTGTGAACGAGTCCACTCTTCTGAGGAGGAGCCTCGACCCGATTCATTGGTTTGCCTTGGCCGAGGTGAAGCTCGCGACACGGCAGGTGGGCAAGGCGCTAGGCGGCATCGACGAGACGCTACTTGTCACGCTGGGGAACGACGGGCCATCGATCTTCGTCGTTTTGGAGGCAATCTCCCTCACTATGGGAGGCGCAGAGGAGTCGCTCCTCTCCAGGTTCAGGGAGCTCGCCAGGATCTCGGCGCCGCTGGGGGCATATCTCATGCCTGTCGACCCTAGGAAGGCGGTCGGCGGTGTCCTCCGCCTCTCGTTGGAGCCGGTGAATCTCGACCCCAAAGGATGGCCCTCCTCGCTATCGACGACCGATTATGACTTCCTCACTGTGGAAGCGAGCAGAGGAGGCTTCGTGCACTCGGTAGGGGCTTACAGAAGGAGTCCAGACGGGAGTGACGACTCAAAGGGCAATCTTCCCGCTGCGAGGCAAACCCTGTCTAGGCCCTCGCTCTTGTGGGAGGTCTTCCAGGAGATGGGGAAGAAGGTGCAATGGCAAAAGCCGGACGGATACACCACGTTCCTCGCAAGCATGTTCGCGACCGGGGGCGAGACCATCGGGGAGCGTGTGAGCGAGGCCGGAACCGCGGGAGACCCCCGCGAGGTCCTCGTCCAATCTCTTGGCACTCCCGCTGTCCAGATGTCGAGGGCGCAGCTCAGAGCCATCGCCAAGGTCTACTCATGAGGGCTAGGCTTCGACGACAATCGTCGTCATCGTGCTCCTGACGCGGTCGGGTTCCGTCGAGTTATCATTTGGACCAGATGCGTCTCACGCCAACCAAACGAAGGTTGGGCACCACCAGTTGATACCGTTAAGATGACATCACCTCCACTGGGATCCTTCCCAGTCCCTGGTGCCTCCTGAGGTGGTTGTACCAGAGCATGAAGACGTCCATGAACGACTGGAGGTTGTCCATTCTCGTGGAGGGCAG
>Ga0307374_10012826_pt1 | contig 11686 bp, 10 predicted proteins | sample OX3MG_FD_202532 | JGI IMG/M metagenome (GOLD analysis project Ga0307374, IMG submission 202532) | Soil microbial communities from Risofladan, Vaasa, Finland - OX-3 | ecosystem: Environmental > Terrestrial > Soil > Coastal area > Acid sulfate soil | place: Finland: Risofladan, Vaasa | collected...
AATACCGAGCCGTTCCTGCGCGATCCGGCTGATCGGCCACAGCTGCGCGGCGTTGGCGATGTCCCAATCGGTCTTGGGTGCTGTGTTTGAAATCACTGTGGCGTCATTCATGTTAAGACTCGGTTATGTATTTATTTGGGGGTGGCAACGATCACGCGGGTGCTACCGGCACTGGCGGCGCGAGCCAGTGGCCGCGCAGCGTCCGGAGGGTGGCTATGGCACGACGGCCCGGTCGAATGCAGCCTCAATGGTGTTCAACAGCAGCATCGCGATGGTCATGGGCCCCAGGCCACCCGGCACCGGAGTAATCCACCCCGCCCTGGCGGCGGCAGCGTCGAATTCCACATCACCGACCAGGTTGCCGTTCGGCCCCCAGTTGATGCCGACGTCGAACACCGCCGCTCCGGGCCGAATCCATTCGCCGCGGATGACGCCGGCCTTGCCGACCGCCGATACCAGCACATCTGCCTGCCTGACGCAGGCCTGCAGATCACGCGTGCGGATGTGACAGACCGTCACCGTGGCTTCCGCGTTCAACAGTTCGAATGCCATCGGCCGGCCGACGATGTTGGAATCCCCGACCACGGTGGCGGTGACGCCCGGAAGGCGAATGCCGTATTCCCGGGCGAGCCGGATCACGCCATACGGCGTACACGGGCGCAGCTTGGGCCGTCGTTGCGTGAGCAGTCCGGTGTTGACGGGATGGAAGCCATCCACGTCCTTGGCCGGATCGATCGCATCCATGATCCGATTCGCGCCCAGGTCGCCCGGAAGCGGCAGCTGCACCAGGATGCCGTCCACGCGCGCGTCTCGATTGAGATCATCGATCAGCGAGAGCAGCTGTGCCTCGGTGGTGAGCGCCGGCAGGTCGTGGGCGAACGACTCGATACCCACTTCGCGGCAACACCGGCGCTTGTTGCGCACATAGACGGTGGAGGCGCGCTCTTGGCCGACCTGCACGACGGCCAAGCCCGGCGCGCGGCCTTGCCGCGCCGCGAATTCGCGTGCGCGAACTGCGACCTCCTGCCGCACCTTGGCCGCCACGGCGACGCCGTCCATGACGATGGCGCCGCCGGGCACGCGCGCCGGCCGGGCCGAAGCCGCCCCCGGTTTATCGAGAACTTCGGCTGGCCCGTTGACCGTCTCTGACATGAACTGCGCCTCTGCCGTCGGTGCGAATCGAAGCGTCGAACCGACGGCTCGCGACGCCTTCCTGCCGCGCCGGTCAGTACCGGTAGTGATCGGCTTTGTAGGGACCGGCCTTCGACACGCCGATGTAGTCCGCCTGGACCGTCGTTAGCTCGCTGAGTTGCGCGTTGAGCTTCTTCAGCTGCAGTCGCGCCACCTTCTCGTCCAGATGCTTGGGCAGCACGTAGACCCCGATCGGGTACTTCGCGGTCTGCGTGAACAGCTCGATCTGCGCCAGGGTCTGGTTGGCGAATGAGGAACTCATCACGTAGCTGGGATGACCGGTGCCGCAGCCGAGGTTTACCAGCCGCCCTTCGGCCAGCAGGATGATGCGCTTGCCATCGGGAAAGATGATGTGGTCAACCTGCGGCTTGATGTTCTCCCACTGGTACTGCTTCAACCCCGCCACCTCGATCTCGTTGTCGAAGTGGCCGATATTGCAGACGATCGCCTGATCCTTCATGCGCTTCATGTGCTCGTGCGTGATCACATGAAAATTACCGGTGCAGGTCACGAAGATATCGGCCTTGTCGGCGGCGTACTCCATCGTGACAACGCGATAGCCTTCCATCGCGGCCTGCAGCGCGCAGATCGGGTCGATCTCGGTAACCCATACCTGCGCCGACAGGGCGCGCAGCGCCTGCGCGGAGCCCTTGCCGACGTCACCATAACCGGCGACCAGCGCAACCTTGCCTGCCACCATCACGTCGGTGGCACGCTTGATGCCATCCACCAGCGACTCGCGGCAACCGTATAGGTTGTCGAACTTCGACTTGGTGACCGAATCGTTGACGTTGAAAGCGGGGAAAGCCAGCTCGCCGGTCTTGGCCATCTGATACAGGCGCTTGACTCCGGTAGTGGTCTCCTCGCTCACGCCCTTGATTGCCTTCAGCCGGGTCGAATACCAGGTCGCATCGCGCTTGAGCGTGTCCTTGATGCTCGCAAACAGCGCTTCCTCTTCCTCGCTGGTCGGCGTGGCGATGACCGATAGGTCCTTCTCGGCCTTTGCGCCCAGGTGCAACAGCAGTGTCGCATCGCCGCCGTCATCCAGGATCATGTTTGAATGGCCGCTGTCCGGCCAGGTGAAGATGCGGTGCGTGTATTCCCAGTACTCGGTCAGCGATTCGCCCTTGTACGCGAACACCGCGGTCCCGGTAGCGGCGATCGCGGCCGCCGCGTGATCCTGCGTCGAGAAGATGTTGCAGGAGGCCCAACGCACCTCGGCACCGAGCGCCTTGAGCGTCTCGATCAGCACCGCGGTCTGGATCGTCATGTGCAGCGAACCGCTGATGCGTGCCCCGCGCAGCGGCGCCTTCGCGGCGTACTCCTCGCGGATTGCCATCAGGCCGGGCATCTCCGTCTCCGCGATGCGGATTTCCTTGCGCCCCCAGTCGGCGAGCTTGATGTCAGCGACACGATACTGTTCCTGCTTGCCGCTCGTTTTCGGTACTGCATTCATTGCTCTGTCTCCTCAGCCTACCGCGCGCGCCTTGACCCCGGCGTCGGCAGCGATCGCCTGCGCCCGGTCGGTCCTCTCCCAGCTGAAATCGGCATCTTCGCGGCCGAAGTGACCATAGGATGCGGTCTTCTGATAGATCGGGCGCAGCAGGTCGAGCATCTGCACGATGCCCTTTGGCCGCAGGTCGAAATGCTTCAGCGCCAGCTCTTCGAGCTTCTCGTCGGAGAGCTTGCTGGTCCCGAACGTGGTCACCATCACACTGGTGGGCCTGGCCACGCCGATTGCATAGGACACCTGCACCTGGCAGCGCGAGGCCAGCCCCGCGGCCACGATGTTCTTGGCCACGTAGCGCGCCGCGTAGGCGGCCGAGCGGTCGACCTTGGACGGGTCCTTGCCGGAGAAGGCACCGCCGCCGTGCGGCGCGGCGCCACCGTAGGTGTCGACGATGATCTTGCGTCCGGTCAGGCCGCAGTCCCCCTGCGGGCCACCCACCACGAACCGCCCGGTCGGGTTGACCAGGTAGCGGATGTTCCTGCCGACCAGCTCCTTCGGCAGTATCGGCTTGATGATCTCCTCGATCACCGCTTCGGACAGCTTGCCGTGCTCGATGTCCGGGGAGTGCTGGGTCGAAATGACGACCGTGTCGATTTCCTTCGGCTTGCCATCGACGTAGCGTATCGTGACCTGCGACTTCGCATCGGGACGCAGCCAGTTCAACTTGCCGGACTTGCGCATCTGCGCCTGCCTCTCCATCAGCCGATGCGCCAGATGGATCGGCAGCGGCATCAGCTCCGGGGTCTCGGTACAGGCATAGCCGAACATCATGCCCTGGTCGCCGGCGCCCTGCTCGAGGTTCAACCCGCGGCCTTCGTCCACGCCCTGGGCGATATCGGGAGACTGCTTGTCATAGGCCACCAGCACGCAGCAGCCGCGGTAGTCGATGCCGTAGTCGGTATTGTCGTAGCCGATGTTCTTGATGGTCTCGCGCGCCACGCTCTGGTAATCAATCACGGCCTTGGAGGTGATCTCGCCGGCCAGCACCACCAGCCCGGTGTTGCACAGGGTCTCAGCGGCCACGCGCGAATATTTGTCCTGCGCCAGGATTGCGTCGAGGATGCCGTCCGAGATCTGATCGGCGACCTTGTCCGGATGACCTTCGGAGACCGACTCGGAAGTAAACAGATATTCGTTGGCCATTGGCGTAATCCTGCAAATAGTGTGTGAGTTGTATCTCGACGTTCGATCTGTGGAACTGCTTAAAGTCAATAGGTCATCGCGTCAGCTGCCGGTGCGCACGCGTGCCGTCGCGCCGGCAAAACTCTCGGCCAGGCGCCGGTCGAACTGCTCGCGGGTGAAACGATGATTCTGGGTACCGCGGGTCTCGATCTTGATCGCCCCCATCAGCGAGGCGATCCGGCCGGTGGACTGCCAGTCGAGCCCGTGCATCAGCCCGTGCAGCACGCCGGCGCGGTAGGCATCACCGCAGCCGGTCGGATCGACCACGGCAGCGGGCTTGACGCTGGGAATCTCGATGTCCCCGTCGGGCGTGTGGATCAGCGAACCCTGCGCACCGCGCGTGACGATCAGCGCCTTGACCCGCGCCACGACGTCACGGACACTCCAGCCAGTCTTCTGCTGCACCAGCTGCCATTCGTAATCATTGAGCGCGACCCAGCTCGCCTGCTCGACGAAGCGCGCGAGCTCCTCGGCGCCGAACATCGGCAGCCCCTGGCCTGGATCAAAAATGAAGGGAATGCCAGCCGCGGCGAATTGCTCGGCGTGCTGGATCATGCCGTCGCGCCCGTCCGGCGCCACGATACCGACTGTGATGCCGCTGGCATCGCTCACCCGGTTCAAATGCGACATCTGCATCGCCCCGGGATGAAACGCGGTGATCTGGTTGTCTTCCAGATCGGTGGTGATAAAGGCCTGCGCGGTGTGCTCGCTGTCGATGACCTTGACGTAGTCAGACGGCACACCGCTCTCGCCCATCCAATCCCGATACGGACCGAAGTCACGGCCGACCGTGGCCATCGGGTAGCCGCGGTCGCCCAGCAGACGCAGGCCGTAGGCGATATTGCCCGCGCACCCGCCGTATTCGCGCCGCAGCTGCGGCACCAGGAACGACACATTCAGCATGTGAATTTTGTCGGGCAGGATATGGTTCTTGAAACGGTCGCCAAATACCATGATGGTGTCGAGCGCCACCGAGCCGCAGATCAGCGCCTTGGGCGGCTTGTCGTGTGCTTGCGAAATGGCCATGGCTGGTGGTTTTCTTCCGTTGCGGTCTTCAGGCAGTGCGCACGAATTTGCCACCGTCGGGCGGCAGATCGAAGCGGCCCTCGCGCACCATGCGCAGCCACTGTGCCGTGGCGAGCACGCCTCCGAACGCAAAGAAATGTGGCTGGCACAGCTGCATGTCGCCGCTGGCCGAACGGCCGCGAATCAGGCCGACCAGCATCTCGTCCGGGGAGGTCGCAAGGTGTGCCATCTTACTCATCATTGACATGTTTTTCATCACTGATCGCAGCGAGGCCCCGACTCCGCACTGGACCGCAAACTTGATCAGCTTCGGCAGCGGCGTCGGCCCGGCGATGCCCACGTGCACCGGCAGGCAGATCCCGTGCGTAGCAAGGCTGCGATCCCAGGCGCAGATTGCCTGCGGATCGAAGCTGAACTGCGTGACGATGTGCAGCTTCACGCCGGTGCGTTGCGCATACGCCTGCTTGTGGGCAAGCGCCTGCCACAACATCGCCGGGTCGATCGAGTTGTTGCCCTCCGGATGCCCGGCGATCCCGGCGCGCAGGATGCCGGACTCCTCCAGGCAACCGGTGGCGAGCACGTCGAGGGTGCTGGCGAAACGGCCGGCCGGTGCCGACAGGTCGCCGGCCACCAACAGCACCTGCTCCACGCCGCCGGCGCGCAGCTGCGCGAGCGCCGCCCGCAGCGCCTCGCGGCTCGCGATACGCCGCGCGACGATATGGGGCGAAGCATGCATGCCCGCCGACTGGAGCTTGAGGGCGACGCGCACCACGTCCTCAAGCGCCGCTTTCGGCGTATGCGCGACATACACGGTGGTGCCGACGGCCAGCTCCTGCATCAGCGCCGGCAGGTGATCTTCGTCGTGAGTGGAGATCTCGGTCGACGCCGCACTGACGAACTGCACGATACTGCGCTTGAGTTCGGCAGCCGAGAGCTGCGTGGCAACGGCGGCGCCGGTGGACGGTGGGCTCACGACTGGCGATGCGCTCACGACTGAAGGCTCACGATGCTGCAGGCAATATGCACGGCTGGCGGCTAGAGCTTGCGGCGGCTGACGGTGAAGGTCTCATCATTGAACCAGAGCCCGCCGTGCTTCTGCAGCACTGCCTGGGTCGCATCCAGGTAGGCGCCGTTGCTCACCACCGGATCGAGCCGCTCATCCTCGATCTGGTTCACGTAGATGGCTGCATTCCATGCTGCGTACAGCGTGGACGTGCCGATCCGGTCGCTGATCTCGGACGGCAGCGCATGCATGTCGTAACGAAATACCGCCTTCTCGTCGGGGAAGGAACTGAAGGTGAAGTCACGTGCGTCGCGGCCAAGCTCGCTCTTGAGAGCGGCGATCAGCTGCGCGCGATCGACCTCGAACGGATTCTCATCGGGCCACAGTCGCTGGATGATCTCCAGTCCCGGGTCCTTGCCGTACGACTGGATCACCAGTATGCGCCCGCTCGGGGCGAGGCTGGTGGCCAGCGGCGCGAGCACCTTCTGCGCCTTGAACTGCGCCGACATGCGCGCCCGCCACGGCTGCGAGGCGAGAATCAGGTCGTAGCTCTCGAAGGTGCGGCCCGGCTTGGGGACCACCGCATCGAGCAGGAATTTGTGATCGTCGCGGTAGATGACCATTACCGAAGGCCGCACGTAGATCGGGTTGCCGGACTTGGGGCTCGGCTTGGTCTGCCAGCCGTAGTCCAGCAGCGGACCGAGCTCCTCGATCTGCTCGGAATATTCGTGGGCGCTGTTGCCGGTCAGGCGTATTTCCTGCCAATTCAGCGCCGCGGCGGACTTCACGTCCCGCGGCATAAGGCGCGGCGCCTCCGCATAGTTGAGATTGGTGATCACCAGCACGGTCCCAGGATGCTCGAAGAAGCGATCGGGCATCTTCTCCAGGCCGAGCCGTACATCCTCGAGACTGATTTCCTTGGCCACCACCAGCAGCGGCACCGTCGGATAGGCGCGATGGGTTGCACGCATCAGGCGCGAGAGCACCGTGGCATCGCCCATGCCGGCGTCAAAGAAACGCAGCGCCGGCGGCGACGGCCGCAGGTGACCGAGTTCCTGCGCCGCGCGCCGTGCGACCGCCGATTTCTCGTTGCAGGTGTTGACGAAGGCGAGATACTTCTGCCGGTTGTCATAAAAACGAAACGGCGTGGCAGTGCCGTCCGCTGCGGCCGCTGCACCCGGCACGGCCGGCGGTGCGCTCGACGCGCCGGCCGGCGCATCCGCATGACCCGGGTGTTTCAGCTCTGTAATGGTCGAGTTCCTGGCGAAATCCATACGGGCGACCCCTGTGTCCGATACGCACAGTACAGGCTGCCGGCCGGGCAAAGAAATTCAAAGTTCGGATGCAAGGTATATCGAAATCCGCATGTCGCAGCGATCTCACCCTGCCCTGCCCACCTCCAGGATGACGCGCCGCATCCAGGCATGACCTGGATCCGGCTCGCTGCGCCGATGCCAGAACAGCATCACCCGCCCCTGCAGCGTCAGGCCGGCGGGCAACGGAAAAAATTTGATCGCCAGGCTTGGCAGGATCAGTGTCGCAAGGGTCTCGGGCATGATTGCCAGCAGGTTGGTTCCCGGCAGCATAAACGGCACCTCGAGCACATTTTCAGTGGTCGCGCGCACGTTGAGCTTCAGCCCGAGCTCGCGCCGCACGATATCCTCGGTGGCAAGTGAGTCACCCGGGGAGCGCACGTAGATATGTGGCAGGCCCAGGTAATGCTCGCGCGTGAGCTCGTCGCGCACCGCCGGGTGGTCCGCAGACACCGCGCACACCCAATGCACGCGCCGCAGCTCCCCACGCGCCAGCCAATCCGGAAATTTCTGCAACCCCAGCAGTGCCGGGTTATCGAGCATCACGAAGAAATCAATGTCGCCCGCGCCCAGCTGCGCAAGCCCCGTGCGCGACCAGGTGCTGAACTGCACCCGCACCTCGGAGGATTCCGACACAACGCGCTGCAGCAGTCGGGCGCTGAGCGATGGCGCCAGGAAATCCGACACCATGACCGTAAAGATCCGGTGGCTTGCAGCCGGATCGAAGATCGGTTGCGTGCCGAGCGTCGCCTGGATGTGCAGCAGCGTATTGCGCACCGGCTCGAGCAGCGAGTGACCACGCGGCGTGAGTTCAAAATCGCGGCCAACGCGTACCAGTAGTTCATCGTTGAAATATTGCCGCAGCCGGTGCAGCGCGGCGCTCATGGCCGGTTGTGAGACGTGGATGTGCTCGGCTGCGCGCGTCACATTCTTCTGGTGCAGCACTGCATCCAGCGCAATCAGCAGGTTCAGATCGAAGCCATTCAGACGCATTTCAGGCCCGCGCACATCCCCAGGTTCCGGCCCGGTGGCGCGGTACCCCCGTCCTACACAATTGTACACACCACCGTTTCGAGCGGGCCTGAAATTGATCGCTCCGGGCTGAAGCCCTTGCGAGTGCCAATGAGCGGCCCAGCGCCCCGGCACGGCCACGCCAGTACCAATGGTGTAGAATCGACCTACCGATTCGAGGAGTATCGTCATGGCGAGCTTGACTGCAACGCCGCTGGGCGCGCGGGCGACTGCGCCGAAGCAGCCGCCGGCCGTGACTGCGGCCAATGCCACTGACCGTCTCGCCCGCGGTCCGCTGCAGACCGTCGATGCGCAGCGCCTGGATGGCGAATCGCTGCAGGCCGTGAGCGAATGCCTCGCCGCCGAGGTGCCGGTCGCAATGCAGTACAACGGCCGCCCGCATGCTGTCATGCTCGCCACGCCGTCCGATCTGGAGGATTTCGCCTTCGGCTTCGCCCTCACCGAGCGCATCATCCAGTCGGTGTCGGAACTGACGTTGGTAGATCATCTGTGGACCGAGCATGGGGTCATGCTGCGCATGCTCGTCCCCCAGCAGCGATTCCTGGCGCTGCAGACCCGTGACCGCAATCTCACCGGCCGCACCGGCTGCGGCTTATGTGGAACGGCAACGCTCGAGGCGGCCATCCGGCCCGTGCGGCGGGTGAACCCCATCGGCCCGCGCATCGATCTGGCGGCGCTACGCGAAGGTATGGCGCGGCTGGCCGCCCTGCAGCCGCTCAACGATGCCAGCGGCGCGGTGCACGCGGCGGCGCTGCTAAGCGCCGATGGCAGCTTCACGGTGCGCGAGGATGTCGGCCGGCACAACGCCATCGACAAGGCGGTCGGGGCGGTGATGCGCGCGGGCGGCGCGCCGCATACGCTGCTGGTGACCTCACGGGCTTCCTACGAGGTGGTCCACAAGGCGGCCGAGGTCGGCTGCCGCCTGGTCGCCGCGATCTCGGCCCCGACCGCGCTGGCGCTGCGACTGGCTCAGGAGGCCGGCGTGACGCTGGTGGGCTGGACGCGGCCGCCGCGACTGACGGTTTTTTGCGGGCAGTTGTAACTGCGGGGTTTACAATTCGATGGAACGGCGATGAGCGAGTGTGCTGTCTTTAACCATGAGCGTGGCCGATGAGTGAACGCAAACGCGTGACGATTCCGATCCGCCCGGCCCCGGGCACGGATTTGCCGCAAGCCGAGCGCGCCGCGGTACTCGAAGCGCTCGGCCGGCACCGCGACCTGCAGGGCGCATTGCTGCCGGTGCTGCATGCGGTGCAGGAGCGGCTTGGATGGGTGCCGCCGCGCACCGTGCCGCTGATCGCCTTCGAGCTCAACCTCTCGCGCGCCGAAGTGCATGGCGTGCTGACGTTCTATCACTACTTTCGCCAGACGCCGCCGGGGCGGCACGTGATTCATCTGTGCCGCGCGGAGGCCTGCCAGGCCGTAGGCTCGGCCGAGCTGCAGGCCCATGCCAAACGGGTGCTCGGCACGGACTTTCATGGCACCAGCGGTGACGGCAGCTATACGCTCGAACCGGTGTACTGCCTGGGCAACTGCGCCACCGGCCCCTCGATGATGCTCGACGGGGACCTGCACAGCTTCGTGACGCCGGCGCGTTTCGACGCGCTGCTGCAGGCCGAGGCCAGCACTGCGCGCCCCGGCAACGCGCAAGGCAGCGTACCGATCGGCGTGAGCGGCACATGAGCATCACCGTCTACGTACCTCGCGAGGCCACCGCCCGCTCCCTGGGCGCCGACGCCGTCGCGCGCGCGCTGATGGATGAGGCCGCGCGCCGCGGGCAAAGCCTGCAGTTGGTGCGCAACGGCTCGCGCGGCCTGTTCTGGCTCGAGCCGCTGGTGGAGGTGCAGACCACCGCCGGCCGTATTGCCTACGGCCCGGTCAGTGCCGCCGATGTGAGCAGCCTGTTCGCAGCAGACTTCCTGCAGGGCGGCGCCCATCGCCTGCGGTTGGGCGACCCTGACTCGATACCCTATCTGCACAAGCAGGAGCGGCTGACCTGCTCACGGCTGGGCGTGATCGACCCGGTGAGCCTGGAAGATTATCGCGCTCATGGTGGCTATGCGGGCCTGCAGGCGGCGCTGTCGATGCCGGCCGCGGCGATCGTGCAGGCGGTGACCGACTCAGGGTTGCGCGGACGCGGCGGGGCCGCATTTCCGACCGGGATCAAGTGGAACACCGTGCTGGGCGCCCCCGGCGCGCAGAAATACATCGTCTGCAACGCCGACGAGGGCGACTCGGGCACCTTCTCCGACCGGCTGCTGATGGAAGGCGATCCATTCTGCCTGATCGAGGGCATGACGATCGCGGCCTTGGCCACCGGCGCGACCCGCGGCTATATCTACCTGCGCTGGGAATATCCGCAGGCCAACGAAGTGCTGAGCCAGGCAATCGCCACGGCCCGCACGGCCGGCCTGCTCGGTGCCGACGTCCTCGGGTCAGGCAGCGCCTTCGAGCTGGAGCTGCGGCTCGGCGCCGGCGCCTATATCTGCGGGGAGGAAACCTCGCTGCTCGAATCCCTCGAAGGCCGGCGCGGAGAGGTCCGCTACCGCCCGCCGCTGCCGGCGGTGAAGGGGCTATTCGGCGGCCCGACCGTGATCAACAACGTCATCACCTTCGCCAGCGTGCCGATCATTCTGGCGCGCGGAGCGTCTTTCTACCGCGACTATGGCATGGGCCGCTCACGTGGCAGCCTGCCGATGCAGCTGGCCGGCAATATTGCCCGCGGCGGCCTGGTCGAGCGCGCTTTCGGCGTGACGCTGCGCGAGCTGCTGTACGACTATGGCGGCGGTAGCCGTTCGGGGCGCCCGATCCGCGCCGTACAGGTCGGCGGCCCGTTGGGAGCCTACTGGCCGGAATCAAAATTCGACATCCCACTCGACTACGAGGCCTATGCCCAGGCCGGTGGCATGATCGGCCATGGCGGCATCGTCGCGTTCGATGACACCGTCGATATGGCCGCGCAGGCGCGCTACGCGATGGAATTCTGCGCGATCGAGTCCTGCGGCAAGTGCACGCCCTGCCGCATCGGCTCCGCCCGCGGCGTCGAGGTCATCGATCGGCTGGTGGCCGGCGAGCGCCGCGGTTCACAGGAAGCGCTGCTGCGCGACCTGTGTGACACGATGGTGAAAGGTTCGCTGTGCGCGCTCGGCGGCCTCACCCCCTATCCGGTGCTGTCGGCGCTGGATTATTTCCCCGAAGATTTTGTCAAGCCTGCCGCGCTGCGGGCGACTGGGAGTTAACAGCCATGCAATCGATTGCGGAACGGGATCTGGGTACGCCCGACCGTCAGGACACACGGCAGCAGGACCTGCCGCAAGTGACGCTGACGATCGACGGGCGGGAGATCAGCGTCCCTGCGGGCACCTCGGTGATGCGCGCCGCGGCACTCGCGGGTCTGTCAATTCCCAAGTTATGTGCGACCGACCTGCT
>Ga0307374_10012827_pt1 | contig 11686 bp, 6 predicted proteins | sample OX3MG_FD_202532 | JGI IMG/M metagenome (GOLD analysis project Ga0307374, IMG submission 202532) | Soil microbial communities from Risofladan, Vaasa, Finland - OX-3 | ecosystem: Environmental > Terrestrial > Soil > Coastal area > Acid sulfate soil | place: Finland: Risofladan, Vaasa | collected...
AGTTCATGAGCTTTAGTGCCGGCGCAGCAAAACAGGAGATCACTCCTGCGAGAGGCAGTGGTTTGTCGGGATTCATTGCCCGGCTTGAACCCTCAATCGGCGCAGGAGATCCGCTTCACGTGCGGGCTGTGGTGCTGTCGGACGGCACTCGCCTGGCGGCTATTGTGCAGGCTGATTTGCTGGGGTTTGCCCGATGGCACGTAACAGCCGTTCGTGAGTATGCTGCCACCCACCTGGGTATTCCTCAAAGTCACGTTCTCATCTCCGCAACGCACACGCATTCGGGTCCGGGAGTGGTCCGGGTCCGGGGGTGTGAGGTGGCTTCCGATGCCTATCAATGGGAAGTGGTCAACAAAATCACCATGGCGCTCGCGCAAGCGAAGGAAAATCTTTTGCCTGCAAGGCTGGACATAACCTCGGCCCCTTACGCGCTGGGATTCAACCGGCGAGAAGAAACGCCGGACGGCGTCATCCTCGGGTTGGCACGCGAGAAGCCGCGCCCGGAGCGCCTGGAGGTTGCCTGCATCCGGAGCCGCGAGCAGGAAATCCTTCTGTATTCGCACGCATCCCACCCCTACATGCTGGGGGCTGAAAGTCTGCTGATCAGCGGGGATTTCCCGTCTTTTGCCAGCCTGGAAATCGAATCCGGCGGGAACCGGTTCGGTCTTTTTCTGAATGGGTGTGCGGGTAACATCCGTCCTCTGGGCGCATTTGAAGGCTTGGAGAAAGCGCGCTCGGAGGGGAAACGTCTGGCTTCGGCTGTGCAGGAGGCCTGTACCCACTTGCACGACTTGGATTCTGACCTTCGGTTAGACGCTTTGAGCAGACAGGTCCACCTGCCGTATGCGCCGCTGCCGGACGAAGGGGAAATCGCAGAAATCTCACGGCAACAGGAACGCGTTGTCCGTCCCGATGAAAGAGTCAACCCTGCCGTGGAAGAAAAGATTCAGGATGCTGTCGGTGATTGGGCGAGTTCAATGACCGACATTATCCGTTTGAAGGCGCCGCTCGATCCCATCTTTTGCGAGGTCCAGACACTGCGGATCGGACCGTTCACGCTGGTTGGAATTTCAGGCGAACCCTTTTTCGAAATCGGCCAGAGCGTCAGCGCATCGAGCCCGTTTGAAGTAACCTGGCCCCTCGGGTACGCGAATGCCTACTGCGGGTACATTCCGACTCGAAAGGAATACCCCGGCGGCGGATACGAAGTCAACGATTCCTGGAAGTACGTGGGCCAGTGGAAGATGGACGACTCGGGCGAAGACCGGGTTGTTGAAGCAGCCCGGAATGAGCTAGCCGCGCTTCGCGAACGTCCGGCATAGATTCCCGGCTGAATGGATCCGCCGGGCCGGGACCTTGCTTCACAACGAGTCTGCCGCCTTCTCCAAAGACCAGGAAAGGCGCCATCTTTGCACAAAGATCACAGCGCAGACTATCGTCGTCACGGCTGATACAAGAACCAAGAGATAGTTGCCCGCAAACACGCCGTTAAAAGCAACAATCAGCGACCCGAACGTCAGAATACCCATCAGACAATTCACAAGATCGCGGCGGAATTCCAGTTGGATTGCCGTCCGGATTCCTGGAGGACATGCTTTGCCCACAGGGCCCCACAAGCCCGGAGGGCGGCAGCGCATGTAAAAGCGCTTGAGCGTTTCCATCTTTTCGGGCTTGGTCACAAGGGTGACAAGAACAATAACGACCCATCCCGCGAAAAATAATGAGAAAAAGCCCTGCCAGAAGGGCCGCTGCGAAAATCCCATCGGAAACCAGATGATGTATCCTAGCGGAAGTCCTATCAGCACTCCGGCAGCTTCCCCCCAGATGTTCAGACGCCACCAGAAAAATCTGAGCCAGGCCAGCGGAAGGATGAAAGCGATCATTACGGCGTTAATATACAGGAACCATGACATCATTCGGTCGACCAGAAAGAAAGCCACCAGAAAGGAAAGGGCGGTAATGGTCACGGAGGCAATCTTTCCGATTCTGGCCAGTTCGCGATCGGAAGCCGCGGGCCGAATGGTTCTCTTGTAGATGTCATTGGTGATGAAGGATCCTCCCCAGTTCATATAGGCATTGGCAATCGCCATGTATCCGGCCAACTCTGCGGCAACCAGCACACCGACGAGGCCTTTCGGCGCGAAAGAAACCACCAGGTGGCTCCAGATGAGCGCAGGGGCCACCGTGTTTTCAGGAATCAGCGCCGCGGCAGCGACGCCGTAGATGATGAATGGGATCACTCGAATGACCAGGGCCAGAACAGTGCTCAGGATCTGACCCATGGCGGCGTGCCCTTCGTTGCGCGCGGCCATAAACTTCTGAGCGGTGCTTCCCTCGCCGGCTGTAGGATTCGCGGCAAAAAAGAAGCCCTGGACAAAAAGGGCCAGCAGGATTAGGGGGGTTATGGATTGTGAGGGTGGCAGCGCCTTCATAAATCCCGGTCCTCGAGCCGCCACCGCCGCAGAAACCGTCTGGTGCCAGCCCCCGTATTGCCCGAGCAGGTAAGGAACCAGCAGGGAGGCTCCGATCAGGTAGAAGACCAACTGAAAAACCTGGCTGTAGGCCACTCCAAAAAGGCCGGAAGCCGTGGTGTAGACCAGAACCAGAATCCCGCAAGCGAGGACAATCTCGAATTTACTCCACCCCAGGATCGGCTGGAACTCGGCGACCATCCAGCCGGTCATATAACCAGTGATGAGCGGAGCCCAGCCACAACTGCTGTAAAGGGCATAGATGACCCGGTAGGTCTTTGCCATCTCTCCGGAGTAACGCAACTCGATGAACTCAGCGGTCGTAACGATTCCCATGCGCGACCAGTAGCGTGCCCACAGGATGGCAACGAGGGGCATCCAGACTACCCACGTTGGCCACCACCAGAAATTGCCGGCCAAGCCGTTTTGGTAGACTAACATTACCCAGGCCGCGCTTCCGCCCGTATAGGTGGCGCAATTGGCAAAGCCGATCACCCACCAGGGCAGAGACCTGCCGGCAACGAAATAGTCCTCCATGCTGCGCGAGGCTCTCCGCACAAAATAGAGTCCGATGAGAAGACAAACCGCAAGGTACGCACCAACACTGAGCCAGTCAATTAAGGCCATGGGTACAATCCATCCACGATTGCGAGACGGATTCTCCTCCGATTGCAAGGATTTTCGCCGCTCGGGACGAAAATCAAGGAAGGACGTCTCTTTTCTTTGTTCAGCCTATCTGATCGCGAAAACCACATCTGCCGCAATGCTTTTCGCTCTCTCGACACCGTCAATGCAAAAGCTTGTCACGAAAACCAAAGTAGTTTGTATACAGTTCCGGCAGGTCGCTGCGCATCTCTTGTCGATCCGGAAGATGGCTTATCGTGGGGAACCGTGCGATCATCAGATCCCGCATGCGATCTTCATGGCTCGACAAGTCCCAGCCGGCAAAGAAGACACAGCTTTTCACCCCCAGAGCTTCTGCGGTGCTGACCATGCGGTCAAGTCCGATATGACGATCGACTCGAAGTTGCGGAGCCATGGGATAATTTTCCGAGGCCCCCATGGGCATGTAGAGAATCCTGTGCACTCCCAGGTTTTGAATCCAGGTCCAGATGGGCCACTGATGAAAAGCCCGGTCCTGCCAACCGTAGTACCAGACGCAAACCTTGACCTGCGGAGGTAGCGTATTCTTGTAAATGTCCGCGTATTTGTCCTGCCACCAGCAATTAAACATCACAAAGTCCATGCCGGGATGCGTGGTCTGGACAAGGTTGTAGAGTTTAACGACGAACTTCGCATATTGCTGGTTGTACCATCGAAACCGTTCCGCTTGGCTCGCGAGAAGAAGGTCTCCGCCCGTTTCCTGATGGTAGAGAACTTGAGTTACAGGGTTGAAGCGGTCCGGGCTGACTTCGGTTGGATGCACAACGACGCCGTCCGCATTGGGGTAAAGCCGGAGCGCTTCCTGGAACATGTCCGTAACGTATTTCTGCACGAGGGGTTCCTCGAGGCACAGGGCGCGAAGTTGCGCGCGTCTTCCGTACATATCAACCCGTGCTGTTTCAGGATGTTCTTCGCCGAAGCCCTCCGCATGATCATCGGTCGTGAGAGTCAGGTAGACCCGGATTTGCTTCGCGTGGGCGTAGTCAATCAACACCTTCAAAAAGTTGTCCTTCGCGTTGACTGAAAACTTGTCGCGAAGTTCAGGATGGAGGGTTGAGGGATAGGCTAGAGTATACCCGTTGAGAAGAACATAGAGCGTATCGACTTTCTTTAATGCCATCCAATCGACAAAAGCTTCCCAGTCGCTCAAGCTCCACTGCGCGAGCGTATGCGTTTCTCTCCAATAGTCGCCTCGCGCGAGGAACACATAATAACCAATATGAGGGAACGCCCCGGGAGATTTATCCGAAACCACTACCACGTAGTCCTTTAAAGAGTAAGTCCTGCCATCAAGCCGGAAAGACACTTCGAAGGGGAACATGCCCGGCTTGCTAATATGCCCTCGCAGGGTTATGTCGCCGGCAGAACTCAGTTGAGGAGCTTTCTCCTGAGCAAATCCGGGGAACGTCAACGTCATCTTATTGAGAATGTTTTGACCTGTAGTTCCGGGCAGGGAGGAGAGATCCTTGATGTGCACTAAAACCGTAAAGTCCTGATTGGGATCTACAAGCCGATTGCCGATACCGATAGTGAAAGAAAATCGACCAGCACCCCTAAGCAGCACGAAAGAGCTTAGCAGTGCCACGAAAAGCAGAGCAATGGGCATCTTAATTTTCATGGATTCTCCTTTGGGTTCCCTTCGGAGCTCATTGTTCATATGGACTGGCACACCTGGTACCTACAAATCTAGCCATTAAGTTGTGCCCACGTTCACATGACCTCACGCCAAACCTTGCTGAACGGCTGTCTCCGCAAGCGGCAACGGGTTTAGTGGAACTCGGCCGTGATTGTCACTTGCTGCTTCAGTTCGGAACCGCGGATTTGGACCATATCCCCGCGCGTTGGTATTGGCTCACCTTTGGTCAGGAGGGCACGAGAGAGATGTCCCCAGGCCGCCGGCGCCCGCAGCCACAGTTGCACGAAATCGGGATACCGCCCCTGATGGTCATGGATAGGCCCGATCACACAGTTGATGCGGTGTGCTTCTTTATCGGGGGTCAGGGTAAAACTGACCAACCCAAACGGGGTGGGGGCGCTGGCGACCTTGATGGGCCTGCCGCTCCCCATCCAGGCACGAGGAGTTCCGGACGCAAGCACGAGATGGTCGCCCTCCTCGCGAACCAGCATCATGCGCAGCATTCTCAATTGCTGCGTGTTGGAGTACGTATGCGGAAGCGTCAGTTCGTTAATCCCTTGGGCAAGGTGGGTAACCTCAACGGCTGAGTAGGTATCCCGTGACATGCCATACGCCAGCATGGAGTAGAAGGTCAGGAGAAATTTGTCGACATTCCCCTCCTGAAGCTGCCTCAGAGCGTAGCCGTAGGTGTACGCGTGGTCCACACCGTCGCCGAACCGGTCGAGCCCGAGCAGCAATCCACCGCGCTCGTCCATGTATTGGGTGATCCATCGTGATCGATCGTCAGCAGGCGGGAAAAAACCTGTTTCCAGAATCAAAGGTGCGATCAAACCATAGTAGTCACCGCCGCCTTGATTCATCAGTCGGTGAGTTGTCGGTTCAACTGGAAGAACCTCTAATGAGCCAACGCGAACAACGGCCCTCTCCATCGAGGCCAGGATGTCCTTGCGATACTCTTCGGCTTCGTTGGACCATCGAGTCGCTTCGGAATTCATGCCGGCCTCGCGGAAAGCACCGGCGACCGCCTGCAGACCCAGCCAGTTATAGACGTCCGAATAATAGGAGTAAACAGGGCGTTGATAATCCACGTAGGATTGTCCGGCAGGAAGCAGCCCGTAAGTGAGCGTCTTCTTTCCCTGCTGGAGTATTTTCGTCTGCTGCCGGCTGCGTGCGATCCACTCACAGGACCTGATCACCTGCGGAGCCACGCTCTTGAACCACTGGACGTGATGACTGAGCAGGATGTGGTCTCCAATCGCGAACAGCAGAGCGCCGTTATCCGGTTGTCCGTAGGTAATAACAATGGAGCCATCCGGCCGCTGGAAATGGAGGAGGCTGCGCAGGTATTTCTCAGCTTCGTCCCAGTAACCGTATTGAGAGAGAGCATTACAATAGAGGGCTGCACTGTATCCATAAATCTCTTCATAAAAGCCGGAACCGTCATGAACCTCATAAATATCTTTCTTCTTATCGACGTTCAGAAAGTTATATGACAGCCACGCCCGATAAGCGTTATTAATTCTTTCCTCGGGCGTCTGAATCTGCATGCCACGGGCAAGCAATTCTGTCCAGAACGTTCTGGTCTGTTGAAGAGCCTGATCAAACTCGGGTTTACTGATCGTTTGTACTAGGTGTTGGTGATCGATCTGATAAGGAATCTTGTAATAGAAATCATGGTGGCCGAGCGCAGGGATCGAAGCATTGGATGATGGAACTGAGGCGCCAAAAGCGGGGTTGTAATAGGCACGGATGGTCGCCTCTTTTACCCCTTCGCCGGTGTTTTGGACCCGCAGCCGGACCATGGCAAACGAGGGCTCGTCCGCACTTAAATTGCGGGAATACCCAAAGACCAGTTCCTTGTAGAAAAGCCCATGGAACTCCCAGCACGTTTCGACAATCGGCAAGTAACCGTCCAGCAAGCTCCGTGTGACGGGTCCTTCAAGCCCATAGGGGGAGGGGGGATTGCCCAAGTGAAAGGAAACTCGGAATGGACGGGCAGCCTCGATTTCGCCTTCCCATGTTATGCCAAAATCCTCGGGGCTCTCCTTAACGCCCACCGTTTCACGCGGCCGCTGCATGGGAGGGAAAAACTTTGCCACTGAATCGAAAGATGGCTCTCCTTCCATCAATACCTTCCGCCCCAGCAGGTCGGTGTTGGAATTCAAGGCGCGCTCGGCCAGGGCATTGAAGTGACCGGGAAGCAACTTCCCCTGAGCAAATAAAGGACAGCACGCTAAGAGCAGCGTGCCGAGTGTTGTCAGCAACCTCGGTGCCGCGCGGAGTTTTCCCATTCCGATGGCCTCCCGGATGTGAATTTCTTCCTCCCCCACGGAGAGACAGCATGCCACGCAGAAGCGCGAGGAGGAAGACACGTATATGCCATTGCCGATGCCTGTGACTTAAGAATACTTCTTCGTGTATTCCGTCCGGATTCCGGATATGTCAGCATCCAGCGTCCTTCGTGCCAGTAAGTACTGGCCAGGGAACTCCTTTACCAGGCTGCGCGAGACGCTTTCGGCGCGGTCAATAAATTCCTTGGCCGCGTGTTGCGACCCGTTGTGCAGAATCAGACCGAAGCGCTCCTGAAGAGAGTTCCACCCGGTAGACTGGCTTCCCGCCACCAGCCGCCCCGCGTACAACTCGACAAGACCCTTGAGCACCAACCTCTGCCCCGTTGTTTGCCCCAGATGAGCCAGGGACTGGCCAATGGAGCGGGCGGGATCGTAGGCTTTGGGATTCCAGGTGTAGTCGGCGATTGTCAGCATCGGAATGCGATTGGCCTCATTCTGGGGGCTTAAGGGATTTGAGATATAACCTTCAGTGACGGTCGAGAGATCCGGGCTTCGTCCCATCAACGGGCCCAATTGCAGCGTCGGGCGCTGATCGTTGCATGGATAGTTATCCCAGATCAAGAGGCGATGCTTCGATAGACGTTTGTATTTTTCTGCATCCTCACGCGTAATTGACAACGAGCAGACCTTCGGGCCGGTCCAATAGAAATAGACACCCGGGTCCATTTTCTCCCCCACCTCTTTCAGGTACCGCACACCAGGCGTATCTCCCGCTCCAAGCTTGGCGGCCGTTTCGGTGCCGGAATCCCCCGTCCCCGCATACCAGGTGGGGGTGAAGATCATCTGCGCACCCGAATCTCCAGTCCGAAGGCGGCGCAGGATTTCATTGGTTACTTTGGCCTGTGCTGTGGCGTTGATGCCCTGCCTGATATCATCGAGCGAAAGGTTGAACCACTTCACGCCCAGACCTTGCATCCAGGCATAGTGCCGCCAGAGCAGTTCCAAATCCTGGGGCCTGTCATAGTCGAAAGGCCGTGGCGAGGCGAGGATAGGATTCATACTAAAACAGAATTCGATCCCATGACGCCTGCACTCCTGAACCACGCGCGCATAGCCGCGCCTTTTTTCTTCCGGCAGCAACTCCTGCCAATGATTAACTTCTTTTCCGTGCGGGACCTGCCCCCAACTTCCGTGCATTTCCAAGTTCCACAGCGAGGTATAACAGTTCATCAGGAAATTCATCTTGTATTTGGCCATCACTGGAATCTCGGTCAGATACTGTGAAGAAACCCAGGTTAAGCCCTTGATTCCGCGCAATTTGAAGCCCGGCGCTGTCGGGTACTTCAGCACGCCTTCGGGCAAGGGTGCGATCTTGGAGGGAAGCACTACCCGGAACTCCTTCGGGATATCCTCGCGCTCCGCACCGCTCCCTGCGGCAAGGTAAACGGATTTCGCATCGGATGCTGCCCTGGCAGGATTTACGATTGCCCATCCTGTCGAAGCAAGGGCTCCTCTCAACAACTCGCGCCGTGTTATACGAATTTTGTCCATGGGCAACCCTCCGACTCAGTTCTCTTCCACCTGCCACATTCCGCTATGGCGAGCGTTTCCCGCCGCCCGGCATTCGTCCTTCCGCTAAACGGGCACCGTCAAAGCGCACCATGTGAGCCGGACGCCGCTAGCGCTCAGGATTCGGGAAACTCAGAAGGTCCACACGAACGTGCCCTGCTTTGTCCCGAACCTTGGCAACCGTATAAATGTTCCTGCTTCCGACCGCTATGGATTGGGCAAAGAAAGGCCGCGCGCCGTTCTCCAACTGCAGAACGCCATCATCATTGTATTTTCGCGATATAACGTCGTAAGTAACGAAGTGAATGTCCTCATCCTCCTCGGGAGAAGCGGCCGCATCAACCTTGCGCTGGATGGCTTCCGCCGGAGTGAGCCTGCCGGTTTCCCGTGTCCCGAGGCTTTCGCCAGGCATCCCGCCTGCCGCACTCTCGCCCCCCGTAGTTCCAGGAGGAGCGCCGGTCAGGTAGTAGATCGTGTGGCCGTCGGGACCGAGCTCAAATCCCAGGTGACCATATTTAAACCGGTCATACATTCCGCTTTCGCGCGTCGCATTGGAAACGAGCCGTTCCACGACCTCGACCTTTCGCGCTCGGGGGTCAAACTTGAACACGTAACCGGACCTTCCGTGGACGGCGTAAAAAACTTTTTGGGGCGCGTACCAGAAAGCCTGACGCCAGTTATAGCCCATCGTACCCGGCTTGGAGGGGTCAAGGGACCCGAAGACGTCCTTCCTCAGGTTGCACTCCTGCAATTTTTCAATCGAGTCAGTATCGTAGCGGTACTGGAAAATATCTCCGTCAGCCGTGGTGAAATAGACCGAGCCGTCATCGGGATCAAGCGCCAGGCTTCGGCATAGCACGCGGAAGGTCTTGCCCGGGATGCCCTGCTCGCCTCCCAGGGATATGGGACCAAAATTCTTAAGCTGATGCGTGTGCATGTCGTACCGGAGGAATAACCCCGATGGCCAGGTGATGCCATAGAGCCGCCCACGCTCAGGATCCATCATGAAAGATATGATGCCCTCGCCCTCGGGAGCTTTCGCCAGGCTCTCGAATTTGCCCGTCGCCAGGTCGTAAGAAAGGAAGTGGCCTCCCGGGTAAGGCTTATACCCTGGGGGCGGCGTGCCCGCCAGTTCCTGCCCGGCGGCGGTGGGAGGATTGTAATAACCCACGTGTGTGGCGAAATAGAGTTTGCCCCCCGATTCCACAAAGATGCTGTGCCCCTTCCCTTGCGGAACTGCGTGCATTCCCTTTTCACCCGCTGCCTCTGTCAAGTCTGCGACGTGGGCGATTTTTCCCGTAGCCGGGTCGAGCGCATACATTTGCGCGCCCGTCTCTACCGATCCCGAACAAAGGACGTAGTAGATTTTTCCGTTGCTTGCCCGAAAGCAGGCATTGTAGTTGTCGTCGGCCTGGGGAAAGCCGGAGTCATAAAAATGGGCCTGCAGGACCTGGTGAGTGGCAACTGGCTTGGCCTCTTTCTGTGGGCTTGGGGTCTGGCAGCCGATCATAGTGAGCAGTCCGGTGAACAGCAGCAGTTTCCAGTCCACACTTTTCGCTTTCATAATTCCTCCAGCACAATGTGACCTCGAGTCGTTACGGCAACTTCGTGGTCTTTGCTAACCGATCGAACTCGCAGGAGTCCACTTATACCGCTGACTTGCCTTCGCAAACGAGCCAGCTTCACTATTTGCTGCATCGAGGTTCATTTCGCAACCACTTGTCGATAAATTCGTACGCCTCATGACGAACCGCCGTTGGAAATGAATGTGCCGCGTCGGGATGCCGTACCACCAGCCGGTCCCCGGCTTTGAATCTCTTTGCGTAGACGGGTTCCACGACCTTCAGGGTCTCTCTTACCCCTTCAACACTGAAGTTTGCATCGTGGAGAGGCGCGTTGATAAACAATGGCCTAGGCGCAAGAGCCGTCAGCACATCCGAGAAGTCGAACGGCATTTCGGCTGGATTATTGTGGTACTGAAGCGCAATCCTTGGCATGTATCGTTCCTGGGCCCAACCGGAAAGGTCTCCGCCACCATAATCCTTGAAGCGGGTAAAACCGCAACTGCAAACCAGAACCTTGATGCGAGTGTCGAAAGCCCCGACGAACAGCGTGTTGTGTCCACCCAGAGAATGGCCAATGCAGCCCAGGAGTTGGGGGTCCACCTCCGGCATCGACTGCAGCAGGTCCAAGCCCCTCACATGATTCCAGATGCCTTTCATCGTCTGGCTCTGGTAACCGAGACGGTAAGCATCGGAGTGATACCCGCCAAAGCCCTCCCCAAATGGAAGATCAGGGTAGTCCGGAGCAAGCGTTACGTAGCCACGCTCAGCAAGCTCTTCGGCATAGTGATAATCCGGGTTGCCTCCCAGGCCGGCAGGCTCCGCAGCCCCGAGCGGCGTGGTTTGATGGAGACATAGAATACCTGGAACCCGGCCCGTCAGTTTTTTCGGCCGCAGAAGGTAAGCCGGAGTGCGGTCCCCCTCGTCGCTGACATAGGAAATTTTCGATCGAGATAGGGTCCCAGTGTCCACGTGCTCAAGGATTCTCATCTCGAGGGAAGGCCTTGCCTTTTTCTTCGGGAATGAACCCATGGCGCGCTCCAGCCCGGACAGAATTGCCTGCCGGTGTCCCGGCCAGTCCTTCCCCACCTGAAGGCCGGGGAAAACGTTCTGGAGTGGTGAACCCCATAAGGGGGCGCTCCACAATGCTGCTGAGAATTGGCGCCGACTCAGTTTTGCCATAAACCCTGGTTCCTTATTCGGACCCTTCGAGATGCCGTAACGTCCGTTGTCGCCAGCCGCCGGCGTGCGGCCACACCCTGGATGGCTGACAACCCGTTGAGAAACTCTGCGACATATCAGCCCGAGCCGACCGAAGCTTCGCCCTCCCCGAGCGAACGGCAACCGACCCAATATTTCCCTTCGCAGTTCTCAGGCCCACTTGCGGTTTCCCGGAACGGCACAACGGTTGTGCTCTGAATGATTGGCTAAGCCTGTGAGCGCGCCAGGACGCCTGCCTGCTTCTGAATTTTTCTGATCGCTTCTGCGATCTGA
>Ga0307374_10012828_pt1 | contig 11686 bp, 9 predicted proteins | sample OX3MG_FD_202532 | JGI IMG/M metagenome (GOLD analysis project Ga0307374, IMG submission 202532) | Soil microbial communities from Risofladan, Vaasa, Finland - OX-3 | ecosystem: Environmental > Terrestrial > Soil > Coastal area > Acid sulfate soil | place: Finland: Risofladan, Vaasa | collected...
GCGCTCGTGTTTCCGCGCGCACCTCGAGCGGGACGTAGTCGACGTCGAATCCGAAGTAGCGCGGGCCGGCGAGCTCCAGCCCGCGCGGCGTGCGCCAGATCGGCTGGCAGGGAATCCCGACGATCGTCACGCGCTGGCCGAAGCGCAGCGCCTCGGTGGTGATCGGCGTGCCGGTGTCCGTCTCCAGCACCGCGATGAGGTCCGGCGTCGAGGCGAGCACCTCCGGGTAGGCTGCGTCGTGACCCCGCCGCGCCAGCAGGTGCTCGTTCTGGAACTCCAGGCGCACCGTACTGCCGGCGTCGTCGCCCATCCCCGCCACGTCGGCATGCCCGCGGGCGAAGCCCCCGGTCGTGCGCCGCAGAACCGCCGTCACCTTGCCGGTACACAGGGGCAGCGCGTCGCAGACGCCCGGCAGCACGGCGCGCCAGTCCTGCTTCTCCTCGCGGGCTCGGCGCAGGGTGCGACCGATCGCGAGCGCGAGCGAGATCGAGCCGGCGATCGCCGTGCGCCGCACGTCCTGTCCCCGCAGTGCCAACCCGGTGATCACCGACCCACCCATGGCCACCAACGCGTGGCGATTGATCCGCTCGATCCAGCGCGCGTCGATCCCCTCGATCCGCAGCACGTTCCCCTTCTCATCGGTCACGAAACGCGGGCCAAAGGTGACGCCGCCGACATTGAAGGACGTGATCTGAAACTCCGGGAAAGCCCGCCCCATGCCGTCGGCGTCGAGCAGCGGCAGGCCGACCCGCGCCGCCGTGGCGACGGGGAAGAGCGCGTTGATCCCCCCGATCTCGACCGCGAGCACCGCGTTCGGCTCCCGCCCGGCATACTCGACGACTCGGCGATAGACCACGTCGAGCTCGCGCCCGCTGGGGATCTTCTCGACCATCACCGTTGGCGCGCCCGACATGCTGACCAGGACGACGACGTCGTCGTCCGACAGCGTCGACAGCGGCACGACCGTAACCGGACCGTGGGCGGCGATCGCCCCGGCGGCGACCAGGCGTCCGATGTACGGGTCGCCGCCGCCGCCCGTACCCAAGACGGCCGACCCCGTGGCGAGATCCAGGAGATCGGAGGCCTCGAGCCGGAAACCCTGTGGCTTTACCACCACGCTGTCGTCCCGGCTCGCATGCCAGCGCGCTCCCTCATGCGTCGGCTCGCGGCGTCGGCACGTAGTCCAGCCCGAACCCGAACGCTCGCGGGCCGAGGAGCGCGAGCCCCTTGGGCGAGCGCCAGCGTGGGTCGAGTGGCGGCGACGCGATGACCGCGACCGCCTGGCCGGGCACGATCTCGTGGTTGGTCAGCGGGCGGCCGCTGACGCGATCCAGGACGGCGATGATGTCCGGGCTGGTGACGGCCGGGACGTCATCGACCCAGACGATGTGGTGCTCGTTCTTGACCCAGATCGCGCAGCGCCGCCCGTGGAACGAACCGCTGCCGGTGACGTGATGCGTGCAGACATGGAACTGGTAGCCGCTCTCCGGGTCCTCCTCCGTCGACTCGACCACGCCGTCGAACAGGTGCGCCCCGCCGAGGTGCTCGACGACCGCGCTCACCGGGTCTCCGCGCTGCTCCCGCGCGTGCCGTAGCGTGCATCCCGCCAGGTAGGCGGCCTCGCACGAGCCACGAACGAGCGCCTGGCTCGCCTGCCCGGCCGGCAGCAGTGACCGGGCCACGGCCACGCCCCCGAGGGCGGCGCTGCAGAGATGCCGCCCGATCCGGTCGACCATCGCCGTGCTCGCCGCCTCCGGGATGTGGACGACGTCACCCCAGCGGTCGAGGAAGACGAGCGGCCAGACGCCGCGCCCCTCGATCTCGAGCGTCGACTGCTGGATCTCGGGCTTGGCACGACCGCAGTAGTCGCCGTCGACGAACGGGACGCCCAGCGCGGCGGCGACCAGCATCGGGTTGACGGTGTTGCTGCTGCCGAGCTCGACCGCGATGACCGCGCCTGGCTGGACGCCGTACAGCTCGGTCAAGCGGCGCGCGGCGGCCAGCTGCATCTGCTGCGGATCAGCGAAGGCGAGGCGGTCGAGGCCGGTGCGCTGGAGCACGGCAGGATCGGGCCCTCCAGGCGGTGACTTGCCGCCGACCCCGGCGACGCTGAAGGTCCAGGCGTCGGGCGGGATGTCAGCGATGTCGGTCCAGCCGACCGGGCTGCCGGCGTCGAGCGCGGTCGTGAGCCGCTCGATGACCGGATCCGCCGGCCCGCCCCCGCCGCCCGTGCCGAACAGGACGAGGCCGTGGACGAAGTCCTCGATCTCGGTCCGGCTCTCGAGTCGCCTCGTCGCCATGCTGCCTCTCTTCTCCCCCCGGCCGCCGTCGAACGGCCACGCCACCGGTCGCCGCTAGTCGACGCCGAGCCGCCGGCAGAGGTCCGTCAGCTCGGAATGGACGTAGACGCCCTCGCGCTCGATCTCGACCCCGTCGGCGGCGATCGACGGCCGCAGGATGATGCCGTCGGTGTGGCTGGGGGCGCCCAGCGCCTGCGGTCCGATGCCGATATCCAGGCAGCCGAAGACCCGCTCGTCCTCGACGATGCGCCCGGTGATACCGCCGACGCCCGGGTTGAAGCCGAACGAGAGATGTGCCAGCCGGTACATCTGCCGGTTGTCGAACCGCGCCATCCAGCGCTCGAACGTGCGCGCCTGCGGTCCGCCCGCGATCCCCGTCACGTAGCCGTTCTCCACGGTGAGCCGCACCGGGGCCGCGAGCGGCCCGATCTCCGCCGGCGGCCAGATCGCGCCGTCGAAGACGATCGTCCCCTGCACTGCGTCGACCAGCGCGGAGAAGCCGGACTGCCCGCCGAGCATCTGGGAGTAGCCCGCACCCGGCTGGTGCGTGCCGGACAGGTAGGGCGCGGGGTTCTTGTCGACCGGGCAGGTGAGGTCGGTGCCGTTCGGGTCGGTGAGGTGCACCACCTCGGCCGCCATACAGAGCTCGCGCAGGCGCGTGCCCAGCTCTTGCATCGCCGGGTAGTCGACGCGCCCGATCGTGCGCACCAGCATCTCGACGTCCATGCCGCCGTAGCAGGCGTGGCGGCAGCCGGCCGCGGTCGCCTCCCGGCGCGCGTCGGTGTAGAGGATGTACTGGACGCCGAATTCGAACCAGACGTCCGCCGCCTTGAGCGCCGCGGCCACGGGAGCCGGCGGCTCCATCTGCGCGTCGGGCTGGGTCTCATACCAGAGCACGATTGGATGCGCGCCCGCGGCATAGACGGCCTGAGCGACCGCGTTGACGACGCGGCTGTCGCTAATGGTGTCGGCCGTGATCACGACGTTCTCACCGGACTTGACCGGCATGACCTCCTCGACTGCCTTGCGAGCCGCTCGCGCGACCTCGAACGACAGGTAGTCGTCCCGCATCTCCGTCCCGATCAGGAACTCCATCCCCGATCTCCCTTCCCGTACCCCGTCGGTTCACCACGCCGCCACTACGGCGCGACCGCCACCGCCAGCGCCCCGGCCGCACGCACGCGGATGCGCGTGGCGTTTCCCGGCAGGTAAGCGAGCGGCACCTCGTGGACGTCGACGATCTCGACGGTGTCCGCGGCGGCACCGGCACGGACCGCCTCGTCGTGCGCCATCCGGCGGGCCGCCGCCAGCGCCTCGTCACGCGTCATCTCCGCCAGCGAGAAGACGCGCTCGATCTCGCCGCTGCACTGGGCGATCGCGGCGCCGATGGCGTTGGCGACGTCGTAGTGGTCGGGGCGCCGGATCTCGGACGCGCCGGCCAGCTCCCTCGGGATGACCACGCTGCCGCCGCCGACCAGCACCACCGGCACCGAGTCGGCGCTCGTCTTCATGCGGTCGATCACGTCCTCGACCATCTCGCGGACCCGGTCCGTCACGTCGGACACCAGCGAGGGAGCGAGCTCGCTCACGCGGGACGGATCACCCATCGCGACGCGCCCGCCGGCGACCGCCACGTCCGACAGGGTCAGCGTGTCCCCGCCGAAGACGAGGGCGTCCCGCGTGATCCGGTAGCCGACGCTGTCCGGGCCGATGCGCAGCGCCCCGTCGTGCCGGATGCGCGTGCCGCCGCCGAGCGCGATCGAGATGAGGTCCGGCATGCGGAAGTTCGTGCGCACCCCGCCGATATCGACGGCGATCGCCGACTCGCGGGGGAAGCCGTGGACGAGGATGCCGACATCGGTCGACGTGCCCCCGACGTCGACGACGATCCCATCCTGGAGCCCGGAGAGGAAGGCCGCGCCGCGGATCGAGTTGGCGGGGCCGCTCGCCACCGTGAGGATCGGGTAGCGGACGGCGTAGTCGAGGGCCATCAGCGTACCGTCGTTCTGGCTGAAGAAGAGCGTGGCGTCGATACCGTGCTGGCGCAGCGCCTGCGCGAACCCCTCCGCCGCGGTGCGCGCCGCGTTGATGACCGCGGCGTTCAGGATCGAGGCGTTCTCGCGCTCGAGAAGGCCGATGCTGCCGATCTCGTACGAGTAGGTAAGCGGGAGATCACCGAGCACACCCCGCAGCACCTCGGCGGCCCGGCGCTCGTGGTCGGCGTCGACCGGTGAGAAGACGCTGACCACGGCCAGCGCGTCGACCTTGCCCATGAAGGACTCGGCCGCCTTCCGCACGGCACCGACGTCCAGCGGGAGAATCTCCCGGCCGTCGTACTCGTGGCCGCCCTCGACGATCGCGTAGTGGCCGCCGATCGCCTCCCTGAGATCGGCAGGCCAGCCCACGAACGGCTTGATGGCCAGGGTAGACGGGTAGCCGACCCGGATGAGACCGACCCGGTTCAGATTGCGTCGCTCCAGGATGGCATTGGTGCAGGCCGTCGTGCCGAGCATGGCGTGGCGGATCGCGCCGAGGTCGAGCTCCGGATGGTTCGCGACCAGCCCGGCGAGCGCGTCCCGTACGCCGGACATGACGTCGGCGGTCGTGGGCGACTTGAAGCTGGCCAGCAGTCTCGCCTGCTCGTCCAGCACCACGGCATCGGTGTTCGTGCCGCCGACGTCGATCCCGAGACGGAGGCTCGTCCGAGCCCTACCCAGCTCACTCACCCTGCATCCTCTCTGCGCTCATGTCTCCGATGCGCCGTTCCGGTGCCGCGGGTGTGCCGCGCCGCGGCCGGCCACGACCGACGTGGTCCTCGATCGGCACGAAGTCGACGTCGAAGCCGAAGTGGCGCGGTCCGAGCACCGCGACGCCGCGCGGCGAGCGGTGGACCGGATTCCCCGGCCAGCCGACGACCGCCACGCGCTGCCCGGGTTGGATCACGCTGTTCGGGAGCGCCTCCCGGCGGTCGAGGTCGACGATGGCCAGACAGTCGGGGCTGGTGACGAACGGCTGGCCGTCGATCCAGGAGAGGTGGTGCTCGTTCTTGTACCAGACCCGGAGCTCGTGGCCGTCGTCGTCGCCCGCGCCGCGTATGACGTGCGTGCCGTAGCCGAACATGTAGGCGGCCTGGTCGTCGCGCTCGCTGCGCTCGATCGTGCCGGTGAAGAGGACCCAACCGCCGGCCGCCTCGGCCATGGCAGCGGCGACGCGGTCGGCGGGCGCCTGCCGCCCCGCCCGGCCGATCTGGACCGCACGACTGAGCGTGCCGCGCACGAACGCGTCCCGCACGTCCCCGGCCTGGGCGAGGAACCCGGCGAAGCTGACCCCGCCGTAGCCGGCCAGGCAGAGCATGCGGCCGATGCGGTCGATCATCGCGGGCGAGGCCGCCTCCTTGACGATGACGACGTTCCCCCAGCGGTCGACGAAGCTGAAGGGGCAGGTCTGCCGGCCGAGAATATCCGGCACTGTCTGCCCGATCTCGGGGATCGCCCGACCGGCGTAGTCGCCATCCACGGTCGGGATGCCGAGGCGCCGGCCGACGATCATGGGGGCCGGCGTGTTGGCGCTGCCGAGCTCGCCCGGGACGATCGCCCGGATGTCGACCCCGGCGTAGCGGGCCAGCTCCTGTACCGCGGCAGCCAGGAGCTCGAACCGGCCGTAGCGCGGCTCGATCAGCCCAAGCGCGTGCAGCTCCTCCTCGCTCGGCCCCTGCTCGGGCGGCCGTCCGCCCAGCCCGGCGACGGCGACCGTCCAGGCGTCGGCCGGCAGATCGTCGATATCCACGATCTGGAATGGCCCACTCTGCTCGCGGTCGGCCCGCATGAGCTCGATCGCCGGGGCCGGGCTGCCTCCTCCGCCACCGGTGCCCATGAAGGTCAATCCGTGGACGAAATCGGCGATGTCGTTGTCGTTGTCCAGGATGAGATTCGGCATCGACTCCTCGGCCTCCGCTAGTCTCGCCGTTTGAAGACGTAGTTGACGGCGGTCCCCTCCGCGACGAGGTGGCTCGTGCCGGGCCGGCCGCCGAAGGCCCAGCAGTAGCCGTCGGTCGGCATGCGCAGCTCCTCCAGAGTGTCCCCCCACAGGTCCTGGATCGTGGCCACGACCTCGCCACGAGGGATGAAAGTCCCCGGCTGCCGGCGCACCCACAACAGGCCGCCGCGATTGGTGATCAGCCGCCCGACCGCCACGAAGTCGCCCTCGATCTTCATCCCGGGCTGCGGCTCCGGCTCGCCGGGAATCATGCCCAGCGCCCGCGCGACGTTGAGCACGCCGGCCTTGCCGACGGCGACCGATTCCTCGCGCAGGAACATATTGCCGGTCAGTTCGGCGGTCATGGTGGTGAGTCCCAGCCCGTAGCGGACGTCGCGCTGCGCCGCGGCCGGGTCGCCGCCCGACTCGATGACGGTGACGCCGAACGCGTGCGCCAGCCGCAGCGTCTCCCGGCGCGTCTGCTCGTCCTTCGCGAGGTGCGGGTTGTAGAGGACGAAGGGGATCGAGGGGTCGGGGTTGGCGTGCATGTCGATCATATTGGTCGCCCCCTCGGCCGCGCGCATGACGACGGCGGCGAGGCGCTCGGTCAGGCCGCCAGACGGCTTCGGCTCCTTGAACAGGGGCGTGCTCAGGTTGACGTGGTCGTAGGGCGTCTCGTAGGCGGAATCGCGCAGGGCGAGCGGGTTGGCGGCGGTCACCGCCACCACGCGGCCGCGCAGCTCACGTGGGTCGATGGCGCGCAGCGCCTCGATCACCGCGGCCGCGCCGACGACCTCGGTGCCGTGGACGGCGGCGATAACCAGGAGCGTAGGCCCGTCCTCGACGCCGTTGGCGACGATGGCCGGCACGCCGACCAGGCTGCCATCGCCCAGCATCACCTGCCCCAGATAGCCCTTGTCCTTCTCACCCGGCCGGGCAACGAGCTCGGCCACCGCGAAGTCACGCATGCGCTCACCTCCGGCTGCGCGCGGCAACAAGCCGACGCCGAATCGCGGGTTAGCTCCCGACCACGTCCTCGATCGGGCGGTACTCGCAGGCGAAGCCCCACCGCGCCGGGTGGAAGATGCGCAGGCCCCGCTCGGTGCGCCACACCGGCGCGCACGGCACGCCGATCACCCCGACCTCGCGGCCGTAGCCCCAGTCGCCGGGGGCGAAATTTGACAACCCGTGGCCGGTCGCGGCGTCCAGCACCGTGACCAGGTCGGGCGACATGACGTGTGGCCGGCCGTCGAGCCAGCTCATGTGGTTCTCGTTCTTGTACCAGACGCGGAAGGTGTGGCCGGCGTAGTCGCCGGTGCCCTCCAGCCGCTCGTCGCCCCAGATGAAGGACCCCTTATCCTCGTTGAGCTGGGCCAGGACGCGTCCGCGGAACAGGACGTGGCCGCCGGCCGCCTCGGCGGCGGCCGCGACCGGGTCCCGGCCAGCCGCGGTGGCCTCACGGATAGCCCGCCCGACGTGCATCGCCTTCGAGATGGTCCCGGCCACGGCGCCCGCGCGGACGACCGCACCGGGGAAGGCCATCATGCCCCCGACGCCACCACCGCAGGAGACCGCGACGTGCCGGCTCAGGTCCTCCAGCCGCTGCCAGTTGAGCACCTTCTCGAGCACGACCAGGTCGCCCCAGGCGGTCGCCAGCACCACCGGCCCGATGCGTGCCTGGTGCACGTTGAGCGAGGCCATTGAGACCTCGGGCACGGCGCGATAGCCGGCCAGGTCGGCGTCGACGGTCGGCTTCCCCTTGCTCGCCGCGTCCAGCACGGTCGTGTAGACGCGCGGGCCGATCTCGAACGGCATGTAGGCGAAGCTCTCCCGGCCGAGCGCCGCGCGCAGGCGGTCCTCCGCGACAGCGTGCCAATCCGGCCCCGGACGCTCGGACCAGCTGCAGGAGGGGTAGAGCTCCTCGAGCTCGTCGAGCCGCGCGTTGATCCACGCGGTCTGGTCGAACCCGGGTCGGGAGCGCGCTCCCCAGCCGGGATTCGCGAGCCAGCGCTCTTTCTCCTCGCGGCGCACGCCGCCGCCGACGCCCGCGCTCAGGTAGACCAGTTCGTCGTCCGGCAGGTCGGCGGCGTCGATCAGCCGCGGCTGGTCGCCCTGCGCGAGCCGCGGCCCGACGGTGGCGTCGAACTGCTCGCGGGTCGGGCCTACGCCGCCACCTCCGGTGGCCAGGGCACCGCCGCCCACCGAGATGTCCCACAGGTCCGCCGCGTCGAGCGTTCGCGTCGCCATCTCCGCTTCCCTCCCGCGTGCCGCAACAGCGGCTGCGTTACCGACCTACAGCATTTCCCGCAACGATTGGCCGGAACCCAGCCCCTTCCGTGGGCTTCGTCCTTCAGCGCGGCGGCTTGACCCCGCGCGCGTGCTCCGCGTGCCCGACGCCGACTCGGCGGTCCGCCGATTCCTCGGCAGATCGCTCTAAGCGGTCGTGCGCTGGCCGTAATGCTCCCAGTAGGTCAGGTCGTCGACGCTGAGCCGTGTGGAGGCGCCGGTCCGCAGCTGCCGCCGGTGACGCGCCGGGTGGCCGAGCAGCACGAACAGCTGGGGCACGACCGTCTCCGGCAGGTCGAGGAGCGTGCTCACGCCCGATCGGCTGTAGGACGTCACCGGGCAGGAGCCGAGGCCGAGCGCGTGCGCCACCACCATCATGTTCATCGCCGCCGTGCCCACGTCGATCCAGACGCTGTCGTGGCGCTCGACCGGGACCTGCTGCTGCTCGGACTGCTCGAGGTCGAGGCAGACGACGATCAGCGCCGTCGGCGCGTTGAGCATGCCGGGGGACATCAACTTGACCAGGCGGATCACCGCCGGGTCGCGCACCACCAGGAAGCGATGGACGTGCCGGTTGCCGCCGGTCGTGGCCCAGCGTCCCGCCTCGAGCACGGCGCGGACGTCGGCCTCGCTCACCGGCTCGTCGGTGAAGCGGCGCACGACGCGCCGGGTGCGCATGACCTCCAGCACCGTCTCGGCCAGCTCCCGCGACGTCCGCGGCGCGGCGCTCATCGCGAGGTCCCCGCCCCGTCGGCAGTACCGAGCGGTGGGCGGCCGACGCGGCGCTTCAGCTCCCCGGCGACGTCACCGCTGGCGGCGCGCAGGAAGTCGAAGTACCCCTCCCGGTCCCACATCATCCACTCCTTCTTGGCGTCGACCTCCGTCTTGAAGTGCTCCAGCCACTCGCGGCTGCCGTCACCCGGGCCGGCGAGCAGGAAGCCCGCGAGCTTGCTGGCGGCGTCGATCAGGCGGAAGGTGCCGTAGTAGTACGGCTCGGTGATGCAGAGCTCGGCGCTCGCCACCAGGTGCGCCAGCAGCTCGAACGCCTGCTCCTCGGAGACGGTCAGTTCCTGCCCGGCCATCGCCCATCCTCCCCCGGCGCTCAGCCGGCGACCGCGCGGTAGCGGCTCCAGCGCTGCTCGATCGGCACATAGTCGATGTCGTAGCCGAAGTGGCGCGGCCCGGCGAGGGCCACCCCGTCCGGCGTGCGCCACTTGGGGTCGCAGGGGATGCCGATGACGACCACCCGGAAGCCGTAGCGCAGGTGCTCGGTCGTGATCGCCTCGCCCGTCTCCGAGTCCAGGACCGTGATCAAGTCGGGCACCGAGGCGACGATCTCGCCGTCGCGGATGGCGACCAGGTTCTCGTTCTGAAAGCGCACGTCCATCGTCGCGCCCGCGTCCGCGCCCATTCCCTCCAGCCGCGCCTCGCCCAGCGTCCAGCCGCGCTCGATGCGCCGCTGCACGTCGACGATCTTGCCGCGGAAGATCACCACGCCGCGGGTCTCGCGAGCGATGGCCGCGACCCCGTCTGCCTTGGCGGCGTGTGCCTCCCGGATGGCCCGGCCGATGCGCTCGGCGTAGGAGAGGCTGCCGACGATGGTCGACTCGCGCACCTGCCGCCCGGTGAGCGGCGTGCCGACGCCGGCGGCGATGGCGCCGAAGTCGACGGCCAGCGAGCGGCCAAAGCGCTCGGCCCAGAAGTTGTCGATCGTGTTCAGCACGACGCTGTTGCCGCGCTCGTCGGAGATGGCCATCGGGCTGATGCCGATGCCGTCGAGCGTCAGGGTGACGAGCTGCCCCTCGGGGAAGGCGCGACCCATGCAGTCGGCGTCGACCACCGGCAGGCCGAGCAGCGACCCGAGCGCGAGCGGCACCATCGAGTTGACCCCGCCGATCTCGACCGGCATGACGGCCGCGACCGGGCGATTCAGGAAATGCCCCAGCGCCTCGTAGGAGCGCTGCATCTCCCGGCCGAAGGTGAACTTCTCGATCAGCGGCACCGGCGAGCCGATCATGAACGGGATCACCACCACGTCGTCGTCGGCCAGCTCCCCGGCGTCCATCAGACGCGGTGCGCCGTAGAGCTCGAGGTTACGCAGCGCCGACAGCGTGCCGTAGTAGGGGTCACCGCCCCCGCCGGTGCCCAAGACGGCCGAGCCGGCCGCGACGTCGCGCACTTCCTGAGCGCTCAGCGTCCTCACGGGCGCCCTCCTCGCGCGAAGCGCTGCTCGACCGGCACGTAGTCGACGTCGTACCCGAAGTAGCGCGGGCCGACGAGGGCGAGGCCGGCCGGCGTGCGCCACTTCTCGTAGCAGGGGATGCCGAGCACGACGACCCGGAAGCCGTAGCGCAGCCCCTCGGTCGTGATCGGGTGCCCGGTCTCGGCGTCGAGCACGGTGATCAGGTCGGGCACCGAGACGACGATCTCGCCATCGCGGGCCGCGACCAGGTTCTCATTCTGGAACTGGAGCGTGAGCCGACTCCCCTCGTCGTCGCCGGTGCCGGCGAAGGTGGCCTCGCCGCGCGCGAAGCCGCCCTCGGTGCGCCGCTGGACGTCGGCTACCTTGCCGTGGAACACGACCGCGCCGCCGGTTACCTCGGCCACCGTCTCGATCGGGTCGCGATGGCGGACCTTGGCCTCTCGGATCGCCCGGCCGATCGCCTCCGCCTTGCTCAGCGTGCCCGGGACCATGGCCTCCTTGAGCTGGCGGCCGGTCATCGGGTAGAGCGCGATCAGCGCGGTCGAGCCCATGTCGATGGTCACGGTGCGCGCCATCGTCTCGGTCCAGCGGTTGCTGACGGCGTTGATGATGGCACTGTTGCCCTTGTCGTCGGCGATCGCCATAGGGGTCGCCGCGATGCCGTACATCGTGGGCGTGACCATCTGCAGCTCGGGAAAGGCGCGCCCCATGCCGTCGGCGTCCACCATCGGGATGCCGAGCCGGGCGGCGACGGTGAAGGGCATGGTCGAGTTCAGTCCACCCGCCTCCGCCGAGGTGGTGTAGTCGAGCGTGCGGCCGAGGTAGGCCTCCAGCGCGCGAAAGGCGTTGACGATCTCGCGCCCGTTGGGGAGTTTCTCGACCATCACGGTCGGGGCGCCCATCATCGCCGAGTGCGCCACCA
>Ga0307374_10012829_pt1 | contig 11686 bp, 8 predicted proteins | sample OX3MG_FD_202532 | JGI IMG/M metagenome (GOLD analysis project Ga0307374, IMG submission 202532) | Soil microbial communities from Risofladan, Vaasa, Finland - OX-3 | ecosystem: Environmental > Terrestrial > Soil > Coastal area > Acid sulfate soil | place: Finland: Risofladan, Vaasa | collected...
TTGCGACCCCGCCACGGGATCGCAAACTGAAGTTTGCGCTACACGGATACAAATTTATTGGGGCGAAATGCAAGAATAACGAAGATTTTTCTTGGGTGCGGAAGCCGGAATAAAAGGGGGAACCGCTTCCGAGGCTTTGCCCTTTGCAAACCCTTAACGCATGAAACGAAATGCCTGAACCACCATCATTCCTCGGCGCTTCCGGCGGCGAATTCCTTCTCTATCAAACGGAGGATGGCCGAACTCGCTTAGACGTTCGTTTGGATGCGGAGACGGTGTGGCTCTCCCTGAACCAACTTGCGGAACTATTCCAGCGGCACAAATCGGTTATTTCTCGCCACCTCAAGAACACATTCGACGAGGGCGAACTGCAACGAGATCGAGTTGTTGCAAAATTTGCAACAACTGCCGCGGATGGCAAGACCTATCAGGTCGAGTTCTTCAATCTGGATGCCATCCTTTCCGTTGGGTATCGGGTCAACTCTCCGAGAGGCACGCAGTTCCGGGTCTGGGCCACACAGCGGCTTCGGGACTACCTCGTCAAAGGCTTTGCCCTGGACGACGATCGCCTGAAGCAGCGGGGCGGCGGGCAATATTTCGACGAGTTGCTCGGACGCATTCGCGACATTCGATCGTCCGAAAAAGTATTCTGGCGCAAGGTCCTCGATATCTACGCCACCAGTATCGACTACGATAGCTCCGCGGATGCGTCGAAACAATTGTTTGCGACCATCCAAAACAAGATGCATTGGGCCGCGCATGGGCGGACGGCTGCCGAAATGATCGCGGAACGGGCCGATGGCGCAAAGCCCCGGATGGGGCTGACGAATTGGGCCGGCAACAAGCCATCGAAAAGCGAGGCCATTATTGCCAAGAATTACTTACGGCCGGAGGAACTCGATGCCTTGAACAGAATCGTAACGGCGTATCTGGAATTTGCGGAATTGCAGGCGCTGAACCGGCAGCCGATGTACATGCGGGATTGGGCTTCGAAATTAGATGATTTTCTGCGCTTAAGCGGGCGCGAAATTTTGGATCACGCCGGAACGATTTCCCACGAAGATGCGAAGCGCAAGGCGGAACTCGAGTTCGAACGCTTTCACCAGCGCGAACTGGCCGAGCCTTCGCGCGCGGAAAGAGATTTTGAAGACGCCGTAAAAAACCTGAAGAAATTACCGGCTCCCGATAGCGCGCGCGAACGCCGAAGAAAAAACGTTCCTAATACCAACTCATAATCCGCAAAACAGCCACTAACCACAATGATACAAATTTATTGAGGCGAATGGAACAAATACGAGATTTATTTCCATCGAGGCAGCCGAAGAGAATAAATTATTCGCGAAGTTCTGCAAATCATTTATGGTTTAGAGGTTGGCAGGTGACTCAGAATCGATAGGTCATCTGGCGTAATTATCAGAGAGCCATGCGTCTTCGTCTTGAGCAATATGCGGTGTTGCTGGTTTCTTCCATACATTGTAACTACACCGGTAGTTCGACTCCAGAACTTACCATACCAGCCCCCATATCCGCCGATACCGAAGGTTCGGATCAAATAGGAATCGCCATCATTCAAAACCCTGGTACTCAGGATATCGTCGAACGGAATTTTAATTCCTCCCACGGCACGGTCAATCACCAAACAATCGCTCTTAACCACGAACGTGCCGCTATTGAGAAAAAAAGCTGCGAAATTAGTAATTAGGACAACAGCGATATAAACCAGCCCGGCCGTGGAAGAATGCGGATCGGAGTATAGGTCATAACCGATATAGATTAGCAGGAGGAACCCGATCCCCGTAATCATCTTCGAAACCGTGTCAAAACTCGATTTGAATGTTAGCGGCATAGGATTGAATTTAGATGGACCGAACTGGAATTGCTCATCCATCAAATGGCGCCGAAGACCCATCAGGTAATTTCTCACTAACCACAAAAATATAAATTTATTGGGGCGAATGCAAGAAAACCGTAAATTTATTTTCTTGGAGGACGAAGGCCCCCTTTACCACTATACAGAGCAAAAATAGAGTATGATTAAGGCGGTGGTGGAACGTTTAGTGGAGCGAGAGTTGGCATTTGCAAAGGCTTGTCACCACCGAACATGCAACCGAGACTGCGTTGCCAAAGACTGTAATTCTCGCCGTTGAATTTCCACCAATACTGGTCATACTGCTTCGGAGTCTGGGGCCAGGGCCCGTGTTCTGAGGGTTGGCCAAAGACGTACAAAGCGTTCTTAACGAGAATCGACCAAGCAACCTCTGAGGTAACAAAATAGAAATGAATAAGCTTTCCGGCCGAGTCGAACTTGACGGCGCAGAATCCTGATTCCTTTAATAGTTTCACATGCAAAAAAAATTCATACCCATCGGCACCCAAGCTATCGGGATGCTCAGCGCCAAGTTGCTTATAAACCACAGCACGCGGCATATCAATCCATAGAGTGAGTGAGCTCTTGATAATTGGTGAGGAAGGAAGCCGCGGCTCGTCGAGCGAGCGAGTTTTTAGGAATTGCTCACTACACCCATAAAGACTACACCGATTCAGCTTCGAATTGTCGTTAAAATTATAGAAAGCTCCAGCCTGATGCCACTGTATCGCCGTTAGTGAACCGTTGAGAGGGTTCTTTGCAGTATCATCCGGCAATCCAAAGGCGAGAATGCAATTGTCCTTAAGTATCTTATTGAATTTCGCAATTGCCTTGAAATAGAAAATGGTTACTCGATTTAGTGAATCAAAACGAATACTGCAAGTTCCGCTTGTGCCCAACATTGCAGCATTGAAAAAATACTCTGCTGTTCCCATGAGAGTGTCGGGCCTAAGCTTGCCAAGTAGATAGTAGGCTTCATCTCGGCCCATGCCTATTCGAAGAGTATGAGTATCTGGCTTGCTACTACATTGAAAGAATGTTAGCAAGCATAATAAAAGGATCTTTCGCCTTGCACTATTCATAAGCTTATTCGCATATTTTTTAAGGCCACCATTTTGATTTTTGATGCAGGGAGTCATACATTGTATAATCATAAGAGAGCTTATTGAGCCATTGAATAAGACTCGCCAATTCACTCTGCGCCGCAGCCACTGCACTGGCATCACTTGAATATTTTATGATGTCCTCTAAGTGGTGATAGATCGGCATTAAATCTTGCAATGTCGCATCACAAAGGCCTGCATAGTCACTCGCAGCCTTCTCAGGATCGCCAGCATCATCAATATTAATTTGAGCGATAATCTGCTGATACTGTTGCAAAGTATCATTTACGTCACCCGTGAGTGTTCCCGCCATGCCATAAGATAAATCTTCTTGTCCTATTTGCGCCTGTCCTTGTGCTTGCGCGAGCGAATCCCCGGTTTGGCCAAGCGTGAGCCCCCCATACGGTCGTAATATTTCCTTTAATCTATCGGCTACCGCCGGTCCCTTCGCATATATCTCAGCGCCCGAATGGAGCAGCCCCGGGCTGATAGGCCCGAGGTGACTTTGCGGTACATTCTTGGTGGTTGCTTTCAGTCCCCCAAAAAGATTCGGTGTCTTCACGGGTTCTTTAACGGGTCCCTTGGAGTTCCCACCGGGCCCCGGCGGCAGTTTTGGCGGCTTGATATTCTTATCTAATTTTTTGAGCGCGTTATTTGCCTTGCGCTGATTATTCCGCTGATTATTAGTCGCGCTATTTACCGCATCGTTAATGTCCCCGCAAGGCCCTTTCCCATGCCCACTGAGGTAAGCAGCTTGCAGCGCGGCCGCGTCCGCACTGGCCTGGGCATTCAGAACGTCCGCAAAAGCGCTCCAGTCAATATCGCCACCGTTTCCATCCTGAATTTCCTGAGCGATTTGATCGAGCACACTAATCAGGGCAGGCGATAAAGTCCCCGGCATAGGAGCAACAGCCCCAGTTGGATACACTCCATCAGCGGGTAAATATCCGGCCTGATCGAGTAAAGAATTCATCATTTTGTCGGCAATTTCTTCGGGCGTATCTGATGGGCCGATTGTCCCCACAGCTTTTTCGAATGCCGTATTCAGATCAACTCCGGCATAATACCCGTAATCACTCGCAAGAGCCGCCAACTGCCTCTCCGCCTGAAGGCCCTGCGCTTGGGGGAAAAGAGGTGATCCCCAGTAGGGACTGGCAGAGGGATCCCACCACTGATTATTTGGATCGGAGGGAGCAGGCGGAATCTGAGAGTTTTTAATAACCTGGCTGGACCCTGCGCACGGATCCACCGGCTTTCTTCGCTGGTCCACCGGCTTGATCGGCCCAGTCGGAGTAGGATTGCGTTTAGCATCTTGCTGCGCTTGCCATATTTTCGCCTCCAGGGCAAGTACATCAAGGCCTGAAGGAGGCCCATCGCTTGTGTCGTCGGTTGTCTCGGCAGTCGGGGTAAGATCAAAACCACCATCGCCGGGCTTCCATCCTGCCGGGACGTTAGGACCAATGAACCCCCCGGTAGGATTGCTCCAATCAAAACCTTGCATTGGTTCACCCCCGGTTGGGTACATGCTTCCGGTACCGGTAGGTGTCGAACCCTGCGTACCTATGGCACCGCAGTCTGGTGGACATGGCATTACTGTTATTCCTTATACTTTACAGTACAATCCATTCCATTTCAAACATGCTCCAGTTTCCGCTGTTATCGATGATGCGAAAGGCTACGTGGAAGCGGCCGGGCATTGTGAGGGAGACCTGCACGTTTCGCCCGCCTCCTCCGTAAGTCGAGCTTGGGAACTGGAAGACGGGCACGGTCGCGTTCGCCGCGTTCTGGAAATCGCCGCTCGTCGTCGAGTTATCGCGCATGCTCAACTGAATATCGGTTGCGGTCACGCCGGAGCTCATATTGAGGTATAAGTTATTGATGAATCTCGGGTCTGCTTTTAAGAACATGATATTCTGCACCGCAATTGGCAGGCCGAGCGCCGGAGCCGTCATCGCGTGCGCAGTGTTCCAATTCGTTGCATCGACAACGGCCTGAAAGTCATAAGAGTTTGCGGCGACGACGTGCGAAGTCGTCGTCGGGCCGCCGGCAATGGTCGTCGTCATGGGCGGGTTGATCCAGGTTGTCCCTGCGTTCAGCCAGGTGATGCTTCGCGCGAACGTGGCGTTCTGCATGGTGCCGCTCTGGTCTTCCATGGCAAGGGATGCAATGATGCTGCGCGGATCCATCGGCGGCAGGACCACCAAATCGTTCCACGATTGTGCTCTTGTTCCGTTCATAAGGTTTTTTGGGTTTGAAAAATCGTGAATTAGTTTGCCTGTAGCAACCCCCCCCCATTTGCGTTTGAGTTCCGGGTCTGAAATTAAAAATTTTAAATCTTGAATTAGATCAATTGGCAATGTGAATTTTCGTGCAGTATTGGTGTTGAGGGTAACCTGATCGGCCCACGATCGACGCTTCATCTATTCTGTTATGCGAAGGTTCTTCCGTCTCATCGTTCTATTCGTTCTTGCCGGCATCGGCATGCTGCCCACGATGCTGCGGGCGCAGCAGTGGAACCTTATCGCGCCGTTTCCCTCTTCGGTCAGCTCGATTTATTTTCTCGATGCCTTTGGCGCGCCGGACACGGGGTTTGCCGGCACGACGAACGGCATTTACCAAACGATCAATGGCGGCGCTATCTGGCATTTGTGCCCGAATACCACGGGCCTTATCATTCGGGATTTTACCTTCAAAGACGCGGACACCGGCTGGGCCATTGCATCGAACGCACCCATCGTCGCCAAAACAACGAACGCCGGCGCGACGTGGACGCAATTAACGGCGCCGAATGCCGGTACCACACTTCGTTATGCCGCGCAAACGAATACGCTCTTCATGAGCTATCCGAATGGCGGGAGCGCGGTGGAATCGACGGACGAGGGCCAGACCTGGACGCAGATTCCTGTTCCCAGTGTGAACGGCATCGCCTTTGCGGATGGCGCTTCCGGGGTTTGGTCTTCGCACGGGGTTTTCCCGCTCTATTATACTTCGGATGGCGGCGTGAATTGGTTACCATCCAACTTAACGCACCATATTTTTTCTCCAACCTCACTCGGCAGCTCCCACTCTTATTTTGGAGCGAGCGAGTATGACGATTCCTGTTACCTCTCCACCGATGGCGGCGTGCGGTGGACCTTCCGCGGAATGTTTACCGGCCCCGCGCTTTCCTTTTCCGGAACGGCCGGCTGCGTGCAGTTCCACAACGGGAACCTCTGGACGCAAAGCATCTCCGACGGGATGTTTCTTTCGCGCGATACGGGCCTCACCTGGATTCCGCTGTGCGGCCCTTCGGGCCAGGTCGACTCCCGATTCTATGCGCGTGGCACTACCCTTTTCGCCGCCTCGGCCTCCATGCTTTACGAAGACCCGGACGGAACTATTCCACCGCCGCCCGCCTCGCTCGCGTGCGCGCCGGATACGCTCGCGCTACGCGCGCCCCGCTGCGGCAGCGCCAACATCCTTGTAACGCTTGCGCTCTCCGCCGGCTGCTATCTGGAACTCGATTCGGTTTATGTAACCGATCTCCGAACCGGCACCGCCCAAACCGGCTCGAAAAATTTCAGCGCCGATCAACTCATTCTGCCCGACCCGCTGGGTTCGATCGACTTCGGAGTCTATTATCACGATGGCGGCCAGCAATTCGATACCGCGTATCTGCATCTGGTCTGGAGGGCGGGCGGAATATTAAAAGATTCCATCGTGACCGTTTATGGCAGCGTCGGCGGAGTGGCGCAAACGCTCTCGCTGCCGATGCTCTCGAAGATGCAGGCGGCGACCTGCACCACTATCGACACGTCGATCCTGATTACCAGCATCGCCTGCGATACGCTGGACATTCTATCCGCCTATCTCACCGATACAACTCTTTTCCATTTAAACCGGCTACTACTGCCGTTGCAACTTCAGCCCAAGGCGTCCCTTGGAGTGCGTATTCGCGGGATGTTCCAGCATCCCGGCGTCTATTCCGATTCCCTTCATATCACTATTCGATATGGAACGGCGCATACCGTCAAGGATACGATCGTGGGTATCTCGGTGCATGTGAGTGGGGTCACTCGTCCGGCAGTTGCGGACCTTACCCTCCGTACCGCGAATGGCTGCCAGTCGATCGATACCGTCCTCCATGTCGAGAACCTGCATTGCCTCGCCGGGACGCTCGATAGCGCGATCTCCGGCGATCCCACTGTGAGCGTGGCCTCGGATACGGCGTTCCCCATTCTTCTTCCGACGGATAGTTTAGTTCCGATTCGCATCCATGTTCAACCGCCGAAGAGCGGCTCCGCGCTCATCGCCCTTACGCTCCATTTCAATATTGATTCGACACGGATCGATACCGTTATTTACGTGACGGTCATCACTACGGCGTACCCGAATCCGCGTCCTGTTTTTTCGCAATCGAAAATCGCCTTTGGCCCTTCGAGCCTTTGCTTTCAAAAACAAGCCGCGTTCCTGTTCCAGAATGCGCAGTGCGATACGATGCTGCTCACGCGAATTCGATGGTCCTATCCCGACTCGGAATTTTCGTTCGACTCCGTAATCGTTCCCCTCGTGCTCGCGCCTGACGAAACGGATACGATGCTCTTCCACTACAAACCCACGGCCGCCCGCAGCGACAATGCAACACTCACGCTTACGTTCACCCTGAACGGACACACGCAAGACACGATCCTTCAACTGACCGGCAGCGGAACGGACGCCGCCACCTCCGATCTCACGCCAGACACGCTCGCCTTTCCCGCGATTACCAAATGCACTGCCGCGCTCGATTCAACAACGTTCATAAATACCTCCTGCGACACCCTGGTCCTAAATTCCATCCGGGATTTATCGCCGAGTGGATTCCATATTCTGTCCCCAAACCCGGGCGGCACGCAGATCAAGCTCGCTCCCGGAGATTCCATCTCGATCGTCGTGAGCTTCGTGCCGGGCGCTAATGGTTCCTATGCGGATTCCATCGATGTGATCTATCATTCGACGGCGGCGCCGGGTTCCGATTTGACTCAGCGGCTCCGGCTTGCCGGCCGTGCGGCTACATCGTTCACTCCCGCGGAGCTTGTTGGCGCTAATTTTACGAACATTCATCTCGCGGCGTGCAGCGAGCTCGATACTTCATTCACGATCCGCAATCTCAATTCCTGCGATTCGATCTCGATCGATTCGATCGTTGCCAATCAAGCCGGTTTTATCCTTACACCGGCGTTGCCGCTGACACTCATTGAAGACAGCAGCGTGACGTTCCATCTTCATTTCACGCCGGACCAGGATACCGAGCAGGCTCGGATTCACCTGATTGGAATAAATCTCGACACAACTATCGCCATCGCCATTTTCCGGGCGCGAACGGATTCGGTTTCGTTCAGTCCGATGAGCGCACTTCCCTTCGCGGCGCGTCCCTGCCGCGCGGTGAGCGAGCGTTTTATTCTTTTCGGCGGCGGCCTTTGCGATTCCATCGAAGTCGATTCGCTGATGCTCTCCTCCGCGGGAACGAAGTTTTCCCTTTCCGCCACGCGCGCGACGCCTTTTACGTTGAACGGCACGGATACGATCACGGCAACCTACGATCCGAATCTCGCCGGCCTCGATTCCACGGAACTTATCGTAACCTCCGCCGGCGGCAAGCTCGATCTGCATCTTCCGCTCGTGGGTTCCATTCCACAGCCAACTCCGGTCGCGCAATGCGCGATTTTGCTCGATGGAACGTCGCGAGATACCGTTCCGGCTGGCCGTGTGGCCACGCTCACGCTCCGGGCGCTCGATGCCATTCCCGATTCGCTCGGCCTCGCGGAGGTAACGTTCGATCTCGATTACAATGATAATATACTGACCAAACTTCAACTGAATGCCGCGCCCGGATTTAGCGCCGGCGCGATACAATCCTCGCTATCTTCCTCCACGCGGACGCTCTCGCTTCAATTTCTTCGTAACTCGAATATCCCGATTGCCGCGGGAGATCCTATCGGCAGCGTCGATTTTTTAGTGACCGTTGGCGACACGCTTTCGACCCCGGTCGCAATGCGCAATCTTCGTTTCAATCCTTCCGACTCTACGTTCGAGGAATGCACGCTCTCCGCGCTCGCGGCGGTGGACACAGCCTACCTCACGGTCGCAAACGCCTGCGGGACCCCGCTCCTCGAAGAGAATCTGCGCAGCAATCTACTGGTCTTCGGAATCCAGCCCACCATCGTCACGGGTGGGGACGCGCGCGCAACGCAAATCAATATCGATCTCTCGTTAAAATCCGCGTCGATGGTAAGCGCGCGGCTCTTCACGACGGATGGCGAAGAACTCGCGCGCGTGAGCGAGCCGCTTGCGCCCGGACGCCAAACACTTCCGCTCGAACTTACAAGAATACCACGCGGCGTGGCCTTTATCGAAATTTCCGATGGATCGGAAAAATATGTACGGAAAGTGGTGCTTGAATAACCGGGCACTACTTCCCTGACTCTGCTATTAAAAAACAACAATGAACATTCGAAGTCCCGTAGTCCTGTTCACGCTCGGTCTTTCCGTTGCCGAAGTTGTGTGGAATGCGGGTGCTGCAGCGCAGGGAATGTATCTTTATCGCATCACGACCGGCGATGGGGTTGACTCCCATACGATCCTGCGGGAAGGCATTACGCGATAGGAAGGGATTTTGGAAGAAAAATTTCCGGGGCCGCGAGATTTTCGGAGGAGTGCGGAAAAATGTCGTATATTTGTGCTTTCTTAGAAAGGATGTCTCATGAAGTCACTCAGTCTCGGTGTCATAATTGGCGTTATCGTTCTGCTTTCCGGCTGCAGCAGTTCCAACCAGCCGGTAACATCAACGAATTCGGGCCCCTGGAACCCGAATACGCAAACGTATCAGGTGACCTATTCGCCGAATACGGTGCTCGTCGATAGCACGACGGCGAAAGCTGCTATTTTCTCCGCCGATACTTCGTACGATCCGAACGACTCGACCGCCGAGTATCTCGTCTATCACATGGATCCCAATAGCGCGACCGCGCAGAATCTCGCGGCCGGCCAAATTCTGCTGATTTATGGGCAGTCGATTCGCCATGTCGATAGCGTTGGGACGAATGGGAGTGAAACGCTCGCCTATACATCCGATGCCGCGCTGACGGACGCCATTCAATCGGGGAATATCTCGTGGGATTATGGTTTCGACTATGGCTCCAACGACATCCATCCCTCGATCGTCATGCCGAAGAATGGCCGGGTCATTCCCATGCAGCAAATGAGCGGCAACACGTTCCAGGCCTCGTTTTCAGCAGGTCCGTACAGTGGAACGATCCAAATGACGCTGGCGGGGCAAAATGCACAAGTTTCCATCACGCTGCAGAAAGGGACATCCGCTAAGCTTACGTGCAATGGCACGATCGGGCGCTTTCGTCAGCAGACCAGTATGACGATTGCTTCGAACCAACTCCAGGTATTCCAGGATAAGGACCAGGGCGTGAATGCGGATCTTACGCTGAATGCTACGGTCGCCGGCTCTGGGAACGATCTGCTGGGCAAAATCGAACTTCCGGTCGTGTTGCTCGAAGTGCCGTTCGAGGTCGGGCCGATTCCCGTCGTGATCGAGGTCTCCGCCGAGTTCGTAATCGAAAATGTCGTGCCCTTCGATGGCTCGGCGCAGCTCGAAACGCATTTCACGTATAATTCGGACCTGGGCTTCCAGTTCGACGGCACGCAGATAAGCGCGAACGGGCAAATCGGCAGCTACAACATGACCAAGAACAAAGACGCTATTGGCGCCTCGGGCGACATCGGGGTGAATTTCGGCATCAATTTTCCGAAGATCGAGCTCCAGATCATGCATAAGGCCGCCGTAGTGTCCGCGCAGACGGGTATCCTCGCGGGCGGTAACTATACGTCCTATCCCCCATGCAAGATGGTGGAGGGAGCATTTGTCGGCTCGGTGGACGGTAGCTTTTCGTTTTTTGGCCTGGGCCCTACGTTCGGAAATTGGACCAAGGAGCTTTGGAACCAGGCCGATACGTTTGACAAGGTAGGGAATTGCCCATAACGTATTCAGACCGAATGGGCGGCTCTACTGCGGATTCAAATTGAACAAATAGGCGAAGCCGAGTTGCAGCGTGGCGAGCGGGCCGTTGTTACTTGCGGAGCTTTGGGTGCCGGGGCCGTAGTAAGAAAGAGGCCCATTCGCGACAAGATGATTGAATGCATAGGATGCTTCGACAAGAAATTGAAGCTGGCCATTCTCATTTTGAATCAATGGCACTGCCGCGCCAAGCCGAAGCTCGAGCAGAAAATTCATCCCGCTTGCGCCGATAGAGCTCGTCTTGCTCGACTGCCCAGCGCCCTGCTGCACCGTGACCGAGTAGCCCAGAGGAATGCCCAAGCCAAGCCCAAGAGAAAAATCGCCTAACTGAATGCCGGGACGAATCGCAAAATAGTCGAAGGTGTAATCGAATTTGAAATTCTGATCGTCCTGTTTATAATATTCGATGGATCGGGCATCGTAGCCGAGCGCGGCACTCAGCGCGATGTTCGGGGCGAGTGGAAAGACTCCTCTGGCGCCTGTAGCCCAGGCAAAAAGAAAGTTCGTCTTCGCGCCGCTTGCGACATTTCCAGCACTAACTGCGCCGCCACCTTCGAAAAATGGACCTGCCAAAGCACTTTTCCATGCGTTCGCCGCGGCGCTATCCTGACCGCTTGCGACCCGGTTGATGCCACACACCGCGATGATTGCCACGAGAACGGAAAATTT
>Ga0307374_10012830_pt1 | contig 11686 bp, 8 predicted proteins | sample OX3MG_FD_202532 | JGI IMG/M metagenome (GOLD analysis project Ga0307374, IMG submission 202532) | Soil microbial communities from Risofladan, Vaasa, Finland - OX-3 | ecosystem: Environmental > Terrestrial > Soil > Coastal area > Acid sulfate soil | place: Finland: Risofladan, Vaasa | collected...
GTCCTCCGTCCTCCGTCCTTCGTCCTCCGTCCTTCATCCTTCGTCCTCCGTCCTCCGTCCTTCGTCCTCCGTCCTTCATCCTTCGTCCAATCTATCCACCTCGGCGGTCTCATCCAGGCTGCTGAGCCAGAGGCGGGTGGCGCGACGGGGCGCCGTTTTCAGCTCCTGGGTCATCTCCGGCTCGATCGCCTTGCGAAGGTCCTGGAACCGATCGATAGCCTGTGTGAGGGAGTCGAGGAGCGGGGCGCCGAGCAGATACTCATTATTCAGTCGAGCTATGACGTAGCTCCTCTCCCCACGTGCGTTTTCGGGCGGCGAGTCGAGACTGAGATCCGCCATTATTAAAGGCTCGCCGACTCGCCACGGGGTGAGCCACCCTCCTGGTTGCTGTTTAAGCCGCGCCAACCAACGCGTGATCGAACCGATCTCGGCGGGATCGACGCTCCACGCCGCGGCGGCGACCAGCGCATCGGACGACGAAAGGCTTACCGGGGCATCCGGATCGGGGGAGAGGAATCCCATCAGATCATAAAGATGAATGTCCGTCAACGGATCGTAATAGCCCTCTTCTCCCCCGTGCTGCGTCGATTCCAACCGGTCATCTGGCTCAAGGCCGTTTGTTTCCGAATCAGGATCACTCTGCATGATGCTTCCAATCTGAAGGCGCGCCGGTCGCCATTCAAAGGGCCCCTTCACCACCGGCGCTCAAGTTTTAAGTTCCTGCTGCGAGCCGTGTCTGAATCACCCGCCGGTTCCGGTCATCCGAATTCTGATCATCTGATTGAAGTTTCCGACGCCGGCCAGGTCTAATCTTGTGGGGCCGGCGGCCGCGGTTTACGTACGATCAGGCGCCCGCCCTTCGCGATTATAGCGCCTTCTTCATTTCCGAGAGGCTGAATCGAACCGGAATTGACCCGGATGCGTCCTCTAGATCGGGATCGGTTACCACAGGCGTACGTTTTGGGGTATAATTTGTTAAAGTGTACGGTCCCGCGCGCTAAGGCTCGCGCGTGCCCCACTAAAGAGTTTTAGATCTGTTATGCCTGATTGCGAAGAGGCGGAGGCAAGTAATGCATTTTCCCGGCGGCATCCAGCTAATGTTTATTCTGGCGGTGGCGCTGTTGGTGTTTGGCCCGAACAAGATGCCCGAAATCGCTCGCAGCATGGGTAAGGCCATGAGCGAATTCAAGAACGCCATGCGCGATGTTACGGATCACCTCGACATCAACGCTATCAGCCAGGAGACTCGAGTTCATTCCGGTACCGAGCATGCTCTTTCCAGCGCGCAGCCGGTGCGTTCGAGCTATGCCGATTCATATACAACCGGTCAGCAGACGGGGTATCATCCCGAAAGTTACGTGGATCATGACGCCCAGGTAGGAAACACGGGCTCGAACGCCGGCGGATCCGACGCGGGTGAAAACCAGCCGGTCAATGAATCGCTGGCAATCGGTTGATCTTTTGATTAAGATTCTAAGTTAGGGATTCGACGCTCGTCGATATTTCGCCGATATAGAGGCGGCGGGGCATAATACCCACCGAGGAGAGAACAATGGCCAGGCAGAGGTTCGGAGCGATGGGGCGTCTTAAAAAGGCGCTGGTAGGGCTGGCGGCGCTTCTATTGCTGGCGCCGGCGGCGATGGCCCAGAACCCTAACCGCGGCGCCTATCGTGGCGGCGCCAACGGCGGAAGAACCCGAAATGGGAGACGCGGCGGTTTCGGGCGCAACGCCAGCGGGCGATTCCGCGGACGTACCAATCAGGGCGCCCCCAACACAAGGCCGCCAGCGCTCTCGTCGCCCAATCAGCCCGCAGATCAGATTGAAAGCGGCGGACCGGTAGGGCCCACGATCACCGCGCCCACAACCTTTAAGATCGCCTACCCGCAGGATGGCGCGACCGTGCGCGGAATCGTGGATATTCAGGTCCCGGCCGGTCGGATGCCAGACGGCAGCTATATCAGCTTTGCTCTCAACGAGCCAACCAACTTCGAATTCGCCACGGTCAGGAATCCTTCGGCAGGCGTTTTTGACTGGAAGTGGGACACCCTGGCGACCGAGCCTGGAACCAATACTCCGCTCTTCAAAGATGGCGCCTACACAATCTATGCCATCGCTCACGATCCGTTTGGCCGGGAGATGGATAACGGGCAGGCGCAGGTGACGGTAAAGCTGCAGAATCTCCTCCCCGATCTCGGGCCTATGCGGTTACGGTTCAAGCTGCCCGTTGGGGCCGAGCATATCTTTGAGTCCGGTTATTCGCTGAGTCCCGATATCACTTCGGCTGACGTCAACGTTCCAAAAGTGACCGGAATGGTTCGATGGGACGTCGCGGTGGATGATTTTGATCCGGTCTCTCAATCGGCGTCGCTCAGCGCGCAATTCACGGACGTAGACGCCGAAGATCAGAAGGTTATGATCAATAGCCGCATCAATCCGGCCGCCTGGAACGCCACATTCTTTGAGACGCTCTTCGCAAAGCAATTCGCGGATTTCTCACTCACGCCAACAGGGCAGGTGACTACCTTTGGCAGGCAGGCCGAGGATCTTGCCCGAGGCAGCCTGGCATCCAACATCTATCTCTCGCTTCCGTTGGAGCCGGTTCGCGTTGGCAGCACCTGGCGCGGGCCGCTCACCATCTGGACCATCGGCAATCATAACGAACGCACCGTGGTTCCCACCTCGGTCAATACTCTGACCGCTTTCGAATGGCTGAACGGGATCAAGACGGCCAAAATCAAGACGGACTACTCAGTTTCACTCCCGCCTCCGGGTCAGGCGCCTGCGCCGACGCAAGGAGCGCAGTTGGGTGGTCTATCGTCATCCTTCGGCGGCCCGAACGCGGTGGGCGCGGCGCCAGTCGTGGCTACGGGCCAGCTAACCGGTGAGAGAATTACCTGGTTCGACTTTACCAATGGCCGAATCATCCGCGTCATCGATACCCGGCATATCACCAATCTCCCTTCGCTCTTCGCAGCGAATGGCGGCGCGGTCCAGGGCGGGGGCGGCTATCCTGGTATGGCGGCGGGTTACCCCGGTATGTCAGGGGGTTATCCCGGCATGGGTGGCGCCGCCAGCGCGACATCGGCGGCCGATAATTTAAGCTGGCTTCCAGGCTTCGCCCTCTCCAGCGCAGCCACTCAGGTGGCGTCCGGCGGCTATCCCGGCATGATGGGTGGTTATCCGGGTGGTGGTGGATACCCGGGCATGATGGGCGGCTATCCGGGTGGTGGTGGCTATCCGGGTATGATGGGCGGCTATCCTGGCGGCGGTGGATACCCGGGCATGATGGGCGGCTATCCTGGCGGCGGCGGCTATCCGGGTATGATGGGTGGTTATCCTGGCGGCGGTGGATACCCGGGTATGATGGGTGGTTATCCCGGCGGCGGTGGCTATCCGGGTATGATGGGCGGTTATCCCGGCGGCGGTGGATACCCGGGTATGATGGGCGGTTATCCTGGCGGCGGTGGATACCCGGGTATGATGGGTGGCTACCCGGGCGGCGGCGGTTATCCCGGCTATGGTGGTGGTGGCGGCTATCCCGGCTACGGTGGTGGCGCGCCTGTTAGCAGTAATCCGTTCGCATCGACGGGCGGAATACCCGGAGCAGGGACGCTGGCGCCGGCGGGTCCGCCGACCTTTGTGGAAACGATCGAATCAAACCTGCAATTTGGCGGGAACGCCAGCGGCACTGAGAGTTAAGAGGCGCCTGCGGTGACGGACAAGGAAATGACATTCTGGGAGCACCTCGGAGAGCTGCGTACGCGGCTGATCCGTGTGTTTCTGTACATAGTTGTCGCCGCGACTCTTGGGTGGTACACCTTCCCGGTGGTCAATACGGTCCTGATTGAGCCGGGAAGGCATCTCTTTGCCATCCATCACATCCCCTGGATCTACACCAGTTTTTATGGGCCGTTCTATCTGCGCTTCCAGGTGGCGATCATCATGGCCGTGGCCTATGCGCTCCCGTTCATACTGGGAGAGATCTGGGGCTTCACCGGCCCGGCGCTAATGCCGCATGAACGCAAGTGGGTCTATTTTGTAACGCCGCTTGCCGTTCTGTTCTTTCTCCTGGGCGCCGCGTCCGGTTACCTTGTGATGCAGCCCGCCATTTCCTGGTTTTTAGGTTATGTGCCAACGGGACAGGTAGTGCTTCAGAGCGCGCCCGACTTCATTGTCTTCGAGTGCAAGTGCATCCTCGCCTTTGGACTGGTGTTTGAGCTGCCGGTCGTTCTGATGTTCCTCGCCATGGTGCGGGTCATCAACAGTGAGATGCTGAAGAAGCAGTGGCGCTACGCCGTCTGTTTGCTGGTGGTCATCGCCTCGATCGTGACGCCTTCAAACGATCCCGGTACGATGGCGGCGATGTCGCTTCCGCTGCTCGTTCTGTATGTCGTGAGTATCTTCCTGGTGCAGATTACCGAGAAGATGTGTGGACGGGGACCGAAAGCCGCTCACACTGAAGATCCGCTGCAATCAGGATAACCGCCCGTCATGTCAACGAATAATCTGGCGCCATTTGCCCGGAGCCTGGGTCGCTGCGATCGAGTGACTCGTGGAAGAGCGGTAGTTTGAGCGATCGGCTTCCGTCTCTGAGCGTATTCTTTCCTGCTTATAACGAATCAGGCAACATTGAGCGGGTCGTAAACGCGGCTCTTGAGGCGTGTGCGCCTGCCGCCAACGCCCTTGAAGTGATCGTCGTCGACGATGGCAGCTCCGACAACACGGCGCAGATCGTTGAAGCGATCGCAGAACGTGATGAGCGCGTGCGTCTTGTCCGCCATCCCGCAAATCGCGGTTACGGCGCTGCGCTGAAGAGCGGCCTCACCGCCGCGACGGGCGAGTACATCTTTTATACTGATGGTGATGGTCAGTTCGACATCGCCGAGATCAGCGCCCTGATTCCGCTGATGCGGGACGCCGATATCGCCGCCGGCTACCGCATCCATCGCAGCGATCCCTGGTACCGGCTCGTTAACGCCCGGCTCTATCACTGGCTGATCCGGGCGCTCTTCGGATTGAAAATGCGCGACGTTGACTGCGCCTTTAAGCTTCTGCGGCGGTCTGTCCTCTCGGGCATGACACTCAAGAGCGACGGCGCGCTTATCAGCGCCGAGTTTCTTTTGCGCGCTCGGGCAGCCGGATGCCGCATCGTTGAAATCGGCGTCCATCACTATCCGCGCCAGTGGGGAAATGCCTCCGGCGCCCGGCTCAGCGTCATTCTCCGCATGTTCGCCGAGCTTATCCGGTTCAAGTTGGAGCTGCTGCGGGGCTGAGGACCTCGTCCTTAAGTCCTCCTGCGCGGCTATAATATCTTCTGGCTATCGCCCCGGGTCCCGGCCGCCGGGACGGGTGATACCCCACAACGAGGAGAAGCGTATAACGATGTCTCAGAAAGAAAAGCAAGTCTGGCTGTTCGCCGAAGGTAACGCAAGCATGCGCGATCTGTTGGGCGGCAAAGGCGCGAATCTTGCGGAAATGACCAATATCGGCCTCCCGGTCCCGCCCGGTTTTGTCATTACGACGGCCGTCTGCAACGAATATACTCGTCTGGGCCGCCTTCCCGATGGCCTGATGGAAGACGTAAAGACCGCGCTCAAAGATGTGGAAGCCAAGATGGGCAAGGGCTTCGGCGACGCCAAAAACCCGCTCCTGGTTTCTGTGCGATCCGGCGCCCGGTTCTCGATGCCCGGTATGATGGACACCATTTTAAACCTGGGGCTGAATGAAAGCACCATCGAAGGTCTCATCAAGCTCACCAACGACGGCCGGTTCGTATATGACGCATACCGGCGTTTTGTGATGATGTTCGGCGACGTGGTACTGGGCGTGCCCAAAGAAAAATGCGAGCATCTCTTCTCGGAGATGAAGGAGAAGCTCGGCGCCAAGCAGGATACCGACGTGGACGCCGATCATCTAAAGGAGCTAACTCAGCAGTTCAAGAGCCTTATTCAGTCGCAGATTGGCCGCTCCTTTCCCAACGACCCGATGGAGCAGCTTCAGTTGGCGATTGAAGCGGTCTTTCGCTCGTGGAACAACCCGCGCGCCATCGTCTACCGGCGTCGCGAAAAGATTTCCGATGACCTGGGCACCGCGGTCAACGTGCAGTCGATGGTTTTCGGAAACATGGGCAATGACTGCGGTACCGGCGTGGCGTTCACGCGGAACGCATCTAATGGGGATGCGCACGTGTTTGGCGAATACCTGATGAACGCGCAGGGCGAAGACGTGGTGGCCGGCGTTCGAACTCCAATGCCAATCGCCGATTTGGAGCGCGAGAATCCGAAGATTTACCGCCAGTTCGACGATATTTGTAAGAAACTCGAAGACCATTACCACGACATGATGGATATCGAGTTCACCATCGAGACCGGACGGCTTTACATTCTGCAGTGCCGGGTTGGGAAGCGTACCGGGCCGGCCGCGGTAAAGATCGCGGTGGACATGGTGCGCGAAGGGCGAATCAGCAAAGATGAGGCGCTCCTCCGAGTCAACCCGGATATGCTGGATCAGTGTCTCCATCCGGTCATTACGCCGGGATCTAAGTACCACGTCATCGCCCGCGGGCTGCCTGCCGGGCCGGGAGCGGCGACCGGCATCGCCGTATTCGACGCCGGGCGCGCCGCGGAACTGGGCAAGGGAGGCAAGGGGCAGCACGTCATTCTTGTCCGGGCGGACACCAGCCCTGATGATCTGAAGGGGATGCTCGCCTCGGAAGGCGTTTTAACCGAGCGCGGCGGCATGACGAGCCACGCGGCTCTGGTGGCCCGCGGCTTTGGAATTCCGACCGTGGCCGGCTGCACCGCCATTCGGGTGAATGATGAGGCCCGGCAGTTCACGGCGGATGGCGCTGTCATCAAAGAAGGCGATGCCATCAGCCTGAATGGCACGCTCGGCGAGGTGATCGAAGGCGCCGTGGAAGTGCAGGATCCCGAGCTTACGGATGAGTTTGGCACGCTGCTGCAGTGGGCCAATGAGAAGAAGCGTCTGGGTGTCCGCACCAATGCCGACACGCCCGCCGACGCCGAGCTGGCGATCCGGTTTGGAGCGGAAGGCATCGGCCTCTGCCGCACAGAGCACATGTTCTTTGCGCCGGAGCGCCGTCCGATTGTTCAGGCGATGATCCTGGCTGAAACAACGGAGGAACGAAAGGCGCAGCTGGATCTGCTCCTGCCGTTCCAGCGGAGCGATTTCGAAGGGATCTTCAAGGCGATGGCCGGCCGGCCGGTGACCGTGCGGCTGATTGATCCACCGCTGCATGAGTTCCTGCCGCACCTGGACGAGCTGCGAGTGAGCGTTCTTGAGCTGCAGTTGACCGACCGCTCGTCGCCGAAGCTTAAGGAGCAGGAGAAGCTGCTCCACAAAGTGGAGTCGATGCACGAGGTGAACCCGATGCTCGGGCTCCGCGGCGTGCGCCTCTCGATTCTCTTCCCTGAAATCGTAGAGATGCAGGTGACCGCGATTATGGAGGCGGCGGCGGCGCTCACAAAGCAGGGTGCTGAGGTCCATCCCGAGATTATGATTCCGCTCGTGGGGACGGTAAACGAGCTGAGCCTGATTCAGTCACAACTGGACGCCGTGGTGAAAAAGGTTCTGGCGAAGGCTGATGTCCCGGTAGATTACAAGTTCGGTACCATGATCGAGGTGCCGCGAGCAGCGCTGACAGCCGGTGAGATCGCCAAATACGCCGAGTTCTTCTCTTTCGGCACCAACGACCTGACCCAGACGGTCTACGCCATCAGCCGGGACGACGCCGGAACCATTATCAGCGAGTACGTGGAGAAGAAGATCTTCCCCGCCGACCCGTTCCAGACACTCGACCAGGTGGGCGTGGGGCGGCTGATGCAGATCTGCATCGAGGATGCGAAGAAGGTCCGGCCGGACATCAAGCTGGGCATTTGTGGCGAACACGGCGGGGATCCCGACACTGTGAAGTTCTGTGATCGGATCGGCCTGACGTACGTGAGCTGCTCGCCGTACCGGGTCCCGATTGCCCGGCTCGCCGCAGCGCAGGCGCAGATCAAAACAGATCACAGCGCCGATAAATAAGCTGCATCGCTCCCGCGCGGGTGGTTTTCCTCCCGCGCGGGAGCTCGGCCTCTTCCGGCGACTAACACCGAATCCCATGCGGGGATGCGCAAACCAAAGGCCCGCGCCGGTACCAGAGTCAGTTGCAACTTCCCGACCTGGATCCACCTGTCCATAGAAGCCCGACGTGGCGGTACACGTCGCCGGGATGTTTCGGACTGCCGGAACTCAGCCACGTAGTTCGAAGGTCCAAGTCGCCCGACCTGCACCATAGTTCTGTTTATGGGGCGCTGATTCTTTGTTAGAGTGCGGCGCGTAGGCAGCGAGGCGCCCGGAGCGGCGCGGCATCAATCAGCAGTCCTTCGAGGACGCGCTCTTCTACGAGCAACCGGAGACGCGGAGGGCACGAGCGCGAGTTTCGATGCTCGATACGCACGGCACGAGGGCGCTGCAATCTGTCGGCTCTGGAGGAGCGGATGGCTGCCTCTTCCCATTGGTGAAGACCGAACAGGCGCTGACGGGCGAGCCGACGGCGAATTATTGAAACGGAATGCAATGCGTGGCGTCCCCGGAAGGGGTAATCAAGGTGATGATCAGGCCAACAAGGAAAATGGCGGCGGTGATTGCAGCTGCCGTTCTTGTGGCGGGCGGGATTGCCGCGCGGTGCTTCAACGCGAATAGCAGCAGCTCGAAGATTGAGGCGGAAGTTCCCAACCGTAACAGGGCCCATATCAAGAATCCGTTGGGTATTATCTGGGAGCCGCTGGCTGGAGACCCACTCGTGACCGGGAGCAGCGGGCTCTCCTGGAGAACCGCGGGCGCCACCGATCCGACGATCCAGAGGCGCGCCGATGGATCACTGACGATGTGGTTCACAACGATGGGCATTCGCAAGCGAGCCAATGGGGCGTTTGCGGCTGATGGTCCGTGGACGGGAAGAGCCGCCGCCAATAATGCGGTTTTCCCCCACCTGATCGTAGAACCGGAGAAGCCCGTCGTTCCATTGGGGGATGTCGGCGCATGGGACCGATATGTGGAGACGCCAACCGTTCGGGTGAACGCATCAGGGCATGGATGGACTATGTGGTACCTGGGATATACCGAGCGATCCGGTCCGACCGGCTTTCTAAGGCCGGCCCTGGGCCAGATGGAATCGGAGAACATCGAAGGAACGATTTGGCGCCGCCCATCCGCTCCAATCTATCGCCCTGAGGCGAAGGCATGGGACGGTACGCTCGTGTCAGGTCCAACGGTACTGCGCGGCCCGGATGGGATCTGGCGTCTCTACTACTGCGCCTGGGGAATTGGTGGGGCCGTCCCACGCCAGGGTATCGGCCTGCTGACTTCGAAGGATCGAGTTAAGTGGACCCCGTACCCCCACAACCCGATCCTTGAAGGCAAGGCAGGAGCATGGGATGAGGAGCTCCTTGAGCCGGCGGCGATCTACTACAAGGGCAAATACTGGCTGTGGTACTCCGGTACGCCGCATATCAACAAGAGGCTGCAGATCGGCCTGGCAATGTCGGATGACGGTATCCACTGGTCGCGCTGCGCCCATAATCCGGTCTTACGCCCGGGCCCACCCGGTACATGGGATGATCATGGCGTCCTCGCGCCCGACGTCATCGTGGACAAGGATGGCTCACTTCTAATGGCCGCATACGGCTCCTCTAATGAGGACGTCGCCAAGAATCGGAGTAGTGGCTCGATTGGCTTGTGGAAATCACGGCCATGAAACAGACGCGGGCAAGGGCGAACCGTCCAGTGTAGGCGCGGCATGCGGCGCCTCGTGCTCTCGCCCGGCGCTCGTGTTAAGGGAATAAAGGTCCTCTGGCAACTTCCGGCGAAACTGAAGGATCAATTACCAGGAGACACGGGTCTGGGGCCCGGATGTAGGAGCCGAATCCTTTCGGCGATTTATGCGGGGTGATGACCTCTCCATTGTAGGAGCCCAATCTATCGGCGATGACCGCTGTAAATGTAACGGCCGGTTGTGTCTGGTCGGCCATACGGGGAAGGTATTATGGATGATCATGGAAGTACGGCGTCCGAAGCGCATTCCGAAGCGCGAACGCATGCCCCAACGTTATTAGGCGGAAGTCAGCCGGGCGCCCAGGGTGAGGCGCGGGTCTGGGCGCCGAATCCATGGCGCCTCAGATTCAAAGTGGCCACCGACGCGGGGTGGGTGGTCCTGTGGACCGGGTCGTTTCTATTCGCTAGATATATCGACGTAGGGCTCCAGCGCCTCGACGCGGCGTCCCGCCAGATGGGCCTGCCCGGCCAGTCGAAGATTGTCGCGAGTCCGGGCTGGGACTGGATGGATTGCGGTGTCGCCGTTTTCTTTTTATTCAGTCTCTGGGTCGCGTATCAGCATTTACGCCGCCCCCGGTACCTCACCACCGATGACGCCGGTATTGGCGTTACCACGCGAAAGGGCAGTCGTGCTCTGAACTGGGGCGACATTCGATTGGCTCGCTTCAAGCGTCGCTCCACGATCACACTGAAAACTGACGATGAGACGCTGAAGATCGCCATGCCGGGCTATAATGGCGCGGTCCGCCGCGATCTTTTCGCGCTAATTGTGAACCGGGCCAACCTCTACCGGAGTCCCCACAACCGCGGCGAGTTCATTCCCGAAGCGCGGGTCCGGGATCGATTCCTGGCCCGCAATAAGAAACCGAAATTTGAGCGTCCTCCCGTTCCGGCGCCGAAGCGACCCGGGGCTGACCGGTTCACCGCTCTGACGTTTGCAATGTCCCTCCTCGCCGTCACGAGTCTTTCACTCTCACCAATCTGGGTCGGTATCTGGGCGCACATCAACCTTTTTAATATCGAAGTATCGCAGCCACCGGGAACGTCTCGGCCGAAAACGGACCTCCCAATGTGGGAGATACTGAACCACGTGCGGGAGAGCGCAAACCAAGCTCCCGAGCCCGCGCAAAGCTCGAATGGTTTTGCGACGGTCTGGATAAACCAGCGGCCCGGTTCCAACCTCGCTTCCCTCTCCGTGCCGGGCTGCCGGGCACTGTGGATTGACGCCGAATGGGCGCCGCTACTCATCAAAGGCTTGAGCCCGAATCTATATCGGTACGAAATTAAGTTCACAGATTGGCCCCAACAGCGGTCCGATCCAGGTCGTATGACCGCGCTGCTAAGGTCGGGTACCAGGCTTCAATCTATTTCCCTGCGAACGTCAAGCAACCCTCCGATCAAATACGTGTACAGCAATCGATGGTGGAGCCTTATGGATCCCCGGTGGACCGCGGTTGAGCCGAAACCGCGAGGTGGAGGCGCCGTGAATGCGATACCATCCCCGCGCGACTGGCGTTACGTCGGTATCTCCGTCTTCGACAAGCGGCCCATCGCCTGGGTCCGGTTCGCCAATGCTCCGGTTCGGGAATATTGCAAGCCGGCGGATGGCAGCCAGCCCGCAGCCGCCGTCGCGGCCTGGCTGCCCGGCGCGTTTAAGGGCGATCGGCTGAGCTGTGATCTGATCTTCCGGGATGGCGGCGTGCGTCATCTCGTCCTCTCGCCCGGCGTTAAAGTCAAAGGTGTTAGCGTCATTTGGAACATGCCCCCGGATTTGAGGAATGAATTGCCGAACGGACCGATTTAGCGCAGGGCACGGACGGAGGACGAAGGACGGAGGACGGTTTGCCG
>Ga0307374_10012831_pt1 | contig 11685 bp, 9 predicted proteins | sample OX3MG_FD_202532 | JGI IMG/M metagenome (GOLD analysis project Ga0307374, IMG submission 202532) | Soil microbial communities from Risofladan, Vaasa, Finland - OX-3 | ecosystem: Environmental > Terrestrial > Soil > Coastal area > Acid sulfate soil | place: Finland: Risofladan, Vaasa | collected...
CAGTCCATTCGCCGAATCGTTTCACGGCTCCTTCACGATTCCTTAAGCGGCCGGGACGACGCGGCGCCCTGCCGGGTCACGACGACTACGTCGTTCTCCACGGAAGAGGAGCCCGTCGGAAGGTCTGAGTCGGTCAGGCTGCGGCGCGGCTGTGCACGCAAACGAGCGGCCCTGCCTGGGGGGCAGGGCCGCTGTAGAGTGGCTAGCTGTGCGGCTGAGCCGCAGCAGAAGTGTTAGTGGGAGCTGGCGCGAAGCTTCGCGGCGGCGACCACGCACTCGGAGAACGGGGTGCCCTTCTGACCGGACACGTGCTTCTTGCTGAGGTTCTTGCAGGCCGTCGTCGGGGTGGTCTTCGCGTTCTTGGCTAGCTTCTCCATAGCGATGACGCACTGTGAGAACGGGGTGCCCTTCTGACCGGACACGTGCGTCTTGCTCTCATTCTGGCTCTTGCAGTAACGCCCGTAGGCCTTGGTCGAGCTCGACGTGTTGGTGTTGGTGTTGGCCGCCTTGGTTTGACCGGGGGCGGTCCCGGACTTGCCGTGGCTGTTGCCACTAGCGATCGCGACGGCCGGTGCGGCGCCGAAGGCGAGTGTCGCCATGATCAGTGCGATGTTCCTTGTGAGCTTCATTGCTCCTCCTCAGATCGGTGTTTGCGTCGCGGGCCCCGATGGGATCGCGCTGCTTTCCTTGCCCCAACAACGGCGGGCGGCGCGAAAGGTCAGGGGGTAGTTGAAGATTTCTTCGCGGACGAGCCGGAGGTCTGCCCCGCCGGCGTCGCAGTGCCCGAGCCGGCGGAGCCCGACCCGGAGTGACCGGCGGTTGAGCTGGTGCCCGACGTGGTCTTGGTCTTCGGAGGCGTCTTGCCCGCGTTTGCTTTCAGCTTGGCCTTGGCTCTGGCTCTGGCCCGTGCCTTGGCCCTGGCCCTGGCCCGTGCCTTGGCTCTGGCCTCGGCCCTCGCCCGTGCCTTGGCTCGCGCCTTGGCTCTGGCCTCGGCCCTCGCTTTGGCCCTGGCGTTGGCTCGGGCCTCAGCTCGGGCCTTGGCGCTGGAGTTGGTCTTCGTCGGCTTTGTTCTCGGCGGCGTCGTCTTCCGCAGCGCGGACCGTGAGCTTGCGCCGTGGTTCGCGGTCCCCGGCTCGTGAGAAGTGGAGTGCACGTCTGCCTTGCCCGAAGCGACTCCATGCCCGCCAGGCGCGGTGCCCGAGGCATTGCCATTGGCGTGATTCGCGGTGCCGTTCCCGCGTGCCTTGCTGCCGCCGGTGGTCAAGCGCACCGAGCCCGCGTGATGGACGCCCGCGCCGCGGAAGTCGTGATGGGTCCTAGTCGTCGGGTGGCCGCTTGTCGGACGGCCGGCATGCGAGCTGTTATGCACAACCGGCGTTGCCGGGCTCGGTGTCGAATGGTGCAGGACCGTCACAGCACCGACCGTCGCGGTGGCGACAACGGCTACACCCGCAGCTGCGGCCGCCTTCAGCGAGATCGTGGCGGCCGCACCCTTGGCGGCGCTACCGGCCGCCAGGCCGGCCGCGCCGCCGCCGCCGCCGTGTCCCGACCCGGCACCGGTGAGCTTGGCGAGCAGGCCGGCTGCGCTGGCCGCGGGAAGGATCGGCCAAAGCGCCAGCATGTCCGTCCGCCTGTCCGGGATCGCATTTGCAAAGGCCGAGCAGGACGAGCAGGTGCGTAGGTGCCCGCGAACCCGGCGGCCGCGTAGCGAGCGGCCGTCGGCGTCCGACAGGATCCGCAGTACCTCGTCACAGCCCATGGCGCGCCCCTCGGCAAACTCGAGCAGCGATCGTCGGGCCTCGAGGATCGTTTGCTTGGCGGCCCCGACCGATACCTCCAGTGCCTGGGCGATCTCCGCGTGAGAGAGACCACTGAGCTCGCGCATGACCAGCGCGCCGCGCTGACGCTCCGGCAGTTCCTGAAGATCGGCGACGAGCGTCGCGAGCCGCTCGCGCTGCTGCGCGCTCTCGTGAACGTCGACGGTCGACGCGAGCTCCTCCGGCACCTCCAGCGTCGGTCGGCGGCTGCGCACGAGCGAGATCGACTCGTTGTGGGCGATCCGATACAGCCACGGCCGCAGCGGCGCGTTCCGGCGACCCGCCCTCAGAGCGATCAGCGCGTTCGCGAAGGTCGACTGCAGCGCGTCCTGGGCATCCTGGTCGCTGCCGGTGAGCGAGCGGCAGTACCTGTAGAGCTGCTGGTGATAGCGGTCGAAGAGCGCCGAGAACGCGTTCTCGTGCCCCGAGCCGACCTCTCGCGCCAGTCGCTCGTCGGAGAGCAGCCGAGCCGGCATGGCCGGTAGTCGCGACGGGTGCTCGACTGATGGGATCTCGGCTTCCACAGGACACATCATCAACAACGCGGAAGACGAGCGAAAGTCAGGAACTAGCTATGAGTGCTGCCAGGTCACCCCGAAGGCGCCGTTCTTCCCGACCAGGGACGGGACGGCCCGGTCAGCTCCCTGCTTGGTGACCATCGTGATCGGGTCGGCGCCGGCGGAGTCCGGTGTCACGGTCTGACCGCCGATCGTGGCGGATGGGCTGGTGAAGCTGAGCGAGCCGAAGTCGGTCAGGTTCCCGCGCGACGGGCCCTCCATGATCCATTCAACCGAGCTGCGCTTCGCCTTCTTGGAGGTCTGCGTGATGGAGTAGCTCTTGCCCGTGGTCGTATCGTCGAGCGTCATCGTGAATACACCCGACGCGTAGGACACGGTTGCCGTGAACTTGTCGCCCGCGTGGACCGTTATCGCGGGGATGACGACCGTGCTCTTCGGATACATCTCCCACCACGCGTAGTAGTACGGGACGCCGTTGACGCAGTCGGAGTCGGTGCCGGTCTGCTCGACGGTGTTGGAGTTGTCGCCGTCGATCCCCACCCACGGAGACGACCAGCTGTTCGGCACCAGAGCGCAGTTGATTGCATAGGGCTGAGTCCACGAGCCCGTCACCGTCGTTGCGCTGCTGCCGTCGACCGCGTAGCCCGACCAGTTGGTGCTCGTGCCGTGGCCAGAACCGTGCTTTGGAGCATGCCTGATCACGCGCGCGGCCGCGATGTTTGGCGTAACCGCCAAGGCGCCTGCAGCCAGCATCAGGAGAACTCCACGAACTGCGACCCGGTTCATGACGGCGCACTGTACCGGCAACGGCCTGCTGACACCAGTGCTGCTGAGCCGGCGCCCGATTTCGCGTAAGACGCGTACCGTGTGACACATATGTAACGATCTGATACGCTCGATGCACATGCTGGAAATCGAGCGCATCCGCCAGATCCGCGACGAGCTTGGCCGTCGCCCGTGGCACGAACTCGCCCTGGACGAGCTGGCCCGGTCGGCAGGGCTGTCGCGGATGACGCTGCACCGGCGCGGCATCTCGCGCGAGAACATCCTCGCCGGCCTCGGCGAGCTGCTCGAGAGCGAGTACCAGGCCGCAGCCCTGCCGGCGCTCGCCTCCTTGGCCCCCGCGCCAGAGCGGCTGGCGATGGTGCTTGACGCGATCTGCGAGATCGACGAGCGCTACCTGGGGCTGATGGAGGCACTGTCGACGCAGCTGGAGGCCATCTACCACGAGCCCGGCGAGGGCGAGGTGCTGACGCGCGCGCCGTTCGTCGGCGCGATCTCACGCATTCTTCAAGACGGCGTGAGTGAGGGCACGCTCGCCGTGCGTGGCGACCTTGACGAGACGGCCACTCTGCTCTTCAACGCGGCCGGCTGGACCTACCGGCACATGCGCACAGGCCACCGCTGGCCCGAGGAAAAGGCACGCGAGCAGATCGTCGAGCTGCTGGTCGCGGGCGTACGGGCTGTGAGCCTGCAGCAGTGAGCGTGCAGCCGTGAGCACTGCCGCCAGCGTGGCGGTCCCCGCGCGCGTCGATCTGCGCTCGATGAGCCGGCTCTCGCTGGGGCACGGGTTTGTCGACATGTGTCAAGGCGCAGTGCCCGCACTGCTGCCCACCTTGATCGACACGCGCGGACTGAACCTCGTGTCCGCGACCGCGCTGGTCTCGATCGCGTCGATCGGCTCGGCGATCGTGCAGCCGCTGTTCGGCATCTGGTCCGACCGGATCACGGCACCGCTGCTGGCGCCCTTGGGCGTTGGGCTGGCGGCGCTGGGTCTGGCGTGCGTGGGCATCTGCCACACCTACCTGGAGCTCGCACTCGCGCTCGGAGCCAGCGGCCTGGGCGTCGCGCTGTTCCACCCCGAGGGCGCGCGCATGGCGCACCTCGTCGGCGGCGGCAGCGTGCGCGGGATGAGCTACTTCTCGGTCGGCGGTAACGCCGGCTTCGCGCTCGGTCCGCTGGCCGTTCTGCTGATCCTCGCGATCGGCGGAATCTCGGCGACGCCATTGCTTGTGATCCCGGGAGTCGCAGTCGCTGCTCTGTTGGTGCTGGACGCCGGACGATTCAAGAATCACCTGCAGGCCGAGCACCGATCCCGGCAGACACAAGGCGGAGAGCAAACGGCCCAGTGGGGGCCGTTCACTCGCCTGGTCGGGGCCGCCGTGGCGCGCACGGTCCCGTTCTACGCGGTGCTGGCGCTCGTCCCGATTTACGCGGTGCGCAGGCTCGGCGCCAGTCACAGCATCGGCAGTGTTGCGTTGACGGTGATGCTCGTGGCGGGTGCCGCCGGCACGCTGGTCGGCGCGCGCTGCGCCGACCGCTTCGGGAAGCGCAGGGTGTTGATCTGGGCGATGGTGCCTCTCACGGTGTTCCTCGTGATCCTGTCGCACACCGGGCTCGCGCTGACGTTCGTGACCTTGGCGTTGATCGGCTTCACGCTCGACGCCCCGTTCTCAACGACGGTCGTACTCGGCCAGCAATACCTGCCCGGACGGCGCGGGCTCGCGTCTGGGATCACGTTCGGCCTGGCGATCGGCATGGGCGGACTGATCGCGACCGGCCTTGGCGCGACCGCCGACGCGATCGGGATTCACACGACCCTGGAGATTCTCCCGGCGTTCAGTCTGATCGCCCTGGGCTGCGTCCTCAGCCTCCCGCAGCCACGCGGCTGAACGACTCGGGTCCCGCTTGCGCGGCTCAGGGCGCCGCCTGCGCCGCGTTCCTAGCCAGCGAGAGGGCGCGGTTCTTGGCAGCTCGCACCGCCGTCGACAGCGTGTCGATGTCGTAGACGCCATAGTGCCGGCGGCCATTGATGAAGAAGGTCGGGGTGCCGGAGACGCCGCTCTCATCGGCGCTGCTGACATCCTCGGTCACTCGCGCCATGTACTCGCGATGGACCACGTCGTCGAGGAAGCGGTCGACATCGAGACCGATCTGCCTGGCGTACTGCTCGAGGTCGTCGACCCGCAGGTTCCCCTGGTGGGCGAGCAGCAGGTCGTACATCTCCCAGAACTTGCCCTGCGCGGAGGCCGCCTCCGATGCCTCAGCCGCCAGCTGCGCGTTGGGGTGCACATCGTTGAGCGGCAGGTGCCGCCAGGCGTAGCGGACGTCGTCACCGCTTGCCGCCAGCAGTTCGCGGATCACGCCCTCCGCCTGCCCGCAATAGGAACACTCGAAATCGCCGTACTCGACGATCGTCACGGGAGCGTCATCAGGGCCGCGGGTGTGATCGCGCTCGGGGTCGACATCGGCGGCCAGGTCGAGGATGTCGTCTGCGGTGCCGGCGATCTGGCGTGCGCGGAGCTCCGCCGGGAGGCGGCGCAGAATCCTGAATGCCACCCAGGCGACGGCCGGACCCAAGACGAGGGTCGACAGCGTCCCGATCTTCGCCTCCTCGAGGCGAACGCCGCGGAAAGCGAGCGCGGAGATCAGCAACGACACGGTGAAGCCCACCCCGGCACAGGCACCGCCGACGAGCAGCACGGGCGGGCTGACCGGCGGGCGCGGCCCGTGAAGCTGCGGGCGCGATGCCAGCCACGAGCCGAAGACGACGCCGGCCGGCTTGCCGACCACGTAACCGGTGATGATTCCGAGCGTGATCGGTGAGCTGAACGCCGCGCTCAGCAAACCGCCGCTCAGATGCACGCCGGCGTTGGCCAGCGCGAACAGCGGCACGATCAGGTAGCTGGTCCACGGGTGCAGCTGGTACTGCAGGCGCTCGTTCGGGGAGATCGAGGACACCACGCCGCGCTGAGCCGCGCGTGCCAGCGCCGGCGTCGGCTGTTCGCGGAACGTACGCGTGAGCTCGACCGCTCGCGTGACCTCCTCGCGGGAGGGTGGATAGGCGCTCGTCGCCAGACCGACCGCGAGCCCGGAGACGACCGGATCGATCCCGGACTCGAACATCGCGAACCAGACGCCGATCCCGAGCGCCAACGCCAGCGTTCGTCGCGCGACGGGCAGCCAGCGCAGACCGAGCAGCAGGCCATACAGGCCAACGGCGACCACCAATGCCACGACGGACACGTGCCGCGTGTACGCGACGGCGACGACCACGAGCCCGGCAAGGTCGTCCACGACCGCCAGCGACAGCAGGAACACCCGCAGGCGCGTGGCCGAGCGCGGCGCGAGCAACCCGACGGCCGCCAGCGCGAAGGCGGTATCGGTGGAGATCGCAGCGCCCCAGCCACGGGCGCCCGGCCCGCCTGCGTTCCAAGCCAGATAGATCGCCGCTGGAAACGCGACCCCGCAGAGCGCCGCCAGCACGGGTACCGCAAGCCGCCGGCGGTCACGCAGCTCGCCGAGGTCCAGCTGACGCTTGGCCTCCAAGCCGACGACCAGGAAGAAGAGCGTCATCAGGCCCTCATTGACCCACTCGCGCAGGCTCGCGGTGACGCTGTGAGAGCCGACGCGCAAAGAGAAATGCGTGGTCCAGAGGTCGGTGTAGCTGTGGGACGCCGGCGAGTTCGCCCAGACCAGCGCGACGACCGTCGCGACGATCATCACGCTGGCCCCCCCGGTCTCGGTACTGAGGAAGTCGCGCACCGGCGCCGCCAGGTTGCGCGCCCAGGCGGTGCGTCCGTCGTACTGAGGGCTAACAGACGCTCCCGTCACAGCCGGGAGCGTCTCACGTGCGACGCAGGCGCGTCGTCAGATCGGATACTCGCGCTGTTCCTCCTGGACCGTGATCCAGCGCAGCTCGGTGAACTCCTCGGCCGCCCAGTCACCGCCGAAGCGACCCCAACCGCTGTTCTTGACGCCGCCGAACGGCGCCTGCGGCTCGTCGTGCACGGTCGCATCGTTGATGTGACACATGCCGCTCTGGATGCGGCGCGCCAATTGCTCGGCGCGCTCGACGTCCCGCGAGAAGATCGAGGCCGAAAGCCCGTACTCGGTGTCGTTGGCGACGCGGATCGCCTCCTCGGCGCCGTCGACCTCGGTGATCGAGACGACCGGGCCGAATGACTCCTCGCCGTAGATCCGCATCTCGGGCGTGACGCCGCGCAGGACCGTCGGCCGCAGGACGAGCCCGTCCGTCTGACCGCCGGTCAACAGCTCCGCGCCCTTCTCGACCGCGTCCTCAATCAGCGCCGTCACGCGATCAAGCGCGGCGGGGTTGATCAACGGGCCGATCTGCGTCGACGGGTCGCGCGGATCCCCGACCTTCAGCGACGCTGCGCGCGCGGCGAGCTTTGTGGCGAACTCGTCGGCGACGCGACGGTCGACGACGATGCGCTCGGTCGACATGCAGATCTGACCCTGGTGCATGAAGGCCCCGAAGCTGGCAGCCGCCGCGGCGGCGTCGAGGTCGGCGTCCTCCAGCACGACGAACGGCGCCTTGCCGCCGAGCTCGAGCAACACGCGTTTCAGATGATGGCCCGCCTTCTCGGCGATGATCGCGCCGACGTGGCTCGAACCGGTGAAGCTGATGCGGCGCACCGCCGGATGTGCGATCAGCTCCTCCACCACGCCGGCGGCGTCGGCCGGGTCGTTGGTGATCAGATTCACGACCCCTGCGGGAATGCCGGCCTGATCGAGGCACTCGACGATCGCTCCGTGCGTGCGCGGCGACAGCTCAGAGGCCTTCATCACGACCGTGTTGCCATAGGCAAGCGGCGCCGCGACCGCGCGCGTGCCGAGGATCACCGGGGCGTTCCAGGGAGCGATGCCGACAACCACGCCGGCCGGCTGGCGCACCGCGCGCATGCGCTTGCCGGAGATGTGCGAGGGGATCTCCTGGTCCTGGACGGCCGCGGCGTGAACGCCGGCCTCGCGCAGCATCCCGGTTGCGAGCGCGACGTTGAACATGCCCCAGCCGAAGGTACCGCCCGTCTCGTCGGCCACGATCTGGGCGAGCTCGGCCTGGCGCTCCTCCATCAGGCCGGCGGCGCGCTCCAGAACCTCGCGACGCTTGATCAGCGGTGTCGCGGACCAGTCCTCGAAAGCGGCGGCTGCTGCCTCGACCGCGCGGCGCGCGTCCTCGCGCCCCGCGGCAGCTACGATCGACGCCACCTCGCCGGTGTAGGGGTTGTGCACCTCGAAGGTCCTGCCGTCCGCGGCGTCGGTCCACTCGCCGCCGATCAGCAGCCGCTGCTGCGTGGTCCCCAGAACGCTCACTGACATCTCCTCAGCTCCCCGCCTCGACGCTAATCAGACTACTGCCCGGCAACTTCTCGAGCCCGCCGCTCTTCAGCGCCAGTTCCATATTCTCCTCGGCGAGGTGCGCATGGCGGCGGGCCAGCCGCTCGGCCTCATCTCCGTCACCGCGCTCGATCGCGTCGAGGATCTCGTGGTGCTGCGCGTGGCCGGTCTCGAGCGTCGGCTCGAACGAGTTCCCCTCGGCCTGAACCAGCAGGAACGCGCTGGGCTGCGCGAACGGTAGCGCCAATACCCGCTCGTAGGCGTCGCGCAGCACGTCACTTCCCGCAAGCACGAACAGCTCGGTGTGGAAGGCGTCGTTGAGCTCGACGTAGAGCTCGAAGCCGTCACCCGTGTGATGACCTTCGCCGCCGACGATGCGGTCGAGCTTGGCGACACAGGCGATCAGGTCGCCCAGCGCGCGGGGGCCGGTGTTCCGTTCGGCGGCCAAGCGGGCCGCCGAGCCCTCGAGCAGACCGCGCAGGTCAATCGCGTCGACGACCTGCCGGCCGCTGAATGAGCGCACGACGAAACCGCCGCCTGTGACCGGCTCCAGCAGACCCTCGTGCTCGAGCTGAGCGAGCGCCAGCCGCAATGGCGTGCGCGAGACCTCGAGCCGCCCTGCGAGCCGCACCTCGGACAGGCGATCGCCGGCGCGCAACTCACCGTCCATGATCAGCTGCCGCAACCCGAGGATCGCCGCGAGCCCTTGCGGGACTGCCGAGGCTGCCATCAGGTCGTCGCCTTGCCCGCCAACACCGCACGGCGCCTGTTGATGACACGGGATGTGACCACCGCGATCACGAGGATCACCCCGTAGAACAGCGACTGGACGTAGGTTTGGGCGCCAAGCAGATTCAGGCCGTTGACGGCGACCGCGAGGAAGAAGACAGAGATGCCGGCCCCGATCGCGTTGAAGCGCCCCGGCTGGATAGTGGTCAGACCGAGGAAGGCTGCCGCGTAGACGGAGAGCAGCAGCGGTCCCTGGTTGTTGGGGCTGGCCGCGCCGAGTACGCCGTCGTTGATCACACCGGAGATCGCGGCGATGAAGCCGGCAACGACGAAGCCCCAGAAGCGCGTGGAGCTCACCCGGAAGCCGCTGAGCCGCGCCACCTCGCGCGACTGGCCGACGAACAGCGACCGCTGCCCGAAGGCCGTGAAAGTGAGCACGTAGAACATAATCAGCATGATCACTATCCCGTACCAGAAGTCCAGTGGAATGCCAAGGATGTGGTGCAGCACTGTCCAATCGGTCAGCTTCGGCGAAATGCCCGGGACCGTCTGCTGATTGGGCAGCCAGAAGGCGATGCCGTCGTAGACGCTGCCCATCGCCAGCGTGATGATGAAGGGATTGACGTCGAACCTGACGATGATCCAGCCCGTGAGGGCCCCGGCGAGTGCGCCGACGGCGAGAGCAAGGAGGATCGCCGGCACGATCGCCCAGCCGTGGTTCACGTTCAGCCAGCCGACGACGACCGACGTCATCCCCGAGAGCTCAGCCACCGACAGGTCCAGGTCGCCATTCGTGAGCGGGATCACCAGTGCCATCACGAGCACCAGGTTGACCGCGTTGAGGCCCATGATGCTCGTGAAGTTCGACCACTGGAAGAACGTGTCGGGGCGAGCGATGCCGAAGCCGATGATCACCAGCACGAAGGCGATCGGGAGCATCGAAGCCTCGCCCGTACGGGCGTTGAAGATCCGCGATGCCAACGACCTGGACTTCGTTCCTGCAGGCCTCGGGGGCGGAGCCGACTCGGCCGGCGTGTCCATGTTCGTCGTCATGAAGCGGTTGTCACCTCTTTGACAGCGACACGTGCAGTGGCGGAGTAGACCTCACTCGTGATTCTGTCGCGGCTGTAGGGTGGCGCGATAGCCCCAGCAATCGCTCCATGGGCGCAGAGCAGGATGCGGTGGCACACGGTGGCGAGCTCGTCGAAGTCGGTGGACACCCAGAGGATCGCGACCCCCTGTTCGGCGCGCGCACGCATCAGCTCGTAGATCTGATGGCGCGTTGCCACGTCGACGCCCTGAGTGGGCTCATGCAAGAGCAGCACCCGCGGGCTCTCCTCGAGCCAGCGCGCGAGCACGGCCTTCTGCTGGTTGCCGCCGGAGAGCGCCGACATGTTGACCGACGTGTCGCGTGGCCGCACGTCATAGGTCTCGGCACGCTCGTTGGCGGTCCCGATCAGCTTGTCGATGCGCAGGAATCCGCCCTGCATGAAGTTGTCGAGCGACAGCGACATCATGTTCAGCCCGACCGAGAGGTCGGCGACCGCGCCCTGCTTGCGATCGGCTGGAACGAGCGAAACGCCACGTGCAATCGACCTGCTCGGCACGAGCTCCGATGCGTCGCCCGACCAGTCCGGCAGGGCCACCTGCCCAGACGCGTCGTCCACGCCGCCGAACAGCAGATATGGAAGATCCTCGCCGCCGGACCCAAGCAGGCCGGCGATCCCCAGGATCTCGCCGGCGTGCAGGTCGAAGGTGATGCCGCGCACGCGACCACCGCGCACGTCCTTTGCCGACAGCACGACCTGCTCGGAGGTCGCGACCGCGGTGTGCGTGCCATACGTGGTTGCATACTCGATCACCTCCCGCTCAAGGCGGTGTCCTGACACGAGCTCGATCAAGTCGGCGTCGCTGGCGCCGGCGACGGCCACGTCGCCGACCTTCTTGCCATCGCGCAGCACCGCGGCGCGGTTCGCGATCTCGCGCACCGCCGTCATGTCGTGGGAGACGAACAGCACCCCGAAGCCGTCGGCGACGACGCGGCGCACGAGGTCGAAGAGGAAGACCTTCTCATGCTCTGGCAAAAAGACGGTGGGCTCGTCCAACACCAGCACGCCACCGCCCTCGCCATGCTGATCGCGATATTCGCGCAACTCCTCGGCGGCGCGCACGATCGTCAGCAGCGCCTGCAAGGTGGGACGCAGGCGGCCGACCTGGGCAGTCGGATCGAGGTCGACGCCGAAGCGTTCGAAGATCTCATTGGCGCGTTCGCGCTCCTTGCTCCAGTTGATGCGGGAGAAGGAGGCGGCTCCATGGGTCACGCGCCGGCCGACGAAGAGGTTCTCGACCACCTGAAGCTCGGGCGCGAGGCCGAGGTCCTGGTAGACGAAGCTCAGGCCCACGGTGCGGGCCTGACCGAGTGGCACCGGGAGCGGCACGTCGATGCCATTCATGCGCAGCGATCCACCGGGCGCCGGCTC
>Ga0307374_10012832_pt1 | contig 11684 bp, 12 predicted proteins | sample OX3MG_FD_202532 | JGI IMG/M metagenome (GOLD analysis project Ga0307374, IMG submission 202532) | Soil microbial communities from Risofladan, Vaasa, Finland - OX-3 | ecosystem: Environmental > Terrestrial > Soil > Coastal area > Acid sulfate soil | place: Finland: Risofladan, Vaasa | collected...
CTCAGGCCCGGTCAGCAGGGTCACCCGGCTCATGCTGTGCAGCTACGCGCGCCCATAAGGACTCCTTACGAGCACAGCTTCACAGTCAGCCTGGCGGCCTACAAGGCGGCCGTCGCCGGAGGGAGACAGATCATCGCACGCGGCGCGGCCGAGCCGCGCATCTATCCCGCCACCACGAATGGGCAGGCCGACGGGCAACCAGTCCTCATGACGCGCGGCGAGCTGGCGAAGCGCCGGCGTGAATGGGGCCTCTACACCTTCGGAGCCCAGATGCTGCAGGACCCGACGGCCGACCGGACCCAGGGCTTCAAGATGGAGTGGCTCAAGGAGCGGCTTATCGACATCAAAGAAACGGACGGTCTCAACAAGTACATCCTGGTCGACCCCGCGAGCGCCAAGAAGGAGGGCAGCGACTTCACCGCCATGGTGGTGGTGGGCCTCGGGGCAGACGGCAACTACTACGTGCTGGACTTCATCCGCGATCACCTTAGCCTGACGGAGCGCGCCGAGGCGCTCTTCATCCTGCATCGCCGGTGGCGCCCCATCGGGGTCGGCTACGAGCGGTATGGGCTTCAGTGCGACGTGGAGTTCATCAAGCTGCGCCAAGAGGGCGAGAATTATCGGTTCGACATCACGGAGCTGGGCGGCACGCTGGCAAAGCATGATCGCATTCGACGCCTCGTGCCGCTCTTCGAGACGGGGCGCATCTATATCCAGGATGTGATCTGCAAGCTCGATTGGGAGGGCCGCGAGATCGATCTCGTCGGCGCGTTCGTCGAGGAAGAGTATAAACCCTTTCCGGTCGGGCTGCACGAAGACATGCTGGACGCGCTCTCGCGAATTTGCGATTCCGACCTATCGCTCCTCTGGCCCAGGGCGCCCTCTGATCCACCAGAACGCTATGCCCTGCGAAGGAGACGGCGCGTCATATCGCCCTGGGCCGCCTAATACTGCGAGGTTGCGGTCTCTTTCGTATTGGTTTGCCGTCTTGATAAGCTCTTCGCTAAAGCCCGCGAGTTCCTCGTAGCCATCGCCAAACGCGTGCTGGACGCCGCAGAGGTGGCGTCGGGCGCGCGACGCAACGCTGCGCGCGATTGAGATTGAGACGCAGGGCCGATATGGATGGCGAACGTCGAGCGGCTGCAGCCGGCAAAGTCTGGCCGAGAATGCGATGTTTCGATTCAAAGCGGTGTTCGGAGGTAAGCTCTGGCCGAGGACTTTTGATAATCAGCGGGTCGAGGCTGCGATCAAATGCGCGTTGCTCAACCAGATGGCCAAACTGGGAATGCCGCACACGCTCAGAGTGCGCTGACGCCGGCAGCGGGCTGAGAGACCTGTGTCCCGAGCGGGAATTATGCAACAACGTCGCAAGGAACGCTCGTTCAGTGGCTAATTCAAGCGGACTTGAGCGCAAAGGGGCGAATGGGTACAACCAGGGTCCTGAATGCGCGGGACGCAGCGCAAACGATATCGGAGGGAGCATCACAATGAACCTCGTCCTTTATTACGCGCCGGTCGCCTGCTCGCTTGTCCCTTATGTAACACTGACCGAGGCCGGTGCGCCGTTCGAGGTGCGCCCCGTCAACATGGGAAAGCGGCAGCAGATGTCTGCCGACTATCTCAAGGTCAATCCCAAGCACAAGGTGCCGGTCCTGGTGATCGACGGTGAACCGCTCAGCGAGAATGTCGCGATCCAGCAATGGATTCACCGCAACTATCCAGCAGCGAAACTGCTCCCCGCCGACCCAATGAAGGAGCTGAAGGCGATTTCGCTGATGGCTTGGTGCGCCTCCGGCATCCACCCCTATCTCGGGATCATCAACACGCCCACCCGCGTGTGCGACGTGGCAGGTACCGACGAGTCCGTCAAGCGGCTCTCAGCGGGCCTCGTGTATGAAACCTTCAAGATCGCAGACGACCTACTCGCCGGCCGCGACTGGTTTTTCGATCACTTCACCGCCGCTGACGCGCATTTCTTCTGGTGTTTCCGCCGCGGGATGCAGCTCAAACTGGATCTTGCGCCCTACAAGAACTGCCAAGCGCATTCCGAGCGCATGCAGAAGCGCCCTAGCGTGCAGAAGGTCCTCGCCTTCGAAAAGGAAACGCAGGAGGCCTTCGCCAAAGCGGCGTGAGATAAAAGGCCTGGCTCATTGCTCGCGGCGCGGTGCTTGCCAAGTAGCTTCTGTGAGGTCTTGCTTGGTCAACTCCTCTCTTGCTGAAGTTGACCAGCATGCGCCGTCAGAGCAACGAGCCGCTGAAACGGCGTCCGCTATTCGACGAGTCTGTTGAAAAACTCCTGCTTGCAGCGGTGACGGGGCGCTGCTTCACTCTGTTGGTGAAGCGGGAGAGCGGCCGATGATGGGCGAGTGGACGGTGATGCAGGAAGCGCTGTTCTAGGGTTTCAGTCTCGAACAGCATGTCCCGGCCGATCACATGGTGCGCTCGATCGACCGATTCGTCGATCTGTCGGAGGTGCGGAAGCATCTCGAGCCGTTCTATAGCTCGACGGGCCGTCCGTTTGTCGACCCCGAGCTGATGATCCGGATGTTGATCGTCGGCTACTGCTTCGGCATCCGGTCCGAACGTCGGCTCTGCGACAAGGTGTAGATTTCCCAGTGCTGATAATCCACAGACTCCGGATCGTCCGTACGGAACGGCGGGCCGGCCAACGCCGGCGCGGCTGCGCTCATGAGTGCAACGGCAGTTACCCCCCCAAAGGGCCGATAGCATTCGTGAGGGCATCCCGCGGTTTATAGCCCGTGCGACCATCTTGCCTTCGTTTTCTGCGATCGCCCGAATGTAGCGGTAGGAGCGGTCACCTTGTGCCGGCCAGACATTCACGATATCAATATCGCCTGCCGATAGCGATTTGCGATATATAGACATGAGGCGAACCGCGTCAATATGCCGATCCCTGCCTCGACCGACCGGCCAATCGCCTGATAGATTGGCGGAAAGGCAGATTCGCGCACTTGCGGCGCGCTGTCATCCAGGCGACACGGCGGAACTCTTTGATGGACGATCGGGACCTTTACGCTGGCCTCATCAAGCTCCACCTGCTGTATCATGCGGCCGAGGAACCGTTCTATGGTCTTGCTATGATCGAGGAGCTTGGCCGGCACGGGTACAAGCTCAGTGCCGGAACGCTTTACCCGATCCTGCATGGGCTCGAGGGCAAGGGCTACCTCGTCTCGCGGGTGAAGCGGACGGGCAAGGTGAGCCGGCGTTTCTACAAGGCGACGCGGGCTGGGCGGGTCGCGCTCGCCGATGCCAAGCTGAAGGTGCGTGAACTGTTCGGCGAACTCTTCGAGGGCGATTAGGCGGGCACAGACAAGTCAAAAGGAGATTCCGATGAGTGGTGATACCCCGGTCAATGAACTCAGCTTCCGCATTCATCACACTATGCTTCCGGTTGCCGACCTCGACCGGTCCATCGGTTTCTATACGCGTCTTCTCGGAATGAAGGCGATGGGCCGGCGCACTGACGAAACCCGGAAGGTCGAAGTCGGTCATGTCGGCTATGGCGACAGAGACAGTCAACCCTCCTTCGAATTGACGCAAGACATCGGCGAAAGCGCGCCCGCGGAAGTCGTGCCGACCGGCATCCATGTCGGCATTCACGTCAACGATTTGCAACGTCTCTGCGATGTGCTGGAGAGCGAGCGCGTGAAGTTCCTTCAGCCGCTCAAGGGAACACCGGGCAAGCGGCTGACCGCATGGATTCGCGACCCTGATGGGCACGCGCTAGAGCTGGTGGAGGTCCACGCCGGCTAAGTCCGGCGCACCCGCCCGCGCGGATCAAATCAAAAGCGGGATCGTGCTGATCGCGAAAGGCTATTCCGATCACAGTCTGTGAACACGCGTCGAAGATTGACCCCACCCCGAGCATTGATCAACTTATTGATTTTCAGGGGCAAATGAGCTCTTCCGGGGGGTCACGATCGGCGCCCGTCCTGACCCCCGCGAAGGTCAAGACAAGGGAAGCAGGTTCAAATTGTTGACAATCATGTCTGGGAGGGTCGCGGTTCGGCGCGTATTCACACGCTGGGTGATCGAGCGCAGCATCGGCTGGCTGACGCGATACCGCCGCCTCGTCCGCGATTATGAAGAACGGCTCGACGTTTCCGAAGCCATGATCTTCATGGCCATGGGAAATCCGATCCTCCGCCGGATCACTCATCCATGACATTCTCAAACGGACTCTTACGACGGCAATTATGTTGTCGATATTCAAGGCACCGGGCTGTTGCCGCGTGTTGCAAGCGGAGAACAAGCGGCCCGGACGTCAATCTAGCCAGATTTGATTGGCAACAGGCTGTGTAATCCCCTCGCGCTGCTGATCCCTCGTTGGGCAAATTTTCGACAGTGCGGCAGGAACCGGGCCGTGATTTTCAGCGATCCGCCAACTCTCCGCTCGTGAAACGCCGTCCGATGATGCCAAGCGGCTCAAGCACGTCGGTTCTGGCGGCCGCTTCGGCAAGCGAGTTTGCTGTAGCAAGGCCGAGATGCTCCTCTGCAACAGCTGTAGCCGCCGCCTCCGATCGCTTCTGGGTAGCGCCGACTACGTCGCGCGATCCTTCGGTAACGAGCTTTCGTAGCATCACGAGGTGAGAATCGGTCGACGACAAGTCCTCGTCCGCCCAATAGCGGCACGGCGCTGCAACCGCCCCGTCCTGGGAGGAAAAGTTGTAGTGGAACCACCAATTGAAATAGGCATAGAACCACACGATCTGCATGAGGCGGACAACGGCCCAGCGCGCCTTGGGACGATGGTGAAAATAGATGATGCGCGACAGGCTGTCCGTCACCGGAACGGCAAAGCGCGTCAGTGCGTAGTATCCTCCATTGACGCGCACCATGCATGGCATGTGCCAACCGGCCACGCCGGGGTTGCCGGCCCACTCTTCCACAGTCCGATAGGGCTTCCGCCACCGGTTGAGAACGATCTTGCTCCACGGTTTGAAAAACGCCCACACCCACTGGCGCCACCGAGTGGTAGGCCAGACCGCATTAACGCCGGAATAATAAAGTTGAAACGGCTCTTCACCGGACTCATCGACATAAGGACTCTTGGTCAAGTCCGTCATCAACGGAAGAAGCGCGCGACCGTTCACCAGTTTCGACCGCGCCCCGATCGGCGTTCGCGGCCGAATACGTTTCATCATGATCTGCATCAGGGAATTGCGATGCGCATAAAAGTAGTTATGGGCATCGCCTTGATTTTCAATCGCAAGAATCCAGCTGGCGCGCCAGTATGTATACGTCGTCAGAAGATGCGTCCGTTCTCCATCGTCCTCGAAGAGTTCGGGCGGGACATCCTCCTCGATCGGAACCGGCTCGCCCTCACCCATCCACAGGAACACCCAGCCGCGAAGCACCTTGGTCGGATATGTCTTGATCTTCAGCCGGTTGACCATCTGTGACTTTGGGCCTTCAGGAATGAACGCTTTGCATTCCCCCGTCTCGTCGAACGTCGCGCCATGATAGGGACATGACACCGTACCCTTGAAAAAGCAAAAGCCCTTCGACATAGCCGCGCCGCGGTGCGGGCAAATGTCGCTAATCGCACCGATTGAACCGTCTTTGGTACGAAAGAGCGCGACCTCGTCGCCCAGCATGCGCCAGTAAAGCGGCTTACGGCGCGGCACGCGTCGCGCCGGCAATGCCGGGTACCAGTACTCGCGAAGTCCAAGTGGCGGCACGAGCTTGCGGCGGTCCCTGATACGCGAACCGCCAGTCTCTATCGGCGATGCCGGCGGAGCTGGCGGCACCATGCCGCGCGTGGCGTTCCAAGCGAGCTGCCGTTCTGTCCACCACTCGTAGAGCCTGGAATACGCACCCATCGGCTTGCCTCCGATCACGTTCCGTGAATAACTTATCGGAGCCATTTCGGACCCACAAGAGGCTTGCCAGGGTCGTTCCGAAGCCTGCAACGCAACATGGAGAACGCCGGGGATCGTGATATCCTCGGCAAGAGTCAGAAGGAGGAAACGCCATGCCGCTCTCACGTTCTTTGCGAAGCCCGTGGTGGGTGGTGGTTGGATCGACACTCGCGCTCACCGTTAGCAACGGTCCCGTCGTGCTGTTTACGTTCGGCGTATTCCTCAAACCGGTGACGAGCGCGTTTGGCTGGGATCGCGGTACCATGTCGCTCGCAGTCGTACTTTCCTCCACGGCGTCTGCGCTCGTTGGGCCGATCGTCGGAATTCTGATCGACCGCTGGGGCGTTCGGCGGGTAACCCTGATCGCCATCGTCTGCTTCAGCCTCGCTGGCACCCTGATCTCGCAGACCCCAGACTCGCCTCTGGTGTTTGCGCTGCTTTATGCCTTATGGGGCATGTTCGGCGGTGGCCATGCGAACCTCTCATATACGAAAGCAGTCTCTGGCTGGTTTGATCGCCAGCGCGGGCTCGCTTTGGGCATCACGATGGCGGGCACGGGCATAGGCGTTGCTGTCATGCCTCAGTTTGCCTCTTTTGCCATCGGAGAATTTGGCTGGCGAGGCGCCTACGTTGCGATTGGCGCGCTCGTCTTTGTCGTTTCCATTCCTGCCGTCTTCCTGCTTGTGCAGGAACCCCAGCCCCAGCAAGGAAGGGCGCACGCGACACGACCGGTGAGCTTCGCCGGGCGCTCTGTCGCCGAGGCCTTTCGCTCGTCGGAATTCTGGATCATCGGAACTGCACTTCTGCTCGCAGTTGTCGCAATGAATGGAACCATTGCGCATGTCGTGCCGCTTCTTACTGATCGGGGAATGACGCGGGAAGTTGCCGCAATGGCGCTTAGCGTTGTCGGGCTCTCAACTATAGCGGGCCGCCTGATGTCGGGTTATCTGCTCGACCACTTCTTCGGTCCATATGTTGCCGCGTGCTTTTTCGTCGTATCCTCTTTCGGCGTATTCCTGCTGGCCAGCGGCGCTGCTATGCCGGCGCCAATTTTGGCTGTCATACTCATGGGCCTCAGCCTCGGTGCCGAAGTCGACCTAATCGGCTTTCTTGTATCGCGCTACTTTGGCCTGCGGTCGTTTGGTCAAATTTCCGGCTATCTCTTCGCCGTGTTCCAACTCGGCTCGGGTATTGGTCCCTGGATCATGGGGGTCTCCTTCGACACGCTACACTCTTATACGGTTGCTCTTGTCGGCCTCGGCAGCAGCCTAGTCGCCGCGAGCGTCCTCATGTCCCAACTTGGCCATTATGTTTTTCCGATCGGGGCCTCTCAACCTGCGGCCGAGGAGACGGCACCCGTCACGCCTGCGCTGGGAGCGTGAGAAACCCTCCCAGTCCCGGTCCCGAAGAGACCGGCCATTCTCGTTCACGCTCAGCGCACGCCCTCACGTCACTGGCGACTGTCACGGCGCGATCGGGCCAAGCCTTACGAGGTGGACAATGAGAGCACATTTCCTTTTCAGGCGGGCCGGTCGCGTAGCCTCAGGCTGCGTCGCCAACCAACCTGCGTCGATGGCATGAGGCAGAGCAATTGACACCGCACTCGGCTCGACCTTACACTCGTTTGAAATAATTTCCTTTTGGGGAGGTGAGATACAGGTGACCATCCAAGCTCCACGAATCGCACAGGCGATCTTGGCTGGTCTCGCCTGTGCCATCACATTGGCGCAAGCAACGGCGACCGCCGCCGCAGAACTGGTCACTGTCAAGGTCGGCACGCCGAGCGTCGCGAGCGATGCACCGCTCTATGTCGCAGCCGACAAGGGCTACTTTGCTCGTGAGGGAATTTCGGTCGCGTTCGTCTCCTTCGCCTCAGCGGCGTTCATGATCGCGCCATTGGGTAGGGACGAGATCGATGTCGGCGCGGGCGGACTGTCCGCCGGCCTCTTCAACGCGGTCGAGCGCGGCATCCACATCAAGGCTGTGGCAGACAAGGTCACCCTGCCGCCCGGCTCACACTATCTCGATTTCGTGGTTCGCCAGGATCTGATCGATTCAGGCCGGTTCAAGACCGAAAAGGATATGAAGGGCCTGCGCATTGCCGAGGCGGGTCTTGAGACCTCGACCTCTTATGCGCTGGCGATGACGGCGAAGGCTGGTGGACTCGGTTACAGCGATTTCACGCACCCGAGCCTCGGCTTCGCCGATCATCTCGTGTCGTTGCAAAATCGCTCAATCGACGGCAGCGTCACGGCGGAGCCCACTCTTACCAAAATAGTCGAAGAGGGAATTGGCAAAATTGTCGTCCCTCTCGCGAAGGCAGTGCCCAATTTGCAAATTGCCGTGCTGCTCTATTCCGAGAAATTTGCTGCTAACAAGGATTTGGCGCAACGCTTCATGAATGCCTATCTCGAGGGAGCCCGCTATTACATCGGGGCAGTCAAGCATGGGCGCCTGGACGGTCCCAATGCGTCCGCCGTGATCGCCATCTTGACCAAGTACACGCATCTCAAGGATCCTCAGCTCTACCGCCACATCTCGGCGAGCGAGATCAATGCCGACGGTCGGATGAATATCAACGACATGCGCGACATGCTTCGGTTCTTTCAGTCAAGCGGCTTTGTCAAGAATGACGTTCGCGTCAACGAGCTCGTCGACACCTCTTTTGTCAATGCCGCGGTCAAGAAGCTCGGTGCGTACAAGCCCCTGGGCGCACGTCCGTGACGCTCATCCTCACCAGCGAAGACGTCGAGAAGCTCCTCACCATGGAGCTCTGCATGGAGGCGCTGGAGTACGCTTACGCCGAACTTGGCCGCGACAATGCAGTCATGGGACCGGTCATTCGGGTGATTGCGCCGCTAGACGACGTGCCCAAGAGAGAGAACCGGGCGTTCTACGCCTATAGCGGAATGGCAGCGGCGTTGCCGGGATGGGATGTGGCTGCCAACCGCCAGGATTCCGACCTTCTCGACTATCGCGATACCCCCTCGGGGGAACGGCTTGTGCGCATTCCTGCCTCGCCGGGTGGGCGGTTTTGCGGCTTCGTCCTCCTGCACCGTGTCACGACGGGCGAACTCCTTGCAGTGATACAGGACGGGTTCCTGCAGAAGACCCGTGTCGGCGGTCTTGCGGGTGTCGCCGCCAAATACCTTGCGCGCCGCGATGCGTCGGTTCTGGCCGTTCTCGGCTCAGGCTGGCAGGCCTCGGCGCAGGTGGAAGCCCACTGCCGGGCAAGGCCCATCCGCGAGGTTCGAGTCTTCAGCCCGACGCCCACACGGCGCGAGGCTTTTGCCGCCGAGATGGCTCTCCGCGTCCAAGCCCGAGTCACAGCCGTTGCGAGCGCCGAGGCAGCAGTTCGCGGCGCGCATATCGTCGCTACAGCGACCAACTCGATCGAGCCGGTGTTGCGCGCCGCGTGGCTCGAGCCTGGGATGTTCATCACTTCGGTCAAGGAGGTCGAGTTCGAGCCCGCGGTCTATGAGCGATGCGAGTTGCTCGTTTGTAACCGCCGCGGGCCGATGTGGCAGCGTTATGTTGTGGGGGGTGCCGAGAGCATCCCGGAGCATGGCCGCGAGATCTGGTATCGGTGGAACGAGGAGCAGTGGCGCGCGGTTCGATATCTCGGGCGAATCGTCGCAGGCCGCGAGTCCGGTCGAACCTCGGACGACCAGGTCATTGCCTTCATGAACCAGGGCGAAGGGTTGCAATTCGCGGCCGTGGGACGACGGCTGTACGACCTTGCCCGCGAGCGTGGCATAGGCGTCAACGCGCCGCTCGAATGGTTCCATCAGGATAAGAAATATATTCCCTAGTGGTGAGGAAAAGGGAGGGATCGCAATGGTCCTTTGGCTCAACAACGAGGATGCCGAGCGGCTCATGTCGCCGGCGGACTATGTCTCGGCGCTGGAGGACGGCTATCGCGAATTCGGCTTTGGCCGCGTCGTAGAGCGCTATCCGTCCCGCACCCATACCTACGTTCCGACGACGCGGGACAAGATCCGGTTCTGCTGCCGCACCATCGAAGGCGGCATCCCAAAGCTCGACGCCTATTCGCTTCGCCTCAATTCAGAGGTGCCACACGAGATCACCGTCAATGGCATGCGCCGCAAATTCAAGCCGCCCTCAATCGGCGGCCAGTATTATTTCGGTCTCGTCTTTGTCTTTGGGATCGAGGATGGCCGACTGCGGGCGCTCGTTCAGGACGCCTACCTTAACCAGATGTGCACGGGCGCGACGGGTGCGCTCGGAGTCAAGTATCTTTCACGGACCGACTGCAAGACGGTCGGCATCATCGGCTCGGGGTGGCAGGCACGCGGGCAGCTAAGAGCGGTCGCGGCGGTTCGCAAGCTCGAAGCGGTCAAGGTGTTCAGCCCAACGCGCGAGAGCCGCGAGGCCTTTGCGCGCGAGATGACGAAGGACGTGCATGTAGAGGTCACGCCGGTCTCCTCCTACGAGGAGGCGGTGCGCGACGTCGACATCGTCATTACGGCGACGAATTCCTATGATTCCTTCTTGCGCGGCGAATGGCTCCAGCCTGGTCAACATATAGACGCCATGGGCGGCGGCGATCGCTGGAACAAGATGCGTGAGGTTTTTGTGAGCGTTTATGCCAAGGCCGACGCGGTCGTAATGAACGCAAAGGCGGCGGCTCAGTATGACGAACCCCTCGACGTCCTCGAGGCAATCAATACCGGTGCCACGAGTTGGGACAAGATCCAGGAACTGGGTCGCGTCATCTCGGGCCATGATCCTGGCCGTGTGAGTGCGAACCAGATAACGCTACACCGGCATCACACCGGACTTGGCCTCTGGTATACGGCCGCTGGACAGAAGCTCTATGAGGCAGCGGTGCGGGCCAACGTCGGGCGAGAACTGCCGGATGACATCTTCAACCAGCTCTTTCCGACCTAGGCACGCTAGGTGTGTGGTCCCGGGATGAGATGGTGCGGGTTGATTTTGAAGACTGACGGATATTTCGTCCAGGCATCGCAGATGGCCTGGAAAGGCGTTCGCCATCGCAGCGCCTTCAAGTGCTTGGCGAGATTGTAGGCGGTCAGGAAGGCGAGGACGTGGGCTTTCGAGCTTGTGAATACGCACCGTAAGCGATGTCCTGCCGCCACCTTTTGATTTGAGGCTTGAGGGTTGATGCTCGGAGCCGATGGGGGGTTCCGACACATGTCGATTTCAGACCATAAGCATATGCCGGAGCCGGTGCGGCGCATCGAGGTGTTCACGGGCGCGGGCCGGCGTCGGAACTGGTCGGCGGAAGAGAAGGCGGCGATCATCGCCGAGAGCTATGTCGAGGGCGAGACGGTCTGCGCCGTAGCGCGCCGCCATGGACTGACGCCGCAGCAACTCTTCACCTGGCGTCGACTGGCGCGTGGCATGTGCACGGCTGAAGCGCCGGCGTTCGTTCCGGTTGTTGCGGAGATGCGGACTCCGGCGACGGCGAAGCGTTCGCGCCGGCGGAGATCATCGGCCGCCGCGCCGATCGAACTTGAGATCGATGGCGTGGTCGTGCGGGTCGGCCCGGGAGCGCACGCATCGACTGTGGCCGCGGTCATCCGTGCGTTGAAGGCGAGATCGTGATCGGACCGAGCGGTGCGGTCCGGGTGATGGTGGCGACGCAGCCGGTGGACTTCCGCAAAGGCGCCGAAGGTCTGGCAGCGCTGGTGCGGGAGGTGATCCACGACGATCCGTTTTTATGTGTCGGCCGAGATTATGTGGCGGAGGCGCTCCGCCGCCAGGCCAGAGCGGGCTGCACGGCACTTCCTCCGCCACATAATATTCCATGCCTCTCGC
>Ga0307374_10012833_pt1 | contig 11683 bp, 10 predicted proteins | sample OX3MG_FD_202532 | JGI IMG/M metagenome (GOLD analysis project Ga0307374, IMG submission 202532) | Soil microbial communities from Risofladan, Vaasa, Finland - OX-3 | ecosystem: Environmental > Terrestrial > Soil > Coastal area > Acid sulfate soil | place: Finland: Risofladan, Vaasa | collected...
CTGCTCGGCACGACCGCCGCGGTGCTGCTCGGCCTCCGCAACCGACGCGGCGGCATCGTTGCCGCTCCGACCACGTCGCTCCCGCAGTGGCCGGGGTCGTCGCGCACGTGGGACTACCGTTACTTGTGGCTGCGAGACGCGTCGCTCGCCGGAGTTGCGCTACTGCGCCTCGGTCTGGTCGGTGCGGCAATCGACCTCGGCGCCTTCATCGGGGAGGTGGTCACCGAGCACGGCCCGGTGCCACTGCTTCGAGTCGACGGAAGCGCCCCACCCATCGAATCAGAACGTCGAGAGCTCGCCGGGTATCACGGCGCCCGCCCGGTCCGCATCGGCAACGCAGCGGCAGGGCAGGCTCAGCTCGACGTGCCGGGTGAGGTGCTGGAGCTCGCGAGCGCGCTCGCGGAGCTGCAGGCGTTACCGGACCCGCTGGCAGGAGCGGTGCCGATCCTCGCCACCTGGCTCACCGATCACTGGCGCGAGCCCGACAACGGCATCTGGGAGATACGTGGCATGCCACGCCGCTACACACACTCGCTGATCACGGCGATGAGCGGCCTGACGGGTGCTGCCGCGCTCGCAGACTCCGGCGTGGTTGCGGGCGATCCGAAGAGGTGGCGCGCCGCCGCGTCAGCCGTTGCCGCCGCGCTCAAAGGCGAGGGTGCACTCGAGCTCCGCCTCGACGGCGGCGGCGCCGACGCCGCGCTCGCGCAGTTGTCGCTGCTGGGAGGGCTCGAATCGCTTGAGTCGCGCGTCCCGGCAACACTCGAGTTGATCGTCGCCCGCCTCGATCGCGGCGGACTCATCGACCGCTACGAGGGTCAGCCTGACACCGTCGACGATCCGTGCGCTCCCTTCGTGTTCCCCACGTTCTGGCTCTCGGCCGCCATGCGTTCGCGCGGGGCCGACGGCTCGCGCTGGTTCGAGGCGGCGCTCGCCACGCGGGGACCGCTCGGCCTCTTCGGCGAGGTGGCTGATCCCCGGGATCACACCCCGCTCGGCAACTACCCGCAGGTGCAGAGCCACGCCGCGTTCGCGATGGCGGTCATGGCGGACCGGGAGCGACGGTGAACGTCCAGGTGCGTGCGTATGCGGACCCGTTGACCGTCGCGGAGATGCGCGCCGTATAGACGGCACCCGCGATGAGCGGCGCCACCGGCAGCAGCGATGCCGAGTTCTCGGTGGACCCCGACGGCGGCAGCACGTACGCCGCAAGCACCGCCCCACTCGGAGACGTGAGCGTGAACGAGTGCATCGACACACGGTCGGCAGCCGCGAACGTCACCGTCACGGGGTAGCCGGTCGTCCGTGGCCTGCCGGGCGGCACTGGGTCGGGCAGTTCGTTGTCGACAAATGTGGCCGGAACGTACATCTGTCCGGCGGCGGGATACGGGACGGGCGCCGCCGGCCCCGCGACCGCGAACCCGAACTCCATGTCCTCCATGAACACGGAGCCGAGATTCGCCTCGCCATAGCCGATGACCCGCAGATCCGGCCGCACGATCGCGAACCGATGGAACACGCTGTTCACCCACTCCGCGACCGCGCTCTCCGGCGCGCCGCTGTGAGTGATGTCCTCGCCGATCCGCTGGGTGGGATAGCCGAACACGACGGCACGCGTCCACGGGTGCATCGCCGTGAACCCGGGGTCCCCGCGGGTCTCGAGGTGGATGCCCAATCCGGTCACGGTCGGCGCGAAGTAGTTGAAGAACCAGTAGAACGAATGCGAGAGCGCACTCGCCGACAGCCGGGCATCGAGGCGCACCGGCGCCAGTCCGGCGGCCGCTCGCGCGGCGTTCACAGCAGCAAGCGCGATCGTCGCGTCACCGGCGACGACGGCTGCGGGGTCGGGAATCACCGGGATCCGTCGTCGTCCCGACCCTGTCGGGAGACCGGCCAGCACCGCGTCGACGATTTCCTGATGGCCCGCCTGCGGGTCGTGCTCGATATCGGTCGCGATCGCCGTGAGATATGCGGCCGCCTCACCGTCGTAGTGATCGAACCGCAGCGCCGCCTCGAAATCCGCCACGCCAGCGGTGATGTCATCATTGGCAGCAACTGCGACCTCACCTGCGGCGTCGAGCACCGTCGGGTCGTGCGGCGCGAGCGCCAGGGCACGGTTCCACAGGGCACTCGCCGCCTTCGCGTCCGAGACGAGCAGGGCGTCGTTGCCGAGGCTCTCGATCGTGCCGAGGTCATCGGGCGTCTGCGCAGTGGCCGCGTCGAGGGTTGCCCGCGCCCCGGCACTGTCACCGCCGATCAGCTCCGAGTTCACGACCTCGGTGGTGCGATAGAGCCAGTGCGGCTGCACGGCGAGCGCCGCACGAAACGCCTTCAACGCCGAGACGTTGTCACCCAGGTCGGAGTCGAGGTTCGCCTGTTCACGCTGCACCTCGGCGGTGAGATACGCGGTCGGACGTGCCGTGATCAGCGCGGACGCCTCGGCGAGCTGCACGCGCGCCTGCGCGACCGACCCGCTGTCGGAAAGCGCCTCGGCAAGGAACAGATGGCCGAGTGGGTCGTTGACGTCCAGCGCGACGGCGGCATTCCCGGCGGCAACAGCGGCGACGATGTTGCCCGCCCAGTCATCGACTCGGCACAACACTGCTTGCGCTTCACCGTCGCGCGGGTCGAGAGCGACAGCCGCTGCGGCCACCTGGGCGGCGGCGACGCCGTCACCTTCGTAGTTGAGCAGCAGCGCATCAGCGGCACGCACGCTCGCACTCCGACGTGCGGCGATCATCAGCGCCGAGAACGCGGCGTTCGCAGCTGCATAGTTGTTGGCGTACATCTCGGCGTCAGCCGCAGAGACAGCGGCCGTGAGCTGTGCAGCGTCAAGGACGGTCGGAGACGCGCTTCGAACGCCGGCCGGCCCCGAGCCCGACGCGCAGGCGACCGCGATCATCCCCGAGAGCGCCGCAACTCGAATGACCATCGCTCCAAGCGTTGCACAGGTTCCGCGCTGTCACCCGCACGACGAGGCAACGGTCGGGACCCCGGGATCGTGCACTCCGACCGCAACTCCGCCCGGAACCACGGCGACGCACTCGATATCAGCGCGCAGCGCGGTGAGCCGCGGGTCCACGGAGAACAGCCTGTCGAGCGACAGCGCGGAGTCGATCTCCTTCACGAGCGCGGAGCCGAGGAAGCTCGGCACGCTGAGCAGACCGATGTCGATCTCAGGGACCTGGGCGGCGATCACCGGGCCGTTCGGGCCGGGCTGCAGCGAGAGGCTGACATGCACCACCGCCGTCGGAGTGAAGGGCCCGAACGAGATCTGGGCTGAGGCCACCAGCAGGCCGTCGCGGACACGCACCTGCAGATCCCGATACCTGGCAGGCTGCGGATTGTTGGCATCGGCGAGGACGGTGAGATCCCGCTCGCTGAGGACGACCACACCGTGCGAGCCGGCGACGAGCTGCGCTGCCATGGCCGTCCCAAGCGACACAGCGATCGAGACCTCCGTGTCGCCGTGTGCTGGTCCTGCGGGCTGCGCGCCGAGGACCGGAGCCGCCAGCGCGCGATCCCCGAGGAACGCGACACCCGCGGCGAGGACGATCAGCAGAGCGATCCCCGCACAGCAACCACGGACGATGCCCCGCTCGCCGGGACGGGTCACGGACCGGCCGGTCGAGCCCCGGGCTCCGTCGGGTGCCCATCGGGCAGCGGTACGAGCGTCAGCCGGGCACGAGCGTGCCGCCGTGTCAGTTGGGCGCTCCAGTACAGCGGGAACTGGCGGTTGGTCTTCCAGCGTCGCGAGAGGTCGCGATAGTGACGCGAGCCCGGCTGCCCCGACTGCCCGGGGACGTGCACGCCGCCACACGCGTCCCAGTTGCCGACGTCGATGACCTGCCGCCACGACGGCGCGGAGACATGGGTCTCGAACGGCTCACCCGGCATCTGGGACGTCGCCAGGACGGTGTCGGTGTTGCCGCCGACGCGGATCGACTGGGCATTGAAGAAGTATCCGAGTCCCCGACGACGTCCGAATGCATGGACGAGGCGAACCTGGTGCACCCGGCCCCAGGCGAGGCGCCGCGACCCCCGCCCGAAACGGGTGCGCAGGTCGGTCATCGCGTCCTCGAGCGACTTGGTGACCACCTCGGCCCATGTGGTCACCCCCTCGAAGAGCCCGTCATCACCGCCCTCCCAGCGCTCGATGAGCGACGGCGTGAGCCGGCCGACCAGGTTGCCCGGGTACTCGAACACCGGGTGGGAGAGGTCGACGCCTGCGAGGATGCGCCACGCCTTCCCGCAGAGCGGGCTCAACGAGTGCTCAGCAAGGCGCGCCATGAAGGCCTCGTAGATGGTGGGCTCCACGCGGTGCGGGTCCATGACGGCGTCCCAGGAGGCGAGCCGGCGACGCGCGCTCTCGGCCACGGTGCTCGCGCAGGTCATCGAGCTCAGGAGGCGGATGACCTGGCGCGCCGGCGGACAGACCAGGTCCATCTGCGCTCGCGCCATATACGCCAGATCGACGACCCGCTCCGACAGCAGCTCGGCGATGCGGAGCGCTCGGTAGCCGGACATGTAGTCGGCGCCGATGTAGTGCGGGAAACCCTCGCCGGCGATGCGGTTGTTGGCCGTGATGATCTGCTGCTCGGACGGGTCGAGCATGCTCGGCATCTCATCCGGTGTGAGGTATCTCGTCCAGACGGCATCACCGGTCCAGCCCTGCACCGGCAACCCGCTCGGCTTGCGCTTACGCACCGGCACCCGTCCCGAGAGCAGATAGCCGATGTGGCCGTCGACATCGGCATACACGACGTTCTGGGACGGAGCATCGAACGGGACGAATGCCTCGCGGAAGCTCTTCCAGTCCGACGCGCGCTGAAGCCGGAGCAGCCCCTCGGCGCCACCACCGGGTTGCAGCGCGGTCCACTGCAGCGCGAGCCCGCGCCAGATCGACCGTTCGGGATCCTCGATACGCTCGACGACCGGGCCGTGCCGGGTGACGACCACCTCCTCGAGCACGTCGGACGAGCCCTTCACATGGATGATCTCGCGCAGCCGCCGGGTCGGCTCGAATCCGCGCTCGGTGCGGAACCGCTCGCCGGCCGGCGAATCGAACTCCTCGATGACCAGGTCCTGGCAGTCGGCGAACGAGTTGGTGAAGCCCCAGGCGACGCGTTTGTTGTGGCCGATGATCACAAACGGCAACCCGGGCATCGTGACGCCGGTGGACTCGAAGTCCTCTCCGGCTTGGATGTGCGCCGCGTACCAGATCGACGGGACTGCCGGGACCAGGTGAGGGTCGTTGCAGAGAATCGGCCGTCCTGTCGACGAGCGCTCCCCCGAGACGACCCAGGAGTTGCTCATGCCCCCGGCGGTGGGGATCCAGCGCGCCGCCTCGCGGAACATCCCCATGAGCTGCGATCGGCTGTCGGCACCTCCCGTGGCTCGGAGCGTTGCCGCGAGGATGGTCGGATTGGCGTCCGGGTACACGATGTCGAGCCGTGCCGCGTGCTCGGGACCGATGGCGCGGAGCAGCTCGAGGCGCTGCAGTTCCGCGTCCCAGTTCATGCTCAGCCCGAGCGCCAGGAGCTTGAGCGCGGCGAGACTGTGCATCGGCTCCCACGGCTCGGGCGTCGCGCCGAGGAGGCGGTATTCGAGCGGGAGAGGCCTGCCGGAGGTCGCGATGGCGTTCACGCCTGCCGCGTACGCCTTGAGCATCCGGCGCGGCTCAGGGCCGAGGCGGAGCTCCTCGTCGCGGGCGACCCGGTGCAGCCCGACCCTGCGCACGAACCGGTCGATGCTGACGCCGTCGGTGCCGATCAGCTCGCTGATGCGGCCGGTGGCGACGCGGCGGGTGACCTCCATCTGCCAGAGCCGGTCCTGGGCGTGCGCGACACCCATCGCGAACGCCGCGTCCTCCATCGAGGTCGCCGAGATGTGTGGGACGCCCCAGCGATCGCGGCTGATCGTGACCGGGGCGCCCAGCCCGGCCATCCCGAGGCGTCCGCGCACCTTGGGCAGGGACGCGCCGAGGAAGCGATGGCGCGCCACGAGCAGGGCGATGCAGAGGACGACCACCAGGGCCGCCACCGCGATGAGGGCATAGATCATTTGAAGCGGTCTGGGAACGTACTACACTCGCGAGCCCATGGCCGCAAGAACTCCGCTGTACGAGAGGCATGTCGCAGCCGGGGCGCGCATGGTCGAGTTCGGCGGCTTCGACATGCCGCTCCAGTACACCACGATCCGCGACGAGCACATCGCGGTACGCACCCGCTGCGGGCTCTTCGACCTCTCACACATGGGCGAGGTGCGCTTCACCGGTGAGAGCGCGCTCGATGCCGTCCAGAACCTGGTGACCAACGACGTCTCCCGGCTCGACGTCGGTGGCGCGTTGTACGGGGTCATGTGCAACGACGACGGGGGCATCGTCGATGACGTCGTGGTGTACCGCGACCCCGAGGGGTACATGGTCGTGATCAACGCCGCGTGCCGGGCGAAGGACGTCGAATGGATGCGCGCGCGCCGTGGGGACGCGGCCTTCGCGGATCTCAGCGACGATCTCGCGCTCCTCGCGGTCCAGGGGCCCGAGGCGGTGGCGCTTGTGGGCAGCCTGACCGCCGACGAAGTCAGCGACATGCGGCCGTTTCACTTCAAGGACACGAGCGTCGCCGGCGTGCACGCGGCGGTCTCGCGTACCGGCTACACCGGGGAGGACGGCTTCGAGCTCTACGTCGACGCACCCGCGGCAGCCGGTCTCTGGGACACGCTGCTCGAGGCCGGTGCGCCGAAGGGGCTGCTCCCCTGCGGGCTCGGGGCTCGCGACACGCTGCGCCTCGAGGCCGGGCTGCGCCTGTACGGGCAGGACATGGACGATCACACCGACCCGTACAGCTGCGCGCTGGGCTGGACGGTGAAGCCACAGAAGGGCGCCTTCATCGGCAGCGCCGCTCTCGCGCGGCTCGATCCGAAGCACCCGCCGCGCCGCTTCGCGGGGATCACGCTGGAGGGGAGGGCAATCGCACGCCACGGTCATCGTGTGATATCCGGTGGCAAGGACGTCGGTGAGGTGACCAGCGGAACGTACAGCTTCACGCTCGACCACTCGATCGCCACCGTGTCGGTGGACGGCGACCTGCCACTCGACGCTGATCTCTCGATCGACATCAGGGGCACGCTGACCGCGGCGGCGGTCGTGCCTCTTCCCTTCTATCGCCGCCCCAAGGGAGCCTGAACGTGGCCGACCTCTCCAGCTACCGCTTCACCGCCAGTCATGAGTGGGTCCGCGTCGTGGGCTCGAACGCGACCGTCGGCATCAGCGACCATGCCCAGGCGCAGCTGGGCGACGTGATCTTCCTCGAGCTTCCGGAGGTCGGCACCACGTTGACGGCGGGCGCGAAGTTCGGCGCCATCGAGTCGGTGAAAGCCGCGTCCGACCTGTACGCGCCGGTCGGTGGGACGGTGACCGAGGTCAACACCGCACTGACCGATCACCCGGAGCTGGTGAACTCCGACCCCTACGGCGACGGCTGGATGCTTCGTCTCGAAGGCGCCGCCGAGGGCGGGGATCTGCTCGACGAGGCCGGGTACGCGAAGCTGACCGGCGCCTGACCTAGACTTCTGGCCGGGGTCAGCTAGCTCAGCTGGTTAGAGCGCGCGGTTCACATCCGCGAGGTCGAGGGTTCGAGTCCCCCGCTGACCACCACCGTGCGCTCCTCAGTTCGGGCCGATCTGGCTCAGGCGCGGGAGGAGCTGCTCGCCGAGATCGTGGACGACCATCTCGGGGTCGGGCGGAATGTTCCGCAGGTTGATGAGCTCGATTCCCAGCGCGGCGTATCCCTCCATCTCGCGGAGGAACCCGTCGATGTCCTCACGTGGATCGCCCCCACCGTTCAACGTCTTCTTGATCGAGTTGTAGTCCCGTCCTTCCGCCTCGCAGTGCGCCTTGAGCACGTCGAGCTTGCGCTTGACCTCGTCGACGCCCATCGTGAAGAGATTGCAGGCGTCGGCGTATCTGGCGACGAGCTTCAGGGTCTTCTGCTCACCACCACCGCCGATGAGGATTCTCGGTCCGGGCGACTGAATCGGTCGCGGCGAGCAGATGGTCTCCGCGAGGTGGTAGTACGTGCCGTCGTAGGGTCCGTCGTTGTCGCTCCACATCTGCTTGCAGATCTGCAGGGTTTCCTCGAGACGCTCGAACCGTTCGCTGAGCGGCGGATACGGAACGCCGAGGCCCTCGTGCTCGCGCTGATACCAGGCGGCGCCGACGCCGAACATCGCGCGACCCTCCGACAGCACGTCAAGCGTGGTCACGATCTTTGCGAGCAGTCCGGGGTGACGGTATGTGACGCCGGTGACCATGAGCCCGAGCGTGAGTCGACTGGTCTTTCCCGCGATGAAACCGAGCGACGTGTAGCCCTCGAGCATCGGTTCCTGAGGTGGAGCGAACTGCTCCATCTGAAACCAGTGATCCATCATCGTCATCAGGGTGAAGCCGGCTTCGTCGGCCGCCTGTGCGGTTGCCGCGAGCTTCGGTCCCAGCTGCGTGTTGCCGCCGAGACCGCTGAAGTTCATGAAATGGACGCCGAGTTCCATGGAAACGAATCCTCGTGAGCTGCTGGTGGCCTCGCGCTCACCAGAGTAACGGGATGAGCTTTCTCGTCGCGCCGCAGGAGCCTGACATCCTGCTGGTAGGCTCCGAGGCATGAGTGACGACCGTCCCGTCCTGCTGTTCGGTGAGACGTATCACCACCCCAACATCCTGTACCGCACGGGGTTCCTCTGCCCCGACCCGGTGGTCGTCGTGGACAACGGCGGCGATGACACGGTGTTGTGGGTGAGCCCTCTCGAGGAGGGTCGCGCGCGCAAGGAGTCGACGGCCGGTGAGGTGCGCAGCACCGCCGGGCTCGACCTCGCGCCGACGCCGGCGGGCGGCAATGAGTTCAGCGGTTGGGCGAACCTCGTCACCGCGGTCTGCCGCGAGCACGGCCTGAGCGCCGTCGACGTCGACGCCGATTTTCCGACGGTCCTCGCCGACCACCTGCGCCGGCACGACGTCGACGTCCGGCCGCGCACCGACATCTACCAGTACCGGCGCCGCATCAAGACACCGGAGGAGATCGAGTACATCACCGCGACGGAGAACGCTGGGATGGCGGCGCTGCAGAAGGCCATCGACGTGATCGCCGCGGCGGAGATCCGCGACGGTCTGCTGTACCACGAGGGCCGGAAGCTCACGAGCAAGGACCTCATCTACGCGGTCGAGAGCGATCTCCTCGACAACGGGAACAGCACCGAGGACTCGATCTGCTGCGGCGGTCCGGAGTCGGCCGATCCTCATCGCACGTCGAGCGACGTCATTCGCGTCGGACTGCCGATCGTGCTCGACATCTACCCGTTCGACAAGCACACCCGTTACTGGGGCGACATGACACGCACGGTCGTGCGCGGCACGCCACCTCCGGAGGTGGACCGGATGTGGGACGCGGTGCTCGAGGCGCAACAGGCGGGCCTCGATGCGGTCAGGCCCGGCGCAAACGGACGCGACGTGCACTTCGCGTGCTGCGACGTCTTCAAGAAGCACGGCTACGGGTCGCTCGCGAAGCCCTACCGCGACATCCAGAGCGATGCGCGCTTCATCCACGGCACCGGCCATGGGCTCGGCCTGGAGATCCACGAGTTTCCGCGCATCAGTGAGGCGGACGTCGTGCTGGAGGTCGGCGACGTCATCACCGTCGAGCCCGGTCTCTACGACCCGCGTGTCGGCGGGATCCGGATCGAGGACCTGGTGGTCGTCACCGAGACCGGATGCCGGAACCTCACGACGCTCCCCAAGACCTTCCATCTGGACTGAGAACGGCTCCTGCTACACTGCTGACGCTGCTCATTCGAGGAGCGTTTCCACATAACGCTTTCCTGCGCCCGGATCGCGACCGCCTGATCACCTCGGCAGTCGCAACACCCCGGGCGTCGCAAGCCCAGAGGAAAGGAGGTGCCCGCGCATGGTGCGTGACTACGAACTGATGTACATCGTCCGGCCGGAGCTGGAGGATGACGCCGTACGCGTCGCGGTGAAATCGGTGCGCTCGTTGATCGAGACGCATGGTGGCGACGTCGTCAAGACCACGCTCTGGGGCAAGCGCCGCCTCGCATACGAGGTCAAACGCCTGCGTGAAGGCCATTACGTGCTGGTCGTCTTCCACCTGGACGGCGCCAAGATCGCGGAGATCGAGCGTTCGCTGCGCATCCACGACACCGTCTTCCGCCATCTCATCGTCGTCCATGAGGGTCCGATGCCCGAGCCGGAAGCCGAGATCGAGGAGATCGAGGGTCCGATCGAGCCGGAACTGGAGGCTGACGGCACCGTCCCAGTGGAGTCCGCGGATGCCGTGGATGATCTCGCGGCAGAGGATGTGCCCTCTGCAATCGATGACGACGAAGGAGATATCTGATGGCAGGTTCCCTCAACCGAGTGATGCTCATCGGCCGGCTCACACGCGACCCGGAGCTCCGCTACACGCCGAGCGGAACCGCCGTGTGCAATCTCGCGCTCGCAACCAATCGGTATGGGAGCGACCCGGCGACCGGCGAGCGCAAGGAGTTCACTGACTACCACGACGTCGTCGTCTGGAACCAGGGCAACCGCAAGCTCGCCGAGACGACCGCGCAGTACCTGCAGAAGGGGCGCCTCATCTACGTCGAGGGACGCCTGCAGACCCGGTCGTGGGACGACGCGCAGAGCGGCACAAAGCGCTACAAGACCGAGGTGAACGCCAACGACGTGCAATTCCTCGATAGCAGCGGACGTCAGGAGGGTGCCCCCGTTGGTGATGTTGCCGGCGGTCCGGCGCCCGCGCAGGGCCCGATCGGTGGCGACGTCGATCCCGATGACATTCCGTTCTAAGTTTGCCGTTCTAAGAGCCTGGAGAGCCATGCCTGATTTCGACCGCCGCCGCCGCAAGGTGTGCAGCTTCTGCCTCGAGCACATCGACTTCATCGACTACAAGGAGGTCACCCGGCTGCGCCGGTACCTCTCCGAGCGGGGCAAGATCCTGCCACGCCGCATGACGGGAACGTGCGCCCGCCATCAGCGGTCGTTGACGGTCGCGCTGAAGCGCGCCCGCCACATCGCGCTGCTGCCCTTCGCGGAGATCCGCTAGCTCTTCGCTGCCGGCAGCTCGTACACCTGGACCTCCCAGTACGTGTGCGGCGGCGTCTCCACGGTGAGGTTCATCGGTCCCTGGAGCGTCGGTTGAGGCGCTTCCTGCGTGCCGATGGCGCCGTTGGCACACGGCACTCTGACAAACGGCCCTGACTGGCTTTCGAAACTCGTCGAGAAGTCGATGGTCGCGGTGCCGACGCACGTGTACTGCACGAAGTACCGCCCCGTCGGCGCGAAGGTCTCAAGTCCTGAAGTACCCGTGCCATCCGTCGCGGGCACCAGGATGCGCGCGCCGGCAGGGATCGTTGACGGCCCGAGAAGGGGCAATGGCGGCAACGGGCCGCTGTCCGCGACGACGATCTCCCATTCTGTGGAGGGACCCGTCACGATCTGCAGGCTCACGGGCTTCCCGTCGAGTCCGGCGTTCGCCGGTTCGAGAAACCCTCCGATCGATCCGCCGGCACACTGTTCGGCGATCGAGTCGATGACGTGGTCGGCTGTTTGCACGCCGAACGAGCCGGTGCCGATGCAGGCCGACTCCACGAAGATGATGCCCTCGGCCGTAAAGGT
>Ga0307374_10012834_pt1 | contig 11683 bp, 8 predicted proteins | sample OX3MG_FD_202532 | JGI IMG/M metagenome (GOLD analysis project Ga0307374, IMG submission 202532) | Soil microbial communities from Risofladan, Vaasa, Finland - OX-3 | ecosystem: Environmental > Terrestrial > Soil > Coastal area > Acid sulfate soil | place: Finland: Risofladan, Vaasa | collected...
AAATCTTCATGGTTCATGCTCCCGGCTGCAATCCTTGTTGCTTCAATCCCGCGGCGACAAGCTGGCGCACCATTTCTTCGATCGTGAGTTTGCGCTCGCGTGAGAGACGTTCCACTTGGTCGGTCATACCTGCAAGCAATTGATGAAGCACGAAGTCTTTCGACGCTGCCAGCGGTGGCACACGCGTAAAGCTGTCCGCGTCCACGTAATCGAACACGTTGTCGATTGTGGACCAGAACTCGAATTCTTCGTCTTCGGATTTGAATTCAGGGATTGGTTTCAATTCTTTCACGATCGATCTTCCTCTCTGATTTGTGCATATCCCGCGCGCAGATGACGCGAATACAGGTCCCTCGCTCGGTATAAACGACGAACAGCATCCTTCCAGCATTGGTTTTACTGAAGACGATTCGCCGCTTCTCCGGTCCTTGATATTTTATCGCCTGAGAATCGTAGTAAGGAATATTCAAAAAGGCCTCTTCCGCCTCGCGGTCCGAGACGTTATGGCTCTTCAAGTTCTTGCCGGTATTACCCTCGTCCCACTCGAAGCAGTCGTATCCGCGATCTTGCATTAATCCCATACCACAAAAATACAAAGGGCGGCCTCATAGCCGCCCTTTCGTCGATAAATAAATTATTTATCTCAATACATATCCCCCATCCCGCCGCCGCCGCCCATCGGTGGCATGGCTGGCTTGTCTTCCTTCTTCTCGACGATGACTGCTTCGGTCGAGAGGAGAAGCGCGGCAACGGAGGCTGCGTTTTGCAGCGCGGTGCGCGTTACCTTTGTCGGGTCGATGACGCCGGAAGCGAAGAGGTTCTCATACACCTCGGTCGCGGCGTTGAAGCCGTAGTCGTTCTTACCGGACTTCACCTGATTGACGATGACGGAACCTTCCAGCCCGGCATTATTGACGATCTGTCGCAGCGGCTCTTCGAGCGAGCGGCGAATGATGTCGATGCCAGTCTTGATGTCCAGGTTCTTCTCGTTGGTGTAGAGTCCGTTCGAGAGACCGGCCATCGAGCGAAGCAGCGCAACGCCACCGCCCGGAACGATTCCCTCTTCGACGGCCGCGCGCGTGGCGTGCAGCGCGTCTTCGACGCGGGCTTTCTTCTCCTTCATCTCAACTTCGGTCGATGCGCCGATCTTAATGACCGCTACGCCACCCGAAAGCTTCGCAAGACGCTCCTGCAATTTCTCACGGTCGTAATCGCTCGTCGTCTTGTCGATCTGCGATTTGATCTCGTTGATGCGACGCTTGATGTCTTCCTTCTTGCCCGCGCCTTCGACGATCGTCGTGTTGTCCTTGTCGATCGTAATGCGCGAAGCAGTTCCCAGATAGCCAAGCGTTGCGCTCTCGAGCTTAAAGCCCTTCTCTTCCGAGATGACCGTGCCGCCCGTAAGGACCGCAACGTCTTCGAGCATCGACTTGCGGCGATCTCCGAAGCCCGGAGCCTTCACGGCCGCGATCTTCAAAGTGCCACGAAGTTTATTCACAACGAGCGTAGCCAATGCTTCGCCTTCCAAATCTTCGGCAACGATTAGCATCTGGCGTCCCGCCTGCGCGACCTTTTCGAGGATCGGCAGCAAGTCCTTCATCGACGAAATTTTCTTATCGTGGATAAGGATGTACGGATTTTCCAAAACCACTTCCATCGTGTCCGGATCGGTCACGAAGTACGGGGAAAGATAGCCGCGGTCGAACTGCATTCCTTCGACAACGGAAAGTTCCGTCTCGATGCCCTTCGCTTCTTCGACGGTGATAACGCCGTCCTTACCGACTTTCTCCATCGCTTCCGCGATGAGATCGCCGATGGTGTGGTCGTTATTTGCAGAGATCGAACCGACCTGCGCAATTTCCTTCTTGCCTTCGATCGGACGCGAAAGCTTTTTCAGCTCTTCGATCACGTTCGTGACGGCGAGATCGATACCGCGCTTCAAATCCATCGGATTCGCGCCGGCGGTTACGTTGCGCAGTCCCTCGCGGAAGATCGCCTGTGCCAGCACGGTCGCGGTCGTCGTGCCGTCACCGGCAACGTCGGAAGTCTTCGATGCGACTTCGCGGACCATCTGCGCGCCCATGTTTTCGATCGGGTCTTCGAGCTCGATCTCCTTGGCGACGGTCACGCCGTCCTTGGTGATCGTCGGAGCGCCGAATTTCTTATCGATGACGACGTTGCGGCCTTTCGGTCCGAGCGTCACCTTCACTGCATCTGCTAACTGATCGACACCGCGCTTTAACTTCGCGCGCGCGTCGGTATTGAATACGATTGTCTTGCTTGCCATGATTGTGTTAGTTCTTTGATTAAAATTGATTGGTTTTCTTAATTAGGATTTCGAATTAGAAATTAGGAATGTCATCCTGAGCGGAGTTTGTCCGACCGAAGGGAGGACAAACGGAGTCGAAGGATCTCTTCGATTACCACCGCGCCGCTGTCCCACAAGAGATCCTTCGACTCCGCAAAACTCCGCTTCGCTTCGTTTTGCTACGCTCAGGATGACATGGGAAAAAAGCGCGGTCCCTCATTCGTAATTCGTCATTCGTAATTCGTAATTCGTAATTATTTCTTCTTCGCTTGTCCGTTCTTTTCGACGATCGCGAAAACATCGCTTTCACGCATGATAAGGACGTCCTCGCCTTCGAGCGCGATTTCGGTTCCCGAATATTTTCCGTAGAGCACGAAGTCGCCGACTTTCACGCCCATCGGCGTGAGCTTTCCGGCTTCATCGAACTTGCCCGGCCCGCAGGCGAGCACTTCGCCCTGGACGGGCTTTTCTTTCGCCGAATCCGGTATGATGATGCCGGACTTGGTCTTCTCTTCCGCTTCCGCCGGACGAACGATCAGGCGGTCGTGTAGTGGTTTTAATGTCATAGTGTATTATTGATTTGGTAATTAAGTGGTAAAATTGGGCTGAAATCGAGAAAAATGACTCAGCTGTTAGCACTCTGTTGGTGTGAGTGCTACGCGCTAACATGAATGGGGTTTCAGGAGGTTCCTCAATACATCCTATAACCCCCTTCGGCGGCCTCCTGGCCTCGGGTATTGTGCCGCCTCGCAGCGCCGGCTATTTCCTTATGTCCCTTCACGACGGGATTCGCATTGATCCCTTCGAAATATTCGTAACTTTGTAAAAATTCAAAATTATGTTTTTATGAAAAAGCTGCTGTGTTCTTTGGTCGTTTTAAGTTTTTTTGCGCTCTCCGTGCGGAATGCCGACGCGCAGCATAGTTACCTCGGCATCCGCGCGGGCGCAAATCTTGCGGATCAATTGATTACCTTGCCGCCCGGCTTCACGCACTCCATTCATGCCGGGTTCCTGGGCGGTGCGGAGTATGAATACTGGTTCTCGGCATATAAGTACTGGTCTGGCACATCGTGGGGTCTCGATGCACAGGTCCTTTACGATCAAAAAGGGGAACACTACGACTTCACCGATATAAACGCATTCCATGAATCAGGGAACGGAAATGATATCCTCAATTATCTCGAAATTCCGATTTTAGTGAAGGCAAGATTTGGAAGTGCGGATTTCGCGCCGTATGTCTTTGCCGGCCCAAGCATCGGTATATTCTTATCAGGTGCAGATTATGAGCAAGTGAATGGTTCGCTTGAAACCAAAACATCTTTTGCAGATTCGGAACTCACTTCACCGGATATTTCTGCTCTCTTTGGCGCGGGCGTTTCAATTGCTTTAAGTTCCGGTCCCATGCTATTCTTTGAAGCGTCGTATGCTTTGGGGCTTGTAAATATTGACAAGATGCTACCCATAGCAAACTTCCCCGTCATTAAATCCCGCGACATCCGTATAGCAATCGGAATATTGTTCCCATTAGACTCCCCCGGTTTAGCGCGTTCTAGTTTTTGAGTGGAGCAAGCTAAAACTTGCTCCACCCCACTACTATTTCTTCTCCAGCGATTCGAAATATTTTCGGATGAGCGCGTCGTAGTCCGGGGTGTAGCCGGTTTCTTTTGCATTCGTGATTTCTTGCTGCAATTCTTTCTGCGCTTCCGGGGAGGCAATGTCGAGCGCGCGCGGGGATGGGCGGACGATGTCCTGCCCCGGCGTCGATTCGCGCTCCTGATCCTTATCGCGCGTGTGGACGGAACGCTCGGCATCGAGCAGGCGCGAAAGAATTCGTTCCTGACGCTGCAACGTGGAAGGCGTAATCCCGGAAGATTTCATATCGCCGATGGACTGCTGCATATCATCCGCGATCTTGCGCAACTCGTCAGCCGATTGGTGAAGTCCGGTCTGTGCCTGACGCTGCTCGTCCGCCATTTGATCGAGCGATTTCTTGACGGCTTGTTGCTGCGCTTCGAGCTTGCTCATCATGGACTGTTCGCGCATCAACTCCTGTTCGCGCGCTTCCCCGCCGCCACCCTTTCCGGCCATCATGCCTTGCATCTGGTCGTTTAGCTGCTGCTGTTGCTGGGCCATTTGGTTTATCTGATTGATAAATTGCTGCATCGCGCTATTGCCAGTCTGCCCACTCGAACCGGGCATATCGCCGCCGTCTCCGCTGGAACCCGATCCCGACTGCCCATCCTGCCCCTCGCCACCGGAGCCGCTGGAACCTTGCTGCCCATTTTGCGCCATTTGCTGCAACGCCTTCTGGAATGCGCTCGAAGCTTTGTTGAGCGAAGTCATCGCCGACTGCGCACTCTGCTGGGAACTCGGTTGGTTGCGGTCGGTCATGGCATCCTCGGCTTGTTGCATTTCACTAAATGCTTTGCCCATTTGCTTCCCCATTTCGGGCGTAACCTCTGTCGATTTTTGCGCGAGCTGCATCGCCTGCGAGGCCGTCTGACCAAGTTCGTCTTTCTTTTCCGATTGCTGGTCGGCCATTTGGCGGAAGACGCTGGAATTCGGCTGCGCGTCTTTCGCCTGATTCTTTAGCTGCTCCTCGGCTTTCGAAAGTTGGTTTAGCTGATCCTGAATTTGCTTCATCTGGCGCATGGTGCGCTGCCGCTCGTTCTCGGACATCTGGCGTTTCAAAGCCGCGAGTTTTTGCTCCGCCTCCGACATTTGTTTGGAGGCGGATTGCGATTGCTGTGCGCCCTGCTGCATATTTCCCTGCTGCATGGACTGCGCGGCTTGCTGCATCTCCTGATCGGTCGATGGATCGGCGAGTGCCTGGGCGGCAGCCTTCATCTGATCGGGCGCCTGCATTTGCTCGGGTAACTTTTGCATCTCCTTTGCAACATCCTTCATCTCATCGCGCATGCGGTCGAGTTCTTTTTGCGCGTCCTGCTGCTTGCGGGCTTCGGCCGCCTTTTCTTCGGGCGTCATTTGCTTGCCCTGATCCATCTTCTGGTGTGCATCATCGGCCGATTTTTGCTCCTGCTTCGCCAGTTCGCTTGCGGATTTCATCAGTTCATCGACTTTTTGCTCCGCCTGAATTTTTCGTAGAATATTTTCCGTCCGCTCGATGGATTTTCGGAACTGATCTTCATTCAGCTTCATGTTTTTCATCGCCTCGGCGAGCTTTTGCGGATCGACGTTCTTCTGCATCGCCTGCTGAAGCTGCTCCATCGCTTTCTTGAGTTCGGGCGAGTCGATCTGCTTGAAAAGGTTCTGCAGGTCCTGATATTCCTTCATCGTCTCCGGCGAGAGCGCCTTTTGCTCATCCATCGACTTCGTCATCTCCTGCAAATCTTTCGCGACCTGATCGATGCGGTTGTTGAGTTGGTTTTGCCGGTCGAGCATTTGCTCCATGTCCTTCTGCTTGGAGAAGTTCTGCGCTTGCCGGGCGAGGTCGTTCGGCTTTAGCTGCTTCATTTCATCGACGGCGGCATCGACTTTTTTCTGAAGCTCCTCGGCATCCTGCTTGATCTCGTTCATGTTCTGCTCGGACTTGTTGGCCTGCTCGTCCGCCTGCTTGAAAATCTCTTCGACCGATGGCACGCGCACGGTGTATTCCGGCGTGCGCGCGGTGTGCGACCCGGTGACGGCATCGTTATCAGTCACTTCCATCACGTAGCTCACTTCATCTTCCGGCCCGATAGCCATCGGAGTAAGGTTCCAAATATAGGGCACATCCAAATCCTGCGTATTGTAATTCGAAAGTGGGACCGTGAGCCAGGTGTAGGTCGAATCGGGCCGCAAATATTTCGATTTCGAAAGGCGGTACCCTAAGCGGACGCCGCGAAATCCGAAATCGTCGTGAATATGCGCGAGCATATCGAGCCGCATATCGTTCGGAAGATCGGCGTTGCCCGAAGGCTCCAGCAGCACGATTTCCGGCGGCTGATCCTGCGTGATGGAAACTGCATATTCGATTGGGTGTTCGCTGGAAACGAAATCGCGATCGACAAGCGCAATATGGTAGGAACCGGATTTCAAAAAGGTTACACTGCCCGTTGCAATAGAATCTTCGATCGACAAAGCATAGGACAAATGGGTCCCATGTGACGCATTGGCCCCTGAATCTGCCACAGGGCTAAATGCAATTTCCGCCTTCGCCAGCGCCTTCGAAGCCACCACGCGAAACACGCCTCGCGTTCCCGCGACGCCGGAAATATCCCCGATATTCTCCGGCAGCACGACCGGCTTGATGCGCGTGTAGGCCGGTTGCTCGATGGTAACCATCAGCGAGCGAACGATCGGGTGATCGAGCACCGAAATATTGAAATGCGCGGATTCGATTTCTCGTGCATCCACGAAATATTCTATTGGATGCTCGGCCTGAATAATATAGGTGAATCCAGCCTTGCAGCTATGGGCATTGGCCCATGCGGTGTCGAACGGCGAGGAGTTAAGCGTGATGGCATCGAAATTTTTTTGTCCCTCCTCGCGCGTTCGAAGCTCGATTTGCGGAAGCTGTTCGCCTTTCGTAAATATTCGTACTTGCACGGAATCGCCGCGCATTACGCGAACATCGCCCGGAAATACATAAAAGGTAAATGGCGCCGGGGTCTGGTAGAACGTCCGAAAATGTTCGAGCCGGTTGGTGGCCGCGAGCATATCGCTCTTCGCTCCCAAGAATGCCACAACGCCGAGCAGAAGCGCCGAAAGAAAAAGTAGCGCCGCCCGCTTCAGCGGCCGGTCGTCCACGATGTCCATGAAGTCCACTGCTCGCGCGGAACCATACACGTTGGAAAATGCCGCCAGCGCAAAGCTCGGGGAACCATAAAAAGCGGAAGCCTCGGAAAAGATGGGCCGGGCCAGTTGCAACGTATTGACAAGATGGTCGCTGACGGCAGGAAAATGCGCGCCAACCGCGGAAGCCAGCTCATCATCCGAAACGCGCTTGGAAATGCCTGTTCGAACGAGCAGCGGTGGAATGACAAATCCAAAAAATCCGGCGAGGAGAATTGCCAGAGCCGAATAAAAAAGCCAGGTGCGCCCAACGATGGAAAAATGTCCGAGCAGTTCCGCCACAATAGCAATCAGCGCCACGACAACCACCGCCGCCAGCCCGTTGGCTATGCCGCTCCATAGCGCGACGGATTCTCGCCGCCTTCGGAGGCGCGAGAGACGCGAGAGGAGTTCGTTGTAAAGTTCTTGTGGCACGTACTGATATTTATGAGATTTCCGGGTGATTCCCGAGATGAACGAAGAGGTAATTCCTGAGATGAACGATTGTGATCTTTAGATGCTCTTTGGTAACCTCGAATAGCTCCGTTCGGGTTCTCTCGCGGAACGGAATTAGGAACAAAATGGATAAGTGTGACTCATATTTAATTAAGGAGTCTCTGATTAAGCCATTTTTGCCGTCATTGCGAGAAGAGCGAATCGACCGAAGGGAGATTCGCTCGACGAAGCAATCCGCGGATTTTAACGCAGGGGATTGCTTCGTCGGATTTTTCTCCCTTCGGTCGAAAAATCCTCCTCGCAATGACATCCTTGAACCCACTGGAATACAAAATCCCCATCTCACAAATCTTCCTCAAATCCAATAAATCTCAGTCGTGAACATCGAAATGTTGGAACCCGGCGCGCCGCCGAGCTTAAATGTATTAGTCCTCGCCTATTATTTCCCTCCAATGGGACTTTCCGGCGTGCAGCGAACGCTCAAGTTCGTCAAGTACCTCCCGGAATTCGGTTGGCGGCCCATCGTGCTCACTGCCGGGGAGACGCCCTACTACGCTCACGACCCTTCGCTGCTCGAAGAAACCGAGCCGCTCGTCGAGGGTGGTTTGGTCCGCATTGTTCGCACCAAGCAGAGTGGTGCTCCTTCGACAAGACTGGCGCGGAAGGAGGGCCAGACGCTCAAGCTCCCGCGCGAGCGGTATCAGCGGATGGGATCGAAACTGCTCCAAACCATTTATCAGCCCGATAGCCGCATCAAGTGGAGGCGACCCGCCCTTACCGAAGCGGAAGCAATCTTTCACGAGGAGCGCATCGATGCCATCTATGCCACGGCACCGCCCTTCACCGACTTCCTCATTGCGCGAGACCTATCGAGTAAGCACCATGTGCCGTTTCTCATGGACTACCGTGATGGTTGGGTCTCGAATCCCGTTCATAATTTTTACGCAACGCCATTTCACAAGGCCTACGCACGGAAGCTGGAGGATAGCTGCCTGCGTGCGTCGAGCGCAATAACCGTCGCGAGCCGCCGTTTGAAGGAAGTACTCCTCAGGCATTATCCTTATCTCAGGCACGAAGACGTCGTCATCGTTCACCACGGCTACGATCCTGTGGACATGGTCCGTGGCGAGGCAGCATCCGCGAAATATCGCGACCGGGAAAAATTTCGAATGACCTATGGTGGCCTGTTCCATGCAGGCCGCGCCGGAAAGTTTCGATACTCGCCCGTGCCGTTGTTCCAGGCGGTAAAACTCGCAATTAAGCAGGACTCCGCACTTGCGGGTGATATTGAATTGGCCTTCGCCGGCGTCCTACAGAAGGAATATATCAAAACCGCCGAAAAACTGGGGCTGTCCGCAAACTTGCGGCCCATGGGCTATCTTCCGCACCGCGAGGAGGTCGCGCTGCTCTTCGCGAGCGACGTATTGTGGATGACCATCCCGGAAGATTACAGCGTTCCTGGCAAACTCTACGAATACATTGGCACACACAAGCCGATTCTCGGCCTGGTGCCAAGTGGGTCTCAGGCCGAGCGACACCTCAAGGACTATGGCGCCGGAGTCATCGTTCCACCCAACGATATTCCGGCGATTGCAGCGGCAATTCTGGAGCTGTACCACAAATGGCACAAGTCACTTTTGCCCCATAATGTAAATATCCCATTTGTCCAATCGTTCGATCGCCGCCAGCTTACGCGGGAAATGGCCCGGCAGTTGGGGCTTATGCTCCGGCCCTGAGGGTGCGGGCATTTCCGGCGGAGGCATGGAAACCATTTTTCGTGAATTGGGCTTCATCGGAGGTAAGGAGACCAGGGTCGTATGGTTCTTCGCTCTATGATCGGTTTAGTTTGCCGGTTGAGCGGGAGGCATGCGCGGGGATAGACGATGAAGATCATCCGTGCTGCATGGAGGACGCTGTTCATTATTTCGCTCGTATGCGTGCTGGGTAAGGGCACGGCACGAGCGCAGTTCATGGCGTTGCGCACACCGTTCGAGCGGTTCAGCGATTACCGTCTCACGATCGGGTGGGGAGCTTCCACGCCCCCGAATTCCCAGTGGAACGATTTTACGCATTCGACCGCCCCCACCGTTAATAAGCAGATTAACTTCAATCAGTATATTGCCATTGAGTATGGTCAGTTTCGCTTTGGCCTGATGTCCTATGTCTTCCCTTCGAACATGCTCCCCTTCATCGACTGGAACCCACAGTTTCAGATCGACCGCTTCGTCGTCGGCGGAGATGCTTCCCGTCTCGCGATGAGCATTCGCGGCGAGAACCTCTTTGCCAAACATGACGCCAATGAATATCTGGGCGATGGCCAGGCCGATAAAAGTATCTATCCTGACCGGAATTCCCTTTCATTTCTTATTACCTATTGGCTGGGACATCCGCCCGATTCAAGCGATTTTGGAAAATTTTTGCGGGAAGCAACTTCGGAGGATATGGAGGAAGATGTTACCACCGCAGGCCCCGTCCTCCCCGGCTCCGGTGGAAACATACGCTACTCGACACGCGATGGATTCAGCGTGGGCCTTGGATTGGGGAACGGGAAATATTCCGGTTCCGGCCCCATTTCGCGCTATCTCAATTTCTTCAGTACCTATAATGTCTATACCGATAAAGGATTTCCCGGCTTCAATCCGTTAGCCATCGTCCGGTATCGTATGCGCAACCTTATCGGGGAATTGGATGTCGCTGGCGATGATGTCAATTTCGGTATTGTCCTTCGCAATTTAGATCACTTCGATATCGAGACGGGTTTGCTCCGGCTCGAGCATCTATTTCCTCGCAGCTCCCGCGGACCCCACCGGCCCGAAGCCTATCTATCCATGACCTACGCGATCGCTCTCGGAAAGGACAATGGCTACTTCGAATATGGGGATGCTATTCTCAATCAGCTCGCCGATTCGGATGGGGATGGTTTGACCGACATTGAAGAAATCATGATCTACCATACCGATCCGAATAATCCCGATACGGATGGCGACGGCCTGAGTGACGGCGATGAAGTTCGGATATATGGCACGGATCCGCTCAATCCGGATACGGACGGCGATGGCCTCTCGGACGGCGATGAAGTCCATAAGTATCATACGAATCCGCGACTGGCCGATACCGATGGCGATGGCCTCACCGACGGCGAGGAAGTGTTGAAATATAAGACCGATCCGCTCAACCCCGATACCGATGGCGATGGACTTACGGACGGCGATGAAGTTCATAAGGATCATACCGACCCTCTAAAAAAGGATACCGACGGAGATGGCCTGAGCGACTACGAGGAAATCTATATTTATCATACGAATCCTCTGCTGGCCGATACCGATGGAGACGGTATTTCCGATGGCGATGAGGTCCATAAGTACCATACGAACCCGCTCAATCCCGATACCGATGGCGATGGCGTCCCGGACGGCCAGGACGGCTGCCCGCTCGAACCCGGACCGAAGTGGAACAATGGCTGCCCGGAAGTTCCCTATAAAGTCGGCCAGCGGCTTGCCCTGCCCCGTATTGAATTCGAGACGGGCAAGTGGGACATTTTAGAGCAATCCTTCGCGCCGCTCAATCAGTTGCTCGGACTCATGGAAAAATATCCGGGAACGAAAATTTCCATTCAAGGACACACCGATAACCAGGGCGATTCCGTTGCCAACCAGCGCCTTTCGATCAACCGCGCCAATTCGGTTCGCGACTGGCTCGTCCAGCATGGCATCAGCTCTACGCGCCTCGATACTCGCGGCTATGGGCAGACGCGCCCCATCGCCACCAACTCCACCGATCAGGGCCGCGAGACCAACCGCCGCATCGAATTTATTATTACCGAGAATTCCGATCAAAAACAAGGGAATTCCAATCAGAAGCAAGAGAACTCTGATCAGAAGCAAGAGAATACCGATCAGAAGAAAGAGAATTCCGGTCAGAAAAAATAACTCGCGCTTCTTCGAAATCCGTTTCGGTTTCGAAATTTGTCCCCCTTCTCACGAGCCGGTAACAGTTTTATAACTTTCCGGCCACGGAATCCTAATCATTCGGAAATCTTGCGGCGGTAATTTTGCCGTCCAAAGTTCGTGTGCGCCTCATTCTCGATGCGCATCGCTGTCATTGCTTCCGGAAACATTCCGCGCTAATGGCAGCCGGACGCCTTTT
>Ga0307374_10012835_pt1 | contig 11682 bp, 13 predicted proteins | sample OX3MG_FD_202532 | JGI IMG/M metagenome (GOLD analysis project Ga0307374, IMG submission 202532) | Soil microbial communities from Risofladan, Vaasa, Finland - OX-3 | ecosystem: Environmental > Terrestrial > Soil > Coastal area > Acid sulfate soil | place: Finland: Risofladan, Vaasa | collected...
ACCCTGATTAATTTCATTATTCGTCATGCCGGCGAAAGCCGGCATCCAGTAAGTGATTGATATTTCTAGATTCCGGCTTTCGCCGGAATGACGAAATCGTGACATGAGTGAATAAATCAGAGCTTCCTCAACATTTACCTGCATCGGTTTCGGCACTCTGCCCTGAACTTGACGAATCAAGCACTGTTTTCAGTGGCTGGAGCTGCTGCCGCCTTGCTTCGGTTGTCTTCCTCGAACAGACGCTGGAGTTCTTCGGCGGCCTCCTTGGTGGTCTGGATGAGCTTGGATTCGTCACGGAACACCGCATGCTGGCGCTGCAGTAAATCCTCGTCGTAGCGCTGGAATTTATCCAGCAGCGCGCGGGTCTCATGCGCCGGCTGCCCCAGGGCTTCCAGCACTTCTTCGGTGAGCTTGAGGCTGGAAAAGAACGTCTCGCGCACGCTGGCCTTCACACCCAGATCCGTCAGCAGGTGGCTGTGATAGCGGTTGCGCGCGCGCGCATAGATCTGCACCTGTGGAAAATGCTTACGCATCATTTCCGCGGTGCGCACCGAGGCTTCCACATCGTCGATGGCCAGCACGAATATTTTTGCATGCTCCACGTGGGCAGCACGCAGAAGATCGAGGCGTGAGGCATCGCCGTAATACACCTTGGAGCCGTAGCGGCGCACCACATCCACGTCCTCGATATTGGCGTCCATGGCGGTGAACGGGATCTTCTTCAGGCGCAGCACCCGGCCGACTACCTGGCCAAAACGGCCGAAGCCGGCGATCACTACCGGGTTGCCGGGCTCGTCGATGTTGTCGAACGCCGGCGGCGCATGTTCTTTCTGGAAGCGCTGGATGACTTTCTCATTGAACAATACCAGGAACGGGGTTGCGGCCATGGACAGGGTGACGGCAAGGTTCAGCAGGTCCACCATTGATTGGCTGAACATCTGATAATCTGCAGCGCTGTTGAATATGACGAAGGCAAACTCGCCACCCATGGCGAGATCGATCGCCAGGTTGCGCGGCGCCGCATCCGGCAACTTGTAGAGCTTCGCCATGGCGTACAAAACAACGCCTTTTAGCGCCAGCATCCCGGCCACCACGCCGATGACCACCAGCGGTATCTGCGTCAGCAGACCGAGGTTCACCGACATGCCCACCGCCACGAAGAACAGCCCCAGCAACAAACCTTTGAATGGCTCCAGGTCGGCTTCCAGTTCATGTCGGTAGCTGGAATCCGCCAGCAGCACACCGGCGATGAAGGCGCCCAGGCCCATGGACAAGCCGATGCTGTTGGCGATCAGTCCTGCGCCGATGACGATGAGCAGCGCACTGGCGGTGAAAATTTCAGGGCTGCCGAACTGCATGACGAAACGGAACAACGGCCGCAATACATAACGTCCGCCGCTCACGGATACGATCACTACCGCTACGATGATGAGGATGGAAGTCAGCAAATGCATCGGGTGCAGCGATGCGTCCGCATGGAACACACGCAGCAGGGCCAGCACCGGGATGGCGGCGATATCCTGGAACAGCAGGATGCCGAAGGCCGCACGCCCGTGGTGCTCCGTGAGCTGCTTCTTCTCTGCCAGCATCTGCAGCACGAAAGCGGTGGAGGACAGCGACAATCCGAAGCCCGCCACCAGCGCCGGTACCAGCTCCAGGCCCAGCGCCCGGGCCGCCAGCGTCAACAATGCAGTGCTCACCAGCACCTGCACCATACCCATGCCGAACACCGTGCGCCGCAGCGCCCACAGGCGTGACGGCTGCAGTTCCAGTCCGATGATGAACAGCAGCAGTACCACGCCGATCTGGGAAAAACTCAGGATTGCGTCCACGCTGGTGATGAGCTGCAGGCACCAGGGGCCGATGACCACGCCAGCGATCAGATAACCGAGCACCGAACCGAAACCGGATTTGCGTGACAAGGGCACCGCCAGGCACGCGGCGATCAGGAACACGAGTACTTGCGGCAGGAAATTCATGGCGGTCTCCGGCGGAGAAATCCGCACTACAGTACTTGATGATTCGCGGATGTGCGAGGGCGTGCCCGCATCGCGAGCAACGCACATAGTCCGCTGCCTTGACTTTGCCGGGCCAGCCGCTACCTTTGATAGGCCGGAGTATTTGGGAGCCCACCATGACCCGTGTTAAACGCGCCTGCTGGTATGTCGTGCTATTCGCGGTGCCTTACGGCGGGGTGCTGTGGGTGTCGCTCTACAACCGTATGGAACCGGCGCTGTTCGGCATCCCGTTCTTCTACTGGTATCAGTTTGTGTGGATCATCGTCACTGCCGTGATCACGGCGCTCGCTTATTTCAATAAAGTCTGAATATAAAAATAACCAAAGGGGATTGCTTTGAACTGGCCGGCCCTGATCGTCTTCATCCTGCTGTTCACCTTGGTGACGGTGCTGGGTTTCGTGGCGGCCCGCTGGCGGCGCGGGGACCTGAATCACATCAATGAATGGGGCCTGGCGGGCCGGCGTTTCGGCACCGTCGTCACCTGGTTCCTGCTGGGCGGCGATCTGTACACCGCCTACACCTTCATCGCGGTGCCGGCGCTGGTGTTCGGCGCCGGCGCCATCGGGTTCTTCGCGCTGCCCTATACTCTGATGGTGTACCCGTTCGTGTATGTGGTGTTCCCGCGGCTGTGGTCCGTGTCTCACAAGCACGGTTATGTGACCGCCTCGGATTTCGTGCGCGGCCGCTACGGCAGCGGCCTGCTGGCGCTGGTGGTGGCTATCACCGGCATCCTGGCGACCATGCCTTATATCGCGCTGCAGCTGGTGGGCATCCAGGTGGTGATCGCCGCCATGGGCTTCACCGGCACCGGACTGGTAGGCGACCTGCCACTCATCATCGCCTTCGTGATCCTGGCGGCCTTCACCTACACCAGCGGCCTGAGGGCGCCGGCGCTCATCGCCATCGTCAAAGATCTACTCATATATATAGTCATCATCGCCGCGGTGATCATCATCCCTATGCAGCTGGGCGGTTACGCACATATCTTCGCCAGCATCCCGGCGGATAAATTGCTGCTCAAGCCGCCTGCCGGTAACAACATCGGCACCTACAGCGCTTATGCGACCCTGGCGCTGGGGTCTGCGTTGGCCCTGTTCCTGTATCCACACTGCATGACCGGCGTGTTGAGTGCCAGCGGCCGCAAGGTCATCAAACGCAATGTGTCGTTGCTGCCGGCCTATTCACTGGTGCTGGCACTGATCGCGTTCCTGGGTTACATGGCAGTGGCGGCAGGCGTGGAACACGATCCCGCCTATGCGGGCTGGTTCAAGCAATACGGTAGTACCTTCGCGGTGCCGGCGCTGTTCCTGCATTCCTTCCCAGCCTGGTTTGCGGGCATGGGTTTCGCCGCCATCGCCATCGGTGCGCTGGTGCCGGCGGCCATCATGTCGATAGCCTGTTCAAACCTGTTCACGCGCAACATATATAAAGAATATCTCAAACCAGGCGCCACAGCGGCGCAGGAAGCGCGCATGGCGAAGCTCATGTCGCTGATCGTGAAACTGGGAGCGCTGGCGTTCATCATCTTTCTTCCCGGGAAATACGCCATCCAGCTGCAGTTGCTGGGTGGAGTGTGGATCATTCAGACACTGCCGGCGGTTGTCATCGGCCTGTACACCCGCTGGCTGCATCGCTGGGCGCTGGTACTGGGCTGGCTTGCCGGCATGTTGCTGGGCACCGGCATGGTGGCGGCGCAGCACTTCACGACCTCCATCTATCCGTTGCATGTGGGCGACCTGACGGTGCCGGGTTATGCGGCGCTGTACTCGTTACCCGTCAATATCGGTGTCGCAGTCATCCTGACAGTGATCCTGCGTGCCTTCAAAACGCCGGAGGGTGTGGACCAGACCGCAGCCACGGATTATGAGTACGATACTGAATGAGCTTCGAACGCCTCATCGGCCTGGCAGCCGCGACCCTCACCACCATCTCTTTCCTGCCGCAGCTGTATCACTCTTTGCGCACCCACGATACCCGCGGGATATCGCTCGGCATGTATGCACTGTTCACCCTGGGTATTGCCCTGTGGCTGGTCTACGGCTTACTCATCCACGACCTGCCAGTGATACTCGCCAATGGTGTGACCCTGGTGTTGGCGGTGATCGTGTTGGTGCTCAAGTTACGTTACGGTTGATTAGCAATCATGACTGCCGACTGCCAAAAATCGTCTTGTATAGATCCAGATGATGAATGGCTGGAAATTCCGGATGTAAGGCAGTTTGCAAAATCCAGAATCGCGTCTAAGCTCAGAGTGCAGCTGTACATGTCATAGCGGCGAGCACCGATATCCATGTCAGGAGAGGGGAGTGATTATGGGTGACACTGTCGTTGCGATCAGCAATCTGGAGGATTGGTTCCGTCAATCCATCGGTGGCGCTTTGGAGAAGCGGCATGTGGCCGCTGAGGCGCACACCGAGCACTACATGGTGCGCCTGGCAACAGATTTCGCACGCTCCGAGAACCTGTATGAATACTCCCATGATGGGGGTTATGGTCTGAAACCCCTGGCACGTATGCTGACGGAGGCATTTGAAGCTTCCTCAGCGGAGTTGCGCCAGCAGACCCTGCAACGGCTCGGTGATGTGGCGCTATTCATCGCCGGGTTTTTCGCTGACAGCCTCAGCCACAAATCGGTGGACGTGGATTACTACAGCCACATGGGTGAGGCCGCGTATAGCACCCTCGCGGAATTGCCGGCACGCTCAATGCGCGAGGTGGCCTTGAACGCCGTGTTTGTGGAACTGGCGCGCAAGTTCGGCGAGTTCGTGGATGTGCTGAACGAGGTTGCGCAGCAGGCGCAGGTGACGGCAGAGCGGGATATCTTCAGGCTTTACGAGTTGTGGGTGCGAACCGGCAGCCGCCGCGCGGCGGACAAACTGCGGGAGCTGGGCGTACAGCCGGCTGAGAGTGCGCGCGCACGCTTCACTCATTAGCAGCATGCAGCAGGCACCCGTTGCCACCCTGGGCTCACTGCAGGATTACCTTGCGAATCTCTATGAGCTCGATCTGGCCTTCCGGGTCGAGGACTTCCTGATCAACGATGAGCATCTGGCCCGGAGCCTCGAAGGCGAGACCTATCATCCCACCCAGGAAAAACTGCTGATCCGCGAAACACCGGATGATGTTGAATGTTCATTGTTCATGGATGCAGGAGTGCTGGCGCGACTGGATGCCGGCACACCACTCTCGAACCTCAGTATGGCGCAGCTCGAGGATTTCTGGACGGCGCTGGAAGGCGTCAGCCATTTCCTGTATCTCGCCTGGAATGCACATCATGACCGTGGTGTGCGAGGCGTGGAACTTGAACTGCAGGCGGAAGTCGATAAATACGTCGTCACTACCCATCTGGCGGCAGCCCAGCGTGCAGCCGGACTGCCCGATATCCACACGCTCTTATTCGAGCATACGCATCTGGTTCCTGGTTTGAGTGAAGCGCTCGGGCAACGCTATCGGGATGCCAGCCGCAGCGCGGCGATTTACTGCCGCAGCCTGGCGCGACGCTTCAATGCCTGGCCGCATCCGGATCTGGTGCGCGAGCTTAGGCGTTTCTACCGTCTTGACCATTCTTCGAAACTGCGCTTCATCGAGCAGCACTAAACCTATCGAGTCAATTCTCATTTGGCGCCGTCACCAGCTGGGAGTGGGCTGGTATGCGATGTCGAGGCCGGGGTTTTCTGCTCGGGGCTGGGCTCACATTTCTTTTCATCGGGTGCCTTGAACATTTTTTTCATGGTGTCCGGATCCATCAGCGGTAATATGCGCGTGGGTACAATACTGAGATTGACTGCCGGGTTGCTGGTGTAAAGGTCCTTATCGAATTTAACCTGGATAATGTGGACGTCGGCTGGTATGAATTGATAGGGGCTGGCCTCAGCCTGCATCACCGTGTCGCCCTTGGGCGTATGGATGGTGAGCGTGGCAGGTTCTTTTCCGAACAGGAATATGAGGCCTTCTGTCTTGGGAGCGAACCAGGAGAGCATGCCGGCTTGCCGGTGGATGAGCGTATTGATCTGGTCAACGTCGGTTATGAGTCTGCGGTAATCGCTGGTCCCTGCCGCGGGCGGTAAGAAGCGGATGGGGACATTGAACATCAGACTGTGTTTTGGCTGGTTCGACACGATCAGCGGATTTTCCTTGTATAGGGCCGGATCCATGGGCAGTTGTAGGCTGCCATCCTCTGCCAAAGGCAACGCCACAGCCGGCTTGCCCGCGGGCTGCATTTGCAGGTGGATGTCCGCCGTCGTGACGCCGCATAACGTTGAAGACACTTGCAGGGACGAGATGCTGATATGGTCCAACCCGTTCCCGGCAGTTTCAGCTTTCTGCAGCACGTCATACATTTCGTCATATGAAGCTGTAGCGCGTGGCGTTTCCGCCACCGCCGCTGTAGAGATTAGAGCTATTGCCAGCAAACAGGATAGGCGATACATATTATTTTCTCTGCGTAGTGTCCGTGAATGGTATAAAGCAGCTTAAACTTGAAGCAATAATGATGCAAAGAAAGCCATGGATTCTGCTGGGGTTGCTGCTCGCCACATGCGCAGCTGCGAGCGGTGCGCACGCGGATGATAGCGAAAACTTTGCGGGTATCGGCGCCTCTGTGGATATCGGGCGTTATCACACGGATTTTGCCTACCCCAACGGCAATTATCAGGCGGACGTCAGTTACTACGGCATGGTGTTTGTGCAGCCGGTGTCGCCGGATGTGGGTTTCGGCCTGCTGGCAGGTTATCAGACCACCAGCGTGGACAACGCCAGTCTGAATCCGTTGAGTGATGGTTTTGGTCCGTTCGCTGGATTTTTCATCGACTGGCAGCCCGAGCTCAACGATTACTGGAACCTTGATCTACGCGTCGGCTATACCTGGCACGACTTGAGTTATACGAGTAATGACCAGCAGCCTTACCAGCAGGCGGACCTCACCTGGTACACCAGCTATGTCTTCCTGGGCCCGTTATTGCACTATGGTCCCTGGCGGTTCAGCGTGGGCGGCTATTATCAACATCTCAGTGGTTCCGAGACCGACAGCGGCACCCTGAATCAGACACTGGATTTTTCAGGCACGCATTCCACCGGCGCCTATATAGGCACTGCTTATTACATGAATCGCACTCAATCGATCGGTATCTATGCCACCAGTGGTGCGATTCAGAGCGTGAGCCTAACCTTCAAGGTGCAATTCTAGCGTTAGCGGAATTTAATACCGTGCACATGAGATGCGCGGTATGATAAAGCCTGAAGCAATCTATATTTCATTTGGGAGATTCGCATGGATCATTGGATGTCGCTGGCATTCCTGGCGGCCGGGATCATCCTGGCGGTCATTGAAATGGCCACGCTCACTTTCTATCTTGCGGGATTGTCGTTCGCGGCGCTGGCCACCGCCCTTTATACCTGGCTGTACCCTTCGGTTTGGTGGCAGGCGGCCATCGTGTTTGCGGTGGCGGCCGTCATCGCACTGCCGCTGGCGCATGTACTGCGCAAGCGCATGCAGGCCAGCCGTACCAACAGCAGCCTGGATGACATGGACAAGGGCGCGCTGGTGACTGTGGCCGAGAATAATAGCGGCAATCTCAAGGTCAAGTACCGGGATTCCCTGTGGGAGGCGGTATGGGAAGGTGGCGGCCAACCACAGGTCGGTGCGCGCGCTGAAGTGGTGGCGCGCGTCGGTTCGCGGCTGCGCATCAAAGCTACCGGCTGACATGAATACATTCACTGTTTAAGGAGCAGTTCATGAGCATATCAATCTCGGCAATCATAGGTTTACTCATCATATTTTGGGCGGTGGTCATGCTGGTCCGGGCGGTGCGCATCGTGCCGCAGCAGCAGGCCTGGGTCATCGAGCGCCTCGGCAAGTTCAACGGTGTGATGGTCTCAGGCATCCAGATCATCGTACCGTTCTTCGACCGTGTGTCCTATAAGTTCGACATGCGCGAGATCCCCATGGACGTGCCCGAGCAGGTGTGCATCACCAAGGACAATACACGCCTGTCGGTGGACGGCGTGCTCTACTATCAGATCACCGACGCACGCAACGCCGCCTACGGTACCAGTAACGTGATCACGGCGGTGGTACAGCTGGTGCAGACCACCATGCGTGCCGAGGTCGGCAAGCTGGCATTGGACGAATGTCTGTCACAGCGCGACACGCTCAACCGGGGCGTGGTGGATGTACTCACCCAAGCCGCCACCAGTTGGGGCGTGAAAGTGCTGCGTTACGAGATCCGCAATCTCACGCCGCCGGATGAGATCCAGAGAGCCATGGAATTGCAGCTCACCGCCGAGCGCCAGAAGCGTGCCGCCATCGCCAAATCCGAAGGCGATCGCCAGCAGGCCATCAACCAGTCGGAAGGCCAGAAACAGAGTCAGATCAACAACGCCGAAGGCGAACGCCAGTCTGCCATCCTGCGCGCCGACGGTCAGGGACAAGCAATCGCCACGGTGGCAATGGCCACTGCCAAGGCCATCTCCGATATCGGCAAAGCCGTAGCCGGAGAGGGTGGCGCCGATGCGCTGCATTACCAGCTCGGTCAGCAGTGGGTGCAGCAGTGGGGGCTCATCGCCAAGAATTCCACCGTCACGGTGGTACCGGCCAACATGGGCGATCTCTCCGCCATGGTCGGCTCGCTGCTCTCGCAGGCGGGAAATGCCAAGCCGGGAGGGAAGAGCTGAGTTTAGGATTGTCTGCATTCGACGGCGGGCGTTCGATTCGCACCACTGCAAAGCCTACAATGGACTGAGATCAGGGGCCAACATAATCGCTAAACCGCAGGATGCGTGCTATGGATCAATGGGAAACGTGTAAGGAAAGAGACCTGCTCGGCTCTCGCTGGGCTTTGTGGTTGCTTTGGATCGGACCGTGGGTGTTGATCATCTGCACTGGCAATACGGACAATATCACTCATACGGTCGTCTGGACTCTCAGCTTCATAGTAGGCGGCGTGGCCTGCTTCGTAAACGCTCGCCGCTGTGGACGCTTGCATTGCTTCTTAACCGGGCCAGTGTATCTTTTGGCAGCGCTCACCTCCCTACTTTACGGCCTACACATCCTTCCGCTAGGCCAGCACGGCTGGAACCGGATTCTGGGCACTGCGGCGGTGGCGAGTCTAATAGCGTGCTGTGGACTGGAACCGCTATTCGGCAAGTACAAAACTACCCGCGTCTGAGAGACCAGCTCCCTAACGCCTGCTTATGGCCCGATGGAAGACATTTAACGATTGATTGCCATTAACACTGGTAGCGCCGTGCAAGATTGCAGGCTTACTTGGCATCCACAAAAAATTGTTCATAACCCGCGATGTTAAGCCTTGAAGGAGAGAAAGGCACCGAGGGCCAGCATGATGACCGCTGCGATGGGCAGGATGCCTGGGACCCGGATGATTTGGACGGCAATCTGCGCTGCCAGGACCGGGAACAGGGCGCGCAACAAGCCGCCGAGAATGCAGACCCAGCCGATAATGGTGACAATCACCGGCCAGCCTTTTATCCAGCGGTTGTGTGCACGCACGATGGCGAGCCCGACTACGAATGCAATGAGTCCCACCAGAATCACGAGCAATGGGCTGAGCATGGCTTCCTCCACCACCCGGGGGAAGAGCTGCATGTTTAGCAGGTCGACTGCCCCGATCAATATCATGCTGGGCCAGACCAAACCCGCAATTGTCTTTGAGTTTTCCATAAGTGCAGTTCCTGAATGTGCCGGGTCTTAACTATACGCCCGGAAAATCTGCGGCGAGAAATACTGAAAGAAATAAAAAAGGCAAATCTTGGAGCAGGCCGCCTGGGCAGCGCATGATTACCCGGTGCGCCGGTTAATGTCAGCGGAGAAATTTGACTGATCGCCGTTGGTCCAGACTGTGTGAAAACGTATCGGAGATATTGGAGTCTAATACCTACCGGCATCCGAAGCTTGGCTTATCAAGTGAGGAGACGTAAAGCAACGACTAGCCGATAGCCGTGATCGGTATCAGGCCCGCATGGCTTCCATCAAGGTCGCGTTCCCGAGCAGGTTCATCACGCGTTTCAAGTTGTAGGCGAGCACATGCAGGCTCATTTCGGTACTGACCCGATCCAGGGTCCGTGTTAGGAAGTGAGTGGCGCCCATCCAGGATTTTATCGTTCCGAACGGATGCTCAACGGTTTGGCGACGCAAGCGCATGCTCTCGGGAGCACGATCCAGGCGGGTTTGCATGGCCTCGAGTACCGCCTCATGCTCCCAGCGGCTGATGCGGCGTTGTGGACTGGGTGTACAACGCGCCTTGAGCGGGCACGTTTGACAGTGCGAACTCCAGTAACGATGCAGGCGTAGACCCTTTTCGACGCTTGCATAACGCCAGATCAGGTGCTGTCCGGCCGGGCAACGATATTCGTTGTACTGTGCATCGTATATAAAATCCGCCTTGCCAAAGCGCCCCTCAGCCGTGGCATTGGAAGTCACCGTCTTGGGCACGATGGCGGCAATCCCGGCTTCGTGACAGGCGAGTATCTCGGTGCTGTTGAAATACCCCCGATCGGCGACCGCCGTCAGTTCCGACACCACCATCGCCGTACGCGCCTGCTTGGCCATGACGGTGAGCTGGTCGCGGTCCGTCCCCACATTGGTCACCGCATGCGCCACAATCAGATGGTGTTTCACCTCCACGGCCGTCTGCACGTTGTAGCCCACGATACCGGTGCCTCGCGTCTTCATCGAACGCGCATCGGGATCGGTCAGGGAGATCTGCTGATCGGGTGACGCCTTGAGTTGAACTTCGAGTTCCTTCAGCATTTTCATCTGTGCCTTCAGGGCGGCAATCTTGTCGTGTAAGCGCTCGGTCTGGGGTTGTGCGACGGCCGGCTCTTGCCGATCCGCGGTGTCGAGCCCGACCAGGTAGCGATTGATGCTGGATTCAATCTCTTCCATCCGCCGTTGCAGCTTGGCGCTGGTGAAATTCCGGTCGCGGTGATTGACGGCTTTGAACTTGCTGCCGTCGATGGCGACCAGGGCTTCGGTGAACAGCCCCAGCTGCTGGCACAGCACCACGAACTGGCGGCAGACATTGCGGATGGCCTGGCCGTTGTCTTTGCGGAAATCGGCGATGGTCTTGAAATCCGGCATCAGCCGGCCGGTTAGCCACATCAGTTCAACGTTGCGTTGGGCTTCGCGCTCCAGCCGCCGGCTGGATTGGATACGATTGAGATAGCCATAGATGTAGGTCCTCAGCAGTACCCCGGGGTGATAGCTGGGCCGACCCGTGGCGGCGGGTTCGACTCCTTCAAATCCCAGTTTGACCAGATCCAGTTCATCGACGAACACATCCACCACTCGCACCGGATTGGCATCGGCAATGTAGTCGTCAAGTGTCTCGGGGAGTAAAGTACTTTGAGTTCTGCTGTCACCCTGAATGAAACGCTTCATCTCGTTCCCCTCAATCAACCATGGCTAATGGATTAGATCAAGTGAGACCGTAGAAGTTCACGTTTTCACACAGTCTCGGCCGGAAGCCGGCATTCGCTGTCTGTGCACAGGCCAGAGAAACGTCTGCATACGCCAAACGGCTGTCGCGGATTTCCAATCTGTCCGGGTTTGTAGCACGTGATCTGTCCGGTTTAGGGTACTTCCAAAAGGGGGTGCCTGATGAGACGGACAGAGTTGCTACAGGAGATTCGGGAGATGAGGTTCAAA
>Ga0307374_10012839_pt1 | contig 11680 bp, 9 predicted proteins | sample OX3MG_FD_202532 | JGI IMG/M metagenome (GOLD analysis project Ga0307374, IMG submission 202532) | Soil microbial communities from Risofladan, Vaasa, Finland - OX-3 | ecosystem: Environmental > Terrestrial > Soil > Coastal area > Acid sulfate soil | place: Finland: Risofladan, Vaasa | collected...
TGATCCCGGTGGCCTTGCCGGCTGCGTCGAGGAACTCGTCGCCGTTCGAGGCGTCGCGGGTGGCCGAGGTCGCCACCAGCCGGCCCCGGACCACCCCGAACCCGTCCATGATGCGTCGGTACTCGGCCAACACGGACAGGGAACGGTCGATCGCCTCGGAGGAGAGCGCCCCCGTTGCGTCGACACCCTCACCGAGCCGGGTGATATTGGTCAGACGCTCGAGGGGCCGGGCGGCGGTGTCGGCCACCAGTAGCCGGGTGGAATTGGTCCCGCAGTCGATGGCCGCCACCGGGCCCACTGGCTCCATGGACCCCTTGCTACCACGGCCGGCCGACCATGGCCCAACGTCAGTGGATCCTTCCCGAAGCTGATGGGTGCAGACCGATGCGCTGTGCGGTCCACTCCCCCACCGGATCGTCAGCACCGGTGAGCCACCAGGCCAGGTGGGCGTGGAGGCACTTGACGCCGTGCCTGGTCCCGCCGACTCCCCCCGACGGCCTCGGACCCCGGTGGTCGGGAGGGATCAGGGCGTCCCGCTCACGGGTGTAGCGGGCGTGGGCGGCATCGATCCGTTCGACCGGCACCGCGGCTTCGGCCTGGCGCACCCCTCCGGTCGACTCGAGTCTGCTCACCGCATCCCGCAGGGTCGGATCCACCAGCCAGTAGCGAGTGGGCATCGGGGTCCCGTCGAAGAGGAACGGTGCGTTCTCGATGACTGCGGGTCTCCCGTCGTCCCCCCGGACCACCACTGCGAACGCCCCGGCCGGCTCACGCCCCAACTGCTCGGCGACGGCCTCCCGGTCGGGGTGGGCGCCATCCTGTCCGCCGGGGTCGGCCCCGGGCCCCGTGGTCACCTCCAGAATTCGAGCGAGTTGGTGACCCGGCCCCAGAAGCTGGTCGTGCTCTGCGCACCTGCGGTCCCCGACGGGCCGCCGGCGGCCCTGGCCCCCGGTCCGCCCGCTCGGGCCGAGGAGCCCGAGCCGCCGGCAGACGCCTGTGCGGAGAGGCCCGGGTCAGGGGACATGTCCGGAGCGTTGGCCGGCGCCACCAACGGTTGGGTGCCCGGGTCACCGACGGTGGGCCCACCCCGGGTGGTCCCCGCGGACCTGCCGCCAGGGGGCAGGACGACGTAGAGGGTCTGTCCCGGTGAGACCATCTGGTACTCCTCGCGGGCCAGTCGATCGATGGCCGCGGTGGAATTCAGCTGCCGCTGCTGCTCGGCCAACGACCGGTTGGTGGCCTGGAGCTGGCGGAGCTGGGCGGCAGCGGCCGAAAGCTGGTGGTGCTGGGACAAGAGGGCGCCCAGAGGGAAGCTCGCCACCAGCACGACGACCGCGAGGGTGGTGGCGAGGGCCAGTGGGATTCGGCGCCGACGGGCCAGGGCCGCTTCCTGGGCATCGGTCGAGGACGACGATCGGGCCTTCGCCGCGGCCGCGGCCACGCGAGGTCTCCAGTCCCGAAGCCGGCGGTACCCGCGCGTGGCCGTCGGCGGGCGGCCCCGCCTGTGCGGGTCGGACCCGGTGGGCGGTTCCGGCGCCTTCGGCCTCTTCGCCGCCCGTGGCCCCGGGGAGGGCTTCGCCTTCGCTGCCGCTCTCGCCGGCCCCTTCCGGCCCTTCGCCGGCTTGGACCCTCGGGACGCCTTGGCCTCGGCTGCGGCCCGGAAGCGAGCCGCCACCTCCGGGTCGCTGGCCGGGCCGAAGGCCCGCGGCGCACTCGCCGGCTTCTTGCCCCTGGCGCCATGCGAGCGGGCGTGGAGGCGACCGCTCACGGCGTGGCGCTCCGGACCGCCAGGGCGTCCCCGCCCCGGAAGGCTGCCGACTCACCGAGCATCGCCTCGATGCGAAGCAGCTGGTTGTACTTGGCCACCCGGTCGGACCGGGCCGGCGCCCCGGTCTTGATCTGACCGCAGTTGGTGGCCACGGCCAGGTCGGCGATGGTGGTGTCCTCCGTCTCGCCGGAGCGGTGCGACATGACGCAGGCGTAGGCGGAACGGGTGGCGAGCGCCATGGTCCCGAGGGTCTCGGTCAGGGTCCCGATCTGGTTGACCTTGATGAGCACGGCGTTGGCCGTGCCGGCGTCGATGCCCCGGCGCAGGCGCTCCTCGTCGGTGACGAAGAGGTCGTCGCCCACCAGCTGGACCGTCCCCCCGAGGGCCCGGGTCAGTGCCGCCCACCCGTCCCAGTCGTCCTCCGCCATCCCGTCCTCGATGGAGACGATCGGGTAGCGGCCGACCAGGTCGACCCAGTAGGCGACCATCTCATCCGACGTGAGGGTGCGCCCCTCGCCGGCCAGCACGTAGCTCCCGTCCTTGTACAGCTCGCTGGTGGCCGGGTCCATGGCGATGGCGATGTCCGCCCCCGGAGTGCGCCCGGCCGCTTCGATGGCCTCCACCAGGATCTGGACCGCATCCTCGTTGGAGGAGAGATCGGGAGCGAAGCCGCCCTCGTCGCCCACCGTGGTGGACAGGCCCCGCACCTTGAGGACCCGGGCCAGCGAGTGGTAGGTCTCCACACCCCAGCGCAGGGCCTCGGAGAAGGAGGCGGCGCCGACCGGCACGATCATGAACTCCTGCAGGTCGATGGAGTTGTCGGCGTGGACGCCACCGTTGACCACGTTCATCATCGGCACCGGCAGCACATGGGCGTCTGCCCCCCCGACATAGCGGAACAGCGGGAGGCCGAGCTCGGCAGCGGCGGCCCTGGCCGTGGCCAACGAGGCCCCGAGGACGGCGTTGGCCCCCAGCCGGGCCTTGTTCGGGGTCCCGTCGGCGTCGACCAGCGCCAGGTCGACCCCCCGCTGGTCCAGGGCATCGGCCCCGTCGAGGACGTCGGCGATCTCGCCGTTGACATTGGCCACCGCGCCGAGCACTCCCAAACCGTCGAAGCGGTCCCCCCCGTCGCGGAGCTCGACGGCCTCGAACGAGCCGGTGGAGGCCCCGGAAGGCACGATCGCCCGACCCGCCGCCCCGGAGTCGAGCACGACCTCCACCTCCACGGTGGGGTTGCCCCGGGAGTCGAGGACCTCGCGACCGATGACCTGTTCAATCAAGCTCACTGTGGGTAGTCACTCCTGTTGCCGGTGTGGGAAAAGTTACCATCCGGGAACCCGAGGACCTGGGAATTCGCCAGAAATCCCATCGCCGCTCGCCCGCCCATGTGGCTCTTGCGAGGACTCCGCCCGCCCGTCAGCCCAGCTGCTCGACCGATGCCCGGAACCGGGTGGCGCGGGACCGCAACGCCGTCTCGGGGTCGACACCGAGGGACCGGGCCACGTTGGCCAGGGAGAACAGCAGCTCTCCGAGGATCTCGGCCTGGTCGGCCCGGCCGCCCTCGCCGTCGGTGATCCTCCCCGGTCCCCGCCCCACGTCCGAGCCGTCGTCGGCCCGGACGTCACCGGCCAGGCGGGAGATCGCATCGGCCACCCGGCCGGCCTCGGCGTCCAGGTCCGGGAGGACCATCCCGACCGCCAGGGCCTTCCGCTGCAGCTTGGCCGCCAGGGCCAGCGCCGGGAGGGCGACCGGGATGCCCTCGGTCACGCTCGACCGGTTCTTCTCGGACAACTTCTGCTCCTCCCAGTTGGCCGCCACCTCCTCGGGCGTGTCGGCGGTGACGTCGCCGAACACATGGGGATGGCGGGAGACCAGCTTGTCGTGCACCCCCCGGGCCACGTCGGCGAGGGTGAAGCGGCCGGCCTCGGCGGCCAGGGCGGCGTGGAAGTAGACCTGGAAGAGCAGGTCGCCGAGCTCCTCTTCGAGATGGTCCACCGCCTGCTCCTCGGCGCCGCCCTGCTGGTGGACGAGGGCTTCCCGGCCGTCACCGGTCCGCTCGCCGGCAGCCCCGGCTCCGGCGTCGATGGCGGAGAGGGCGTCGATGGCGGAGAGGGCGTCGATGGCCTCGAGCGCCTCGTAGGACTCCTCGAGGAGGTGGCGGGCCAGGGAGCCGTGGGTCTGGCGGCGGTCCCAGGGGCAGCGGCGGCGCAGGGTGTGGACCAGCTCGTCGAGCCGGAGCAGCTCGGCCCCCACCGGGGCGTCGAGGTGGGGGATCCACAGGGAGGTCAGGTGGTCGGGGGTGAGGTCACGATCGAGCTCTTGCCACTCCACCTCCCTCACCTCCTCGTCGTCCAGCCCCAGATGGTGGAGGAGGGTCACGGTCCCCTCCGGCGGCGGGTCCAGCGACAGCTTGATCTCCGACAGCACCGCCGTACTCCAGCACTGGGCCACGATCAGCGGCCCGCGCTCGCCGGCCGCATCGGTGGCGAACGAGCCGCCGTCCACGATCCTGACGCCGGCGGCCATCGGGTCGACACCGAGCCGGTCGAATACGAGGTCGAGGAAGGAGACCGCCGGGTGCACGGCCAGGGTCACCTGACCGCCGGTCACGCCAGGATGCTCCCGCAGGAGGGCGACGGTGCGCTCGCCGACCGTGGGCGAGCCCGGCACCGCGTAGGCGACGGAACCGACCTCGACGGCGGCAGCGACCAGATCGGACACGATGGCCCGGTAGACCTGGTCGAAGGTCCGGCTCCGCTCGTAGTGGCGGTCGAACGAGTCGGCCTCGGGGAACCGGTCCGCCGCCGGATGCCTCGAGGTGCGGAAGAAGACGGCTGCCGCCCCGGCCATCGTGGCCAGGGCCCCCGAGGTGATGAGCTCGGGCCCGGCGGGGCCCAGGCCGACCACGTCGATGTGCGGAGCGCTCCGCTCACCGCGCCGCGTGCCAGCGGTGGGCGCCGTGCGGATCAGTTGCCCCCCGGGACGGCGGTCCCCGGCGAGCCGGTCGAGGCGCCCGGGCCGGTCGGTGCGGTCGGTGCGGTCGGTGCGGTCGGTGCGGTCGGGTCAGCCGAAGCGCCGGCCAGCAGGTACTGCTCCGGGGGGGCGATGGGGGCCACGATGGTCAGAGCCTTCCAGGTTCCGTACATGGGGTCGATCCACACGTCCGAGTGGCGGGCGAACCCGACGATCTCCTTGCTGACCCGGGTCACGTTGGGGGTGGCCTGGAGCAACTCGCGCCGCGCCACGGAGGCGGCGGCCGACAGCGGCTCGACCGTCCGGTTGGTCACCTCGTAGATGATCCACTGACCGGTGGAGGTGTCCTGCACGGGGCCGACGGGGCGGCCCACGGCGATCGACTGCTGCTGCAGCGCCTGATCCACCCGTGCCTCGGTGTAGTTGCAGCCGAGCGATCCGCCGTTGGCCGCGGTCTGTTGGTCGAGCGAGCTGGCTCTGGCCACGTCGGCGAAGGCGGCTCCGGCATTCAACTGGGCGATGAGCTGCGCGGCGTGGGCCTGGGTGTCGGTGGCGATCACGCTCACGCAAACGGCGGTGAACAGCGGCTGATTGGCGGCGTAGTAGGCCGCCACTGCGGCGTCGGACAGGTCCGCCCCCCGGGCCAGGAGCTTCTCGTCGACGGCCTCGTTGCGGATCTGTCCTGCCCGCACCGGCTCGGGCAGCCCGGACAGGAGGGCGACGCCGGTGAGGTTCGCCCCGGTCGGGTCCTGACAGTAGGACGCCGTGCCCGACGAGGACGCCTGCTGGACGGCGGCAGCGATCTCGCCGTCCAACGTCGACTCGAAGTCCGACTTGGCCGCGGCCAGGTCGGACGACGAAAGGGAGATGCCCTTCGATGCGGCGTACTGCTCGGCCAGGAGGTCGCCCACCTGGTTGTCGAGCACGCTGACGGCGAAGGGCATGGCGAAGGTGCCGGGGCCGCCGGCTCCCACCGCCGAGAGGGGGGTGATCTGGGCGTTCTCCAGCTCGAGCAGGCAATTGCCGGCCACCGTCGCCTGCAGGGTGTGGAGCTGGGTGTTCAGGGTGCTGGTGGTGATGGCGGTCCCGTTGGCCGAGGCCGCCGGCGGGGTGACTTCACAGGCGGTGCCCACCAGGGCGACGACGAGCACGACAGTGGCGGCGGCCCCGGAGAGATGGCGCTTCATCGGCGGCGATGCTACCGGCTGGGTCCCGACCTGCCTCTACGCGGCGGTCGAGGGCACCAGTTCTGCCAGCAGGTCCACCAGGGCCCGGGCGTAGTCGCTCCCCCCGGCCGGCGAGGCCACCGACAGCAGCAACCGGTGCAGGTCGGCCTGGTAGGTGGCGCCCGGGGCCAGCCGGCGCAGACGGACCTCGGCCGAGGCCGGCAGCGTGAGGGGCGACACCTTGACCGCGGCCCGGGCCGGGGGCCCGCCCATGGCGGCCGTCCCCCGCCGGGGCACGCTCACGACCACGTCGGTGATCCCGAGGCGCAGGCATTCGACCCGCAGCCGGGCCACGTCCAACAGCGCGACGGCCGGAGCGGGCAGAGGCCCGAACCGGTCCTCCCATTCGGTCCGGAGGTCGGCGATCTCCTCGACGCTGCGCACGGCGGCGAGCCGGCGGTAGGCCTCGAGGCGGACGTCCTCGGCCTCCACATAACCGGCGGGAAGGTGGGCGGCATCGGGCAGGTCGAGGGAGAGCTCGACCGGCTGCGGGCGCGGCTCGCCCTTCATCTCGGCGACCGCCTCGGAGACCATCTGGACGTACAGGTCGTAGCCGATGGCCGCGATGTGGCCCGTCTGGTCGCGGCCGAGCAGGTTGCCCGCCCCCCGGATCTGCAGGTCGCGTAGGGCGATCTTGAACCCGGAACCGAGCTCGGTGTGGTCCCCGATGGTCCGCAGGCGCTCGTAGGCCTGCTCGGACAGCACCCGGTCGACGGGGTGGAACAGATAGGCGTACGCCCGCTGCCCGGCCCGACCCACCCGGCCGCGGAGCTGGTGGAGCTGGCCCAGTCCCAAGAGGTCGGCCCGGTCGACCACCAAGGTGTTGACGGTGGGCATGTCGATGCCCGACTCGATGATGGTGGTGCACACCAGCACGTCGTAGCCGCCGTCCCAGAAGTCGAGCACCACCCGCTCGAGCGTCCCCTCGTCCATCTGCCCGTGGGCGACGGCCACCCGAGCCTCGGGGGCCATGCGGTGGACCCGTTCGGCCACCGCCTCGATGTCCTGGACCCGGTTGTGCACGTAGAACACCTGGCCCTCCCGGAGCAGCTCGCGGCGGATCGCCTCCGACGCCGCCGCCTCCTCGAACTCCCCGACGTGGGTGAGGATCGGCCGCCGGGCCGCCGGAGGGGTGTTGACCATCGAGAGGTCGCGGATACCGGTCAGGGCCATCTCGAGGGTACGGGGAATGGGGCTGGCGGTGAGGGTGAGGACGTCGACCCCGTCGGTCAACGCCTTGATCGACTCCTTGTGGCTCACCCCGAAGCGCTGCTCCTCGTCCACGACCAGCAGCCCGAGCTTCTTGAAGGCGACGTCCCCGCCCAACAGGCGGTGGGTCCCGATCACCACGTCCACCGAGCCGTCGGCCAGGCCGGCCAGCACCGCCTTGGCCTGGGCGTTGGTCAGGAACCGGCTGAGCAGCTCGACCTTGAGGGGGAACGGCGCGTAGCGGTCGGCGAAGGTCTGGGCGTGCTGGCTGGCCAGCAGGGTCGTGGGCACGAGGACCGCGGCCTGGTACCCGTCCTGCACCGCCTTGAACACCGCCCGGATGGCCACCTCCGTCTTGCCGAAGCCCACGTCGCCACAGATCAGCCGGTCCATCGGTTGGGGGCGCTCCATGTCGGCCTTCACGTCCTCGATGGCCCGGAGCTGATCGGCGGTCTCGACGAACGGGAACGAGGACTCGAGCTCGGCCTGCCACGGGGTGTCGTGGCCGAAGGCGTGGCCGGGGATCTGGAGGCGGCGGCGGTAGAGGGCGACCAGCTCCTCGGCCACCTCGTGCACCGCGGCCCGGGCCTTGGCGCGGGTGCGCTGCCACTCGGAGCCCCCGAGCCGGCTCACCGTGGGCGACTCGCCGCCGGCGTAGGGGGTCAGCAATTCGATCTGATCGGTGGGCAGGTACAACTTGTCCGCCCCGCGGTACTCGAGCAGCAGGTAGTCGCGGGTGGCGCCCCCCATGGTGCGGGTGACCATGCCGCCATAGCGGGCCACCCCGTGCTGACGGTGGACCACATAGCTGCCCGGTGCCAGGTCGTCGAAGAACCCGTCGACCGGCCGGGCCCGGGTCCGCGCCTGGCGGTGGGGGCGGTGCCGGCCGGTGACGTCGGACTCGCTGAGGACGGCCACCCTCGACCCCGACAGCACGAAGCCGTGATCGACCGGGGCCACCACGATGCGGGCCCCCGGCACGGTCAGGTCGGGCACCCCCGGCGAGCCGGTCGGGCCGGGCCCCTCCGATGCGGGTGGAGCGACAGGGACGGTGACCCCCTCCTCGGCCAGGATGGACGACAGGCGCTCGGCCCCCGGAGCGCTCGACGAGCACAGCACCACCGAGTACCCGTCCCCGACCAGGGCCGCCACCTGGCCGGCCAGCTTGGAAGGGTCGCCGAGGATCGGCTCCCACCCCCTCGACTCCACCAGCGGGACCCCGGGGCCCTCGGCCGTCGGCACCAGCGAGAGCACGCCCGCACCGGTGTCGGTGAGCAGCCGGTCGAACGGGACGTGCAGCCGCGGGGCCCCCTCACCGGCCTCGAGCCCCCAGGTCGAGGCCAGGGCGTCGGCCAGCGCGGACTCCTCGTCCAGCAGCTCGCCGGCCCGGTCACGGACCCGTCCGGGCTCCACCACCACCACCAGCCCCTCGTCGCCCAGGAGGTCGGTGACCAGCTCGTCGGAGTCGGACAGCCACGGCAGCCACGACTCCATCCCGTCGAACTGGTCGCCGTCGGCCAGCCGGTCCCACTGATGGCGTCCCCACGGGGCCGAGCCGACCAGCGCGGCCGACCGCTTCTGCATGGTCTCGTCGACCACCAGCTCGCGACAGCCGAACACCTCGACCGGTCCGAGGTCGTCGATCGACCGTTGGTCGGCCACGTCGAAACGGGTCAGCCGGTCGACCTCGTCGCCCCACAGGTCGATCCGCACCGGGTCGTCCGCGGTGGAGGGGAACACGTCGACGATGCCGCCCCGCACCGCCAGCTCGCCGCGGTGCTCCACCATCGACTCGCGTCGGTAGCCCATGGCCACCAGCCGGGCCACCAGTTCGTCGACGACGACCCGGTCGCCCTTGGCCAAGGTGACCGGCCGGGCCGCGGTCCTCCAGGGGCCGAGGCGCTGCAGCACCGCCTTGATCGGTGCCACGACGATGTCCGGGCGGGTGCCGTCGGCACTCCGCGGTCCCCTCCCGAGCCGCCACAACAGCCGGAGGCGGCGGCCCATGGTCGAGACGTCCGGGCTCACCCGCTCGAAGGGCAGCGTCTCCCAGGCCGGGAAGACCTCGACGCTGCCCGCACCGTCGTCGGATCCGGGCGGCGCCGCCGCCCAGGGTCCGGGCCCGGTGCCGGTGAAGGCCGCCAGGTCGTGGGCCAGCTGGTCGGCGGCGGACCCGGTGGGCGTCACCACCAGCACCGGGCGGCGGGAGCCCAAGCGGACCAGGCCGGCCAGCACGAAGGCCTGGGCGGGTGTGGCCACGGCCAGCGTGGCGCCGGGCGCGCCGATCACCTGCGCCATGGCGGGCTCGTTGCGCAGCAGCGGGGGGAGCGAGCGGAGACTCACCGGGTCAGGGTACCGGGCGGTGACGATCTTGTTGACCGACGGATAGCGCTGGTGGTGACCCGTCGGACCGGGATCTCCGGGTCAGCGTGACACCGTTCCATAACGAATCCCCAAGCGGTCACACGCGAGTCGGATGCCCGGGCTGTCGTCCCGGTCGGAGGCCAGGATGCGGGCAGCGAGCAATTCCGCCACGGCCACCGCTTCGGAGCCAAGGGTCGAGAGTCCTGATTGTTCGAACACCAGCGTCCCCATTCGCCAGGCCAGCCGGCGCATCGGGACGATGGCGACGTCGTCGGGGAGCCTGACCAGTGCCGCGGCAACGGCTTGGCGCTCAGGCGGGCTGAAGGCGCCGAGCAAGGGGCCGTGGCCACCTCGGGCTGCGCTCTTGCACAGTCTCGCGTACCAGAGGTTGGTGGTGGCCAGATCATCGGCGCCGACCGCGGAGCGCAAGGTCCTGTCCGGTCCGGTCATCCAGTCGCGAAGTAGATGGTCGTCGAGCAGGACCGTCACCCGCTGATCAGGTCCGGGTCCTCCTCGGCGGCCACGGCAACGTAGTGATCCCCGGCGGGGACCAGCTCGTCGAGCAGATGGCGGGCGAACCCTGCGGGGACGGTGAGCACTCCGAAACCGAGATCCAGCACGTCGACGTGGCCACCCCTGTCGAGATTCCAGCGGTGGCGGACCTCGGCGGGCAGCGACATCTGCCCCGAGGTGGACACTTTGAACTTCTGAGCCTGAGCCATAGTCCTCCACTTGGTGGACGACGAACATTACCAAGTATCAACGTCTGACCTCCGCCGCTTCAGGTACGCCAAGGTGCCTCCGCTCGGTCGCCTGGCGGCCTCGGTCGGCGGCAGCCTCCGGCTCAGCCGTCCGCGTTGACCCGGTTCATGGCCGCCTCGACCCCCCCGGTCACGATGGCCTCCACCGCGTCGGCGGCCTCTTGGACGGCCACGGCCAGAAGCGACCGCTCCGCCGTGCCCGGGCGCCTCAGCACGTGGTCCACGCCCGACCGGCGACCGGGCGGCTTGCCGATGCCGATCCGCACCCGCAGGTAGGCGTTGGTGCCCAGGTGGCTCTCGATCGACTTGAGGCCGTTGTTGCCGGCGTTGCCCCCACCCGACTTCACCTTGACCCGGGCCGTGGGAAGGTCGAGCTCGTCGTGCACCACGATCAGGCGGGTGGCCAGGCCCGGGGCCGGGCCTGGCGCTCCTCCCGGATGGTCGGGTGATCCGGGAGGGCCGGGCGGATCGATGCCCGCCCTCCTGACCAACGGGGCCACCGCCTGGCCCGACTCGTTCATGAAGGTCTGGGGGACGGCCAGCAGCACGGTGCGGGGGCCGATCCGGACCGTGCAGACCTGTGATCGCAGTCCCCGCTCCGCCTTGAGCCGCCCCTGGTGGCGCTCGGCGAGCTCGGTCACGACCTCGGCTCCCAGGTTGTGGCGGGAGCCGGTGAACTCGCTGCCGGGGTTGCCCAACCCGACCACCAGGAAGTCGACTGCGGCACCCCGCCGCGGCGGAGCCGGCCCGCGCCGGTTGCGGAGCAGGAGGACTACCCCTCTGAGGGCTCGGGCTCGTCGGAGGCCTGGGAGGGAGCCTCCTCGGCCGCTTCGACGGCGATGCCGGCAGCTTCGGCCTCTTCCTCCTCGGTGATCTGGACCCGGGGCGGCTGTCCGGCCACCACGGTCGCCTCCGGATCGGACTCGAGCTCGACGCCCCCCGGGACGGTGATGTCGGAGACGTGAAGGGAGCCACCGATGGTCAGGCCCGAGACGTCGATGTCCACCGACGGCGGGATGTCGGAGGGCTTCGCCTTGATGGCCAGGGTGAAGAGCTGCTGGTCGACGACGCCGTCACCATGGTGCACCTCGATCGCCTCGCCGACCAGGTTGATGGGGATCTCGGCGGAGATCACCTCGTCGCGGCGGACGATCTGGAAATCGACGTGGGTGACCACGTTCCGGAACGGGTGACGTTGGATCTCCCGCGCCAGCGTGAGGTAGCTGCCCTTGCCCACCTCGAGTGACAACAGGGTGTTGAGCCCGGCCTCGCCGGACATGGCGATCTGGAACTCGCGCGCGCCCACCGCCACGGGTATGGGGTCGGATCCGTGGCCGTAGACCACCCCGGGGATCATGCCCTGGGCCCGTAGGCGGCGG